>Ga0233429_1000619_pt1 | contig 53919 bp, 40 predicted proteins | sample SI_118_April2016_3_FD_179879 | JGI IMG/M metagenome (GOLD analysis project Ga0233429, IMG submission 179879) | Seawater microbial communities from Saanich Inlet, British Columbia, Canada - SI_118_April2016_135_MG | ecosystem: Environmental > Aquatic > Marine > Inlet | place: Canada: British...
GTGATATTAGAGCAAAAAACGCTCTAAACAGCCTATGCGAGATAAATTTGTCCAAAAAAATGGGCGATACGATTAGGCGATTTTTCGGTTGATTATTTTTTGTTTGGTTAATTTCGCGCCACCTACAGTTACTCACAGTTCCTGTGGATAACTTTGTGCATTACCGTTGGATTATGCCTGCTATGTAGCATGAGCTCTGAAGCACATACAGAATGAAGAAAGAATACCCATAATAACGGAAAAAAGATCAGAACTTGACCGCCGCCTGGGAACCTTTGGTCGAACCCCGTGAAGAGAACAACTTAAGCGTAGTTCAAGTTTGAGATTTTGCAAATAAGTCACAAAAATAATCCAATCTTATGTGTTCGCTGTTCGCGAACAGCGAACGCTTGTGCTATACTGCCATCATGTAACAGAGGAGCACAAACCATGCTGAAGTCTCAAGACTGCATTATCCTACTCAAGCTGTTGGCCAACCCAGATGTAAAATGGTCGCAACGTCAACTGGCTGACGCACTATGCATCAGCCTCGCCGAAACTAACGCCGGCTTGAAGCGCCTAGTAACCGCGGGACTCTTAAGAAAATCGGGGCAATCGCAATTTATCCCCCTTCTTGCCTCGGCAGAAGAATTCCTAATCAATGGGTTAAAGTATCTTATTCCAGCAGAACTCGGAGAATATACGCGCGGCATACCCACCGCAGCAGGCGCATCATTATTTCGAGGTAAACTTGCGCTAGGCGAAGAACCATCCCCCGTATGGCCAGACGCCCAAGGCTCACAGCGCGGCGTAGCTTTAAATCCCATTCACCCAAAAATAACCACAGCGCTAAATAACACGCCCGATCAGACTTTCTATGAGCTACTTGTGTTGATTGACTCAATAAGAGCCGGACGGCCAAGAGAGCGCAATATGGCTATCCAGCTTTTAAAAAACAGGATAAGGAAGAACGATGACTCAACCCATTAAACTCGCCAACCTTCGAATGCTAGAACTTGTAGCCACTCAGCTTGGCGACCTATGCAAAGAGGTGGTATTTTTAGGCGGCTGCACAACCACTTTTTTTCTTACAGACGTAGCCACCCCAGATGCCCGTTATACACTTGATGTAGATTGCATTGTCGATGTCATTTCCTTAAACCAGTATCATCAATTTGAAAAACGCTTATTACAACAAGGATTTACAAAATCCATACATGACGAAGTCATTTGCCGCTGGCGCTATGAGGACCTTATGTTAGATGTCATGCCAACAGATGAAAAAATATTGGGCTTTGGCAACCGCTGGTACAAAGCCGCCATTCACCATGCAACACAGCACAAATTTTCAAACGATATTTGCATCAACCTCATAACAGCACCTTATTTTTTAGCGACAAAGCTAGAAGCATTCAAGACCAGAGGAAATCAAGACTTTTTAGCCAGTCACGATTTTGAAGATATTGTATCCATCATTGACGGAAGGCCAGAGCTTTTAGAGGAAATTGAACAATCCGAGCAAACGTTAAAAGATTATTTAGCTCATTCTTTTCGCAACATCTACAACCATCGCGCTTTCCATGATGCATTGCCAGGACATCTGATACAATATGGCAAGCTCGCAGATGATCGCGCAACCATTTTCACCAAAAAGGTCATGGCCATCGGCCAGGTCAAACCCAAATTAATCCGCTAACCTCTGGCCATCTCCCCAAGAATTAAGGATAATGCCACCCAATAAGTTAAAACCCAAAAGAGAACACCGTGGAAAAAACATACAGCCCTGAAAGCTTCGAACAAACCATCTATCACCAGTGGGAAAACGCCGGTTACTTTAAGCCGGATGGCTCAAGAAACGACGCCTACTCCATGGTCATTCCGCCGCCTAACGTCACAGGCACGCTGCACATGGGGCATGGCTTCCAGAACGCCATTATGGACAGCCTCACACGCTATCATCGCATGAAAGGCTGCAACACCCTTTGGCAGCCAGGTATGGACCATGCGGGGATTGCGACGCAGATGGTGGTTGAACGTCAATTGCTTCAAGAAGGCAAAACGCGACATGATTTGGGGCGTGAGCGCTTCATTGAAAAAGTCTGGGCATGGAAGGAAACGTCCGGCAGCACCATTTGCCAACAGATTCGTCGCCTGGGATCCTCACCCGATTGGTCGCGTGAGCGCTTCATGATGGACGAGGAGCTCATTACCACCGTGCGTGACGTTTTTATCAAGCTTTATGACGAAGGTTTAATCTATCGCGGCAAACGTCTTGTAAACTGGGACCCCAAACTGGGTACCGCCATTTCCGACCTGGAAGTGAACTCCGAAGAAACGCAAGGCCACCTGTGGCACATCCGCTACCCGCTCGCTGATGGCTCAGGCCACCTTGAAGTAGCGACCACACGACCGGAAACCATGCTGGGCGACACCGCTGTTGCCGTACACCCGGATGACGAGCGCTACACTCATCTTATAGGCACCATGGTCAAGCTTCCTCTGACGGATCGAGAGATCCCTGTCATCGCCGACGACTACGTTGACCAAACCTTCGGCACGGGTTGCGTCAAAATCACACCTGCGCATGATTTCAATGATTACGCCATGGGTAAACGTCATCAGCTTTCTATGATCAACATCCTGACGTTAGATGGCCACATCAACCAAGACATGCCCAGCGCTTATCAAGGTTTAGACTGTTTTCAAGCCAGAGAGCAAATCGTTAAAGACCTCACCGCATTAGACTTGCTGGTCAAAACCGAAGACCACACCTTAAAAGTCCCCCGAGGTGACCGCTCAAGCGCCATCATCGAACCCATGCTCACCGACCAATGGTTTGTCAAAGCAGCGCCCTTGGCCGAACCGGCCATCAAAGCCGTTGAAAAAGGCGAGGTTTCTTTTGTGCCCAACCACTGGGACAAAACCTATTACCAATGGATGAACAACATAGAAGACTGGTGCATCAGCCGACAATTGTGGTGGGGACACCGCATCCCTGCCTGGCGCGATGCTGAGGGCAACTTTTATGTGGCACAAGACGAACAAGCCGCACGAAAAAAATACAAACTCGGCGATGCACTGGAACTCACGCAAGACACCGACGTGCTAGACACTTGGTTTTCCGCCGCCTTATGGCCTTTTGTTACACTCGGCTGGCCGGATGATCAAACCACCTTAGACACGTTTTTCCCAACCTCCGTACTGGTCACAGGCTTTGATATTATTTTCTTCTGGGTCGCACGGATGATCATGCTTTCTTTAAAGCTCACAGGCAAAGTACCGTTCAAACAAGTCTACATCACCGGCCTGATCCGCGATCACGAAGGCCAGAAGATGTCGAAATCAAAAGGCAATGTGTTAGATCCTATTGATTTAATCGACGGCATTGAACTCGATGCCCTCGTCAAAAAACGCACCGCCGGATTAATGCAACCCGCCATGGCCAAACGCGTTGAAAAAAATACCAAAAAACTCTACCCCGATGGCATCGCTGCTCACGGCACGGATGCACTGCGATTTACTTTCTGTGCGCTAGCCAGTAATAACCGAGATATTCGTTTTGACATTCAACGACTCGAAGGTTACCGTAACTTCTGCAACAAACTCTGGAATGCGGCACGTTATGTCTTTATGAATGTGGCTGACAGTGATCTCTCTATCGAACAAGCTTACGAATACAGCTTGGCCGACGAATGGATTGTTTCACGTCTGCAAAAAACCATTCAAAAAGCCCATAAGTATTTTAATCAATACCGCTTTGATTTTCTCGCACAAACACTTTATGAATTTGTTTGGCATGAATATTGTGATTGGTATTTAGAATTAAGCAAAACCGTATTAACCGACCCCACAAGCACAAAAGCACAAAAGCGCGGCACAAAGAAAACATTGGTCACCGTATTAGAACAGCTTTTAAAACTACTTCACCCGATTATGCCATTCATTACAGAAACTATTTGGCAAAACGTAAAACCCATCTTAGATTTAGAAGGTGACACCATCATGCTTCAAGCCTACCCTGAAGCCGATACAACGCTCATCAACGAAAACATCGAATCATCTATAAGCTGGCTGCAAGAGCTCACAACCTCACTCCGCACACTCCGCAGTGAAATGAATATCTCACCTGCAAAAGCAATCCCTGCGATTTTTCACAAAGGTGACTCAAAGGATCGTGACAACATCAAACTCTGCGAAGCTTATTTAAGCAGTGCTGCGAAACTTTCCAGCACGCAATGGCACGCAGAACAAGAACCGCTACCCGCCTCGGCCACGGTGATCCTTAATCAACTCGAAGTGCATATCCCCATGGCGGATTTAATTGATACGCAAGCGGAACTGCAACGACTGGATAAAGAGATCGAGAAAATCACGCAAGAAGCCACTAATTTAAACAAACGACTGAACAATAAAAACTTTGTTGAAAAAGCGCCCAAGGCGATTGTGGAGAAGGAGCAAGCGAGGCATCAAGCGCTTGTCGATAAACTCGAAAAAACACACTCGCAACGAGAAAATATTCGACAAATGGTGGAAAAGGCTTAAAAAGCCTGGCATACTGCGCCGCATAACAATGTCTGTCATAGCCATACCGCGGAGCCATAGTCATACCGCGGCTTGACCGCGATATCCATAAACGCTTCGCACGCTTATTGACCTGCGCAACGACACCAGAAAACAAAACACTGACAAACATAAGAATGAAGGGAGAACATCATGGGCAAGAATCAATCGTCATCCAACCTAAATATAAGCCAATCTCAAACAGACCGTTTTGATGAAGCCTACGATATCCCTTACTACATAGAAAATCTCATTCGCTTATCTAACAGACTCCACACGCTCAAACTGAGGAACATTCGCACCACAAAAACAACAAAGAATACTCAGATCAATCAGGAAATCACAGATAGCCTCAAACGACAAACGACTGACAATGCCAAATTAGAAAACGCTATATCCCTCTTAGGACAAGCCAAAGAAAAAGAGTACTTACCAATATTGCAAACCCTAGTTCAAGACAAAAATTACGACAAAGCGATGTTAGCGCTCATAGCGACTAACAAAGATCAGGCTGAAGAGACGGCAATCGATCCAAAAGTTACCCTGCTAATGATGTATCTGAAACGCGAACAAGCAAAACGAGCAGACACACTGAACAACATGCTTTCTGAATATCAACAGGCAGACAACCTGTACCACCTAATTAACCAGGCTCAGCTAACAGCAACGATCAGGGAAGCCGTTCTATACCAAAAGACGCATCTCGATACCGTTCAACAGATCATTGAAACACTTAGCCAAACCATCAATTCACCGAGAAATGAAGAAGATCTCAAGACTATGAGTCCCGCGATACAAGCGGCCTACGACCATGGCGATCTAGACTTCTTTAAAGCTACTTTAAACGCCTTAAAAACAACGGTAGACAATGCTACAACGATCACGAAAAAAGATAAAAAAATCATCGTCGAAAGCATTATTACAACACTTCCTGGTATAACTAAACAAGCAGAATATGACACCAAAACACATATTCAGAATTATCTCGACAGATGTAAAAAAACCCTTCCAATGATGGAAATTCTCCTATTAGTACAAAAAATAAAAGGCGAAAAAAAACTCTATGGCCACCTATTATTACAAGCTAATGATCTAGATTCTGATACTAAATCAGTACTCACCCACTTTTCACAAGAAACCCAAGTCAAGATAAAGACCGATCAAAACAAACTACGAAGACTTACTTCAACCTATAACCCTTCCGTCAAAGCGATCATTGCCTCATTGCATAAAAATAGTTACGAGAAAACAGCTTCCCTTCTAGCGACACATGAGGAAAATATTACAAACCAGACATTCTGGAAATATTTTGCAAAAAAAGAACGTGCTGCAATCCATCAAATACACCCCGATAGAGCGCTAGACATGCTTTCCTACACCATTCAAATCGCAAGCCTCTGTTACAAAAAAACACAAACAGAACAAAAAAATAATGATCCCGCTCTGAAGAAATTCCACGAGCAATTAACCTTCATCAAAAAATTTCATCCGCTCGATGAGAAAGAACCAAGCGATATCAAGCTAGCCTTGAACAAGTTGCTCCATGGCCAACTCAACGATGATCTCGATGATGCATTCACCCGAGCTTTCTTACCGGCATTGCTTGCCTCTTTGAAATCCGCCAAAAAAAATAAAGCCGCCATTATCTCTGACACTATAGAAATACTCCTAGCGTGCTACAAAAACATTCTGGAGAACCTAGACCAAGCTCCGCTTATAACAAGTTGTTTGGCCGAAATATATCATCAAAAAGGAAGCCTCAATGAAGCTGAAGTTTGGTACAAAAAAATAACAAAAAGAAATACCATAGAATCCTTCAACTTCGCCAATACGCTGCTAGAACAAATAATAAAGAAAGCCACACAGAAAACAAAACAAGGAACCAAGCAGAAAACAATACAAATCATAACAACCGAGATAGCAACAAAAGCAGGGCTGCTACACAGCATTCTTGACCCTATCCTTGAAAATGAAAAAACAGAAAAATCAATAAGAAAGCAAGCATTAATGCTTTTATCTAAAACATGCTTGTACTCAGGAAAGGATGATATTGTCATTGGAATACAAGCGTGCGAACTCCTACTAAATATCGACCGGAAAAACCTCGTCATTCTTGATCGACTGATTGAGTTCTATATTCGCTGCAACATGTTTGGACGTGCGGTAAAAAGAATAACCTCCTTCCAAAGAAACAACATGCTTAATAAAGAAGAAATACTCCGCATAGTAAAACTAAATGGGAAATTAAAGAAAAAACAAACATCATTAATATTCGACGATGCCGCCAATTTAAGCGAAAATAAGCGCCTTAAAAAAGAACTCACTAACTTAAAAAGTCAACTTAAAAACAACAGTGGCTCAAAGAAAAAAGACAAGGAGATCAAAAAACTCAACACACGTATAGAAAAAATGACGCGAGAAATGACTCATATAAAACAAAAGATCAAAGACTTGAAAGCAAGCGTGGCAACAGAGAGTGAATTCTCAGAAAAACAAACCCATCAACCCGAGCAGCAAGATGATCTTAAACAAATTACCATGCTAGAAATCCTTGATCTAATTGAAGAAAGACACGAACTACTACGTCAATCAAGCAACCTACTCGACCAAACATCTGATAACCTGCAAAAAGACGATCAATTAACCCTGCTAAATTCACAAATAAACATACGGCAGCCGCTGAAGAATAACTACATAAAACTCAACCGCCATATAGCAACATACCCAAATAACACAAAAAACGTACTGACGCTTCTTTGTCAGAATCGAATATCACAAGCAGCAAAAGAACTCGAAAAAAATAACCCCAAAGAACCCGCACTTTGGGAATATTTTGCCAAGCAAGTCTATTCCTGTATTAATAGCAGCGAAGATATGGCCACCCTGAAAGCATCCATTCAAAGGGCCTCAAGCTATTACACGAAAGTACAAAAGCTATCATCAACCAAGCCGCGTAGCGAAATCAACGCTCGCGTAAAAGAACTGAGCGCGAAATTTACTTTTATTGCTGATTGGTTCACTTTAGATTCAAAAAAAACAAAGGCGATAAAAACAAATATTACCAATGCTATCAATCAACAAAGTCTAAACAAAAATCTAGATTCGTATTTTATTGCTAGCTTTATACCTTTGTTTTTTTCCTATGTCGATTCCAAAAAAGAGGTTGGCAATAATGTCCTACACGCCTTAACACAAGCGATCAAAGCGCATTTTAAAAAAGACAAAAAGAGCGGCCATGTAGCATTCAAGCACAACCTGGCTAATCTTTATTTCAGGCAACAAAATTATCAAGAAGCTATAACATGGTATAAAGCCTCCACCAGCCTTTCTCTGAAAGAATCCATTAACCTCGCTAAATCTTATAGCAAAATAAAACAACCGAATGACGCCATCACGCATCTGAAAAGTGCGCTGAACAATGTAACGGGCGAGGATCCAGCCTACGAGAGTGCACACGTTTCGCTCTGGAAGCTTCAACTAAACCATCAAAAATTCGATGTTTTTTATCGCGCCAATCTGGCTCAAGAGATACTCCAGATCGAGCCAACCAATACCAATGTCTTAAGAGCTCTCATTACGTGCTTTATTGAACTAGGACGCTTCGAGCTAGCAGCGCAAACGATCAACACCTTCCAAGAAGAGAACTCTCAAACAAAAAACAAAAAAACAGCAAGGGCGTTACTTCAGTTAATACAAACAGAAAAGCAAAAGCCTATCGATGAACGAAATGAAGGCCAAAAAGCCAAAGAAGACCGCCTAAGAACCCTAGGAGAATTACAAAAAGAAAACAAAAAACTCACCAATAAAGAAGCAATAAATGAGCAAACCATTAAACGCAACACTCAAAAAATCAGCAAGTTGAACCACACAATCGGCACATTACAATACCGAGTCGGCATAATACAAAAACTACACTCTAACCTATTTACCGCAACAACCGCATTGCTTCGCAATCAAGCCATTTACGGTACAACATACAAACAAACACCTTATTTCTGCGACCTAAGAGATGACAAACAATCAATAAAAGCTCCAGATACCGATGAGGGCGTAGCAGAACAGCAAAATGCCGACTTTAATCTGCAACTCGCAAAAGGCCGCGCAAACCAGGCATGGATGACTCTATTTAAGCTCGTAAAAACACAAACTCAAGCGCTTCGTCCAAACAAAGATCACCCTAAAAACCCAAATAAAGACATTCAAGCTATCAAAATTTAGCGGGAAATCGCGCTGTATGGCAACCAAGAATATGTGCCATCTCACCCAAAGCTTGGTCTCAACACAGAGCGTACCTTTGGAAATTTCGTATTTTTTGAATCTTTCGAATAAAAAGAAAAAGATCCTTGAGTCAACACCTTCGCCTTATCAGGAAAATAAAGCCTTTTAATCTTACCACAAAGCTCAACAAGCTTTTCAGCACTAGGTCGACTCGACATATTCTCTTTATTATTTTTGGAAACGACGACAGGAAGAAACATCGTCTTCACCACAAGCTTCATCGCCTTATCAACAGGAAAATGCTTCGCGCTCTCTGGAGACAGTGAATCAAGCTTAATAAAGGCTGTTTCTGCTGAATCAAGAAAACGATTAATTTCTTTATCTTCCCTAAACACATAAGCCTTAGCCAATTGATAATGCGCGGCATCACCAAGAAAACTTGCTTTTGTTTCCTGGTGAAAACAAAGAGACAAAACATCATCCATCTGAAACAACTTTGCAAACACTAGTCCCAACGCCCAAATATCCGGCGCTTTACAATCCTCCGGCGAAAGCGGGCTCTTTCTCATGAAAAGCTCCGGCGATTTAATCGCCGCCGTTGTATTCAAGCCAATCTTGTCATGAATATTTTCATCAACAAATAAGGCGCAATTGAAATCACACAAAACCGCTGTCTTTCCTTCGATTAATATATTGGCCGCTTTAATGTCATGATGAAGAATATTGTTAACATGCAATCTCTGCAAACCCCTCAAGAGCTGAGACAAATAACCATGGACCGTCTTAAGTGTGATCGCTTTTTTTGTAGAATGGCCCGTTAGATTTAATTTTTTTTGCAACGCAGGCATAACATGGTTCAAAGCACCGTCTGAATAACCCTTACCATACACCGTAGAAAGCTTGCCATCATAACCAAGCGCATACCACTTCATAATACCAGGGTGGTCTTGGCCTATCGCTTGGTAAACAAGCACCTCTGTATCGCCCTCGGAAGACTTGATGATGACATCACCGTATTTTTTATGCTTAAAATGACGCACACCGCCATTCGAACCACGGTTCGTTTTTATCGCCTTTTTTTCGTTATTCAAAAGTATTGCTGAGAATTCAGAGAGATTAATGTCGATACAAGCATCGCCAGAGAAATCAAGGTCATCATCCTCAAATAAAGAGAAAGAAGATGACTTAACAGACAGACTACTTGAGAGGTGTAAGCGTGGCTTCATGATTCATCCTATTCTTGTTAATATTATTATGAACTGAAATTTACCAAACCCAACCCGGAAATGCAAGCTTTTTAAACCTTTTTAGTATACAAAACCACCAAAATACCGCATAGTCCTTCCTTCCTCGGTTATAAGATTATTAAGAATATTGACCTCGTTATATGATCATCGACATCGCGACCTCTTCTTAAATAATCAAGCACTTATACGCGAACGCTTATTGCGCTCACTTTTGATCATATTAATTAGGCGTTGTGGGTGCTGGTGTTGATGTGGCCGATGGTACTGCTTACAATTACCCGCAAACGATTGTTGTTCCGATGAAAAAAGCGTTGGCGAAAGTTAAGCATACGACAAAGAAAAAGAAAGCGTAGGGAAATCGCACCTGGATCCCGTGGTCAAGCCACGGGATGACAGTGCAAGCCACGGGATGACAGTGATAGTTGATCACCCCTGCCACTTAATCGGCACATAATCACAAAACGGCTCTTCTTCCATATAATCATCTTTCATGACATACGCGCGCGCACGACACCCGCCGCAGACTTTAATGTATTCACAACTGCCGCAACGACCTTTATAACTCGCGAAATCACGGAAATCTTTAAAGAGCTTGGCATTCTCCCAAATATCTTGAAACGCTTGCTCGCGAACATTGCCGGCGGAGAGTGGTAAGTAGCTGCAAGGTAAGACCTGACCATCCACATCTATCAACGCGATCGTTTGACCCGCGAGACAGCCTTTGCCTCCACCTGGAGAAAACGTCAACGAACGCAACTTGCGACGGTTTTTAGCTTGCTCTGCCTTTTCAAAACGAATTCGATAATAATGAGGCGCGCAGGTGGGGCGCATTAAAATCTCGTGCTCGTTTTTTTCTATCTCATAGTGCCACTCCAAGATCTCCTGATAATCTTCAGGGGAAATCAATTCCTGCAACAACTCCTCGCCTCGACCTACAGGCACCACCATGAATAAATACCAGGCTTGTGCGCCGAGTTTTTTGGCCAGCTTAAAACATTCAACGATGTCTTTTTGATTGCGCTTGGAAAAAGACGAATTCACTAGGAAAGGAATATCATACTGTCTAAAGAGTTTCGCTGCTTCAATGGTGGCTTGAAACGCACCGGGTTGAGAACGAAAATCATCGTGCACTTCTGCGCTTGCGCCATCCAAACTCAACGAGACCATTTTAATCCCTGAGGCTTTAATCGTTTCACAAACCGCGGGCGTGACTAATGTACCGTTGGTCGCAAGGCACATGCGAAAGCCTTTTTTTGTCCCGTATCGAGCGAGATCAAAAACATCGTCGCGCAACAGGGGCTCGCCACCGGTTAAAACAATCACAGGCTTGGCGAAGGTGGCAATATCGTCTAATAAACGATACGCGGCTTCGGTGGAGCAATCGGGGTGCTGCTTGCAAGCCAACTCTGACGATGAACGGCAGTGGACGCATTTCAAGTTACAGCGTCTTGTAATTTCCCAGGCGAGCCATTTTAAGTCGAATTTCACGTTATTCTGCCCTTATTCTCAAGATGAGGGAGATTCTACCACCAACTGCTCAAATATTGAAGACTTACTTGCCCCGCGCTACTTGCTAGCACAACAAAACAATGCCAGAATAAGCCACTTTTTATGGCAAATACGTGAGCACTTAACCCCGTGAGCAATCAATTTTCCTTACTCAAAAAACGACGTTTTGGCCCGTTCTTTATTACACAGTTCCTCGGCGCCTTTAATGACAACGTCTTCAAAAACGCACTAATCATTTTGCTCACTTTTCATACGGCGAGTTATTCAACCCTCTCCGCCAACACCCTCATCAACCTTGCCGGTGCGATTTTCATTTTGCCGTTTTTCCTCTTCTCAGCAACCTTCGGACAACTGGCGGATAAATATGAAAAATCGCACTTAATCCGCATCACCAAATTATTAGAAATCGTCATCACCCTCTTCGCCGCCGTAGGCTTTGCGCTGCACAGCCTCTTCTTACTTTTGCTGGCCTTATTTTTACTCGGCACGCAGTCAACATTATTTGGCCCAGTCAAATACAGCATCATCCCACAACATTTGAAAACCTGGGAGCTCATTGGCGGCAATGGCATTGTAGAAGCCTCAACTTTTGTCGCTATCTTATTAGGCACCGTGCTAGGTGGCGTACTCATCAGCATCAAACACATTGGCATTCCCACGGTTTCTATCGCCATTATCGGCTTTGCCGTCCTTGGCTGGTGGTACAGCCGTCGAATCCCCAGGGCAAGTGCTGCCGCACCCGGCCTACGCATCAACTGGAATATCTTCACACAAACCATCATCAACCTTCGCCACGCTAGAAAAAATCGCACTGTCTTTTTATCCGTGCTTGGCATCTCCTGGTTTTGGTTTTTCGGCGCCTTCATGTTTTATCAAGCCCCCAACTACGCAAAGACCATTCTCGGCGGCAACGCGCATGTCGCGACACTATTGATATTCACCTTTGCTGTAGGTATTGGCCTAGGTTCCATCGTCACAGAGCGTCTCTCTCGTCGCACCATTGAAATCGGTCTTGTACCTCTGGGCAGCGTAGGGCTGTCTATCTTTACCGCCGATTTATTCTTCTTAAAAACCTTCCCCTCACATCTGCACAACATGGGCCTCGCCTATTTCTTTAGTATGCACAATCATTATTGGATCTTATTTAACTTAGTAATGATCGGCATTTTCGGCGGGCTCTTCACCGTGCCATTATATGCGTTAATTCAAGACCGAAGCACCGTTTCACACCGCTCAAGAATCTTCGCCGCCAACAATATTTTAAACGCACTCTTCATGGTACTCGCCGCCGTTTTTGCCATCACACTATTAAAAGCAGGCTTAAGCATCCCCGAGCTCTTTTTAATTATCGCACTCTTAAACGCCTGCATTAGCATTTATATCTTCTTCCTGGTTCCTGAATTTATACTGCGAATGTTCATGTGGCTCATGACAGCCATTATGTACCGGCTCAAAATTGACGGCATTGAAAACCTACCCGACCGAGGCGCCGCCATTTACGTTTGCAATCACATCAGCTTCGTCGACGTCGTCATCATGACCTCCGTCAGCCGACGCCCTGTACGCTTCCTCATGGATCACCGCTTATTTAACGCGCCCTTTTTAGGCTTCATTGCTCGCATGGCTAAAGTCATCCCCATAGCGTCTGCCAAAGACGACCCCGAGCTCAAAGAAAAAGCCTTTAAAGAAGCCGTAAAAACCTTAGAAACCGGCGGCATCATCGGCATCTTCCCCGAAGGCTCCATCACACGCGACGGAAAAATAGCCCCGTTCAGACGCGGCTTAGAAGACCTCATGAAACGCTGCCCCGTACCCGTCATCCCTATGGCACTGAACGGCATGTGGGGAAGCTTCTTCAGCAGAAAATACAAAAACCGCGCTATGTCCACCTGGCCTAAGCGTTTTTGGTCTAAAATTCATTTGCATATCGGCCAGCCGGTTTCAGCGAAAAACTTTGATTTAAAGGATATCGAAAAGAAAGTGCGTGAGTTGTTTAAAGAAGATGACGATTAAGAATTAAAGGAGGTTGATCTATCGTTCACTCTGGAACCATGCTCCAGAGTGAACAACAAACCGCACTAAGCTGCAGAAGCAACCGAAACCCGAGGACACGCATACGCCGTACCTTTCACAACCACCGCAGAAATAGCCTCCGGCGTAAACGCTCCGCCTTTGCTAATAGAATAATTCTTAGTAATCTGAACGTAGTTAGCGCCCTGATCAAACGCCATGTTTTTCAGTTTATTCATCGCACCATGCGCCAAACCAGGACCCGCATCCAATACATCCGTCTGCTTAGCACGCAGGTCAGCCACTTTTTGGCATTTTTTCGCAGGCGCAGCAGCACTCGTCACCACTTTTTTAGCACCCGGCTTCAACGACGTCGTTTGCACCGTAGCACAACCGCCCAACGCCAATGTAAGCGCGCCTAATACACAAATCAATTTCATGTTCATACCGTTCCCTCATTCATTGTTTTCGTAAGCTCATCCAAGTGTTTCAATTGACTAAGCAACGCTTTCATTCTATCTAACGGCCACGAATTGGGCCCGTCACTTAACGCTTTTTCTGGATCAGGATGTGTCTCCATGAACAACCCTGCAACACCCACCGCCATTGCCGCTTTCGCTAACACTGGCACAAATTCTCGTTGGCCGCCTGACGATGCGCCCTGTCCACCTGGCAACTGCACCGAATGCGTTGCATCAAATACTACGGGGCAACCGGTTTCACGCATCACAACCAGCGAGCGCATATCTGAGACCAAATTATTGTAACCAAACGAAGCACCACGTTCGCACACCATAACCTGCTCGTTGCCTGCGGCTCTTAATTTATTCACCACATGCTTCATATCCCAAGGCGAAAGAAATTGTCCTTTTTTTACATTAATAGGTTTGTTCAGCTTTGCAACACGTTGCATGAAATTGGTTTGGCGGCATAAAAAAGCCGGTGTTTGCAAGACATCCACCACACTCGCCACTTCATCCAACGGCGTATCTTCGTGAACATCGGTCAGTATCGGCACGCCAATTTCGTCTTTGACTTTTTGTAAAATACGCAAACCTTCACTTAAACCCAAGCCACGAAACGTTTCGTGTGATGAGCGATTTGCTTTATCAAAGGATGATTTATAAATAAAAGGAATTTTTAATTCCGAGGTAATTGCTTTTAATTGCGCCGCCGTTTCAAGTGCCATCGCTTCACTCTCAATAACGCATGGGCCCGCAATAAGAAAAAAAGGCTTATCTAAGCCGATATCAAATCCACATAATTTCATTTCTTGGCCTCTTGTATAAATGATTTAAACAAAGGATGTCCGTCTCTTGGGGTGGAAGTAAACTCCGGGTGAAATTGACAAGCGACAAACCACGGGTGATCTTTTAATTCCAGCATTTCCACCAAATTACCATCAACAGAATGACCCGAAATCACCAGTCCGGCAAGCTCCAGCATCTCAACATAATAATTATTGACTTCGTAGCGATGGCGGTGCCGTTCAGTAATTTCGTCATCACCGTAAATTTTCCTCGCTTTCGTACGAGAGGTTAAGTGACAAACCTGCCCACCCAGACGCATCGTCCCACCCATATCGGATTGATCAGAACGCTGTTTAATACAACCATCTTTGTCCGCCCATTCCGTCACCAGAGCAACGACAGGGTGCGGTGTTTTTGCATTAAACTCGGTACTGTTCGCACGCTTTAAGCCTGCAACATTCCGCGCAAACTCAATCAACGCTACTTGCATACCCAAACAAATACCCAAATAAGGAATCTTATTTTCTCGCGCGAACTGTGCCGCTTTAATTTTACCTTCAATTCCGCGCGTACCAAAACCACCAGGCACCAAGATAGCATCAAGCCCTTCTAATAATTTTGTGCCTTTCTTTTCAAGCGCCTCTGCATCAATACGCTCAACTCGCACGTTAACGCGCGTATGAATGCCGGCATGTGTTAAAGCTTCACTCAGCGATTTATAAGCATCTTTTAATTCCAGGTATTTCCCGACCATTCCCACAACGACTTCAGCTTTCGCCGCCTTCTGGTTGCGCACTACTCGTTGCCATTCGCTTAAATCAGGTTTTTTGATTTTAAACTGTAACTTCTTGCAAACAATGGTATCTAATTGCTGCTCGTATAATTCCAAAGGAAGCTGATAAATAGACTCAACATCTTTGACAGGAATAACCGCGGCTTTTTCAACATTGGTAAACAAGGCGATCTTTTCTCGCTCGGCATCGCCCAGATCTTTCTCGGTACGACATAATAAAATATCCGGCTGAATACCGATGGACCTTAATTCTTTGACGGAATGTTGCGTCGGTTTAGTTTTAATTTCTCCCGCCGCCGCAAGATAAGGAATCAACGTCAAATGAATAAACAAGGTATGCTCGCGACCCAGCTCGATCCGCAATTGACGAATCGCTTCTAAAAAAGGCAGCGATTCAATATCACCCACCGTGCCGCCAATCTCAACCAGCACAACATCCAGGGCTTTGCCAACCTCTAAAATTCTACGCTTCATCTCATCCGTAATATGAGGAATCACCTGCACCGTGCCGCCCAGATAATCACCGCGCCGCTCTTTCCGTAAAACATCGGCATAGATACGACCACTCGTGAAATTGTTTTGCTTGGTCATTTTCGTACGAATAAACCGCTCGTAATGCCCCAAATCTAGATCAGTTTCAGCACCATCCTCGGTCACATAGACTTCACCATGCTGGAAAGGGCTCATCGTGCCAGGATCGACATTAATATAAGGATCAAGCTTCATAATCGTGACCTTTAAGCCACGAAGCTCTAAAAGGCTCGCCAATGACGCAGCAGCAATGCCCTTCCCTAAGGACGAGACCACGCCACCTGTTACAAATATGTATTTTGCCATCGTTCGGCACCTTGTTTTGATAATTCAATAGGGTAGCAAAATCACAAAAAAGCTGCAATTTATTTCATTTTATCTTTGACTTGCCAATAAACTCCCCGTAATCTTGGTATTGATATTGCTCATGGAAGCAATCTTTGCGGCTTGTAAGCTGTATATGTTGACAAGACAAAGGATTGCGGGCATATCAATATCGATATTGATATTTACTTACGGAGAGGTTACTTATGAATAAAATGTGGACATTTGTTACGGTAGTTTTTGCTATTGTCATCGCGATTCTAGCTATTGTACTACCACAATCTGCTATGCGTCCTATTTTCGTCATTACAACATTCTTTGATGTTATGATCCCCATTCTCGCTGTTGGCGCGTTGGTGAAATACATCGCTTGTTGTGGCGCTAAAAAGTGCGACTAAAGTTTATCTGAATCATTCAGATAATGGGAACGCGGTCATTATGACCGCGTTTTTTTATGGTCTGATATCCACCCCCCCCTCGAAAGATTATCTCAACACCGTCGAGACAATTATCATGGCCTCACCTTAGCATCATACATACTGCACTCTAAAACCAAGGTAGCCCGTATGCAGCGAAGCGAAATACGGGGTGAGATGCTACCCTTTACATTATAGCTGCCTTAAGAAACCTGTATTTCGCTTCGCTACATACAGGCTACGCCTTTCGACGATGCGGGCCAGAGTGGGTTATTTTTTCACTGACTGTCACCACCCAACCAGCCTCACCCGCTTCCACTCGAAAACGATCATCAATCGCATGCGGAATCACTGCGACGAGTTGATCATTGAGGTATAACAATGGAACAGATGAGCGTTCCCAGGTGGGGATGCGCCATGTTTGGAAGAGTTTTTTTAGGGTTTTTTGTTGGCCGTTTAGGCGGAGTTTTTCGCCGCTTTGGCGGAAGCGGATGGAGATTCGTTCGTTGCTCCATCGGAAGGCTTCTGCCTGGATCCCGCGGTCAAGCCGCGGGATGACGCTTCTCTCTCGCCTGTCATCCCGCAGCGAAAAAGAAACGTCAGAAATGTCATCCCGCGGCTTGACCGCGGGATCCACAGCATCAAAACGCTCCACCCCAACCATCTCCAAAACATCACCCGAAGGCAAGATCAAAGGCAACGCCAAATCCCGCCACTCAAGCACACCTTCCGCCATCACGCTCCGCTGCTCTCTTTTCAAATAAAGCAACCCCGCATACCGACACATCACCGCCTCACCCCAGCTCACCTTCGGCTGCGCAGAAGGTGCTGCGTGAAGCACATCTGAAATAATATGCTGTAGTTTTTTCTCACTGGGCAAGATCATCTTTTGCTGGCGAATCCAGTAGCGTAAGACATTGTTAATGCGAGCGTGACTTAATGCTTTGAGCGACGCGATATTAAGGGCTTCTGAGGTTACATCGAAGACACGTGCAAAATCTTCACCTGCGACCTCATCCAACAAGATCGCGGCTTCTGCCATGTGCCTTGCCGTGCGATTCACAGCTTTATCTAACGCAGGATAATGGGTTTGCAATAAGGGAATGACTTGATGCCTTAAAAAATTTCTTGAAAACATTTCAATCGCATTGGAAGGATCTTGGATCCATTTTAACTGATGTTCTTTGGCATAATCCAAAATAGTTTGTTTTGAAACATTCAACAAAGGTCGCAACAAAACCCCTTTGTCCAAAGGCTTCATCACAGGCATCGCGGACATTCCTTTCACGCCAGCGCCGCGAAACAATTGCAACAAGCAAGTTTCCGTTTGATCTTCTTTATGATGCGCAACCAGCACGTAATCGCCCTCAGAAAGCAACGAGGCCAAAGCCTCATAACGTGCTTTCCGCGCTTCGGCTTCTATACTTTCTCCGCCGGATTGATTCACCTCGACAGATTGAACAACACAGGGAACTTGAAGCTGCTGACAAACCGATTGACACTGTTTGGCCCACGCATCAGCTTCTTTTTGCAATCCGTGATTCACATGCACTGCTGTCATTTGAAGCGAAGGTAATGTCGTTCTCAGAGCAGACGCTGCATGCAACAAAACATGCGAATCAACACCACCGCTGTACGCAAGCCACACTTTTTTGGAAAGATCTAGCTCGGCAATAACAGATTGTAAATGCGCTTTAATCAAGACCATAACGCATTAACCGTTGATAACGTTCGGCCAGCAAATCATCCATGGGTAATGCTTGCAAAACGCTAAGCTGTTTTTCAAGGTAGGCTTTAATATTCTGCGAAACGAGCGAAACATCACGATGCGCGCCACCCAATGGCTCTGGAATAATGTCGTCAATAAGATGTAGCGTCTTTATTTTCTTCGCAGTCAACCGCATGGCTTCCGCTGCCTCTGCCGCTCTATCGGTGCTTTTCCAAAGAATAGAAGCACAACCTTCCGGGGAAATCACGGCATAAATCGAATACTGCAACATTGCAACACGATCAGCAACACCCAAAGCCAATGCACCGCCTGAACCACCCTCGCCCACAACAATCGCAATGACCGGTGTTTTTAGGGCAGACACTTCAAAAATATTCTTAGCGATCGCCTCACTTTGATTGCGCTCTTCAGCACCGATGCCGGGATAAGCACCCGCCGTATTAATCAAAGTGATCACAGGCAGCTGAAAGCGTTCTGCCATTTTAAACAGACGCAATGTTTTACGATAGTCTTCGGGACGTGGCATACCAAAATTTCGTTTAAGCTTCTCCGCTGTTTTTCGCCCTTTTTCATGGCCAATCACCATCACTGGCTGGCCATTGAAGCGCGCGGTACCTGCCATAATAGAGGTGCCTTGCGAATAATGTCTGTCGCCGTGAAGCTCATCAAAATCGGTGAAAATCTCGCGAATATAATCAGAGGTATGAGGACGCATAGGGTGTCTGGCGACTTGCACCACTTGCATCGTGGATAAATTTTCAAAAATAGTGGCCGTTAGCTGGCGGCTCTTTTCTTCCAGCTTCGCAATCGGCTCATCCATATTAACTTCTGAGTTACTCTTTAAGGTTTTGAGCTCATTGATTTTTTCTTCAAGCTCTGCAATCGGCTGTTCGAACGCTAAATAATTTAAATGCATAGGTTGTATCCCTTAATAATCAATCACGACAGCGTCGTCTGATAAACAATACCTTAACTGGTTGAGTAAGTCTTCAGAAAGCGTAACAGACCAGCACTTATCCAGCAACAAAGAACCCCGCGCCCTCGAAGACTGGTAATGAATCCGAACAGGGCAATCGCCACCTTGAAAAGGCTTTAATAGGCTTGCTATCTTCTGTAACCCTTCGGCATCTGCCGCCGCTTCATCGAGCGATAAACTTAAACGTTTGGCATAAGTTTTTCGGACATCTTCTAACGTGATCATGTGTGTCGCAGACATCCGAACACCGCCCGAAAAATCATCGACCGCTACATCACCATCCACAAAAAGAATACTGTCTTTCACCAGCTTTTCACGCATGTCTTCATATACTTCTGAAAACGCAACCAAATCAATGCGTGCACTTTGATCGTCCAACGAAATAATCGCCATGGGTTTGCCGCGCTTGGTTTTCAAGGCGCGAATCCCAACGATAATGCCCGCGATTTTAACAGTTTTATTTAAATGCTTGCTGAGCTCTGCAATTCTTAACGACACCAATCCACCGATTTCTTTGGCGTATTGATTATACGGATGACCACTTAAATAAAAGCCTAATGTTTCTTTTTCATACTGCAATCGTTTATTCATCATCCAACGATCAGAGGCTTGAAACTCAGGCATCATCGCTTCATCGTCTACATCGTTCTCCGCAAACATGTCATCTTGATTGTTCGCTTGATTGCGCGAGTGCTGCCCTGCCGCTTGTAACATTTTCGGCATGGTTTCAAACATGGTGGAACGATACGGACCTAGCTTATCCATGGCGCCGGATTTAATCAACGCCTCCAAAACGCGCTTGGTTACTTTACGCAGATCCACTCGTTTACAAAAATCGAAGAAATGCTTAAATACACCGTCTTTTCGACGCACGTCAATAATACTTGTTAATGCGGCTTCACCGGCACCTTTCACTGCGGCTAAACCAAAAATAATCTCAGCCTGATCATTGACCGTAAAAGCAACTTCGCTTTGGTTAATGTCGGGCGGGATAACCGTTAACTTCATGGCTTCGCATTCTTCAACAAAAATCACCACTTTGTCCGTGTTGTCCATATCAGACGATAACACGGAGGCCATGAATTCTGCAGGGTAATGCGCTTTCAACCAAGCTGTTTGATAGGCAATTAACGCATACGCCACGGAATGCGATTTATTAAAACCATAGCCCGCAAATTTTTCCATCAAATCAAAAATATGTGTCGCTGTTTTTTTATCAACGTTATTATTTTCAGCGCCCTCGGTAAAGATCAAGCGTTGCTTCGCCATTTCTTCCGGTTTTTTCTTTCCCATCGCTCGACGCAAAATATCCGCAGCACCCATGGAATAACCTGCGAGCACTTGCGCGATTTGCATCACTTGTTCTTGGTACAAGATAACACCGTAAGTCGGCTTTAAAATAGGCTCTAACGCAGGGTGTGGGTATTCCACTTTACTGCGCCCGTGTTTACGGTCAATAAAATCATCCACCATCCCTGATTGCAAAGGCCCAGGACGGAACAACGCTACCAACGCCACAATTTCTTCAAAGCAATCCGGCTGTAAGCGTTTAATTAAATCTTTCATGCCGCGCGATTCTAATTGGAAGACCGCAGTGGTTTGGCAGGCTTTTAATAGCTCGAATGTTTTTTCATCGTCCACTGGGATTAAGGCAATATCTAAATTTTTCCCAACATCATCCTCGGATTTCTCACGAATCATGGTCACCGCCCAATCAATGATGGTCAGTGTTCTTAAGCCAAGAAAGTCAAACTTGACCAAGCCAATGGATTCAACGTCGTCTTTATCAAATTGAGTAACAAAGTGGTGGCTGCCTTCTTCACAATACAGTGGCGCAAAATCGGTGAGTAATCCACGGGATATTACCACACCGCCGGCATGCTTTCCGGCGTTTCTTGCGACACCTTCGAGCTTTTTAGCCAGGTCAATCAAGGCGCGAACATCTTCGTCTTCTTCATATCGTGCTTTTAATAAAGGGTCTTCGAGCGCTTTGGTTAACGTTATCCCCAACTCAAAGGGAATCAGTTTTGCAATTTTATCCACGAAACCATACGGGTGATCAAGCACACGACCAACATCACGCACCACCGCTTTAGCGGCCATGGTGCCGAAGGTGATAATTTGGGAGACACTTTCTCGACCGTATTTTTCCGCGACATAATCAATCACGCGGTCGCGTCCTTCCATACAGAAATCAATATCGAAATCGGGCATAGAGACACGCTCTGGGTTCAAAAACCGCTCGAACAATAACTCGTATTCCAGCGGATCAACGTCTGTAATTTTTAACGCATACGCCACCAAGGAACCCGCACCGGAGCCTCGACCTGGCCCTACGGCAATGCCGTTATTCTTGGACCATTGGATAAAGTCAGCCACAATAAGGAAGTAGCCCGGGAAGCCCATTTGATTAATCACCTTTAATTCGGTCACCAATCGTTCGTCGTAAGGGCGTCTTTTTTCTGCGAAATCATCTGCATCCACATCGAAAGCAACCGCTAAACGCGTTTCCAAACCTTGTCTTGATTGTGCTTCTAAATACGCTTCAATACTCATGCCCTCAGGCACGGGAAAGTCAGGCAAATAGCTTTTTCCCAGCACCAATGACAAATTGCAACGTTTGGCAATTTCGATGGTGTTTTCAATGGCGGCGGGAATGTCCGCGAATAACGCTTGCATTTCTTCAGGTGATCGCAAATATTGTTCTTCGCTGTAACGTCTTGGGCGCCTTGAATCATGCAGCACATAACCGTCGTGAATGCAGACTCTAGCCTCGTGTGCTTCAAAATCTTCGCGTCGCAAAAAGCGGACGTCGTTCGTTGCAACAACGGGGGTTTGTGTTTTTTCTGCTAAGTCTAAGGCTTTTTGAAGGTAGTGCTCTTCATTCGCGCGACCCGTTCGCACCAGCTCAATATAAAACCGATCGGGAAAAAGCGCTTGCCACTTTGCCAAACAATGCTCAGCTTGCTCTGCCTTGTCTTGCAAAAGCGCACAGCCAATATCACCGAACGAGGCACCAGAGAGCGCGATTAAACCGTCGGTTGACCCCTGAAGCCATGCGGCTTTGATGATCGCTTTGCCGTGATGCTGGCCTTCGATATAAGCTCGCGACAGCAGGCATTTGAGGTGTTGATACCCGGTCGTGTTTTGACAGAGCAAAATCAGCACATACGGCGCCTCCGGTTTTTTTTCATTCGCCACCCAAATCTCAGCACCGACCAGCGGCTTCACACCCGCCGCCATGGCTTGTCGGTAAAATTTGACCAAAGCAAAGAGGTTCATTTGATCGGTCATCGCAATGGCGGGCATTTTTTGAGCAGCCGCGTATTGCAGCATTGGCTTGATCCTGACGATGCCGTCGATCAGCGAGAATTCTGTGTGTAGGTGTAGATGGACAAATTTTGTCATCGTGAACTGCTGCTGGGTTTACTGTAAAAAAGCATTGTATAGGAGTGAAGATGAAATGTCATGACTGTCGCACCACAAGGTCAATCCAGCTAGGCGGCACGACACTTTGCTCTATTGTCATACCGTTTTGCTATCTTGTCATACCGCGGCTTGACCGCGGTATCTGGGTTTTTAGGTTAGCCATTTACAATGTTTTGGTTATTGTTTGGTTGCGTGTCAAGATCATTCTCAGGCACGTTCTTAAACACCGACGCATGATTATCCGATATCACGGAGCTAGCATTGTTTAGATCGCCCCCATCCAAAGCCTCATTCACCGATGGAATAATTGAAGCGCCACTTGGATCCTCTGATTCATTACTTAAATCGCCTGACTGCGCATTACCACTCGGCGGCGGCATCTCTCCACCATCAAAAGTACAATCGTCGTCATCATCTGGTCCTGAGCTGTGGTCTATTTCTGACATATCATCATCTTTATCTTTCGAGGAAATATTCTTCAGCTCACCACCAACAGCGCTACCATCTACGATACAACTTGAATAATCTTCGGGGCGGCCATCATTATCATCATCACTCGACTCAGACCCACCCCTCAATAAACGAAGCCCCTCCTCATTAGTGCCCTTTTCCGCCTGGCCAGAATCAAGCGTCACTCTTTGCAACGTCACCCTCTGCGGACCCTTAACCATCTGCACCGCTTTTTGTACCCCCGCAACCACAATAGTTGTCGCAGCGTTTATTCCAATCGTTAACGCAAGGATACCTATCAAGACCTCAACTTTCGACGAACCAACACGATCCATCAGTGCTAAGGTCGCACAAACAGGATCTTTAACAAAGGTTGAGGAGAAAACGCCTCCGTCATTAAAATCGCAAGCAAACTCCGAGGCAAGCGTTGAGTTTAGCGCTGCAGTAATCATCAGAGCCAACGTTGCTGTCAACTGACTGAACACACCTTCTAAGAAGCCTGGCATCTTAAATTGTAATGTTTCAGGATCCGTGAAACTCAGCCGACCTTTAAAAACATTTTTCACACGGTCAACATAAGCCATTTTTGTCCAACGGTGAATGGCGCCGATGCTTTCAGGTATCAAGGTGAGAAAGTTCCCCGCCGCCCAAAAGAAGCTAGCCAGCGACATCTTTTCTGCTGTTTTTAACAGTGCAAAGTAAAAGCTGTACACTTGCTTACTGGCCAAACCAATATTGGCTGTATGCAAGTCTGTATTAAAATATACCTGGCTGGCTGGCGTATCATAAAACTGATCGAAGTCATTGTTGTCATAATAATATTTAAAACATAACACCGTAGCGGCACTCATGCCATAAAAAAGACTTTGTCGAAACTGTTTGAAAGATAGAAACTTGAGAATGGTTTGTACTTTGGGGACCGGGCGAATTATCTTCGGCTTCGGGTCTCCTGAATGTAGCAATGCCATCTCTGCGTCTTTAAAATCGTTAACCAGAGAACAAGTCGTATGAATCCTACCAAAATCCGTGAACTCGACGACAGCACCCTTCAACAAACGCAAGTTTTCTGCTGGTGTTAAAAGATCATCAGGCTGGCTTAGCTTAGGAGACGAATCTTTATTGCGCATTGAGATATCCACTATTTCCTTCTTCAGCGCATCGTAAAAATGCATCGTCCAATCATACCGTGCTTCTGCAGATTGAGGCTCAATATCGTTAGGATTCAACCTAGAATGACGATGACTAAGTTCAATCAGTGCTTGGCGTTCAAAATAAATAGCGCCAGCTTCAATCGTTACTTTATCCTCTTGCGTCAATGAGGTCTTTTGTGTAGCTGGTGACGAATTATATCTTACACAGAACCGAGTTTTGCCATCAGAAGCATTCGCATAAAAATGATATCCGGAGAAACCCAGTCGCTTCAGAGCAGCCCCGATGCCCTTATTGTTGTAGGTGGATTTATATACTTTTTCCTTCTGTGCAACAGTCTGCAAAGCAACCACTGACAGCTCATTATCATGCAATGAGTTTTTTTCGCTAATGCGTTCGATGGGGTGTTTAATAAAGATTTTGTATCCAACATTAAGTGCGCCACAACTTAGGGCAAATATCGCCACAGGAACGACAACATTACCTTGAAAGTGTGTAAAGTCATTACCACGACAAACGCCATCTTCTATCGTATAGGTTGTCGTGTTATCCAGCCCATAGGGGTTATTTGGATTATACAGATTAACACATTCCATGCCTTTATAGAGCACAAGCGTCAGCCCACCAGCCATAGAAACCATCCCAGCAACCACCATACTCAGATCAACGCATTTAACATGACGGTGTACCGAGCGGCGTACAAGCTTATCTTTCACTTTGTTAACTATATTTTGTTGTTTCTGCTTACTTGGCTCAATATTACGCGCTTGCAACCATGCCACGACAAAACTCACAATATTATAGCCAAAACCCACCGCGGACATAAATGCACAAGCCGCTGTCAACAGCTGGATAGATCGAATCATGGGTGAATACATTTCCGATAAGCCTACCATGCGCTCCAAAACTTTGCCCATGGAACCTAATACGGATTGCCAGTATTCATCGCCAGCATGTTCTTTGATGACTGCGGACAGCTTCAAAAGCGTATCTGCCATAGTCAATGCAAAGCCCGTCTGAAAACCCATGTTCAACAACCAATGAACAATGTCGCTCAAGCCACCCAGTTGATGGATTTTGTATCCTTTTATAGCATCTGTCGTAAGCTCTGTAGCACGCAGAGGCGGGAACGCATGGTCCCACAAATAGCTTACCGCGTTTTTTAGTCTAATGGAGAGGGTTTTCTGGGGTACGGCTTGCTGCGGTTGCTCCGGGACTACAGGGTTCAAGGGCTGATGAACAGGAGATAAATTAGCAATATCTTTGTTTATTTTAATGCTTGCACTCGTCTTAGTTGGCCGAGTTTTTTTCCGCGGAGACGGGTCAAAAACGCCATCCTTTATATCTTGCAAAAATCGCGGCCATTCCTTTTCGCTGAGACCATACTCTGCAACGAACCTACTTTTGAAGACGGCCTTTTTGCCATTAGTATTGTTCTTATCAGCATCTCTGACAAGCTTTACATAATACGGCTGATTTATCGCCTTATAGTTACCATATGCATCAAGGTATTCACCTGCTGGATGCTCGGGATCATCGTGCTCGGAAGTATTATTATCAATAGAGGCCTGAATGTCACCTGAAGAGATCTGAATTTCATCCGAGAGGATATTGCTCGCATTCACTTGCCGGCGGTCGTATATTGTATTTTCCACATTAGATTGAGTCTGTTGCAGAGCGTCTGGACCTAGGTCATTTGTCGTTGTGTCCCTCGGGGCGTCTTGCTTCGAGTCAGAATTGTTATCATTAACAACGTCTTCATTTTGAGTCTGGTCATCTCCATTTTGCGCTACAACACCCGCAGCAGATGCTAAATCATCATTCTTCAACGAGCTCGCTTCTGCGCCAGCCTGCTGAGGCTCTTTGGCTTCAATCACAAGCGGCGGCGACACCGGTCGATCATCGTCCGACGAAGCAGAGTTAGTATAATGCTCTTCAAAAGTCGCAACCATGTCATCATCTGAAGAAGATAAATAGTTTGCCACACGCTCACGTACACCATCCAAAAGTCTCATGCTTAGATCCTCCGCTATATCAATTACTATTGTTATCTAACAAAGGTTCGCTCCCAGATGTTAGATTATTGTTTTTACTTTGCCTGCTTCACTAGGAAGAAGACTCGTTCCAGTTTACTTTGCATTCTTCGGGGTTATGCGCTGTATGACTTGTACAATCATAAGCACCGAGCGTGCTGTTAATAAAATGTGCTGACTTAGGTGCCGCTGGTGTTGGGTTTAAAATATATATTCCGCCACCAGTAATGGTGTAAACACATTTCAAATTATTAGGTGCGCTTGATCCCGCTGCTGCTGAAGAAAAATGCCCGCCTTGCCAGTTATTAGAATTAATCAGTTTTCCTGAAAAAGCGTAGGACTGCCCATTAGACGCGCCCACATTTCCCGACACCATTCGCGTCTTCTGATCAAAGCTCAACGAACCCACCGTCGGACAAGTCAACGTCACCACACCTGTGGCTGTCAACGTAAAGCTCGCGCCTGTAGGCGCTGTGCCCACATCATTGTTTGCTTTAAACGTAATGGTGTAATCACCGATCGCAGCCGTTGCTGGGATGCTACCTGTTAAGGTGTTACCGCTTAAATGAATACCCTGACCCTTCGCCCACAAGCTAGAGCCTTCCAAGCTTGTTGTGCTGCCTTTATAGGTCACCATGATCGAACCGCTTTTTGATGGATCAAAGCTCACATTACCGCTATCGTCGGGGCTATTGAAATAGCTTGCTAGATTGATATCGTTGATCGGTATCGTTCTATCTTTCGTTTGGTTACCTGGGTTTTTACCGGTCCACGCAGGTAGCCCTGTCACCGTCATGGTAAAACTTGGTTGCCCTTTGTCGTTGGGTGCGTAACCTTTGTCGTTTTTCGCATCGAATGTGATGGTGTAAACGCCCGTTGGTGCACCTGCGGCGATCGAGCCTGTGAGCTTGGTGCCATCTAGTGTTAAACCAAGTTTTGAGCCTGTCAATGTCGCTGTTGTAGCGCCATCAGGTTCAGTAACTTGAATCGATGTTTTATCCGCATCATTGAACGTTAACACACCACTACCTGAAGGTGCGACGAAATAGCTCGCCAAATCAACGGTGGTTGTGGGTTTGCCTTGCGGTACTTTTTGAGCGGCAGGACTGCTGCCGTTCCATACAGGGGTGCCTGATACGGTGATGGTAAAGGTTGCCGGATCGCTCGCAAGACCTTGGTCGTTTGTCGCTTTGAACTTGATCGTGTAAATGCCGGGCGCTGCCGTCGTCGGGATCTTCCCGCCTAGCTGCGTACCTGTCAAGGTGACGCCTCCCTTTAGACCGGAGCCATTGAGTGACGTTGCACTGCCGCCTGCAAGCGTCACGCTAATTGAAGCCGAGTTATCAGCATCAAACGTCACTGCACCGCTACCTTGGGGAGCACTGAAATACGTCGCTAAACCAATACCGCTCATAGGGGCGCCTGGTGCTAACGTAACATTGGCTGGGTTTTTCTTATCCCAAACGGGTTTGCTTAGCACAGTGATTTTAAAGGTTGGGCCGTTGCTTGCTAAACCTGCGTTGTTGGTACCTGCGAAATGAATGTCGTAAACGCCCGGTGTCGCTGTCGCGGGAATCGTGCCGCTTAGGCTGGTGCCATTCAGTGTAATGCCGTTGCCGCCATCAAATAAGTTGGAACCTTCTAATGAGAGCTTGTTACCTGAGAATGTTACGCTGATAGATTTCGAATCCTTGGGATCGAAGGTCACAGCGCCATTACCTTTCGGCGAGGTGAAATACGTTGCCATATCCACGCCTGTGATCGGTGCGCCTGATTTTAGCTGTTGATCGCCTGGGGTGTTGTTTGTCCAAACAGGCACGCCAGCCACTACGATTTTGAATGTTGCAGTCTTAGGCGCAAAGGTAACATCATTTTTCCCAGCGAATGTAATCGTGTAAATACCTGGTGTCGCCGTGCTTGGCACCGTGCCTTGCAGGGTTGTGCCACTTAAGGTAATGCCGTTGGCCGCACTGTATAATTTGGAACCTTGTAATGTCGTTTTTGAATTGTCAGGCGCTTCAACAGTGATAGACTTTGTATCATTGCCATTAAACGTTATCGCACCACTGCCGTTCGGCGAGGTGAAGTAACTGCCTAAGTCAACGCTTGTCATCGGGGATGCAGGACGGACGTTTTGATCGGCGGGGTTTTGGCCGTTCCAAACAGGTCCACCTGTAACAATGATTTTGAACGTTGGGCCATCGCCTGCTCGGCCAGCGCTGTTGTTTCCAATAAATGTAATCGTATATTCACCCGGTGTTAAACCGGCGGGAAGCGTACCGCTTAGGCTCGTGCCGTTTAATGTAATGCCTTTGCCTGAATCTGATAAGGTTGATCCGGCCAATGATGTTGGTTGAGCACCAGGTGCGCTCACGCTGATTGAACCTGAATCACTCGCATCAAACGTTACAGCGCCACTGCCCGCAGGCGTGGTGAAGTACGTTGCCATCTCCACGGCTGTGATGGGGCTGCTAGGTTGTAATTTTTGATCGCTTGGCGCTTTATGGTCCCAAACAGGAACGCCTGTCACCGTCACTTTAAAGATGGCCTGATCGCCTGCCGTACCCACTGTGTTGGCTCCAGCAAAACGGATCGTATAAACACCGGGGGTTGCGTTCGCGGGAATCGTTCCGCTTAGGCTCGTACCGCTTAAGGTAATACCTTTGCCTGCATCAAACAAGTTCGAGCCATTTAATGGATGGGCTGTACCGGTACCCAACTGCACGCTGATTGACTTAGCATCGTCGGTTTTAAAGGTTAGGTCACCACTGCCTGTTGGATTGGTGAAATAGGTCGCCATGTCAACGGCTGTGAACGGTGACCCTGGTTTAATGGTTTGATCACCCGGGTTTTTACCCTCCCAAACAGGAATACCGGAAACGGTGATCGTGAATGTCGCCAGACCTTTGCTTTTATCTGCAAAGCCTTCATCGTTTTTGCCGTTGAAGGTAATCGTGTACACACCCGTTGGCGCGGTGGCTGCGATTTTGCCTGAGAGATTGCTGCCTTGTAACGTTAAGCCTAGTTTGGAAGCGCTTAATGTTTCTGGCTTGCTCGCCCCTGGTGCTGTCACAGCAATGGAGTCTGCATCGGTACCACTAAAGCTTAGCGCACCACTGTTTTGTGGGTTGCTATAATCTGCGGCTAAATCGACCGCTGTAATCGGGCCACCACCAGCAACCGCTTGGTTAGCAGGATTCTGTTTGTTCCAGACGGGAATGCCCGGTACAGAAATGGTGTAAGTTGGGCCGTCGGCTGAAGGGTCTACACTATTGCTGGCAATCGTATGGAATTTGTAAGTACCGGTCAGCGCTGTAGCTGGTACGGTGCCTTCCAAGGTTGTGCCTTGCATGTGCAAGCCTGCGCCGTTGTTGCCAATGGTTGAACCCTTCAACGTGTTTGTTTTGTTATCAGGTGATATGACTTCAGTAGTCACGGTTAAATCACCACTGTTCGCAGGATTAGTAAAGTACTTACTTAAATCAATGTTCGTAATCGCAGCACCTGTTTTGGTGACTTGCGCAACAGGATCGGCTTTTGTCCACACCGGTTTGCCTTGAACGTTCAAGGTCATGGTAGGACCGCCATCATTGGAGAAACCTGCGCTGTTTTTTGCGACGAAGTGGATAGTATATTTGCCTTCGGCGATGCCGGTGGGAATAATACCTGTTAAGTTGTTACCGTCTAGATGAATACCGCTGCCGCTGCTCCAGAGGGTGGATTTTTCCAGGCTTTCTGCCGCCGGGTGGGCTGGCGTTGTAACGGCGATGGATGCCGGGTCGGTTGCATCAAAGGTTAACTCACCATTACCCGTTGGGTTGGAGAAATACTTGCCCATGTCGACTACGGTGATGGATTTGCCTGCAGGGTAGCTTTGTGCAGGGGGCACTTGTTTGTCCCAGGTGGGGGTTTTGGGTTTTGGGGCTACGATGAAGGTGATGGTTTTCGGGGGTGGTTCGTTCCAGTTGCCTAGGCCGTTTTTGACTTCGAGACTAACAAGGTAAGTTGTGGACTGTGTAACAGTATTTGGAGTACCGGAAAAACTGATAGTTTCTTTGCCAGCCGAACCAAGATGCTGCGTCTGTAAGGTTATTCCAGGAGGCAAATTTTCAGCTTTTGCTTCTACAATAGGATAACCAACCTGCTCCATTAGATTGATATATAGCGCAGTACTACTATTAGCATTATCGCTCGCTAAAGGAAACGTTGCAGATTGGTAAGCCTGACCTTCGGTCAAGTGGTAAGGTCCATAACTGCTATTACTGTTTGCATAAGGAGTACTTGGATTCCCCGCTAAAATCGTCACCGTGTAATGCTGTGCCGCTTGTACCAAACCTAAAGTCGTATTTTCAGATGCTTGAACAGAAAAACTAGTCGGTGTTTTTAATTGAATTTTTTTATGGATCTGCGCTGTGATAGCTTCGTTTTTTGCATCGTAATGCCAGCCTTCGGGAAGATGCGCAACCTGTACTTGGGTATTAGCTGGTTGAGGCGGTAAGACGTGATTCAACTTGAAGTTCACTTTCTCACCCGGGTGAATGTATAGATTAAAATGATGCGGGGCAACAGCAAAACCTGACTTGGGTGGTGCACGCGGTGACGGCACCGCCACAGTTCTTTGGTCAAGCACCGCTAAGACTTGCGGCATTTTCACAGCAGGTGTCGCGGCCCAACTGGCTAAGTCGTTAACATTGCTTTCACGCTGCAAGCTAAAGCCAGAAGCAGAGCCAGACAAGCCCCAACTGTAGGCAAGATTGACGCCGTAAACATTGTTGTTCGGCACGCCATGAAGGCCAACTGTATGCGTTGTTTTAAGATTCAGGTGTAAGGCCGTCCCACGTCGTGTAGGTACTAACAAGCTCACTTCACCGCCCAATTGGTTATACATGGTGCGTGTGCTAGCCAACAAATTCAAACGAATACGCTTGGTAATCAATTGATGTAAATTCAGGGTTAACCCTAAGCCTCGTGAATCGTGATTGCGCGTGTTGTATTTTTCGTTGTAATGCACATTATCGTAGTTCACTTGGAAATTCAGCTTCGTACTCGTCGTTGGGAAGAAGTCAGAACCCAGGCTTACACTTTTATCAGTACCGCCGGCAATGTGACGGAAGTTTTCATACATTAAGGCGTTTTGAGAAAAAATAACCGGGTTAAAGTTTTTACTATTGGCTCGGCTGTAAAACGCATTCAATGAAACATCATTCAACCAACCTTGCTTGATGAAATATTCATACGTTGCACCGTAGGCATTTTGAGGCACCCATTCTTTTACACGACCAGAATCAAAATCAAACTTCATGCGCTGAACTAAGCGCTCCACAGACAGTTTAATGCGTTGGTTCTGAGTAATCAGTAACGCCCATGTGGCATTCAAACGCCGTTGACCTGCGCCGCCTTCGGCAATTAATGATAAGGCATTACGCTGCCCTATTTTTTGCGTGTATTGACCGGTTAATATCACCCCGTAATCTTGGCTATACTCGGTGCCAATAGATAAAGGTCCGTGGTAACCAAACATTTGACTGTTCAGTGTTAAGCTTTGGTTTTGCTGCGCCCCAGGCTGCGAAAAGCTATCCGGATTAAGGACGCCGTGACGGGAAACGCTTGCTGCTAGCAAACACGGTGAAAAAACAGAGATAAAAAGCAGATTCATCAACTTACGCATGATTGTCATATTCCTATTATGTATACAAGTTCCAATGTATTTAAAAAACAGATCGTTGTTTTCTTATTCCATGATTGTTAGCATTATGCAAATACTAGGCTCTTGGCATCACGCATGATGCCAAGAGATCCATTACTATTTATGAAAAAGGTACCGTTAATTCCACGCCTGCCATCGCGTTAACCGCTTTACGTATCTTGATACGCGTTACCTGGCCTGTGCCATGTGGCATGCTCGCTTGTGGCATCCAGTTCCAATAATCAACCCCACCATAGATATTAAGGTACGGTAAATTCGGTTGACGGAAGAAGTTGATTTTCACACCCAGCAAGCCCGTTAAACGTAAATCAACAACCGTTCTCTTGGTCTTTGAAACCGTGTAAATAACAGTTGGTGCGCTAATATTTACTGGTGCCTGCGAAGCCTTCAACTTGGTGTAACCATGCAGCGCCTCTACATTAACACTAACATAAGGCGCGAAATAAGAGGTAGCCTGATAGTTAATCTGATCACCGATCTGCAAACCATAATATTCCGTACGTAACTTATATTTCTCATAATCCTGCAAAGGATCTGTCGTAGGAGCCATAGAGCTTGTACGATAAAAAGCAGAAGTTTCACCTTTTTCATTTAAACCAACATAGACCAAACCCAATGAAGGTGACATAAACACATGTCGCGTTAGACGTTTCAACCCCTGCCAATTTAAGGCAGTTTGATAAAAGTTAACGCGCGTCTTCAAAGAAGTTGTAGTAAAAACATACTCCGACGTCCCAAGCACAGCGCCCGTATCAATACGCCAAATACGCCCAGTGCCGCCAGCTTTTCTCTTTGTGCTGCTATACGTAAATTTATCTCCACTCAACTCAATCGCATTCTGCGTACCAAAAATACTAGTCAAAAACGACTGATTCACAAAATGATATCCCAACGCCAAGGTAAGCGTGTTAGCCAAGTTATGCGTAAACTTTTTCGTCATAAGCGGCGCATTGATACCATCATCAGATATCGCCGGTGAAAACTTCGGCAAATTCAAGAAATAAGCCATGTAACCCGCTTTCACATAAAGATGCTGACCAGACTGATAAGCATTGTTAAGCGAAGCTGTGGCAGAAGGTGCGGCTTGCGCTGCGCCTGCGAAGCAGCCGACGGATAATAAGAAAGTGACTATTATTTTTTTTAGTGCGGAAGAACGATGAGCTAATTTTTTCATTGTTTATATCCTTTGCAAAATATAGGTGGCAAATGCGCCAGTCATAAAAGATTATAATTTCAGCGGGATAGTATCACAGAGGAAAGTTAGACTTCAAGAAATAAAGGTCAAAAAATAAATTATCTGCAAAAAAGCTTAAAATAAAGGCGTAAAGGAAACATTAAGCGCCGAAATCGCCTATATTTTCCTCTGTTTTTTTTCGGGTAAATTTACCGCAACACCCAGCGGCCTCGTTTTTTGATTGCTGCATGCATGGCATCTGGCGCTAGATCCAACTCCCCCGGCCAAGTAACAACGCCATGATCAACATAGACACTATTAAAATAAGCCTCATCTTTCAAAGACTCAAAAACACCCGTTAAATGTGACGGTTGAAAACACACCTCTCCATGCAAGCCATCAACAAACTTAACTGTCAATGCCAAATGTCGAGCAGGCTTCACAGAAGCGACGTCCCAATACATACATAACTCCTATTTTAAAGGTTCTATTTTATTGGGCTTTTGTTTTTGAGCACATAAATCCCAATCTGCTAACAATTCTTTTTGATGCAATTCAGCCCAATACTAGCTCCTGCAGTTACAAGCGTCTCTTCACCGGCGCAAAAGAACGACGATGTAAGTCCGTCACACCTAAGCGCTCTAACGCCGCCAGATGCTGTTTGGTGGGATACCCTTTATGTTGCGCAAAACCATAGCCGGGGTAGTCTTTTTCTAGGGCAATCATTTCTCTGTCGCGGGTGACTTTGGCGATGATACTGGCGGCGCTGATGGCGGGGATTTTTGTGTCGCCTTTGATGATAGCTTCGCCGGGATAGATCATGTCTGGGAGAAATTTTCCATCGACCAGCACTTGATCGGGCGTGATGCTCAATTGCTCAATGGCGCGTTTCATGGCTAATAGGCTGGCGTGGAAGATGTTGAGTTGATCGATTTCTTCGATGTTGGCGCGTGTGATGGCGTAGCATAATGCGCGTTCTTTAATGATGTCGAATAGGTAGTCGCGTTTTTTTTCGGTGAGTTTTTTGGAATCGGCGAGACCGTGGATGGGGTTTACTGGATCTAAGATAACGGCGGCTGCGACAACGTCGCCTGCTAATGGGCCTCTGCCTACTTCGTCTACGCCTGCGATCATTGTCATCTTGCATACCTATGGGGTTGGATTTATGGATCCCGTGGTCAAGCCACGGGATGACAGAGTTCGAGCCAATGACAGGGTTCGAGTCACCCAATGTCATCCCGCGGCTTGACCGCGGGATCCAGGCAGATCTCGCACCTACATTGACTATCGAATAATACCCCGTTCCGTCGTCTCCAAAATATGTAAGAACGACGCCGCATCTTCGTATTCGGAACAATCGGTCTTCAACACTTCGATCGCTTCTTTTAGTGTAAAGTTTTTACGGTAAATAATACGGTACATGGCTTTAATTTCTGCGATGCGCTCACTTGAGAATCCTCGGCGGCGTAGGCCGACGGTGTTTAACCCAAACGGTTTGGCATAGTAGCCGGAGCTTCTTACAAAGGGTAAAACGCTTTTATCAATCATAGCACCGCCGCCTGCGAAACTGTAAGCGCCGATGATACAGAATTGATGTACGCCTACAAAACCACCTAAACTTACAAAATCTTCGACAATAACGTGGCCGGACAGCGTTGCATTGTTGGCGAAGATGACACCGTTGCCGATGATGCAGTCGTGTGCGATGTGCACGTAGGCCATGAACAAATTATTGTTGCCGATTTTTGTGATGCCGCCGCCTGTCACTGTGCCTCGATTAAAGGTACAGAATTCTCGAATTAAATTATTGTCGCCGATTTCTAAATACGTGTCTTCGCCGTGGTATTTTAAATCTTGTGGATCTTCGCCGATCGAAGCGAATTGTAAGATTTTATTTTTCTTGCCTATTTTTGTATGGCCTTTTAAAACAACGTGGGGGCCAATGTGTGTATCGTCACCAATCTCCACGTGATCACCCACAAGGGTATACGCGCCGATGGTAAGGTTTTTTCCTAGTTTGGCTTTTGGGCTGATGATAGCGGTTTCATGGATCATTTGTCTAAGTCCTTACGTATGCTCATGAGCTCGGCGGAACACGCTAGCTCGCCATCGACGGTCGCGGTGGCAGCTACTTTCCAAATGTCATGACGGATTTTTAACAGCTCAATATGAAGGCGTAATTGATCGCCCGGAATCACCTTTCGTTTGAAGCGTGCTTTATCAATGCCCGCAAAAAAGAATATCGTGTTTTCTTGTTTCACTTCCTCTGGCAACGAGTAAAAAGCAAAAACGGTAGCCGTTTGTGCCATAGCTTCTAAAATTAATACGCCTGGCATAATCGGTTGCTGCGGAAAATGTCCTGCAAAAAAAGGTTCGTTCATGGTGACGTTTTTGATGGCCGTCATGGATTTTTTTTCTTCAAGGGCAACGATACGATCAATCAATAAAAACGGGGGACGATGCGGCAGGTATTTTAAAATCTCGGTAATCTCTAAACACAATTCAGTCATGATCTCTCCTAGTTTCTCTTTCTAATGCGGTGACTCGCCGCGCTATTTTGTCAAGCTGCTTAAAACGAGCAATGCTTTTTTTCCAAACACGCAGCGTCATCATGCCGGTGCCGGAGGAATAAATGTCGGGCTCTTTGATCGAGCGTGAAATCATGGCCATGCCGGTAATCATAGTGTGATCTGCGATTTCAATGTGGCCGTTGATGGATGAGTTGCCGCCGATCATGCAGTAGTTACCTACTTTGGTGCTACCTGCGATACCGGTGCACGCAGCAATGACTGTATGATTGCCGATTTCTACGTTGTGCCCTATTTGAATCAGGTTATCTAATTTAGCGCCTTTGCCAATTTTAGTATCACCCAGTGCGCCACGATCAATCGTTGTATTGGCGCCGATTTCTGCATCATCATCAATGATTACGCGTCCAAGCTGCGGGACTTTTTGCCACGCGCCTTCATGCATGGCATTACCAAAACCATCCGAGCCAATCACCGCACCACTGTGAAGCGATACATTGTTGCCAATTATACAGTGATGATAGATGGTGACGTTGCTTGCAACGCGGCAATGCTTGCCTAGCGTAGCATGTGAACCTACGGTGGTATTCGCAGCAATGCTGGTACCCTCACCAATGCAAACATGATCACCTAAAACAACATTGGGTGCTAAGGCAACATGATCTTCAATCTGACAGTTTTCACCCATGACAACTGAAGGGTGAATACCTGCCTTCGCGGGTTCTTTGTATTCGAACTTTTCTGCAATTTTTGCATAGACATAATAGGGGTCATCAACCACTAACGCCGTAACTGGGCATAGGTCTTTATCTTGCGCTGAAATCACCACGACCGCCGCTTTGGTCGCTAGCAAGTGTTGTTTGTATTTTCTATTATGGAAAAAACTTAATTCACCCTCGCCGGCTTGCTGCAACGTCGCAACACCTGAAATCTCGCGATCGCGATCGCCTATGATCTCAGCGTCAAATGAGGCAGCAAGTTCGGCAAGGGTTATTTTCATTCATCATTACCCGTTAAATGCTTTCGCCACGTCGCTAGTCACATCCATCGTTTTGCTGGAGTAGATCACCGCGTGTGCAGGGATAATCATGCTTAAATGATCTTTCTTCGCAACGCTAGCTGCTGCTGTTTGTAGCTGCTTAATGAAGCCACCCATCGCTTTTGCTTGTGCTTGTGCTGCTTCTTGTTGGAAGAGTTGTCCCATTTGCATGATTTTGGTTTGTTGACCGGCAAGCTGTGTTTGTGCTTGTTGTTGTTGTGTTTTGCTCATCACGGTGCGGTTACGCTTATATTTAGCAAGCATGGTTTTAAGCTTTGCTTGCGCTGTTTGCATTTGATCTTTCTTGGTGGCAAATTTAGCCATCAATGTTTTTTTCTGTGCCGCCACTTTAGGTGATGCCATAAAAATTTTCTGAACATTCACAACGCCTACTAAACCGCTGTTCGCAGCCATAGCACTCATTGATGCAACACCGATCAAAGCGGCTACCGTTGCAGATAAAATCAATTTTTTCATTACATATCTCCTTAAAGTGTCAAAAAATTAAAATGTTGTTCCGATGTTAAACTGAAAGATCGCAGTGTCATCATATTTATTCGGATTAATCGCTTTCGCTAAACTAAAGTTAAGCATACCCATCGGGCTCAACCAATCAAAGCCAAGACCGGCGGAATAACGCAAACCATCACGGTCTTTGTTGTTCGCCTCTTGGGCCCGAGTCGCCTTCGTATCATAAACGTTACCTGCGTCAAAGAAAACACTTGTTCGCAATGTTTTGCTAAATGGGTTGGGAAAGATCACCGAAGCTGTCGCATCGAACATAAGGTTACCACCGACGGAATCATCATTGGAATCGCGAGGACCGATGCTGTTCGCCTCATAACCCCGCACAGACGACATGCCGCCCATGTAGAAGTTCTTGAAGAATGGTAATCGCTTGTAACCACCGTAACCACCACCGTAGCCAACATTGCCCGTTAACTTAGCCACAAAAGACTGGTAGATTGGGTGAAAATAAACCAAGTCGTACGTCGCTTTGTAATATTCTAACGATTTCGATTGCACCGGCACCGATACGCTGAGGCCCAAGGTTTGCATTAAACCCCGTGTTGGGAAAATCGCGCGGTTGAAACTATTGTGCGTCCAGCCAAAATTAACGGGCACTTGCAAAAATTCAGATCCGTGCCGTCGTCTAAAGTTATTCATTACGTCTGCAGGTGAGCCGCCCAACATCAAATGCAAATAATCAATACCAAAGCCAAACTGCAAACTATCAAAACGCGCCAATGGAATACTATAGTTCACCGCCGTGCCGTAATCGTCGGTCGTATAATTCGCGATATTTGCTTTACTAGCATCATAGTGCTGCGCATAAAGGTTAAAGCCACGCCCAATACCCCATGGCGTGTAATACGGATTAAAGTAATTAACGTTCGCAGAAAGCATGGAAGCGCTATAAGAAGCGTTGATGCCAAAACTATTACCCGTACCAAAAAAGTTTTGCTGGGTTAATGCGGCATTCACCAAAAAGCCATCAACATCCGAATAACCTACACCGGCTTGAACGGTGCCGGAGGGTGCCGTGGTAATGTTATAAAACAAGTCTTCTTCGTTGTTTGTGCCGGGCACGTGCTTGGAGCTCACTTCGGCATTTTTTACAAACGGCAACTGCAATAAATTTTGTTTGGAATTTTTAATCGATTGCGTAGAAACCAGTGAACCTTCCATTTGCATAAGCTCACGACGAAACGCAGAATCATTCGTGTGCGTATTCCCGGTAAATAAAATACGTCGCACATAAACACGTCGCCCCGGTACCACGCGAAAATCAACAAAAATGGTTTTATTTTTTTTGTTAAGCGTACTGTGCGGCTTCACCAATGCCCAGGCATAACCACTGTAACCCAGCTTGTCACCCAGCGCTTGCTCACTGTCAATGATCGCTTGTTTTGAATAGACTTGACCTTTTTGAACCGAGACCAATTTATCCAAGGTTTTTTTCGGCACAATCAATCGGCCTGTGATGTTATAACCTGCGAATTTGTATTGATCGCCTTCGGTGATTTTCACAATGATATATACATGTTTTCGATCAGGTGTTAACGAGACTTGTGATGAGTCAATCTTCATCTTCAAGTAACCATTGTTTAAATAAAATGATTTTAGGTTATCAAGATCTGCCGCCAACTTGTCGCTGGAATATTGACTATCGCTGTTCATAAAGCTAAATAGCCCTGGCGTTGATAAACTGAATTGTCCGAGTACATCTTTTTCTGTGAACTTGTGATTACCGATGACTTTGATCTGCTTAATTTCCGCCGTTAGACCTTCGGAAATATTAATGTTCACCGCCACGGTATTGTTTTTTCTTTGCGTGACAGAAATGTTCACGCTCGCATTGTATTTTCCGTGCGAATAATATTGATCGGTTAACGCTGTTTTAATTTCTTTAATGACAGAGCGATTGTATTCATATCCTTGGGAAACATTCAGACTTTTTAAAACCTTTTTTAATGCTTTGGTTGGGATAACTTTGTTGCCAGAAATCGTTAAGCGACTAATCACCGGACGCTCAACCACGTGAATAACTAACGTGCTCCCAGATTGGCCCAAGCTGATGTTTTTGAAAAAACCTGTTTTATACAGTTTTTTAATCACATTATTGCTTGACTGTGGAGTGATGTGATCACCCGCCTTAATCGGCAAATAGCTCATCACCGTTTGTCTTGGGACTCGCTTTAAGCCCACGACACGGATCCGCGTCGCCACAAAATTAAGCGCAAATGCTTGTCCAACCAATAACAAGCTCATCGCCACCAATGTACCTAACCATCTTTTTTTCATAATATTCTGTTCATTTGTAAAAATATAATAAGCCCAATAAAAAAATAGGCGCCGCGGCTGTCATACTATCCAGCCTATCTAAAATGCCGCCATGACCAGGCAGCAAGCGTCCGCTATCTTTCACCTTGTTTAATCGTTTTAACATGCTTTCCAGCAAGTCGCCTGTCACCGAATAAATGTTGACAAGCACAACCACTACCAATAACTCAATCCAGCTTGCAAAGTGAATCGGCAAGCAATAAACGCCTATCATCGCCACTAAAAGAGAAACGATAAATCCACCGAAAAAACCCTGCCAGCTTTTCCCTGGGCTGACCTTGGGCATTAACTTTGTTTTGCCCCAACGCGAACCCGAAAAATAAGCGCCGATATCCGCCGCCCAAATAAGTAAAAACATAAAAAATAACGTCGCGGCACCTGACTGACTAGCGCGGATCGTATTGATTGCCAGCCAACTTGGCGCCAACACCAGAATACCCATCACGGACCGTACGCCTACCGATGACCAGGCTTTGGTTTGTTTGGGGTATTGTGTAATCCAATAAAGCGCCAATAACCACCACAGCGAGGCAAGCATTAAAACAGGTACTGTTGGCAAATAACTCACCACACAAAGTGACACGGCGATCAAAATAACATACATCACTTTTGCCGTCGGTGTTTTAAACCCGGCTAGCTGACTCCACTCCCATGCCGCCAACAGCATCATGATCGAGATCGCCGCAATGAAGTAACTCATCGGCACTAAAAACAGCACAACAATCGCCATAATGGCGAGAATGAAACCTGTAATGATCCGTTGTTTTAACACGTTATTCTTCAACCTCTACTACCGATCCATACCGCCGTTCTCTCGATTGATAATCTGTTAGCGCTTGATTAAACGCATCAGCATCAAAATCCGGCCAGTACAATCGCGTAAAATACAATTCACTGTACGCGGTTTGCCACAAGAAAAAATTACTGATTCTTTCTTCGCCGCCGGTTCTTATAAAAAGATCAACGTCTGGCAAATCACTTAAACTTAAATACTTGGAGAAAAAATCTTCATCAACCTCTTTCGGGCTAACTTCCCCTTCTTCAACTTCTGTCGCAATGCGTCGGCAAGCTTGTATGACATCCCAGCGGCCGCCATAATTCGCTGCCAAAATAACAATCAACCCGGTATTGTTCTCTGTTAATTGTTCGGCATTTTTTATTTGTTGTTGGATTCTATCACTGAAGCGTGACACGTCGCCAATGATTCTTAATTTAATATTTTGTTCGTTTAATCGTTTGGATTCGGTTTTTAGCCCGTTAAAAAACAACGTTAATAAGGCGCGTACTTCCAACTCAGGACGCGTCCAATTTTCCGTGCTAAACGTGAAAAAGCTCACCACTTTAACGCCACTCGCCGATGCGGCTTTGACGGTTTTTCTTAGTGCCTCAACGCCCGCGCGATGACCGAAAATACGCGGCTTCCCTTTTGATTTTGCCCAGCGTCCATTGCCGTCCATAACAATGGCAACGTGCTGAGGAATATTCCGCATCGCGTCTTCTGTCATGATTAAACCTGCATTAAATCCGTTTCTTTCTGAGCTAGTATCTTATCTACTTCTGCCACATGCTGGTCGGTAAGCTTTTGAATAAGATCTTGTGCTCGACGATCATCATCTTCAGAGATGTCTTTATCTTTGAGTAACTCTTTCACGTGATGGTTTGCGTCACGACGAACGTTACGAATCGCGACACGCGTCTTCTCTGACTCGCCGCGCAACACTTTCACTAAATCTTTACGTCGCTCTTCAGTCAATGCTGGCAGAGGAATGCGCATTAGCGTGCCTGACACAGCCGGGTTTAAGCCTAGGTCAGATTCCAAGATCGCTTTTTCTACTTTAGCTACCATGTCTTTTTCCCAGGGAGCAACTGACAAGGTCCGCGCATCTAACACGGAAATATTAGCGACTTGAGATAAAGGAACAGGGCTACCGTAATAATCAACACGAACATGTTCAAGCAAGCTGGGATGTGCTCGGCCTGTACGTAATTTGGCGAGCTCGTTATGCAAAGCTTCAATGCATTTTTTCATGCGCTGCTCGGCATCTTGTTTGATGTCATTAATCATATCATTCACTCCTTCTTTGACAGCGGCTTGTTATCAATTACTGATTAACGTGCCTTCTGTCTCACCCAGCAAAATCTTTTTCATCACCGCAGGTTGATTCATATCAAACACACGGATCGGCATATCGTTTTCACGGCACAGTGCAATGGCCGTCATATCCATAATGCGCAATTGATCTTCAAGCACTGTTTGATAATTTAATACGTCATAGCGTTTTGCGCTAGGGTCTAATTTGGGATCGGCAGAATACACACCGTCGACGGTGCTGGCTTTAAAAATAATATCGGCATTCACTTCAACAGCGCGCAGTGCTGCGGCTGAATCGGTCGAGAAAAAGGGCGCGCCAACGCCACCTGCAAAAATCACAACATGACCAGACTCTAGGGCATTAACAGCCTTGGTTCGGTCAAATTGATCCATGATGCCAGAGATGCCCAACGATGAAAAAAGTCGGACAGATACTTTCTTTTCCATAAGCGCGGTACGCAAAGCGATACCGTTGGCCATGGTAAAGACCATACCCATTTGATCCGCACCCACGCGATCAAAATGCTTCGCGGCGGCAAAGTGCTCACCTCTTAAGAAGTTACCTCCACCAACCACGACAGCCAATTCAACGCCTAAGGCTTGAATCGTTTCGATTTCTTCAACCACTTTATTTAAAGCCGTAACACTAAGCCCGCTTCCGTCGGACTCTGCCAAAGCTTCACCACTCAACTTAAGCAACACTCTTGTATAAGCAAGCTTCGATGATGATTGATTCATAGGTTTTATTGTCCCTGTACTTGTGCTCGAACCTCTTCTGCAAAATTCGATACTTCCTTTTCAATACCTTCGCCCACTGCAAACCGGACAAAAGAAGCAACGTTTGCATTCGCTTCTTTTAATCGCTGTTCAACCGTTTGGCTTGGATCTTTCACGAAAGGTTGACCGTATAAGCTAACTTCAGCTAGGAATTTCTTGATACGCCCTACAACCATTTTCTCTGCAATCTCTGCAGGCTTACCTGATTCAAGTGCTTGTGCTGTGAAGATTTCTCGCTCTTTCGCCAAGACATCATCAGCAAGCTCTTCAGCGCGAACGACCAACGGCTGACTTGCAACGATGTGCATCGCGATATCACGTGCAAGGTCAGCATCACCCGCTGACATGTCAACAAGCACACCAATACGACCGCCATGAATATAAGCACCCATCACGCCTTCGCCTTGTTTGTAAACAACACGACGAACTTGAAGGTTTTCACCGATCTTTAAGACAAGTTCTTTGCGTCGTTCTTCCACTGTTTTGTCAGCACCCGCTTTAACAGGCATCGCCATCAACGCAGCTACATCGCCGGTTTTATGCGCTAAAGCAAGATCAGCAACTTGTTGTACGAACTCAATGAACTGAGCTTCACGCGCCACAAAATCCGTTTCACAGTTGACCTCAACCATAACGGCTTGTTTTGCATCGTCGCTCATGCTCACGATAACCATACCTTCAGCCGCGGTGCGACTCGCTTTTTTATCTGCCTTGGCTTGACCTTTTTTTCGCATCAAATCCACGGCTTCTTGCAAATTACCGTCGGTTTCTGTCAGTGCTTTTTTGCACTCCATCATGCCCGCACCTGTTTGTTCGCGCAGTTCTTTGACTTGCGCTGCTGTTACTGCCATATCGTCACCTCAGTTCGTTGTTGTCATTCATCGTCAAATTATTTTGCGTCAGCATCGCCAGCAGCCTTTGAAGGCGCTTTTTCTACAGTTTCGCTCACTTCGACAAATTCATTGCTGTCACTTGCATCTGCCACGCTGGCGCCTTGCTTTTTAGCGGCAAGAATCGTATCAGCCGCAGCGCTTAGGTACAAGCGAATCGCTTTTGAAGAATCATCATTACCAGGGATGATGTAATCAAGCCCTAGTGGGTTCGTGTTAGTATCAACAACACCGATGACAGGGATGTGCAATTTTTTTGCTTCTGCAATCGCGATTTTTTCATTCGCAATATCGATAACAAAAAGAACATCAGGCAAGCCGCCCATGTTTTTAATACCGCCTAAGCTGCGTTCCAATTTTTCTTTTTCACGCGTTAGGTTCAAGATTTCTTTTTTGTTCAATCGACCGAAATCACCTTTTTCGAATTGTTCTTCTAGTTTTTTCAATCGTTTGATTGAATGGCGTACGGTCTTGTAGTTAGTCAACATACCACCTAACCAGCGATGATCAACGTAAGGCATACCGCAACGTGTTGCTTCTTCGCGAATCGCGGTAGAGGCAGCATGTTTGGTACCTACGAAAAGCACTTTGGCTTTACGCGCGGCCATGTTTTGGATAAAACGCAGAGCGTTTTGAAACATCGGCAACGTTTCTTCTAGGTTGATGATATGGATTTTGTTACGGGCTCCGTAGATGTATTGAGCCATTTTAGGATGCCAGTTGCGCGTTTGGTGTCCAAAATGTACACCCGCTTCTAACATGTCACGCATAGTCACTTGAGTCATAATATTTCTCCTATTGGGTTTAACCTCCACCTATCCCATTGCTTTATCTCGAAAGACACCCAAAGCAATGTGTCGACAGGTGTGTGAATTCACAAAAAGCAAATAACAGTTGCGAAATGTGTGGTCGCTTTATACCATGAATACCTTGCAACAACAACTGGACTGGTGCAAAACCGAGTATTTTATTGTTCCTAATGACTGAACTCGACTTTACAGGTATATTTTGCACAAATACTGGGCGAATCTGCCCCGTTAACAACATGGCGAACTTATGCAAATAACGATTAAAACCCCCGAAGAACTGGAAAAAATGCGTCTTTCCAGCCGCCTGGCAGCGGACGTATTGATCATGCTGGAGCCACACATCCAACCAGGCATTACGACAGACGAGCTAGACAAGGTGTGCCATGACTACATTGTTAATGAACAAAAGGCCATTCCCGCCCCATTGAACTATAAAAGCTACCCGAAGAGCATCTGCACCTCGGTGAACCATGAAATCTGTCATGGCATCCCGGGCGCGAAGAAGCTCAAAAAAGGCGACATTCTCAATGTTGACATTACTGTTATCAAGGACGGCTATCACGGTGACACCAGCAAGATGTTTTTCGTAGGCAAACCCTCCATTCAAGGCGCCCGCTTATCACGCGTTACGCAAGAATGCCTTTATATAGGTATACAGCAAGTGAAACCCGGCAATCACTTTGGCGACATTGGTGCTGCGATTCAACAACATGCCGAGAAACATCACTTTTCGGTGGTGCGCGAATTTTGCGGTCACGGCATTGGGCAGATTTTTCATGAGCCACCGAATGTGTTGCACTACGGCAACATCGGCGAAGGTGAGATGATTAAAGAAGGCATGTGCTTCACCATTGAACCGATGATTAATGCTGGCAAACCACAGATCAAGATGATGCCCAACGGCTGGACAGCCATTACCAAAGATCGCTCGCTCTCAGCACAATGGGAACATACCCTGGCCGTCACCGCGACTGGCGCTGAGATTTTAACTTTACGTGAAGAAGAAAAAGGACTACCGTTCTTGTCTTCGTTGAATTTATTTTAAACCCAGGAGATTTTCATGCCGTTTACTTTACCTGAATTACCTTATGCGCTTGACGCGCTTGCCCCCGCGATTTCTAAAGAAACGCTGGAATACCATTATGGCAAGCATCATCAATCTTACGTCAACAACTTGAACGCGCTCATTGATGGCACGCCACATGCGGAACAGTCATTAGAAGACATCATTAAAACAACCTCCGGTCGTCTATTTAATAATGCAGCGCAGGTTTGGAATCATAGCTTTTATTGGAGCTGCCTTTCTCCCAATGGCGGCGGGGAACCGACAGGCACATTAGCCGAAGCGATCCTAGCCTCTTTTGGTTCATTTAAAGCATTCCAAGAATTATTTACACAAATTGCCACAACCACATTTGGCTCAGGCTGGGCTTGGTTGGTCAAAGGCGACGATGGCGCACTGGAAATCATCAGCACAAGCAATGCTGCTACACCGCTAACGGATGGCAAACATGCGCTATTGACGTGCGACGTTTGGGAACACGCTTATTATATAGATTACAGAAATGCGCGGCCTGACTACCTCAAACAATTCTGGTCATTGGTAAGCTGGGAGTTTGTAGCAGAAAATTTTGCAGCCGAGATAAAATAAACCGCTCGAACAATCTCATCCCGCGGCCTAAACAATGTCATCCCGTGGCCTAAACAATGTCATCCCGTGGCCTAAACAATGTCATCCCGTGGCTTGACCACGGGATCCACTGCCAACCTCTCACTGGATACCGCGATCAAGTCGCGGTATGACAGAACAAAATAAAGTTTGTGGTTTTGTTTTAAACACAAACCGCCTTTTTCGCCCATCTCCATGAATTTTATGCAAAAAAAAGCAAAAAAACTTGCCTTTCTACTGGTTTTTTTAAAATTTAATGTTATGCTGTTTCTGTTCTTTCAAGGTTGAAGGGACACGGATTGGTATTAATTTAAAATATTTTAGATTAATTTTCTAAATTTAAAGAGGACTCTTTGGTATGAAAAAATTAGTTTTAACTGCAGCTGCTGCTGCCGTGCTTGCTGCAAGCACAATGACTTTCGCTGCTGGTACTCCTATGGTATCTGGCGTGATGAACCCTTGGTATGTTGGTGTTGGTATTAACCGTAATGCTACCATGACTGACAAAATTAAAGATAGCGCTGGCGATTCTTACAAACTAAACTCTGCTGGCGTTGGTGGAAACTTGTTTGTTGGTTACCGTATGTCTCGCATCTTCGGTACAGAGCTTGGTTTGTCTTTCTTAGGTGAAGATCAATACAAGTCAAAATCTGCTTCCCTAACTACAACCTACAAAGTGAAAATGAAAAACCAATGGAATCTAACATACGTTGGTCAAGCATTCATGCCTGTAGCTTCTTGGTTCAACCCATACGTCTTTGCTGGTGTTGGTTACATGAACGCTAAAGTTTCACTTGCTAAATCTTCTGTAAGTGACCAGTTTGGTGGCTTTGGCGTTGTTTATGGTGCTGGCTTACTGTTCAACTTCAACCAATTTGGCGTACGTGTTAGCTACACTGTTCAAAATGAGTCTAACAGCGCTCACCTTGATTCAATGTCAGGTGGTCACGTTACTATCAAAATGCCACAAGTTAAAGATTACATCAGCCTTGATGTTCTTTACCGTTTTGGTGCTTAATTTAGTTAATCAACTAGATGGAAACCCGCCTTATTCAGGCGGGTTTTTTTATGCCTGGAGAAAATCACACGGCTTTACAACTGGCTTTTCTGCTGTATGATGCGGGCTAGTGGCTAGGGCTAGCCTGTTAGCCTGAAACAAAAATACAAACGCGCGGCATCTTGACCAGCGCTCATCATTATAAGAAACAAGGATAATTATAAATGTCTGGCAATAAAAAACGTTCTCGTGATAACTATAACTCTAGCAGCGAATCTATAAACAGTGCAGATTCACATGAATCGCAACCCAAAGTACGTCGCAATGCTAGCGATATCTCTTCAAAAAACCTTTCTTTATCAAAGGCCACAGAAGAAGCTCCTTTTCCTGTCGCCTATAACTGGGCTAAATTTTTCGTCAATAGCGCTAGCGGTGGCGCGATGGCCTATGTTTATGCGACACTTTCTCTGCATAACAAAATCGACAGCAAGATTCTACGCTACCTGTTTGCAGGTTCCAGCCTTACGATTAACGGCGGACTATTTGAACTTATTTCCGACAAAACCCTAGATGCCAGCTTTGGTCGCTACATGCCCAGGCAAGATGAATACGAGGATATCTTTGGTTTTTTTAAAGCGATGTTAAAAAAGATCAAACACGACTGCGTTGATCACCCCGTTAAATCCATGGCTACACTCGGAGCTATGGGCGGGCTGCTGATGCTTGCGCTCATACCCTCTTCACCTATGTTTGCCGCATGCTTAGAGGCTGACCTGGGTGTTATTTTTTCGGGTATGGCGCTAGCTTTTCGCACCCTTGCTACCGCTCATTCCGTTCCTCAGCTACCAACATTAATGATGAACTTATTCCGTGATGTTGCCACTTCCTGGAAAAGCGGTAAACGTGGAAAAATCAAAGCAATTCTTACGATTCTCTTAGCTTTACCACCCGCTTTTTTATACTCTTTCTACCAGCACAGCGCTATCAGTGATGCCTTATATCACCTACTTCCCTTCTATCGCTCTCTATCCACCCTGTTTAAAGGTGTTAAATATGGCGTTGAACTAATTGGCGTTCTCATCCTCTTTCCGTTTAACTTTAACTGGCTTAAAGGCGGCTTGGATACATTTATTGATCTTTTAGTTGATGATGTTTTCAGCAAGGGCTGGGCGAATATCAAAATATCCTTTGAAACGATCTTAAAAACACTGGCAGGATTGATGGCCGCCTTTTCTGGCGCACCTGCCATTGCTGTTGCAAAATCTGGCGGCAATGATGCCACACTGCCTCAAAAAGCCGATACGCGTTTTTTCTTTGAAAAATACAGTCTCTGGAATACTAGCTCAACCTGGATCAGCGGGTTTGTTGGTGTCATGATGAATTTAAACTCTTACTATAAAAACCTGAAAAAAGCCGACGGCCTGATTTCTCTTTTAGCAAAAATCAGCTTTAATCTTTCAGCGGATGTTTTAAATATTCTTACTGGCGTACTGGTTCAGCTTTATAAGCACACTGCCCATGAATGGCTAGTCGCTCCCATTCAGTTGTTTTTAGGTAAACTCAAGGATCGCCTAGCACCTAAAATAAACCATACCGAGTATGAACCCATCCAGACAACACACACACAAAATACAGAGGTAGATATAGAGATAGATACAGACACATCTACTGAAGCAGATCAATCCAAACCGTTTTATGATCGATGGAAGATGAGTCTTTTTAGTGCCTTTAACGAAAATACAGCTCAAATCGAGGAAGAAACGGATTATATTGCTAATAAAATTGTCGATGGATTCAAAAATGCGGGCAAACAGTATTCTTTCTGCTAGGAATATGGCCACAAAAAAAATAGGGCGAAAATACACAAGATATCCACAGGATTTCCTCAAGTTGTTCTATTGCAAGCACGCTAGAGACGCCGTATCTTGTTTAACACTGCAGTGACGCGTGGTAGGTTTTGAAGACGTTGATCGTAACCTGGAGCTTGGACTGGGAAACTTGCTTGAAGTTATGACTAGAGAGGCTAAATTTACCACTGCGTTCTACTGCATTTAGGTGGGGTAAAAATCCCGTATTTCGCTTCGCTGCATACGGGCTACGTTATACTGCATTTAGGTATGTTTTAAGTACATCACCATCAAGGCAATGAAACCTATCAAAATAAGCGCTAAGATACCCATTGTGAAAAAGCTTTTATGAAGGCTTTCCCAGCTGAACGCTTTGGGGTTACCGCGGATCATTCTGAAAATCCACCAGATTAAAAAACCGGCCAGGATGACCATTAACAATTTAGTCCAGAACATAACGGCTACTCGCTTATTAAAGAATGGCGTCATTATCCGAAAGTGTGCATCGAATGTCTACACCTTTCGTCAATGAAACGAAGATACCGCCGTCACGCCACAACAAGCCAAAGTCATCCCGTGGCTTGACCACGGGATCCAGGAAGCCAACAGACAACAGATATTCACCCACATTATCGTCTTTTCTTGTGAGAGATCGCTGATTTTTTGCTCTTCCGTACTGACATGCGCAGATTATGATGTTATGCTTTTTTAGATTCGCTCATTTTATGGGTGGACATGGATTGGTCTTAGTTGGAATACGCTCGCTCATGGAGGGCTCTTTGGTATGAATAAACTACTTTTAACATCGGCGGCTGCAGTGGTTTTGGCAGCAAGCTCGGTTTCTTTTGCGGGTGGTACACCCACCGTGTCTCATGCGGTTGCCAACCCTTGGTATGTTGGTATCGGTATCAATCATAATGCCAGCACGTATGATGAACTACGCAATTCGTCTAATTACAAATATGAACTCACCTCATCCGGCTTCGGTGGCAACATCTTTGCTGGATATCGTATGTCTCGCTTCTTCGGCACAGAGCTAGGTTTAGCTATGTTTGGCGAAAACCAATACCGTGCAACGGGCACGGGCACGTCTTCCAAACTCAAATACAAAAGCCAATGGAACGTAAGCTATGTCGGTCAAGTGTATGTCCCTATCACCTCTTGGTTCCACCCGTACATTTTTGCTGGCGGCGCTTACATGCACAGCAACATCAGCTTAACCAACTCACCCACGAAAGACAGCTACAGTGGCTTTGGCTTGGTTTACGGTGCTGGCTTGTTATTCACTTATAACAACTTCGGCGTACGCGCTAGCTACACCGATCAAGCTGAATCTCACAGCGCTCACTTCAATACCATCACTTCAAACGGCATTACCTTCAAGGCATTACAAACCATTGACTATGTCAGTCTTGATGTGTTGTATCGATTTGGATGAACCAGACGTTAGGAGATTATATCCATTGTCGATGAAGGTGCGACATGCCCCTGGATACCGCGGTCAAGCCGCGGTATGACATTGCGAAGCATTTATCATCCTGCGACTTAATTATATACTGTCATCCCGTGTATATACTGCCATCCCGTGTATATACTGTCATCCCGTGGCTTGACCACGGGATCCAGGAATATACCATTGCACCTCAGATCTTGAAGCGTGACAAACATAGCTTCTAGTCCCCAGCCCATCTTAATGACATCCAGGCCTTCCTAAAAATGCCAACCCAAAAAGGCATACTGACAAAGCGCATAAAGCCCACTAGGGAATACACCAAAGAACAAAAGCGCCATAGCATTGGTACTTAAAATAACACGTCTATCTAAGCCCCAATCGATCAAATCATCAACCTCAGGCTTCTCGAAATACATCACCTTCACAACACGCAAATAGTAGAAGACACCCACAATGGCAAAAACCATAGCCACCACCGCCAGCCAGACGAGGTGAACGTTGATCAAGGCTTCCAAGACGCTTAGCTTTGCGAAGAAACCAATGAAAGGCGGAATGCCTGCCATGGAAAACATGATGAATAACATCATCAAGGCTAACCAAGGGCTGCGTGTATTCAAGCCTTGTAAATCTGAAATTTGCTCACATTCGAAACCTTTGCGGCTTAACAGAATAAGCATTGAAAAAGCAGCTAGCGCCATAAAGACGTAAGCGATCATATAGAACAGTGCAGACGAATAGCCGACTTGTGTACCAGCAATCAAACCAAGCAGCATGTAACCGATGTGCGCGATACCCGAATAAGCCAGCATGCGTTTAATGTTCGTTTGCGCAATCGCGAGGAAATTCCCGAGACCCATCGACAAAATAGCCAACAGAATCAATAATGGCTGCCACTGCATATGCAGCGTGGGGAGCATTTCAACCAACAAGCGAACCGCCATCGCAAAGGCGGCGATCTTCGGCGCGGTACTTACAAACAACACCACGGAGGTCGGTGCGCCGGTATAAACATCGGGTAGCCACATATGAAATGGCACAACACCCAGCTTAAACGCGATGCCCGCGATCAAAAAGACCAAGCCCAGCATCAAGATCGGCATTTGTGCATGATGCGTTGTTATCATCTGGGCGATTTGCGCCAGATCAATCGAGTGTGTCGCACCAAAAATCAAGGACATGCCGTAAAGCAACATGCCTGAGGCCAAGGCACCCATCACAAAATATTTCATGGCGGCTTCAGTGGCGCGCCCATCATCGCGCTTCATGGCGACCATGGCATACAAGGGCAACGATAACAGCTCCAAGCCTAGATAAATCGTAATCAAGCTATGCGCAGCAACCAAGACCATCATGCCCAGCATAGAAAATAAACCCAGCACATAATATTCACCGCGACCTAGGTTCGTGCGATCTAAAATATAGTCTCTGGAAAAAAGGAACACGACGAACGTTGTCAGATAAATCACAAGCTCTAATAACGTGGTGAAATGATCACGAATAAACGTACCATGAAAACCGATATAGGTTTGCGTATTGAACTGCATCAGACTTAATATAAACACAGCAATTAACGTTAACTGCGTTAACGTGTACGTCAAAACAAGGCGGCGTTGCTTAATGAACGTATCCACCATCAATATCAAACATGCCATCCCTAGAATAAAGATTTCTGGCAATGCACGATAAAATTCCATACTTGTAACCTCTTGTTATAAACGACTTTGCAAGCTGATCGTCAAAATGTGATTGACGGAGGTATGCAGTAATCTCAACAACCATTCAGGGTAAAGACCAATCCACAACACACCAATCGCCAGCAAAGAAAAAACCAGTTTTTCATTCAGCGTAATATCCACTAACTTTTCAACACCGCTGCCCGCCACTACAGGACCAAAGAAAACACGCTTGACCAACCAAAGCGTATAGCCTGCGCCTAGCACCAGCGTGCTCGCAGCAAAAAAGGCAATCCAGAAATGCGCGCGGAACGCACTTAAGATAATCATGAACTCACCCACGAAACCGGAGGTTCCAGGCAAGCCGACGTTAGACATCGCAAACAACATAAAGAACGCTGCGAAGACGGGCATTTTGCTCGCCACACCGCTGTAATCTTTGATCGTGCGTGAATGCATCTGGTCATAGAGCACACCGACACCGAGGAACATAGCGCCCGAGCCAAAGGCGTGAGAAATCATTTGCACCACCGCACCTTCAAAACTTAAATACGCATCTTGATAATTGCCGGTCATGCCAATAATGGAATACACCAGAAAACAACCCAACACCGCAAACCCCATGTGTGCAATGGAGGAATACGCAATCAAACGTTTCATGTCGGTTTGAGCGATCGCTAAATAGGCGACATACACAATGGCAAAGAGCCCTAAAACAATCATCAACCAATCCAGCGACTGGTTAGCATTCGGGACAATTGGCATGGAGAAACGAATAAACCCGTAGATACCCATTTTCAACATCAAAGCCGCCAAAACTACCGAACCACCCGCGGGCGCTTCGGTATGCGCATCCGGCAACCAGGTATGGAACGGCCACATCGGCACTTTCACCGCAAAGGCCGCAAAGAACGCCAGGAAGATTAATACCTGGATCGTCATACTCATGTGCAAGGTATAGAACTTGGTGATTTCAAAGCTACCAGCATGCAGGCGCAAGTAAAGCAGCGCGACAAACATTAACGCTGAACCCACAAACGTATAAACGAAGAATTTCATCGCGGCATAGGAACGGTTTTTGCCACCCCAGACACCAATACATAAATACATCGGGATTAAAGAGCCTTCCCAGAAAACATAAAACAACAAGGCATCGGTTGCGCAGAACACACCGTTCATCAAGCCTTGCATGATTAAAAACGCCGCCATGTATTGGGAAACACTTTTCTTAATCGCCTTCACCGCCGCCAAGATGACAATCAAACTGGTAAAGTTGGTCAGGATAACCATCGGTACAGAGATACCATCGGCACCTAGCGCATAGTTAATATCCAGCGAAGGAATCCAAGGTAAATATTCTTTAAACTGCATGAGTCCGTTGCTTGTATCAAACATCGTATAAAGCGGGATACACAAGAACATGACGATTAACGCAGTAATAACCGCTATCCAGCGCGCTGTCGTCGCATTATGATCGCCGCCTGTCGCCATGACAAACAATCCACCGATCACGGGGATCCAAATCATTAAACTTAATATCGTGTGTGCAAACATTAACTGTTCCTATTTTTAAATCACTTCAAGATACGCAGCGCTTCTGGATTCCGACTAATGTCATACCGCGGCTTGACCGCGGTATCCACGCAACCTCGTATCTTCAATGCCGATAACTACCTTCTTTATAGCAACCGCCATCCCACCAAAACAAATAAACCAATCATCATCGCAAACGCATAATGATAAACATAACCCGTTTGAACGCGGCGCATCACTTTTGAAATCCAGTTCACCAGCCTGCCCGTGCCATTCACAAAAAA
>Ga0233429_1000629_pt1 | contig 53255 bp, 47 predicted proteins | sample SI_118_April2016_3_FD_179879 | JGI IMG/M metagenome (GOLD analysis project Ga0233429, IMG submission 179879) | Seawater microbial communities from Saanich Inlet, British Columbia, Canada - SI_118_April2016_135_MG | ecosystem: Environmental > Aquatic > Marine > Inlet | place: Canada: British...
GTAATCGGATTTGCATTGGCTTTGCAAGCAGTTTCTTTAAAGCATTCGGAGGAAAACTGTTCGATATTCAAGAAAATGTGCTTTGTTAGACCGTCTTTCCCTTCATTTCGCGCCAGCGACTAAATAATAATAAAATAAGAGATCACCATGCTCAAAAGAACTCGCCATAACAACGCCACAGGCACGATCGAACCAATGAAGCATAAATACAGCAAACCAGCTTCTGGATTCGAGTCACTCAACCTAGTTTCACCCTCGTTTAACCCATGCATTCCAGCCATTATTGCAGCGCTAGGGCTCAACCTGAAGACAAGCACGTCGCTCACCCAGAACCAGCCGGCTCTATCCCTTAAGCTTTCCGACCAATCGATGCGCTGGCTGCTGCTGCCCAAATTGAAGTACGCTATCCGCAAGCAACAACAACCACACACAAACAGCAATAAGCACAAGCTAACACCGCTATTGTGGGCAATCAGCCAATACATTTTGAGCAACTATAAGCTAGCCTCCCAAGGCGGAGATATACCCAAAAGAAGCGTCACCAACACCCTCTACTTCTTCTATAAGCTGCACAAACTGGCATTAACCTCCAACATTCAAAGAGCCCTTCAGCTCAACTTTGCCAAGGAAAGCAAAAAAAACCACCTTCTTCTCGCCTGGCCATCATTAAATAAAAGACTGCTCCAAAACCAATTCATTCGTCTTATCTTTGACACGTACGACTTGGAGCTCTGTTACCTTTATCAAATTACTGCATCTGAGCTTAGTGCACCCTCCGCCTCAAAAGAACGTAAAAAGGTTGGCTCATGGTTCAATAGCCACGTTGATTTTTATGAACAGGCAATGTTTGAAGACAATGAATATCTGTGTTTTTTCTATCTAAAAAGCATGGATACCATTGTTGCCTACTTTGCATTAAGCGAAAACCTCGATACACTTGAATACCTCTATGTCTCGGAGAAACGACAAGGGCAAGGACTAGGTTCGTTACTATTTATGATCCTCGCGAAAATCATGAGCGGTTATGATATCTCCAACATTGAACTTGAAAGCACACCAACCAAACAAGCCAACAGCTTCTACTCTGGCTTTGGCTTAAGAGCGCACACATACAACGATCACGGGAAATTGCAGCCCATGGATCAAGAAAACATCGACCCAGAATGCTCACATATTTATCGCGCAACGCTCCCACTTGATCGAGCAATTATACAGGAAAAAATGAAGGGGCTTATAACAAAGGCGAAGAGAAACTCGAATTATCAACCCTCCTTGTTTCAACCAGATCACACGAACGGCAGCAAAACAACAGAGGTAGCTTCTCCCAAGCACTAGAGAACAAAAAAACCCAGGCAAAACTGGCACAAAGCTCTTTCTTTTTTTATTATGGTTCTTATCTTGCAATAGTTATTGAGCCTTGCACCAGTATTTACCTTTAAGACTGAAGGGCGGCACCCATTCAACACTATTATTCTCGCTATTGCTGTCATGCTTCCGAAACCTTAAGAAGCATGGTCTAAGTAACATTGTACGCGAATTACACGTTAAAAAATCAGGGATTTACCCTGAATTTTTTACTTTTTTATATCTCTGTGTTAGCCTTTTTAACTTGCTCTTTAATTAAACGGATTTAAACAAAGAATGCTCAGCCTACGACAATACGACGGCAAACAACTCGTCGCCTCACTCAGACAAGGAGATTTCGCCCATGCCGGCGAAGAAGACGCCATATCAAGACTCATGGAACCCTTTCCCAAGAAACCTCATCAACACATATTGGATGCCGGGTGCGGCCTAGGCGGCACCGCTCATTTCATACAATCCGAGGGCTGGGGCAAGGTTACGGGGCTGGATGTCGAAAAAGCCGCCATTACCTTCGCCCAACAAAAATACCCCGATATTGACTTCTACGCGGATACCGTCAATAACGCGGCCAGCGTCTTTGAAACCAAACGCTTTGATATCATCTGCTTGTTTAACTCGTTTTATGGCTTCAGGAATCAAGCGCAAGCACTCCGGGCATTGCAAGCAGTCGCCAAAGAAGAAGGGCAGCTTGCCATCTTTGATTACTCAGACTTATCTGGCGATACAGCTAACCCCCTGATCAGAACAACGAACACATCAAGCCATCCCTTTGTGCCCATCGACTTAAACACCATCGAGGCAATGCTCACCAGCACGGGATGGACGCTATCGTCCATCGTTGATTTAAGCAACGAGTATGCCGCCTGGTACCAAGACTTGATGAGCAAGCTCGTCGAAAACAAGGCCGAGGTTCAACAAACGTTTGGCACCGCCCACTTTGACAGCGCGCACCAAACTTACGCGCGTATTATTGATGCTATTAACAAAGGGTTGTTGGGTGGCGTTATTATTTATGCGGCAAAGTCAGCACGTTAGTAGCTCTTTATCTACACGCATCTATGCGACATCCTGACACAAGGGGCGTGTTACTTAAACCGGACAACCGGACAAATAGCATGTTACCAACAGTGATCCAAATTTGGTTGGTGTCTGTTATGCCACCTTGTCCACGTTCAGTTGGAATCAGAGGCGTTTGAACATTTGAAGAAGGCAGGGGAGAAGCCTTTGAGTGCTTCAAATCACTGCATCATCAAGCAACAGTCAAGCAAATATTCAAAGTTAATCCATTGATTATTATGCATTTTTTTGTTTTTCGGGCCTACTTTTGATCTATTCATCAAGCAACGGTCAAGCAAATATTTATGCCCACCACGGAATATATTTGCGCGCCTTTGAACCCACAGATTCATTTTTACAACGAATAAGATTTGCCTCTATTGTGTCTGCAATGATTCTTGATGCAATAGCACTGTTTTTCACTTCGATGCCGAAACGCTCCCGCAATGTGGTATTGCTCATTAAGTCTTTTTGGACATAATGTAAAGCTGCGTGCAAATAACATGCTTGTATTCGTTCAGATCTGTCCATTTCTTTAAATGCCTTATGAGCAAAAAGCGTAGCAATGGTATGCTCACTTGTTGTCCTAAATTCAGGCGCAGGGAGCTGGTGTCTTTCTGTCTCTATAACAATTTTATCAATACCCGTGCCACGCTCTTCGCAGACATTAATACGACGCATAAATGAAGCAATAGCTTCATTAGGGGACTTTGGTGGGCTATCTAAAAAGCGGTCAGGCTTTATTAATGGTAACCCAGGATTTGTAATTTCCAATCGGTTGTCAAAGATTTCTACCATGATAAAAGTACCCCTGCTATGGAAATCCTGATGAATCATGGCGTTGGCAACAAGCTCCCTAACCGCTATCTCAGGAAACATCGTGATCTTTTTACGAAAAGCATGTTCAATGGTTTCATGACTAGGAGTGAACTGCATGATTATTTTGATTAATCCCTCATAACCGACAGCATATCCCTCATCACTAGCCTCTTCACGGATTGTTTCATACTTTGAATTTCCTTTGTATTGCACAACTCGAACAGCTTTTCGCTTTAGATGACTAAAATCAGAAAGTCTTTTTGCAAATAAAACAGCGCCAAAATTGGTGATATTCCAATCTCCCGATTTTGACTCAACAATCATCTCTTCAGCTTTAAGGACTTCAAGAATACCTGTGCGGTTTTCTGGTAGTGGCGATTTAGTTAAGTAAAAATAATCTGGGTAGTTCAGTAAACGTAGCACGTCTTCAGCATTGACATTTTCTGCGGCAATATCTTTTTCAAAGGGGGATTGATCAAAGGCGCGCCAGAGCTCACGTTCTTTTTCGGGATGATCTCTTAGTTTTTTCTTATATGATCCAACTCGAATAAACGCATCATTTTTAAATCGAACAGGATGCCTAAAAGCTGCGCCAACTTCTAACAACACAACCGACGGCCCATCAAAATCTAATGTATAAAAATAAAAATTAACCTTGGGGGATAAGAGTCTTATCAGCCAATTTTCTAATTCCTCATTGCCAATTTTAACGATACCTGGCTTGAAGGCAGTGCCAATAATTTCATGTGAATCATTGTCTATACCCCACATCATATAAGCGTTTACTTTACCTGCTAATGCTGCTGAATTAGCTAGCGCTGATATATACTCGCCAATTGCTTCTGGCTTTGAATTATTTCCTTTAAATTCAATCCACTCGGTTTCACCAGGAAGCTTTCTAAGTTCTTTGATGATACTCATTAAGTATTGGTTAGATCGGATAATGGCCATAGCTTTGAATCCAATAGAATAAAATTACATGCGACAAATCGCACTATATCATAAAAATGCATGGGGCAGTGGTTATGTTCATCACCAACAACTCAACACTATAGCCTCTGTCTTTCTGCTAGGTTGAAATGCCCTGTAATCTTATAATGACATCATCACTGCCGCGGCAAACTCAACGCTGCAGGAAGCGCAATAAGACACGCGGCCATCAGCAGTATCACCGGTGATGTCATTGAACCTGTACGATGAATAAGATAACTTGATATCGTTGGCGCTGCTCCACCAAAGATAGCAGTGGATAGCGTAAAGGCGATGCTTGCGCCACTACAGCGTACGGGCTTATTAAACAGACCTGTGATCAGCATCATGTTAATACCGTCCACGCAGCTTAGCAGTAACGCGAAGATGATTTGTACGGCAATAATCACAATAAGGATCTTTGTTTTGAACAGTAAAAACAAGGGGTAGGCGGCGATGAAAACACCGATAATACTGATCAACGCCAGCGGTCTTTTTCCTATCTTTGCCGAATAATATCCAAACACCATCGTCAACGCGATCAAGCAAAGCATGGCTATTGTATTACTAATAAAGGCTTTTTGCGCTGTCACGTGTAAAAACATGTGCAAGTACACTGGCATCCAAACAAACAATAAATAAAAGGCAATCGAAATAAAGGCATTCAATAAAAACACCTGCGTCAATTGAAGCGGGTGTGTTTTTATCAGTGTTTTTATGAGCGTCAAAAAAGGCGTTTTACATTGGGCGTCCTGGGACGCATCTGTGTTCGCGATGCCTCGTCTAATGAGCAGAATCCCAATCGTCAAAAGAAAGCCGATTAAAAAAGGAATTCTCCAGGCCCATGCTAATAAAATCTTTTCAGGGAATATCCAATACAAACCACCCACCGTCAACGACCCAAGCAAAACACCTAGCATCGAACTTGAGGCGACAAAACTGCTAAAAAGCCCTCGGAACTTAGCGGGCGAGGCCTCATACACATACACCGCAGAACACGGCAGCTCACCGCCCGCCGCAAAACCTTGGAAAAGCCGAAGCACGATAAGCAAGGCTGTCGCCATGTAACCAACGCTTTCATACGTCGGCAAAACACCCAGCAAAACAGTCGGCACAGACATCATTAACAAAGAGGTTCTCAAAGATTTTTTTACCCCATACGTATCCGCCATATACCCGAAAAAAAGGCTGCCGATCGGACGAACAAAATAACTTGCGGAAAAAATAAAAAAGGTTTTGATTAATGCGATGTGAATATTTTGTGAGGCAAAAAAAAGGTGTGCGATAATGCCCGCAAGAAACGCGTAAATGGAAAAATCATACCACTCAAAAATATTGGCCAATAAGCCAATCGCGGCAATCCGCCTTACCTTCGTCACGACTTTAACTCTTTCCCTCTAGCAAAAGCACCAAAATATCAGACATCGTATGTTGCCCTGCTTTTTGGATAATATGCGACATGTGTGTTTCTACGGTTTTTAAACCAACGTTTAATTGTGCGGCAATGTTTTTATAGCCGCGGTTTCTTTTCAAATACAAGAGACAGAGAATTTCCTTTTCTGTTAATGGCTCTTTGAAAATATGATCCAATTGTATATGCTTCACAAACGTTGTCATCGCAACGGATTTTTTTGTGTATACGCGCTTGTAAATCTTAAACAAAGACACGAGATCTGTTTTCTGTGTTAAGTCGAAGCTCAGCGTCAGGATGGCTGCAACTTTTTTCTTCTCGGTAAAAATGGGCGTCTTGACCATGTTTTGGATATGCACCAGGCCGGCACAATCAAGAAACACACGGTGATCGTCTGTCATCGTTACACCGTTTTGAAACACCCCCTGATCCAACGCATTCACTTCTTTTGCAAAATCAACGCCCCAGAAAACCTTCATGAATACATCCAGATCTTGAACCGTCTTGCCGATGATCTCATCGACGTGCTCAAGCCCATAGATGCCTAAGTTACTTTGATTACTAAAAAGGTATTTTCCGGATGACGGATCTTTGAGATGCGCAGGTTCTGGCATGGCATTAATGAAATCACACAGGCCCTGCTCTCTAGCAGCAGAAATAGGGTGTGCTGTGTTCGCGTTATCGTAATAATTCATCGGCCTTCCCAGTCAGAACAACCTGCTCGTATTATAAACTATTTTGCTGCACACTTGCAAGAAGAAGTTATTTTGGGCTATCAGCCCAGTTGAAAAAGCACAGAGATAAGATGCCAAAAATAAAAAATCACGGGGCTCAGGATCATCGCCAAAATTTTAGTGGCCAACAAAATAATAAGAATCAAAAAACCAAAGGGCTCGATTTTATCATAGTGATACGCTATTTTGGGCGGCAAGACACAAGACACAAAGCGCCCACCATCCAGCGGAGGAAGGGGTACGAGGTTCAACACCATCAACATCAGATTAATAAAAATGCCCGCCTGCCCCATGTAAATTACCGGAATGGCATAACGAGGCATCACACCACCGAGCCATAAGCCGAGCTTCATGACCAACGCCCACAAAAGTGCCATCAATAAATTAGCGCAAGGTCCTGCGACGGCCACCAGCGCCATATCGCGACGAGGGTTACGTAAATTACGCTGTACCACCGGCACCGGTTTCGCCCAACCAAAGACAATACCGCCCAGTGCGAGCAAAATGCCTGGCACCAGCAATGTGCCGATGGGGTCAATATGCTTGATGGGGTTCAGTGTGACGCGCCCCAGCATAAACGCTGTTTTATCGCCAAACTTCATGGCCACCCAGCCGTGCGCAACCTCGTGTACGGTGATCGCGAACAAAACAGGCAGCGCCCAAATGATGATTTTCTGTATTAAGCTCATTTCCATAGTAGGAGGATTGTACCGGACTTTAGATTCCGCGAGCAAGCATTACGATTGATTATTTGACAACGGCTCATCCCAAGACTCCTTGGGCTTCTTGCTTTCATGTGCCAGCCAAATAGTCATACAGGCTATCACGGCAACAAAAACAGCAGAAACCAGCATCACAACATCCATGGCACGAACAGCCGCCACTTGGTACGCCAACGCAATCTTGTTCGATGACATGGGGATTACATGGTTCATCAAAAAGCGAAGCGTATGCTGGCCGCTCTCAAGCATGTGCACAAAAGAATCGCCAAACCGGCGGGAGAAATGCGCCTGAACCACGCGATTAACAAACACGTGATTCAGTACAATATGATGAATAATCCCATTCGCCATAATACAAAGCACAGCACCCACATAAAATGCCGTCCAGGTCATCCCGGCGGCTTGGCCAAGCCGACTTTGGCGCACCGAGTCAGCGGCTCTTTTAGGTAAATTAGACTGAAGTAATGCAATACCAATACCGGCGAACACTAACGGTGCGAAAAAATACCAATACCCGGAGTCCAGACGAATAAAAACCATGATGACTTCACTAATCACCAGTGACAAAAAAGCAATGCGCAATAAAGCATTCACACTGGGGATCAGTTTATAAATCCAGGTCATGCAAAGCGAAAACGTAAAAATCGCCAAAGAGAAGGGCAACAGACCCACGCCGGCCACCAAAGGATCCTGATTCAATAACAGAGGATCTTGCAAATAACTCAAAACATACGACAACGTCACCGTCATCCCAAAGCCATAACCAACATTACCCACCACCGCTGACATCAACAATCGATTACGCAAGCTATCTAGCGGCAGCAAAGGCGCCGAAACAAAATATTCAACCACAAAAAACAGTGCCAGCAAAACAATGCCAACACCGATACAAAGCAAGGTGGCGATATTAAACCAACCCCATGCCTGCCCCTGCATGATACCGAGCACAATCAAGCCAAGGCTCAAAACAAAAAGCAACAACCCCCACCAATCAAAACGAAACTTTTTCAAGGGCTCCTGAAAACGCGGAATCAGAAACCAGGTAAAAAGCAAACCAAACAGCAACATGCCACCTGTCGTAAAAAAAACAACGCGCCAACCAAGCCACAAAGTAATGATACCGCCCAATGTGGGCCCCGAGGCAAAACCCAGCCCCAAAATAGCCGACCAAATACCAAAGGCTGTGACCTGCAAGTCCTCTGGAATCGTTACCTTTAAAAGCGCAATCACAACAGGTAAAAGAATCGCCAAACAGGCGCCCTGAAGAATCCGGCCTATAAAAAACAAGGGCATATTAAAACTGACACCTATCAAGACCGAGGCAAGCACAAAACCAACGCTCGCAATACCAAGCAGCCATTTTTTATGGAAAAAATCGCCCAGCTTTCCACCAGCAAGGATTAAAACCGTCACCGTCAACATATAACTATTAATCAACCACTGCATACCGACACTGGTTAAATGTAGGCTTGTTGAAATACTCGGCACCATATCAAAAAGCGCCGTCGTATTAAAACCCAGCGCAAACGTGATGATCCCTAGAAACGTCGCCAAAAAAAGCGCACGCGATGTCGAAATATCCGGAGGCGTTACTTCCATACGTTATACCTGGTAAAGGGTTTGACAAATTTGGTCTTCGAGCGCGCGGCCTTGTTTAATCGACCCCACGACATGATTGATCAAAATCGAAAACACAAGCCGCCTGCCACTGCCGGCTGTCATATAACCCGACAAAGCAGAAACACCGCTCATGGATCCCGTTTTTGCATGCACACGTTTTCTCATATCTTCGCTCGTAAAGCGATATCGCAATGTCCCATCAACACCGCCCACCGGCAATACGTGATAATACGTTTTAAACCACCGGGTATCGCGCGTCATCACATAAAGCAGCCTTGTGATTTGGTCGGGTGTTAATAGATCATAACGCGACTGACCCGACCCATCAACGATCGTTGTTCGCTCAAAATCGATATTGCTTAAACGAGCCAACACTTTTTTTATGGTATTGACGCCTTCTAAAAAGCTACCACGCCCCGTGCCCACATAGCCCAAGGTTTTATTCAGGCTCTCGGCATAGACATTGTCAGAATTTTTCATCATGCGAAGCAACAAAGTCTTTAGCTTTTTTGATGAATGATTAATCATAACCTTGCTGTGTTTCGGTGTGATGCCTGACACAACGTGCCCATATAAACGAATATGGTTTTTCTTCAACGTTGCTTTAATAATGTTTTCAGCATAGAGCGGCGGGTTTTGTACCGCAAAACTTTTCCAACCACGTGCCTCGCTCGGCCAACAGCCGCCTAGACTGATGCGATTTCTACGACTCACATGCAACAACAAGGAACAATTTTTCATGGAATATTGATACGACACCGTGCTGATCGAATGCTGTAATTTCATATAGGCCATATCACGACCAGGAATGATATTCACTTGGCCGCCCGTGGTTTTGCTAGGCTCGAACTTCAAGCTCACCTTGTTTTCATTCAAAATGACCGCGCTAATAGGCGCAGAAAAGGCCCAATGCAAACTATCATACGTCCAACCAGGCGCATGATTGGGCGGCAAGAACCGGCTGCTATCGACAACCACCTTGCCATGGATTTGATGCACGCCTTGTTGGTGCAATTTGGCAACCATTTGCTTGAGATTTCTGACGCGCAAAGAGGGGTCGCCTGTAAATTTAAAGTACACATTGCCTCTCAAGCTGTGCTGCTTGAGCTGCTTTGGATTATAGTGAACCGTGGTATGAAATTGAAAATTCGCCCCCAAATCATCCAACGCCGCGGCCGCTGTAAAGAGCTTCATGTTACTCGCGGGTGTAAAGGCCTTATACGCATTGTGCTCATAAAGCATCGCCCCCGTTTTGGCATCACGCACCATGATACCCACTTCGGCGTTATTCAGTTCATTATGCAGCAAGTCATTGATTCCTTGACGCCAAGGCTGGGCAAACGATGTTGTACTTATTAAAGCCAACAACACCATGATCCATTTTCGCATGTGATTCCTTTCCTTGATTTAACTTCGATCACTATACCGCACGATTTGCGCTTTCGCACTAATTATGGAAAGATGAGTGCATCATTGTTTTGAGGAACATACCGTGAAATTACGCACCTGGATTCTATTAAGCTGCATGGCGCTGCCCCTGTCGGCCTCCGCCTATTTCCAAATCGCAGGCTCCAAAGTCCGCTCCCCCGGCACCCAAGCCGACTACATTGTCAACGACACCCCCGGCAGCCTCAAGATCAACCCAAAATATACACTCTATCCCGCCAAAGGTACGCTTTATAAAACCGTCAAAGCATACACCTCAAAACACGGCTGGAAACTCCGCTGGAAAGTCCAGCATCGCTATGCAATCGCTAATACTTACAAGATTGCGGGCCCCAGCTTCCAGGCTGTGTTGAATAACCTTTTGTCGAACTATATGGGTGTTCGTGCGCGGTATAATAAGCGTCGGCATGTGGTTTCTGTGGGTTTGAAATCTAAATAGGCGTTGTTGAAAAAAAACATAATAATCCATTAGTTAACGTATACAAATTTAGACCGGCATGGCTTCTTCATCGCGTGCTACCAAAACCGGACAAATGGCGTGTCACTAACAATTTTGTTGCAGCGGCCTTGACACCATCACTTTCACGTCATATAGTATAACGCATAGATTATAACGTGAGATGAAGATGGATTATTTTCCTTTGGGTTTGGCGAGCGGGCAAGCATTTTGTAATCGTGAAAACGAGCAGCAAAAGTTGCTATATAACATCAAAGAATCTCGGCCAACACTTATTGCTTCTCCAAGACGATACGGGAAAACGAGCCTATCCCTTCACGTAATCGGGCGATCTCGGCTAAAATTCGCACAATTTGATTTTTTCCCTGCCATTAATGAAGGCGATATAGAGCAAATTATCTTCAAAGGTGTGGGAGAGCTTATTAGCCGCTTAGAAAAAACACCAACCAAAATGCTAAAAGTGGCAACGGATTTTTTTTCGGGATTAAGCATAAAATTAGCGTTAGATAAAGTTGGATTACAAGTTGAAATAAGCCAGCATTCAACTAAACCAGCAAGCACGATATTGGATATACTGAAGAGACTGGACAAACTAAGTGCCAAATATAAGCATAAAGTTGTGCTTTTATTTGATGAATTTCAAAGGCTGTATCAAATAACAGAAGATCAATCTATTGAAGGAGCGATTAGGCAAATAGCGCAAGCCTCGCAAAACCTTTCGTTTATATTTTCTGGCAGCAATCGACATCTATTACAGAAAATTTTTGATGATAGAAATAGGCCTTTTTATAAGCTATGCGATAAAATAGCCCTAGAGAGAATACAGCCAAATGAGTATATGAAATACCTAAGGAGGGCGGCTAAAAACACATCAAACTTAACTATCATAGCACCTTCGTTTGAGCGGATATTGTTACATACAGAAAGACATCCTTATTATGTCAATTTATTATGCTCCAGGTTGTGGAGCGCACCTAAGATAACAGAGGCGGTTGTAGATGAAGCATGGCGAAACTATTGTTTTGAAGAAAGATCACAAGTGGCCAATGAGCTTGATTTATTAAGCAACTCTCAAAGAAAGCTGCTGATCATTTTGGCTCGCTGCGATGGTACGAATGCACCGCGTAGCAGTGAATTTGAGAGGCTGGCTGGAATGCCGGGCGCAACAATCAGTCAAGCTTTGCGGTTTTTAGAGCAAAAAGATTATGTCGTTAAAAATAATAACGGCTATATCACCATTTTAGATCCGCTAATAAAAGACGTCATCAAATACTATTCAACTTAAAAAGGGCGCGGTTTTCAACAGATTAGAAACCTAACACTACTGTTTTTGCCCCAAAAGCACCCACTCAGTCATCGAAGATTGCGTCTCAAGCATGGTTTTATTAAGCTCTTGCTTAAACTCCTGCACGTCTTCTCTCTGATTGTGCTGTTCAAACGCGGCCTTGTTCTCCCATACGGAGTACATCATGAACTCGCTCGGGTTGTCTGCTGATTGGTGGATGTTGTAGATCAAGCAGCCGGCGTCTTGTTTTGAGACCTCAGCCATGCGCCTGAAATAATCGGCGGCGTAATCTTCTCGGCCGGCGGCGACAATGCCTGCGACCATGACAACGTATTTTTCATCACTCATCTTTATCCCTCTTATTTGCGCCAGAAGGCTGGCGAGAATAATAGTAGTACCGTAAACACCTCTAGGCGCCCGGCGATCATGTCGAAAATCAACACCCATTTTGAAAAGATGTTAACGCCTGCGCTGTTGTAAGCAAACTTCCCAATGCCAGCACCCACATTACCCAAGGCGGCTGCAACGGAACCAAAAGCATCCTGCAGCGGAATGCCGGTAGCCATTAATAACACCATGGAGATGACTAAAACACCAAGATAAGCGCTCGCAAACGCCCAAACCATATTCATCATCCCTGAGCCCAAAACACGCTCACCAATTTTCAAAGGGTACACGCCTTGCGGATGAATCAGTCGCTTTAATTCTCGTGAGAATTGTTTTTTTAACAACAGTGCGCGCATCACTTTCATACCGCCGCTGGTTGATCCGCCGCAAGCGCCTAGTAAGCCGAGCATCATGATCAGAAAAGGCAAAAACACCGGCCACTGTGCAAAGTTCGCGGAAACAAATCCTGTCGTTGTCATGATCGAGACGATGGAAAACAGCGACTCAATCAGATCATTGCCGGTGGTTTGATAGACGTTATAAAGCCTTAACACAACCACAGCAACCACCAACACCACCAGCACAATCAATACATAGGCTTTAAATTCCGCATCGCGCCAATACTGTTTCACACTGCCTCGCATGAACGCCATGTAGTGCAATGAAAAGTTCACACCGCCTAAAAACATAAAGAAAATACCAATCATTTCAATAATGTGACTGTGATAGAAAGCAAAACTGGTATTGTGCGTCGTGAACCCGCCCGTTGATAACGTTGAAAAGGCTTCTTCAATCGCATCAAATGGCATCATGCCCGCAGCCCAGTAAGCTAACGCACATAACACCACCAAACCAACATAAATGAACCAAATCGTTTTTGCGGTTTCTGTAATGCGCGGTGTGATTTTTTCTTCTTTCATGGGGCCGGGTGTTTCAGCGCGATATAACTGCATGCCGCCCACGCCAAGCATCGGCAAAATCGCCACAGCCAAAACAATAATCCCCATGCCACCAAGAAACTGTAGTTGCTGTCGATAAAACATTAATGCTGGCGACAAGGTGTTTATGTTTCTTAAAACGGTCGTGCCCGTGGTGGTAAATCCTGAGATCGATTCAAAGATTGCATTGGTAAAACCAAACTGTTGATGCAAGCCTAAAAGAAAGGGCAGCCCGCTAAACGCACCGAGTACCGTCCAAAAAAGAATAACGACTAAAAAACCATCGCGGATTCTCAGCTCGAGATTATAACGATAAAACGCAAGCCAAAGCAGCACGCCCGTGCCTGCGGTTAAGGCAAAACAAATAAGGAATGGCGCGATAATATGATCATGGAAATAAATCGCGACGGGGATTGGCGTCAGCATGCTCAAGCTAAAAATCGCCAGTAATACGCCAAGAATTTTTAATACTGCTCTAAATTGCATATGCTACAACCTGTTTGTAGTTTCAGTTACTACGTTTGTATACGCGGCATGGATCCCGCGGTCAAGCCGCGGGATGACACGATTACGGCGGGATGACACGAGTAAAACAATGTCATACCGCAGACTAGAACAATGTCATACCGCGGCTTGACCGCGGTATCCAGACAAACCGCACTGCATGCCCAATCCCGCGAGAACTACCCAAAAAACCCAATACTCACTTGAAATAATTTCTCAACATCTCGTACTTTTTTGCGATTCACCAAGAAAAGAATCACGCGATCTTCCGGCTCAATCACCAACTGTTTTTTACCCATTAGAACTTTATCATCTCGAACAATCGCGCCGATCATAGCGCCGTGCGGTAATTTAATGTCTCGAATACTGCGGCCTATCACGCGTGAAGTACCTTCATCACCGTGAGCAACAATCTCAATCGCCTCCGCCGCACCACGCCGCAATGAATGCACATTCAAAATATCGCCTCGCCGTACATACCGCAAAATACTACTGATGGTTGCTTGTTGCGGTGATATCGCAATATCAATCGAGCTGCTTTCAATGAGATCCACGTAAACGGTGCGCTTGATCAACGCCATCACGGTTCTTACACCGAGGTTTTTAGCGAGCATACACGCCATGATATTCGCTTCATCATCATCGGTCACCGCACAAAACACATCCGTGCTTTCAATATTCTCATTCAATAACAAATCACGATCCGACACATCGCCACACAATACCGTGGCACGTGACAGCTCGGCTGCCAAACGCTCGGCACGCTCTGGGTTGTGCTCGATCACTTTAACGTCGTAACGTAACTCCAGCGCCTTCACCAAGGTGACGCCTATATTACCAGCACCCGCAAGAATAACCCGCTTGTGCGGCTGATCCAGTCTGCGCAATGCGCCCATCACTTTACGAATTTTAGTTTCTTCCGCCAAAAAGAAGACTTCATCACCGATCTCAATCACGGTGTCTCCCGTTGGAAGAATGGCATGGTTTCGGCGATAAATCGCGACGATGCGAAACTCGATGTTTAAATCTTGTCGCAAAGCATCAATGGTCTTACCGACCAAAGGCCCACCAAAAAAGGGTTTGATCGCAACAAGCTTTAATCGGCCGTCCGCAAAATCCAGCACTTGCAGCGCACCAGGGTGCTCAATAAGGCGTTCAATATAAGTTGTCACCAATTGCTCTGGGCTAATAAAAACATCAACGGGCAGGGCGTCTTTACCAAATAATTGAGGGAATTTAAAATACTCAGGCGAACGAATGCGCGCGATTTTTGTCGGCATATTGAATAAGGAATGGGCGACCTGACAGGCCACAAGATTCACTTCATCATTATTGGTCACAGCAATTAACATATCGGCATCATCAGCCCCTGCGCGCTTTAATACGGAAGGGTAGGAGGCTGAGCCACAAAGCGTGTTCAAATCCAATCGCAATTGTAAGCGCTGCAGCTTCTCGTTATCGGTATCAATCACCGTCACATCATGTTGCTCATTGACCAAGTTTTCTGCCAATGTGCCGCCCACTTGATTGCCACCAAGAATAATAATTTTCATGTCAGTGTTATCTCACCATCAAAAACAAATTCAGCCGCGCCCTTCATCCAGACAGAAGCGCCATCACCTTGCCAACTTATTAACAAGTCACCACCGCGTTGACCCACAACGACTTCATTATCCAACGTTTCTTGCAAAACACCAGCAATAACTGCCGCACAAGCACCCGACCCACACGCCAGCGTTTCTCCCGCGCCTCGCTCATACACGCGCATCTTGATCTGGTTGGTCGTTAATACTTGAACGAACTCAATATTACTCCCCTCGGGGAAGCAGGTCATCACCGATAACGCCCGACCCCAGCGAGTAACATCGACAGCCTCCACATCGTCAACAAAAATAACGGCGTGCGGGTTACCCACATTCAAAAGAAGGGCTGAAAAAGATTGGCCCAAGACCTGTAACTCTGTCATGACATGCGGCGCAGCTAATACCGGCGCACCCATGTCGACCCTGGTTTCGCTATCTTCACACAAACTCACCGTGACAATGCGCGTCAATGTTTGCAAGCGAAGCTGCTTTTTCCCTACCGCATGATGCCGAAAAAGAAACTGGCCGGCACATCGCGCACCATTACCACACTGCCCAACCTCAGAGCCATCGGCATTAAAAATACGGTAATTGAAATCCGCATCCGCCGTCTTCGCCGGCTCCAATAATAAGACCTGATCACATCCCACGCCAAAATGACGATCAGCCAACTGTCTGATCTGCTGCTTCGACAAAACAATGGCTTGTTGAATACCATCCAGCACCACAAAATCATTCCCCAAACCCTGCATTTTCGTGAAGGTTAGCTTCATGATGTCGCTTTCCCAGCACCAACCTGCGATTGAGGCGCAAGCTTAACCACTTTCTTAACCGGCGCGGGCGTTGGTTTTTTAGGTAAATACAAAGGCCCCATCTGGCCACAAGCCGCTAGGCTCAGGGCGATACCCACGAATACACTTGTCTTGAATATCATACGATGCTTATCCTAAACGCTAAAGTCTCCAATGATACTTATCGTGTTCCAAGATGCAAAGATTTGCTATACTTTTCGCATCTTGAATTACCCTAGGCGTACAACAACAATGTCCCTTGAATCTATTATCATCGAACCCAAACAATCCGCACAATTTGCCGTCATCTGGCTGCACGGTCTAGGCGCCAGTGGCCATGACTTTGCTAGCATCGTGCCGCAATTACGCCTACCCGATTCACTGCCTGTGCGCTTTATTTTCCCCCATGCGCCCGTGCGACCTGTCACCCTTAATATGGGTATGCCGATGCCGGCATGGTACGACATCTATGGGCTAGAAGCTCACTCACAACAAGATGACGCAGGCATCAACCAAACCAACGAACACATTGTGCAACTCATGCAAACCCAGCACGAGCAAGGCATTCCTGCAGCGAACATCATTCTCGCGGGCTTCTCACAAGGCGGGGCGATTGCATTACACACCGGCTTGCATTACCCAGAAAAACTAGCGGGCATCATGGCGCTGTCTACGTATCTCCCATTGAGCGAAACCTTTGGCACACGCACCGAAGAGGCCAATCATGCAACGTCCATTTTTATGGCACATGGCACCGGTGATGTCACTGTGCCATTGAGCTTTGCGGAAACATCGAAGCGGTTACTGAAAAAACATCGTTATCCCGTCAAGTGGCGCACGTATCCGATGCAGCACAGTGTTTGCCCTGAAGAGCTTCGAGATATCTCCGCTTGGATTCAATCTTGTTTTCAGACGATTCATCTTTAACTTTTCACAAGAACTCGTTAGAATACCGTCAACGCTAACGGGAGGAACCCATTATGTCCAAATTAAACTTAAAACCCCAACTACTGATTGCCGCACTACTGCTCGTCGTGCTAATCACCGGACGCCTCGTCCCGCATGCCGCGAACTTCACCCCTGTACTCGCCATTGCATTGTTCGCCGGTTCTTTTTATCCCAAATACCTCAGCACCATCATTGTGGTCGCTGCATTGATCGTCTCTGATATTGTCTTAGGGTTTACCTGGATCACCCCCGTTGTTTATTTAACCATCCTATTGATCACACTGGGCGGAGGCGCGTTAAGAAAAAAACTAGAACAAACTCGCCTGTTCAAAAAAGTGGTATTGCTCAGCATGGGCGGCGGCATTGTTTTCTTTCTTGTGACCAACTTCGCTGTATGGGCATTCGGCATGGGATACGTTCATAACATGGCAGGGCTTATACACTGTTACGTTGAAGGGATTCCTTTCTTCAGAAACACGTTGCTTAGCACGTTGCTTTATTCTTCTGTTTTGTTTGGTATGGCAGCATCGGTGCAGCGACGATATAAAACCGTTACAGCGTAGGCTTTGCGAGAGCATAGCTCATTAAATTGCAAATTCATCCAGCTCTGCTAACATGTCCCCTTCACGGATAATGAAGGCCTCACATGAACACCCGAATAAAAAACACCCTGCTCGCGCTCGCTATCATGAGCGTTTCTTGCTCGAGTCTTGCGACAACCTTTCAACACTGGATGCAAGCAGGCTCTATGGCGGCTGACTTTGGTGCGGGTATTGCTGCGAGTACGACGGATCCTAATGTGGCTTACTTTAACCCTGCGGCGATGAAAGATTTCAAAGGACAGGTGGGTGGATTTTCTACGGTTTTTCGCTCAACGAGCGCGCGTTTTAAAGGAAACGTACAGGTCTCTTCCATTGCTGGCTCGAACTTTTCCACCAATTCTCAGGGCGGACGATTGACCGCCACACCAACATTTACTTATGTTGCACCTATTTCTAAACGCTGGGTCTTCGGACTGAGTGTCGTTTCTCCTTTAAATTCACACATGCATTTTAGCAAAGCGCAAGCAACGCGCTATGTGGTCACAGAAAACCAGCTCTCGACCGTCGACATTGATCCTGTGCTTTCTTTTCAAATTTTACCCAAGCTTTCTGTCGGCGCTGGGTTAGATTTTATTCATGGTTATTTTATCTATGAGAATGTTAATACTGACACAAGCATTACCAATGACAGCGACAATACCAACAAGCTAGCTGGCTGGGCGCAAGGCTGGAATACGGGCGTTTTCTGGCAAGCCACCTCCACCACAAAACTGGGCGCCAGTTATCACTCGCGCGCTATGTTGCATATGACAGGCACCAGCAAATTTCTCGGTAACGGAACACTCGCAAGTAATCGCACACGCACAAAAATGCGCATCAATATTCCCGCCATGACCGTCATCAGTGCGCAACAAGTGTTAAACAAACAATGGCTGCTGCTTGCTACTGCCGCTTTCACACAATGGAAACAGCTCAACCACACCTACCTCAGAAACACCGCAACACCTACCGGCAAAACAAACACCTACCTCACCCAAAAACTTAAAAACACGTGGAAATTTATTTTGGGCACACATTACCGCCTTAACACGAAAATATTATTGATGGGCGCTTTGGGTTACACACCGGCATCGGTTAGCCGCAGCAGACGCACCATTACGCTGCCGGACGGCTACCAATATTCAGCCTCGCTAGGCTTGACCTATACCTTCAATGATAAAATCAACATCATCGCGGGCTACACGCATTTATTTAACCAGCGAACACGCATCAACGCAACGCAAGCTTTTTCAAGCGATACCGCAACATCCAGTGGACTGATGTATTCCAATGCGGATATCCTTGGATTGCAACTGAACTGGAAAATGACTTAGGAGCTGACGAATGATTCATCACTCAAACACTTGGAAAAAGCTCAGCGAGCATCAAGAAAAACTGCCCGCGTTAAAAACTTTGTTTGAGGATCAACATCGCGCCGAACAACTGACGTTTTCATCGCCAAACATCACCCTTGATTTTTCAAAAAACCAGCTCTCACAAACCACACTAGACCTGCTGGTCGAGCTAGCAGAAGTTGCGCAATTAAAACAAGCCATCGACGCCATGTTCCAAGGGGAAAAAATCAATACCACGGAAGATCGCGCCGTTCTTCACACCGCATTACGCAACCCCGACACCACGCCTCTGAAAGTTGACGGCGTAGATGTCATGCCCTTGATTCATCAATCATTAAATAAGATGGAAGCCTTTTGCGACAAAGTTCACAACCAAACATGGTTAGGCTTCAGTGGCAAAGCCATCACCGACATTGTCAATATCGGCATCGGTGGTTCTGACCTCGGCCCTCGCATGGTCACACACGCACTCAAACATTATCGCGTGCCCTCACTGCGCTGCCATTTTGTGGCTAACATTGATCCCACCGACATCTTCGAAACACTTGAACGCCTCAATCCAGAAACAACCTTGTTCGTGATTGCGTCCAAATCATTTGCCACACAAGAAACCCTCACCAATGCAAAAGCGGCGCGTGATTGGTTGATGCATACCTTTCAGGATGCTGTCGCCATTGAAAAACATTGCGTAGCTGTCTCCGCCAACCCGGAAAAAGCGACTGCGTTTGGCATTCATCCAGATAACGTCTTTGCCTTCTGGGATTTTGTCGGCGGACGTTATTCGCTATGGTCGGCCATTGGCCTACCCATCGCTTTAAGTATCGGCATGAAAAATTTCCGCGAACTCCTTGCCGGCGCTCACGAGATGGACCAACATTTTCTTCACACCGAGCTTCATAAAAACCTACCGGTATTATTAGGCCTCGTTGGTATCTGGTATCGCAACTTTCATCACACGGCGTCTCACGCGATACTTCCCTATGCGCAATCGCTAGCTTTATTCCCTGATTATTTGCAACAACTCGACATGGAAAGCAACGGCAAACAAATCACGCGCGACGGTGAAAAAATACCGTATGCCACAGGCCCTGTCATTTGGGGCGGGCAGGGCACGAACGGCCAACATGCCTTTCATCAATTATTACACCAGGGCACCGACCTTATTCCCGTGGATTTTATTTTATTCAAAGAAGGCAGCACGCCTCTTCACCAACAACACCTGGATTTATACGCCAACGGCATCGCACAAGCAGAAGCTCTGCTCATCGGACATAAAGCCAAAGAAAGCTACCAACAAACCGAAGGCAACCGTCCAAGTACTACGCTTTTGATTAACAAACTGACACCGAGAACGCTGGGCAGCTTGCTCGCGTTGTATGAGCATAAGGTTTTTACTCAGAGTGTTATTTGGGATATTAATGCGTTTGATCAATGGGGCGTGGAGCTTGGGAAAAAGCTTGCGGCAACGATTACGGATGAGTTGGTGCGTGAGAAAGTGGGTGAGCATGATGGTTCTACGGTTCAAAATATGCAAAGCTTTTTAACTCGCACGACGTGATAACCAATATAAAACAACAAGTTAGCCAATAAAGTGGCGTAAAAAACACAAAAGTGGCGCAAGCAAGCCCAATGTGGCGCAAAAAACACAAAAGTGGCGCAAGTGGCGCAAACGTGCCATACTATTCTTACGTACCACGAAAGAAGCCTACAGCATGCCAAAAAACACATTGACCAAAGAACTACAAACCATCTTAACCATCCTCAAACAAGAGGCGGATGGCATGAAGATCGGTGACATTATCGCAGCCTTGCCAGAACCCATGGCAAGAAGAACTCTGCTCAGACGTCTCTCTAAGCTGAAGGCAATGGAAGCTATTATCAGCTCCGGTGAAAAAAGCAATACGCGATACATAATCAACAACACCACAACAGCGCTAACCTTCTCAACAAACGCCCAAGCATTAAAGGCTGATATTTCTCGACCGTTGCAACAAAGAAAACCTGTCGCCTATAAAGTTGACTTTCTTTACCGCTACCAACCCAATCAGACTTATTATTTGCCAAAAAAAATACGCGAACATCTGAAGGCCATAGGTCAGCAATTTAATCACCAACTCGAGCCTGGCACCTATGTAAAAAGAGTGCTGCACAAACTCTTGATTGACTTTTCTTGGAACTCAAGTCGCCTGGAAGGAAACACCTATTCTTTATTGGAGACTGAACGATTATTGGAATATGGCGTAGCAGCAGACGGGAAACAAGCGTTTGAAACACAAATGGTACTCAATCATAAAGACGCCATTGAATTCATGATTAAACATGTCGATCAACCGGGTGTTCATCCACATGTCGTCCTTAATATTCACGCACTATTATCGAACAACTTATTGGCCAATCCAAAAGCACGTGGGCAGTTGCGTCAAATACCGGTTAATATCAGCCAAACGGTTTACCACCCGCCAGAAATTCCACAATTAATTGAAGAATGCTTTCAATATTTATTGCATACTGCCGAACAAATCATCGATCCTTTTGAACAAGCCTTTTTTATGATGGTGCAGCTACCTTATTTACAACCTTTTGAAGATGTCAATAAACGTGTATCACGCTTAATTGCCAATATTCCTCTGATCAAAAATAATTTTTCGCCGTTATCTTTTATTGACGTACCTAAAAATGATTATACCCGTGGTTTATTGGCTATTTATGAATTAAACAAAACAGAATTAATGCGCGATATTTTTGTTTGGGCCTACGAACGTTCGGCCCAGCAATATCAAGTCGTACAAGATACACTGGGGGAACCTAATCTTATCTATATGCGTTTCAAAAATGAATTGTTCGAACTAATTAATCTGATTGTATCAAATAATATTAGGGGCAAAGCTATTATTGATTGTATTCAAGCATGGTCCGAGCAACACATTGAAGCGTCTCAACAAGCCGCATTTATAGCGCTGACAGAGAAAGAAATTGCCAGCTTACATGAAGGTAATATAGCGATTTATCAAATACAAGCTAATGTGTTTGCCCAATGGAAAATTAATTAAAGAGAAAAACAAGTGGCTCATGAAAAATCAACCCAACCGAAACAACTCCTGCACCATATCCAAAAAAGCCTGCCGACCATCAAGCCCTGCTTGACGAATCTGCACACTAGGACGATGCAATATTTTGTTCGTTAAGCTATACGCCAAACGATCTAACACAATCTTGGGATCAACACCTTGGTTTAATAGCTTATAACTTCGCTCAAGCTCTTGTTGTTGAACGTCTAGCATATGCTCTCGGAAAGAACGGATCATCGTGGCGGGATTTAAGGTGGTGTACCATTGAATAAACGTTTCTGCTTCTTTCTGGATGATTTGTTTGGCTTGATAGGCGGCGTGCTCTCGGCCTTTGACGTGTTCTTCGGCGATGCTTTTTAAATCGTCGATGGTATGCAGATAAACATCGTCTAGCTCATTGACTTGCGGCTCAATGTCTCTTGGCACAGCCATGTCCACCATAAACATGGGCTTGTGTTTTCTTCGCTTAATGGCGTCTTCAACGGCACCTTTGCCAAGCAAGGGTAATTCGCTGGCGGTTGCTGACATGACAATGTCGGCTTGGTGTAAGTATTGAGGAATCTCTCTGATCCTAATCCCTTCGCCTGAACAAACATCGGCAATCAATTGTGCTTTCTCAGGGTGACGGCTCGCGATCAGCATTTTCGCGACACCTTGTTGGTGTAAATATTTCGCGACCAAGCGCATCGTATCGCCTGTGCCAATCAAGAGTACGGTGATTTTTCCGAAATCTGCAAAAATACGTTTCGCTAATTTAACCGCGATGGAGGCGATCGATATCGGACAAACGCCGATCTCGGTCGTCGTCCGCACATCTTTTGCGATCGAAAACACTTTTTGGAAGAGGGCATGAAATTGTGTGCCGATCGCCTGACATTCATTTGCCACGGCCACGGCGGCTTTCATTTGCCCCAAAATCTGCGGCTCGCCTAACACCATGGAGTTCAAACCACAGGCCACTTGCATGATGTGCGTCACGGCCTCAAAGTCGGTGTACTCGTAAAAATAACGCTGCAACTCTTCATCGGTCATGGCGCAATGCTTTTTGAGCACGGCTTTGCAGGCTTCGGTGGATTCGGCTACAACGTAGATTTCAGTGCGATTGCAAGTCGACAAAATAATGCCTTCTTCGATCGCATCATAAGACAGCAGATCCGTCAGCACCTCAGGAAGCTGGCGATCGTTCACCACCGCCTTCTCTCGGATACTGATCTCCGCTGTTTCATGGTTAATGCCGCATACTCGAATGGTCATCGTTATTTTATCAAAGCCTTATAAATAGTGGCCGTCATTCTAACATACTGGTGAGAAAAAGTTTAATTTTTGATACGATGGGTTTTTGTTTGTCAGAGAATTCCATGAAAAGACGGATGTGCGATACCCATTACACTTCAAGGTGCGATATGCAAGCAGCCGCCCTGGATCCCGTGGTCAAGCCACGGGATGACTCTCGTAAGCCACGGGATGACTCTCGCTCGATCAATGCCAATGTCATACCGCGGCTTGACCGCGGTATCCAGAAAGCCCCCTCATCTCTATTAACAAGAACTCTATTCACCGCCCTACTAGCCAGCTTGCTAACCGCCTGCGCAACCACACAACCGGCCAGCAAGCCCGCCAACAACCAAACCATGACCTGGCAACAAAGACAACACCAGCTCGCTCGCGTGCACACCTGGCGCCTCTCTGGCGCACTGGCCATGCGCCTACCGCATCGCGCCTTCAGCGCCAGCCTGAATTGGCAACAAAAAAGCAGCCGAAACTACCTGATCAATTTATTTGGTCCATTGGGTGTTGGCGCCGTTCGTATTACCGGCACTTCTCGTCTTGTTACCTTAAAAGAAAGCAATGGCAAAACTTACCAAGCGCGCTCCGCACAAACGCTCATGCAAAAAAATCTCGGCTGGGCAATACCGGTCAATAACCTGTACTTCTGGGTAAGAGGCTTACCCGCACCCGGCGCATCGAGCCACTTAACCTTCGATCGCTACCACCACCTAACACAACTACGCCAAAGTGGCTGGCGCATTCGCTTTTCAAGCTATACAGCCAAAGGATCATACGATCTACCCAATAAGATTCAGTTCAGCAGCCACAATCTTTCTGGCACATTGATCATTAGTCGCTGGCAAACATTGGGATAATCGCGTGAAAGCCTACGCAATCTGCAAAAAATTACCCCACAAAAGAAATTTCAGATTGACATTCCCCTAACAACCTTGCAGAATACGCAGCTCACAGTTGCTGGGATGTCGCCAAGCGGTAAGGCACGGGGTTTTGATCTCCGCATGCGTAGGTTCGAATCCTACCATCCCAGCCATTTTCTAATGCTCGTTCTCACCTATTATTACAACATTCAAGATATTATTCCCCACTGAAATCTGCTAGAATTCGCACATCTGACCTATTACAATGAACACAACCCGAGGAATCACGACCGTGCCAGATCTTATGCTTTTCAGTGGTAATGCTAATCGCCCTCTTGCTCAGAAAATTGCCGAACATCTGGGGACTTCGCTCAGCGATGCGACAGTAGACCGTTTTAGTGATGGCGAAGTGAGAGTCGAGATCCTAGACAATGTTCGAGGACATGATGTCTTCATCATACAACCCACTGGTCAGCCCTCCAGCGACAACCTTATGGAGCTTATGCTCATGGGCGACGCCTTGCGACGCGCCTCTGCGGCCAAAGTCACCGCCGTCATCCCCTATTTCGGCTTTGCGAGACAAGACCGACGCGTACGATCTGCGCGAGTACCCATCACCGCTAAAGTTGTTGCTGATATGCTGGGCTCTGTAGGCATTAACCGCGTATTAACCGTGGATCTCCACGCCGATCAAATCCAAGGCTTCTTCAGTATGCCCATGGATAACGTGTATAGCTCACCCATCATCCTGGACGACATTCGTAACCTTTATAAAGACTTCTCCAACATCGCAGTCGTTTCCCCGGACGTTGGCGGCGTGGTTCGCGCCCGAGCGATGTTAAAACATCTGCCTGGCTCAGACCTCTCTATCATCGATAAACGCCGACCTAAGGCGAATGAAAGCAAAGTGATGCACATCATTGGTGACGTCAAAGGTCAAGATTGCATTATTGTCGATGATATTATTGATACCGCTGGCACACTGACACAAGCCGCCATCGCATTAAAAGAAGCAGGCGCTGCAACCGTGCGAGCCTATGGCACGCATCCCGTCTTCTCAGGCAAAGCCGTTCAAAACATAACCAACTGCAACATCGACGAAGTCATTGTCACAGATACCCTCCCGCTAACACCTGAAGCTGCGGCTTGCGACAAAATTCGCGTGATTGAACTAGGCAGCATGTTAGCGACCTGTATCAAGCGTGTTCGTAACACAGAATCGCTCAGCTCACTCTTTATTTAAGCTTGAGTTCTGGCTTGATTGAGACATTTTTTAGGTTTCTTCAAAAACCGTTTGCCATATGGCCAGCATTTTGGCATAATCCACGACCTTCATATTAGATGAATATCATGAGATTCCTGGAGAATAAGCAATGTCTGAATTATTTGAATTAGAAGCTGAAGCCCGCGACCTAAGCGGCAAAGCTCACAGTCGCCGTCTGCGTCGCGAACACAACAAAGTACCTGCCATCATCTACGGCGCCGGTAAAGAGAACGTTAGCGTGACACTAGAAGGCAATAAAGTACGAAAAGCGTTAGAAAACGATGCTTTTTACTCACATATTTTGACCATCAAAGTTGGTAAGAAAAAAGAAAAAGCAGTGCTTAAAGCACTTCAACGCCATCCTTACAAGCAACAAATTCTGCACATGGACTTTTTGCGCATAAAGGCCGACGAAAAACTTACGATGAAAGTGCCTGTACACTTCCTTAACGAAGAAACAGCAGCCGGCGTTAAGCTGGGCGGCGTTATCACGCACCACATGTCAGAAATCGAAGTTTCTTGCTTACCGGCGGATCTACCTTCATCCATCGACATTGACCTCGAAAACCTTGGTATGGATGAAAGCATTCACCTATCCGACATCAAGTTTGCTAAAGGCGTCGAAAGCGTGGCATTAGCGCTAGGCGATGATCATAACTTCTCCATCGTCAGTATTCATGAACCTCGCGTTCAAGAAGAGCCTGAAGAAGAGGTCGCTGAAGCAACCGAAGAAGGCGCTGAAGACAAAGACGCTGACGCGAAATCTGGCGACGATACAAAAACAGACGATAAGAAAGACGACGCTGCTGATTCTAAAGCCAAAGAATAAGCCGCGCTTATGTCGCATCCTATCAAGCTTATTGTTGGCCTGGGCAATCCAGGTCAACAATATGCTCATACCCGTCACAATGCAGGCATCTGGTTTGTCGAACAATTACTAGAAGCTGCTCCCATTACGCTACGTCACGAGAATAAATTTAAAGGCCTTTTTGCTAAGACGCATTTGCATGGTTACGATTGTTTATTGCTCGTACCGACGACCTTTATGAATTTAAGCGGTGAATCCGTTGCCGCGGTTGCGCAATTTTATAAAATCCCACCTTCTTCTATCTTGATCGCACACGATGAACTCGACCTGCCTCCTGGCGAAGCTCGAATTAAACAGGGTGGCGGGCATGGTGGACATAATGGGTTACGGAGTATTTTCTCATGCTTGGGGCATCAAGATTTTTTGAGGTTGCGGCTGGGGATAGGGCATCCGGGTAAAAATCGGTCGGTGAGTGATTATGTGTTACATCGACCTAGTCAGCATGATGAACAGTTGATTGATGCGGCGATTGGGCGAGCGGATGGGGTTGCCCCGCTTTTGTTGCAGGGGCTGGTTCAGAAGGCTATGAAGGATTTGCATAGTGATAATCACTAGGGTTTCCCTGGTATGATATTCATTGTACCGTCAACAGCGGCAACAAAAGCTGCTCCTTTTGACTCTTTCCAAAAATGAGGCTTCGTCTTCGTCACGAGCGAGCATAAAACACCTGGAACAAACCCAACAAACGACCTAGCTACATTGAGCACAAATCGCCAGCCAGCCGAGTAACGATGCCCCTGCAACTCGGTCTTGTTTTTATCTAAACATTTTTTTGCGCCAGATAGCCGCAAGCGCGCAAATATAAGCGGCTTGGACTCTATTAACCTCCCACCCCCTTCAAGCGTAGCTTCAAATTGCTGCATAATCTCACATTTATTATTTATGCCTTGCATCGACTTAAACCCCGCCTGAAGCAATAAGCCAGGTGAACCAGCAGCCTTATTGAGCCGCTTTAACTGTTTAGCCAAAGCGGATGAACCAGCAGAAGCATCCTCATCATCCGAATCGTATACATCGTCTCTTTTTTCTTCTTTTAACACCGGCGCATGACGGCTGAAATTAATATACTCGCGAATCGGTATTAAATGCAATGCCATAGTAAAAATCAGCGTCACAGACAAATGAAAATCATAACGGAAACATGCTTTTTTTATTTTTTTGATTCTTTTTAATTCGCGTTTTTCGCTTTTCGCTATTTCCTCCGCAACCCTCTGTATACTAGCCGTCATATCGGAATCGGAAACAGTGGTTGTGTTTTTTTGAGCAGTATCTTGCGAACCATCCTCGCTCTTTTTATTACTCTTTTCCTTCACCTTTCCCTCGAAGGCATGCCCCAAAGCCAATGCGATAATGTCTTGGCGTAAAGACTTCGATGTAGGTGTAGGTGTAGGTGTAGGTGTAGGTGTAGGTGTAGGTGTAGGTGTAGGTGTAGGTGTAGGTGTAGGTGTAGGCTCAGACTTGGATTCAGACTCAGGTTGCAAATACTGCAACAAAGCACTACTGTCCTCTTCAGACAGCTTGCTAACCATTGCTTGCAATTCCTCTTGGTATTTTTTGTTCGCCTGAATCTTGCTAGCACATCCCTGCAAATCGAGCTCGGAAGAACCATACTCTGCTTTCTTCATAAAAGCTAAATAAGCGCGACCGAAACAGCTGTAAAATGCTTCAAGGCTAGCATCGATATTTTTATTTTGAGACACACTATTACTCCTCTTTTACGCCGAACAAACAAAAGCACCCTCTATTTATGTGCTAAATTTAACCACAAACCCATTGAATTGTCAAGCTTTTTCTTGAATCAAAGCTTCAAGCACCGACACAACCATCACTAACAGCCGCTTGCCGGCCTCGAGCCAACGCTCAGAGGCTTCTCCACCTTCGAAACCAACACATCCCCATGCGACAACCAGAACCAAGGCGTTCCTCTCGTCTTATACGAATACAGCCCAACAGGAACGGGTGCCAGCACAAACGCCAGCACTTTCAAAAAACTTAAAAAAGGGGATCGGTGTTTTACCACGTCATCTTGATGTTCCGCCAACCAGCCAGCAGATGCTCTCAAGCGAGCAGAAGCAAATAACGCTGTGCCCTCGCACTTCAATTCTGACGGCAAAACAAGCTCCTCCTGAACTCCGTTAATAACGGCCTTTTTGAAATTAAGATTTACTGCATTTTGTTGCTGCCTCCCCCCAAACTTGAGAATATCATCATCAACTCTAACTCCGCCTAAATGTATCGAATACTTAGCGCACAAATCGCCGGCTTTGCTTACAGCCTTCATCGCCATCCTTTCTTTATTGATTATCAACGACTGCACGGCTTGAATCGTTGTATCGTTATCCTGCTTAGAAAACGATATCGATTGTACCGGCCGCTTATTCTGATGAAGCCCTGCGCTATTAACTTTCCCAAACTGTTGCGTGATCGCGCCCAAACTATGCAAAAGTAAGCATCGATACTCTGCTTCGTGAAAGGCTGGTGTCTTGCTTACAATATGCTGCTTTTTGCGGACCTTTAAACACGACAAGAAACTCTTCGCATTCTGGATTTCCCGCTCAACCCTTGGCTTATCTTTCTCCCACTCCTGCCAACGTCTCTTCACTTCCTCAACCGACAACTCAGGTGTAACCCACTTCACTAGGGAAGACGACCACACCCAGTCAACAACACCCGTCTCTTTTTTGTATTTCAAGATCTCCAACTTATTCAATGCCCGCTCTGCGGCATGAACCGTTAGATCCTTAGATTCCAGGCTCTCTCGTGCCTCACTCAAAGTCACTTGCGCTGCATTGATGGCCGCCTTAAAGGAGAGTGTTTGAAATGCTTGTTTAAGCGCATCATCCGCCTGAACTGCCTTACTAAGCAACGTATTAAGCAACTCATATGGTTTTTCCGATCGAAAATCGGCAAGCATTTCCTGTAGCTCGCGCTGGATGTTTGAGTTATATTTTTCATCTGGGCGGAAAGCAACAAGCGACGATTGGCGCTGGCGATTATTTAAACAAAAGTCAGCCCAAAGCTCATAAAACGCTTCAATATAATTTAGTATTTTATTATTTATGGCCATACTTGCCCTCTTGCTAGTGTCGAATGATAGATAAAAAACCACACGTCCCACACTAGAATAGATTCTAACGACAATGTTCGTGCCTCGTCAAGCCTCCTACCCACCTAATTAATTTCTTTTATCGCTTTTATTTTGATCGCACACGATGAACTCGACCTGCCTCCTGGCGAAGCTCAAATTAAACAGAGTGCCGGGCATGGTGGACATCATGAATTGCATAGCATTTTCTCATGTCTGGGGCATCAAGATTTCTTGAGTTTGCGACTGGGGATAGGACATCCTGGTAAAAACCGGTCGGTGAATGATTATGTGTCACATCGGCCTAGTCAGCATGATGAGCAGTTGATTGATGCGGCGAGCGGACATGGCAATCGCACTGGACTTCTCAGAAAACACTCAACCAAACAAGAAAATTTAAGTCCTCGAAAACCCCATCACTCACAGACATCAAAAACCGGACAACGCGATCAAACGCCCTTTATTTGTTCTTTTTCCGTGCGATAGACCCACGATCCAGCCCGGCAATCGGCACCCTGTTTAAATGTTAGTGGCTCGTCATTATATGAGTGGCCGCAGACTCAAGTTGATTTGAAATGTTGATCCGCCATCAATACCTTCAACAAAGAATGATTATCCCAGTCCGCCGTTTTCCGTCGACACGTGATGCCATTTTTATGTGTTTTCTCTTGCTTGAGTAGGTTCAAAACAATGCGCCGCATCAAGGGGATTTATTATTGCCGTTACATGGATGATTGGACGGTGCTATGCCCCACACGCAGCAAACTCAGGCACATGATCAAGACGACGCACAAGGTATTGAATCGTCTAGCCCTGACGCTGCATCCCGATAAGACCTACCTCGGAAAAACAGCCAAAGGCTTTGAGTTTCTAGGGTAGCATTTTATGACAAAAGAAGAACAAACAGAGAACGAGTCACCGCCGGGCCAACCCCTCGCGCCAAGCTCACCCAATACAGAAGCACCACCCCAGTCGAAAGGAGGACTCCAGGTTGCTAAACCGACCATGATAAGAGCGCTTACCAAGCTACTTCAGCTTTACGAGCAGGGCAAGCCCATTGAGGCTTGCCGTCTGTACTGGCAACGCTTTACAAGATGGGCGCTATCAAAAATCGGAAATAAACGGGCTATTTTCGAATAATTGTCAAAAATTGAGCTATTATTATATGCGACGAAACTACAAAAGGAGATACGTCATGAAATATTTACTGTCTGGAATGTTTGCAATATGCACAACTCTAGCCGCGACTAATATTTGGGCGAATATTGCTGAAGAGGCTTTTAGTTGGTATAACCCTGTTTCTACGTTGCAAACTGCTGTCACCATAACTGGTTCTTATAAAAATCGTAAGATACGTGCTGAGGCGGTCTTGGTAGATGGTCATTGGATTGCAAAATATAACCAATCATGCCTGCCCTTTTATGGGCACTCATGCGCATCTATGGGTATAAAATATAAGAATGATTAGGGGTATAGTAAGATTAAATTTTATAAAGTTTGCTGGTGCTAGGGCACATCGTTAGTCGCAAAACACCCCTCAACACCTTAATAGTTTTCACTATCAGGAGGTTGGTTGGTATTTTTCAGGGCGCAAAGCCAGACCGCGCGATAAACCTTTTCTCCCTTAAGTCAATGCATAGCAATATTTAGCAACCTTTTACCGTCGGCAGCGCTGCTGAACAACCTGATAGCCTTTTTACCTCCTCACCACAAACCTGCCCGTGCGTCCCCACACCAAAGTGTGCAGATGGATTGCCACGAAAAAGTGAAATCACCGTCTTAGGCAGCCCTAGCAGAGCACGGATACCGCGTATAAAACGATGGAAAACCCCGTCGTTTCTATGCTTAGCCAATGTTTTTTCGTTGGCCACCGCATAAACATTGATGCGCCTCAAACGCTCGCTAGCAAGCAACTGTCTTGAAGAGCCAGCATCGGTTAAAGCATGTATCTTATGCGCGATTTGGCATTTTGCATCCAACTGGAGTACCTTCTGCGACCATCGCTCATGCGCTCTCTCGCTTTTCTTAGCTGCTTTTGCATCCTTTTTCAGAACCGCCCGAAAACTCCGCACCGTCTGCTTAGGGCGGATCGGCAACTTGAAGCTGGGATCCTGCGATCCTGGGAAATCTCGAGCACTTCTGTATTCTTCCCACTGTGCTTCTAACCGTGCCAGCTGTCCTTGCTTAAGAATCACTTCCCGCTCTTTTTTCCAGCCTGCGTCAGAAGAGCGCAAAGATGTCCTGCTAGATTCCGTCAACACCGGCAATGTATGCTCACTACAGGAAAACAACTGTCCTGCCTTCAGCCTAATGATGCCACCGGTAAGATGTATAGCATATCGCACACATCGATCACGTATACGTTGAAGCACCTTCTCCGCTGCCGCTTCCTTTTTTGCTTCGGTTCGCTGATGTAACTCCCTACACAAACGAACAGCTTGTTCATCACAAGACTCAGTTGCCGTTGCCGTTGCCGTTGCTGTTGCATTAGCTTCAGGCATATTTTCTTCCTCTTTTGCGGCGAAATAATAAAAGCCATTCGCCATGTATGTGCTAAATTTAGCCACAAAATCAGTGGCTTGTCAAGCGCTTTCTTGAATCAAAACGTCAAACATCGACACAGCCATCACTAACCCCCACTTGCCGGACTCGAACCAAAGCTCAAAGGTTTTTTCATCTTCGAAACCAAAACACCCCCATGCGAGCGCCAAAAAAAAGGCGTCCCCTTTGTCTTCTGCGAATATACACCAACCAGCACCGGCGCCAAAAGAAAGGCGACCCCCCTTAAAAAACTCCAAAAAGGATCTCGTTGTTTTACCAAAATTTCCGGGGAAAAATTAACCCAATACTTAGCACTGCGCAAACGAGCAGAAGCAAACAAGCCGGTATCCACAGCGCCTAATCCCGAGGATAAAACAAGCTCTCCTCGGATGCCCTTAACGATGGTCTCTTTAGGTTCAAGGCTTTCTAGCCTTTCTCTCCGAGTCTCTCTTGACTTTTTGCCGCCCTCAATACGCAGAGCGGCCTTGTCCAAATGCCCCAAATAACCCGCACACAGATCATCCACCTTTTTTATTCTTGTCAGCGCCTTGCTTTCTTGCTCTGTTATTTGCAACAACGCTGCCTGAACCAACCGGTTATTCGTCTGCTCCAGCGCGCGAGATACCGGTAAGACCCGCTCCTGACCGCTCTGTTGTGTCGCAGCATCCAGTGCCCGCAAAAACTGATATTGATGCCCTGCTTCGCGAAGGCCCTTTTTAGCGTCGGCTCTTTTGGCTTGATAGCACGACACCTTGACCTCCCAAGCCTTTATCGATGGTTGTTCGAGCGATTCAACCTCATTAACAGCGTCATCTTCTGTCTCTTTTTTTAAACAGCGCAAAGTGTCCAATTTTTCACGGGCGTCTTTAGTGCTTACATCAAGCGCACTTATAAGCTGTCGCTGCTTGCGCAAAGCAACCGTCGCCGCATAAAGAGCTGTCGAAAAAGAGAGGGTTCGAAACAAAGATTTAAGCGCGGGATCAGAGTCGATCTCGCCAATGATAATTGTATATTCTTCTTCTTTGTGGAGAGAATCAGACGTCACCCACCTCAAGGAGGTCTTTAAACAAACATCGCCGTAAAGATTGTAAAGTTGCTCAATATAATTCAGCATCTTTTTTTCTGCGGTCATAGCGTGCCTCGCACCAGTATAGAATGATAAATAAAAACCACACATCCCACACTGGTATTGAGTGTAACCGATCCAACGTCAAGTCACAATGAGAAATTAAAATCGCTTAAATTAATTCTCACGCGCGCTTCCCAAAGCCAACAAAATAATATAAAGTCACCGGAGGCTAATCGCCGCATCCCCTTGCCCTCTATTTTCTATTGCTCCATCAACACTTATGCCCAAACGCATGGGCAACAAATACCAACACAACCTCGACGACACCAAGGACGCTCAATGTATTTCGACACCAGCCATCTCGCACTCAGTATGGATGGCGAAGCAACCGACACTTGGCGCATCATCGCCTTCAAAGGCCATGCTGCGCTAAACGATGATTTCCAGTTTCAAATCGACTGGTACACGCGCTCGTCTGTGTATCTCAAAAGCTTGTTCGGAAAAACGCTGTGTCTTGAGGTGGGTTATGGTTTGCAGATTTTTGGTATCGTCACTTGCTGTGCGCAAGAAACAGGCAGCCAACAACAAGGTGATCATTATTCCTTGACCTTCCAATCACTGCTTAGTCAATTACGCAATAAACCAACAATGCACACCTGGCTCAACAGAACGCCTGAACAAGTTTTAAAAGATTTATTACTACGCCATCAAATTGCGCAGCCGTTGTTTGAATGGAACATCAAACCGCTATCGCCGTGGAGAACACAGGTACAATACCAAGAGAGCGACTGGCATTGTTTTCAGCGCATTATTTCTCGCTCAAGCTTGACCTACCTGCTGCAACCAACCTCGCGAATGCGGATGCTTATCACTGATGATGTGCGCCATCTCAACACCCAAGGTGAGCCCGTGGTACATTATCACGAACCCCAAGGCATGCCGCGATCCGGCGTTTGTTATGATTATGAAATCCATCAAACCACGCACCCCAAGACCCTTAAAGTCCGTGGTGATATTGGCGATTATCCCTCCAGCATTTGCAGCGCTGAAGCTTCGCTTTCCAGCGGCGGCGTCGGTAAAATCGTTATTGATGAATGTTGCTTGCAAGATCAGGTCGACGCTGATCGCTATGTCAAACACCAACTCGCTGCGCTTACGCAACAACGATGGTTGCTTGTTCTTTACTGCACCACGTTGGATTATTGGCCGGGACAAGTGATTCGATGGGCGCTGGATGATAAGCGTTATCGTATTATTCGTGCGGAATTTTCGGTGGATGAGGGGCAAGGGCAAAGCATCCCCGGCCGCGAAGGGTTGCGGGCTTATCAAAAATTAACGTTGGTGCCGGCGGATGATCCGGTGGTTATACCTTATGATCAATATCCTTTGAAACGTCGTGCGATGTTGATGGCGGATATTCTGGGTGGGGGTGATGTTTCGCCGGTGGATGCTGAGGGGAGGTATCAAGCAGAATATCTGCGGGGGGAAGTGGATCCCGCGGTCAAGCCGCGGGATGACGTTGAGTGCAGCGCTCAAACACCGCCTATGCCTTTCGCGCAACCTTTGGTCGGACAACACTTTGGGCAACATTTTCCTCTTGATGCAAAAACACGTGTTGTCGTTGCACACGTTAATGGCGACTTGCATCAACCTTGGATTTTAGGGGTCATGCCCCACGACAACGCACCATCGCCCGTCACTTCAGCCAACCGAAAACAACACGTCGTTCGAACGCGCAAAGGCCATGAATGGGTGCAAGACGACACTAAACAACATGCCTTTCAACAACTCAAAACAGCTAACGGCAATCAATGGCTACGCTTTTCAGAGGAAAAGGGCGAGAGTAATATTACTTTAAAAAACATCGCGGGCACCCTGCACTTTACCGCGGGCAAAAGCTATGAGCTTCAAAGCGAGGGCAACTTGTATCAAACCATCGCCGGCAAACATCAAGTCAACATCGGCGATCAATACAGCTTACACTGCCAAAGCGACATTCATTATCACGCGCACACGGACTTGCAAGTGCTCGCTCAAAAAGATATTCAAAGCGAAGCCAATGAAAGCGCGCACATCACACAGGCATCTGCGAACTACATCAGTCAAGGTAATCAAGTTTGGCAATGCGATGGCGACTTTGACCTGAGCGTGGATGATGAGGCGATCATGCAAGCGGGGAAAGCACTTCAGATCAGCGGCGATCACATTGTGTTTAAAACCGGTTTATCCAAATGCACCATCATTAACGGCAAGCTGACACTAGAAGGAAAACACATTACCATGATTGGCAATGTTGGCGAAGATGCAAGTGAGCCCACCGAAGAAGAAACGCCGGTCACACTGCCTCCGCCTGTGAAACAAGAAAAAAATCGAAAAGCAATCCGACTAGAAACCATTAGCGCCCTGCCACGCTGGCGAAAACAATTACCCACGGCTTTGTTTGGCGAGCTTGGCACGCTGCTTCGACTGCCTCATGAGCTGCAAGCTAAGATCATTCAATCCATTCAAGCACGCTATACACCAAAGACACCCGAAGCGGCCGAGGAACTCGCTATTCCCTCGAACCTAAAAGACTGGACAAAACACCTCAATGATCCGGCGCTGATTACACAAGCCAAACACGCGCTTTATTTAAATCAAGCCGCCGAACTCAATCCAGGGTGGGTTTATATTTTTGCTATCTGCCCTAACGCACCTCAAGTACACCCTTATCATGCGCTTCATCTTTATAAAGAATATGCTATTTTAAATTACGGCGAAGCGTGCGTTTATTCAGAGGTGAATTTAGAACAACAAGCAGGCCTTGATCAACGCACCCCTGCCGGGGAAGGTGCCAGCATCGAGCTGCCTTATCAATACATCAAAGGCAGAAAAAGCCTCGGGCGCTTTCACGTGTATGTTATGTATTCCAGCGTGCAACTAAGCTGGCCGAGGATCCATCGCTATGGCGGCATTGATGTTTATGCAACGTGTTACAAACATTTACCTGAAGCACAAAAGACAACGCTACAAAAACTACAATCACAATCCAGCGACACGACGCTCTTCAAAAAACGCTTCGGCCAAGCATTGCCACAAGACAAACTAGAAGAAGCTTTCCGCGCACAATACAAAAAGAAAAAAACAAAACCTGAACCACTTTCTGGCACCGAACAACCTTCTGCCTGGCGACGCACCTCGCTTTATTTTACACACGCCAAGCAGAGCATACCCTTTTTATTGTTGGACGATCCTTTAGGCATGGTGCAGACAGGCAATGCCATCACGATAAATTTATTCACAAAACTTCGCGCCACCATGGATGCCATTAAGCACAAAAAAATAAAGGTGCGAACCGAGGCGGGCGAAACAGAGCGATGTTTTTATCAAACCGCCATTCTTACCTTGCAACTTTTTCTCAAATACAATTACCCAGACATCGTTAAACAAAACGGCTACTATACATCAACCAGAGACCCCAACGGCAAGGAGTTACCCTGGGCAAAAGCACAAGGTGATTTAAATAAATCACTCATCGCATTTTGTTTAAACCATCACGAAAGAGAAGTCTTGCACCAACTCATTGCGCAATCACAAAAAATCGTTACCAATATTCTCTTACAATCTTGGAACCAACAAGACGAACAACCCAAGCCAGCACCCTATCAAGGCGCATGGGCGGTGGACATCATCGAGTGCATCATCGATTTCTTCGCTCAACCTAAAGCAACATTCGCCAAAGGCTATGTCGCGCTTTATGCACTTTACGGCATCACGTGTGAAGACTCGCACGTCATCGATGAAAAAATACATGTCGACAATCAATACATCAATGAATCACACAGTTATGCTTATGGCGGCGGATCCAACCAGGTCATTACACATTATAAAAAGGTCAAGCGTTACGATATCCTCAAAACGCAAGTAGACACCATGATTGCGCCCTCAGGCAAAACACGACAGCTAGCCGTCAACCCACCCAAACTCATTAAGCTCAATCGACCCGCAGGTTTTGCATTTGTGAAAGCCCTACATCAAGCAAGCTTTCCACTGCATCATTGTATTTTCCCCGGCGAACCAGATAACAGCGAGCAACCTTATTTAAACGCACAAGGAAAATTTAACCCCGAAGGTTTGCGATACGCCTGGGGAAACACAGAACACGCGCAACACCGCATAAAAGAAAACACCGAGATCAAACACGGCACCGACGCCTTCCGCTCCGTCTTAGCACACTACGCCGAACACGCCAGCGAATTCAACCCCACCATCAATAAAGTTGTGGAAGCCAGCCAGGTAGTTGAAGCCGATCAACACATTAAATCGCTGTACTACCAATTATTGCAACACGCCAGCAACAAAGATTACCGAAGCATCGTGAAACATTTGCTCGGCAACGTTAAAAAAAGCAAAGACCTGCAAGCTTACTTAAGCATCGATGGCATCAAATCCGCCGTGCACAACATGACAGCCACCGACCTCATCACCGCCGCCAGAAACAGCACGGGCTTGATCACGCTTTATTTATCGATCTGGGATTTAAAAGATGAAATCGTCACAGCAACCGAACAGAGCATGGAAGCAAAAGGTTGTTGGCTGACACTGGCCTGTATCACGAGAACGATGATTAATATGGGTGGTGCGATCAGTGGCTTGCAAGAAAGTTTGTCGACGGTGCTGGGTCAGGAACGGGTTGAGGGGTGGATTAATAATAATGAACTAGGGCAGTGGTGCGAAGAGAAAACGCAGGCGGCTTTTGGGAAGAGGCTGGGGCTGACTGATGTGATTACGCGCTGGGCGGTGGTATCGGATGTTTTTAATCTTGCTGGGACGACGATGCATTTGGTGAATGACTTGACTGGGGTGGGGTTGAGGGATCCGGCTAGGGTGGTTGGTGATGTGTTTGATGCTGGGGGGAATGCGTTTTTTTCTGGGGCTGCGGCTTGGGGGCTTGCGGATGCAAGCAATAATACCGCGGCAATACGAATATCAGCGCCACTGAGAGATATCCATAATGCTGAAGCAGCCACAGACACAACAAGCATGAGTCTTGAAGCCACAGATGAATTTATTTTTGGTGCTATCACCGCCCCTGAGCTTTTTGTTTTTATTGGCATTGGCTGCATTATTGTAAGCAATGTAGCCAGCCTATTTCAACACAATCAATTTCAAGACTGGGTCTCCGGCTGCGTTTTTAACAAAAATGGACACTTTTTTAAAGACTGGCAACAAGATAAAAACGGGCAATTCCGTGCCTTGGTTGACCTGTTGATTCTCCCTCAATTTACGCTACCAAAACTGAAACACCATGGAAAATATAACCCCACCTTAACGTTCAAGCTCGCCATCCCCAGCTTATTCGGTTTGTTTTCTGAAGCTCACCCTAAGATTCACTTTGACAATCAATGGATTATAGCTTGCGATCAAGCCTATCCTCATGCCATAAGACCTCAATTGGATCACATGTGGGAAAGGACCGTGACCATTCCAATCCTCCACGAAGAACAAAAACATATCGGCTACCCCGTAAAACTTTGCCAATACCATTACGATGATATAGAAAAACAAATCCATGCTGAAACAACAAGCGCACCACCCTATACACATATATCCCTTGAGCTCATTCCACGTGGTCAATTGAAACTCAATGAAGGCATCATACCCGCACAAGCAATCTTTCCTGGCGAAGCTCCAGGATGGATAAGTAAACATATTCACTGGCTCAGTGACATTCTAGGCACAGATAATCAACACGAAGATAACGGCATAAGAATAAAAGATGGGTTTTGGATAGGGCTTAAAAAACTATTTTACGAGGATCGACGAAGATGAAAAAAAATATCACATGGCTTGCTTGCCTTTTAATGATAACAAAGTTGCTAGCTCAGCATTTTACAACCGGGCAAATAAAGCAAATGGCCGAGACAGGAATGCCTATGTACCAAAATATCCTGGCGAAAATGTATCTCAATGGCCAGGGCGTGCCTCGTAATTACAAAAAATCGATGCAATGGACAATGCGCGCGGTAAAAAGTGGAGATATCACAGCAAAAGCAAACCTTGGTGTTTATTATCTACGAGGTTACAACGTGAAGGTTGATTTTAAAAAAGCCATGTATTATTTTAAATTTGGCGCGGCTCGCAACGACTCTTATTCTATCAATAGTCTCGCCACCATGTTTCAGGATGGTGAAGGTGTAAAAAAAGATCTAAAAAAAGCCATTTACTACTATGTAAGAAGCTCAAACCTGGGCAACCCAGTCGCGCAATTTAATCTAGGACGACTACTCCTCCACAACCGCCCACACAAAGCCTACCTATTCTACTTAGCCTCAGCCAAAGGCGGCCTCATTCAGGGCTTAAGAAAAGTCGCTTTCATGGACGAGTTTGGCATCGGCACTGAAAAAAGCTACGCTAAAGCTTGCAAATGGTTTAGCCTCGGCGCACGACAGCACGATAAAATATCAATGAATGGCTTGGCCGCTTTGACGCCAAAAATGAGTGGGGCACAAAAAGAAGAATGCCAGCAATTGGTTAGGCAGTTTAGAATGCGCCCTTCGACGGATTAAGGTATCTTACCCGCACAAGTGAAATTCCCTGGTGAAACAGCAGGATGGATAAGCAAGCACATTCACTGGCTAAGCGACCTTCTAGGCACAGAGGGCCAGCACGAAGATAATGGAATAACAATAAAAGATGGATTTTGGATAGGTGTTAAAAAACTATTTTATAAGGATAGACGATGAAAAGATTGATAACATTTGCTTGTGGTGCTGCATTGACGGCCAGCTTACTTGCGCAACATTTTACATCCAACCAAATAGAACAGATGGCAAAAGCTGGTATCCCCAGGTACCAAAACAAACTAGCTGGAATGTATTTATACGGACAAGGCACCCCAAAAAACTATACAAAAGCCCTACAATGGACACAAAGGGCGATAAAAAATGGTGACTTAGCTGCAAAATCAAACCTAGGTCTTTATTATCTCCGCGGCTATGGCGTAAAGGTCAACTTCAAAAAAGCGCTACACTATCTAATGTTTGGCGTTCAGCACAATGACTCCTACGCCATCAACAACGTCGCCAGCATGTTTGAATATGGGCAAGGTGTCAAAAAAGACTTAAAAAAAGCTATTTATTACTATGTGAAAAGCGCAAATCTCGGCAACTCTGTAGCACAGTTCAACCTAGGACGATTACTTCTACACAACCGTCCTAACAAAGCTTACCTATTCTACTTAGCCTCAGCCAAAGGCGGCCTTATCGAAGGCTTAAGGAAAGTCGCCTTCATGGACGAATTTGGCATCGGTACTGAACAAAGCTACGCTAAAGCCTGTAAATGGTTCAGCCTCGGCGCGCGACAGCACGATAAAATATCAATGAACGGCTTGGCCGCTTTGACGCCAAAAATGAGTGAAGCACAAAAAGAAAAATGCCGGCAATTGGTTAGGCAGTTTAAAATGCGCCCTTCGACGGATTAAGGTATCTTACCCGCACAAGTGAAATTCCCTGGTGAAACAGCAGGATGGATAAGCAAGGACATTCACTGGCTAAGCGACCTTCTAGGCACAGAGGGCCAGCACGAAGATAATGGAATAACAATAAAAGATGGATTTTGGATAGGTGTTAAAAAACTATTTTATAAGGATCGATCATGATGAACCGTTTTAAAACTTTTGTTTTTTGTTGCTCTATGATAGCGAGCACATTTGCACAACATTTCACAATAGCTCAAATTAAACAAATGGCAAAAGCGGGTATACCTATGTATCAAAACACCTTAGCAAAGATGTACTTACATGGGAGCGGTGTTTCAAAAAATTACAAAAAATCACTTTATTGGACAATGCGTGCAATTCATGAAGGGGATCGCGTAGCAAAAGCCAATCTTGGATTTTACTACTTAGGAGGATACGGCGTAAAAGTCGACTTTAAAAAAGCACTTCAGTATCTAAACTTTGGATTAGAACAAAATGATTCCTATGCAATTAATAGCCTAGGTACCATGTATCAAGAAGGAGATGGCGTCAAACAAGATCTAAAAAAGGCTATTTACTATTATGTAAAAAGCTCAAATCTGGGCAACCCGGTCGCGCAATTCAACCTAGGACGACTACTCCTCCACAACCGCCCCCACAAAGCCTACCTTTTCTACTTAGCCTCAGCCAAAGGCGGCCTCATTCAGGGCTTAAGAAAGGTCGCCTTCATGGACGAGTTTGGCATCGGCACTGAAAAAAGCTACGCTAAAGCTTGCAAATGGTTTAGCCTCGGCGCACGAAAGCATGATAAAATATCAATGAATGGCTTGACCGCTTTGACGCCAAAAATGAGTGAGGCACAAAAAGAAGAATGCCGGCAATTGGTGCAACAGTTTAGAATGCGGCCGTCGACGGGTTAGTAGCACATTCTAAAGAATTATCTGATCGCTCTAATCTCTAATAAGCAGCAACCATTGAAGTCGAAATTTTCGACTTCAATAAAGAAAGAGTTCAGGCGCATAAATTAGATAACGATTACAATGGATACTCTTTGCCAAGAACATCTATAATCCATGGCATATTATCAAAATAACGGGAAGGGTATCCCGTAACCAAATACAAATCCTGAAACCCCTTCCGGTGAAGCTCTTTCGCATACATATCACCTGTCATATCTGCACCTAAATCATAATCAATATAGATTGATGTGCTTTTCTTATAGTGATCAATCGCCTTCTTAGCTTCTTTGATCGAATGAAAAACGACAAGCTTTTGTTTCTTTGACGCAGCAACCAATCGCCAAGTGTCCGTTAATAACGGATCGTTATCTATCAAGATCAAATCAACCTCATTGCTCTGTTTTATAGAATGTTTAGGTGGAAGGACAATAGGAATATACGGCGCATAATTCTTGGGTAGTATCTGAATAGCCAACCTCTCACAGCGCCGACGTATCGCTGGATCTTCATAACGACTTGTCACCAACGTCACTGATCGGCTAGTTACATCAAGTTTTTCTATCACATCTAGCCCCGTCATCTCCTGCCCAATCAGCTCGTAATCGCATAAATAATACGTCCGCTTGTTTTGTGAAGCATCATACCGCAACAACGCCTCGGCGGTATAAAAATGAATAAGATCTAGCTTTAAGCGCCCCATCTCATCTGAAAACCTAGCCCGCCAAACATCATGAATGGATTGATCATCATCTAAAATAACGATCGTGCTTTCATTTTCAATAACAAGCCTTGAGGAAAACCAAGACGCTGGCTCCTGTAAAGGAAGCACAATAGTCACCGTTGTGCCAACACCAAGCTTAGATGATATTTGAAACCTTCCACCCCAGGAATCTATCAACTGATGCGATGAAGGAATTCCAATACCGTGCCCTGTTTTTTTACTTGAAATGCCGTTATTGTTATTTAAAATCTCCTGGATTGCTTCATGCGTCATGCCAACGCCATTGTCAACGATTGTGATACATGCGCTATCTTCTACTTTACTAAGCTTAACATCTATCTGACCCTTATTTTGAATGGCTTCAAAAGCATTATTAATCAAGTTAGATATAATTCTTTTAGAACTAGCAATATCCACTTTAACAAAAAGTCCGTGCGAATCGCTCTCTATATCAAGATCAATACCAATAGGAAAATCATTGTATTCCGCACGCTTTTCCGAAAGCACTGAGTCCAAAGCAATAGAAATCAGCTCCGGAGAAATGGCTTGGCTATCAAACGCCGCTCTGCTCTTGTTTTCAACTTCATGCTTGTTCAATAAGTTGTTAGCAATATCATTAATCCGCTGCGCTGCATTACGCATCATAACACGCTGCTCCTCCGGAATGTGTGTTGTATTCTTAATGATAGCGTTTAGAGCAGAAACGGGAGAGCGGATGTCGTGAGCTACTTGAGCCGCCAGCTTTCCGATTGCTAATTGCGCTTCGTGTTTTTTATATTCTAAAAACTTACTCCTCCACTTGTTAATTTGCTTTGACAGTATTCTTATTTCTTTAATGTCGAAAACAGTAATATTTGTTTTTATATCCTTTTCTAAATCTTTTACAAGAACATCAAGCGGCTTTATTAAGCTGCTACTAATTAATTTTGAAAAGTTCCTGTAAATCCAGGCAGCAAACAATATCAACAAAAGCAATAAAATGGTTAATGATATAAAAAAAGTTTCAGCAACTTTTGATGGGCTTTCTTGAAATTTCAAAAACAGATTATTTGAGCCAGTAGTTTTAAATGATCCAAATTTTTTGTCCGAAAGTAAGTTCTTATTTATACAACTCCTCCTGCTGCATAACGAGATATCATCATCCGTTTTTTTTAATTGCTTGATGTAGTTATTCTTTGATAGATAAAGCCTCCAGGTATAACGACACTCGCCATAGCGGCTTAGATGAGAGTTCAAATAACAAAGCTTAAGATTAACCTTATACTTGCTTGTTTTTCCTGTCTTATAAATAATAGAACCCTTTTCAGCGGAGTATATTGCCATTCCCTTTAGAACTGACTGGGATTTCAAAGGAAGCAGTTCGGTTTCAAAATCAATATCCATGTATTGCCTGGAGATGGCGCCAGAACGAAGGTAATCAATAAAAGTATTAGAGTTCGCAATAATGCTAATTTTTTCAGATAGGTTCGATTGAAACAACTGGTTAGCAGAAGTTAATTGCTTTTCATGGAAGTTAATTTCATTTTTGTAAGACTGTATAAACAAAAAACCAAAAATAATAACGGCTATAAAGAATATAGTAATAAAAGTAATGGATAACCTTAAAAATAATGCTTTATTGAAGTCGCTTAGCTTATTAACTTTCATGTGTTCTTTTCACTTAGGTAAAGCTTTATTTTTTTCCAAGCTCTATCAACGCGCTTCATTTTTTCCTCATCGACTGGCTTTATCCAATGCAACGTAGAAAGGTTGTTAATGTATTGTTCGTATACCTCCTTAAAGAAAGGTTGCTCGACATTTGAGCGGTTCGCATACGGAGAGAAGTAGTAAGTGTAGTTTTGCTCTTTTGTGAGAAACTTTTTGCTTGCCAATAAATTTGCCACGCAGACAACGCCAGGCTTATTATTAAGTTGCGCAAGCAAGTCGGAAGAAATATATGATGCCCTCGAATCAATCAAAAACTTATAGGATTTATTGGCATGCGCAAGATCGGATAGTGCCGCGCCTGACCACATATATGAAAAAGCAAAATTTGTTTTTTTATATAGCATGTCGTAACTATTGGTAATAAAGATTTTTGTGTTTTGCTTAATCTTCAAAAACTCCCTTAAAGAGAGGCTCTTCTTTCCTGTTCCTAAATATTGGAATTTCTGAAAAACGATCGGGTCATCAATAAGTACCACTAAGTTATTTTTTGCTTTTTTGAACATCGTTACTAGTGAATCCTTCGAGGCTAGCGATACCGCCTTTGGATTCCATAAAAACCCAGTGACAGACTGATAGAAAAAAACAATATTTTCTGGATAGTTACGAGCTTGATACCTTCTTCTAATGATAGGATTATAATTGTTTGTATTACGCCAGAGATTGCTTGCAACATGGGGAATCTCTTTGGCAATTAATGGATAAGCGGTATCTTCGAAAATAGCAATATCATAATCTTGTCTACTTTGCCTCCATCTTCTTAAAAATTCATCTGTAGCATAATATTGGTCATAGGATAAATTCACATGACAAGTTGACTCAATGATCTTTGCTTCCCAGGGCGCGCTTAAGTATCCCCACCAGGTTAGTATGTTCACATTTGGCATTGAAAAACTTGAAACTGAAATGAGCAAAGTAATGAAGAGGAGCGGAAAAAACTTTAAACTACGCTTCATAATAGAAAATCCCCAAGTTATTAATTCAATCAGTACACACTCAACTTAACTTCTTACACCAAAGCTGCATAAGATGGCTCTGCTCAACTACACTTCCACCAGATTAAATAGTCGACCACCACCAAATAGGTTTTTTTCAAACCTAATCGAGGCCATAATATGCCAATATCTTTATAGTTATCAGAAAATAACAAATCTATTTTTTCCCTTTTACTCCTAGACGCCGCTTGATTTCTTGGCCGTGGTTTTTTATTCATATTGCGCTGCTAAATTATATTTTATACGAGACCATGAGCTTTCAATAGATTTAAAGTTTCGCATTGAAACGGTAGTTATCCATGGTAATGACGGTAGCTGCTTCAAGGTATCATCAAAAATCTTTTTAAAATACGCATCTTTTATTGTCTTTCCATTCATATAAGGAGAAAAATAATAAGTTCTATTTTGTAGACCCGTTAAAAATTTTTCTCCACCAAGAGCCCTTGCAACACAGCGTGTTGCCCTTCGCTCATTTAGGTCTGCCAGAAGATCGGTTGATACATAAGAGAGGGTTGGGTGAACTAAAAACTTAAGCCTTCCATCGCTTTTTTTCAGCAGCTCGATAGCATCACCAGACCATTGAAAGGCAAAAGCAAAGCTGGGTAATTGTGAGATATGCTCAAGAGAATTTGTTATTACAACATGGCTGTGCTGAATTATCTTTTTAAAGTTTGACCAGCTTAATGCTGTTTTATCTGCCTTTTTCATGGAAAAGCGCTCATTCTTACTTTCTAACAAGCTGATTAAAAAATTAGCTTCAACAGGATCATCAATCATGATAACGATATTATTTTTCGCATTACGGAATACTTCATAAATAGAATCTTCTGGCCTTATTTTTATAACTCCAGGGTTATAAAGAAATCCTGTTAGAGCATGCTCAAAGTATACTATATTATGTGGAAAATGGTTTTTTAAATAGTGTTTTTTCATTACTGGATAATAGCTATTTGCTAACAAATATAGCTTACTCTTTGGACGGGCAATGCTTTTTTCAACTGAACCTAGGATGGTTTCTGAAAATATAATGATATCATAGTTTGATTTAAACCCTTTAAACCGCTGAAGAAATTCAGCATTAGAATAGTAATCATCATGCGATATTCGAACACGGCAAGTGTTTTCAATCTGGTGAATCTGCTTTTTCGAGCTATCTAAATAGCCCCACCACGTTAGTATGTTTACAGAGGGCCTTTGGCTTCGTTTTGGTGGGCTTGCGAAAGTCCCACAGCTTATTAACAATACTAAGCTTGAAATAAGAAGGCGTTTAATAACGCAGTTAACATTTCTCAAAAACATATTCAATCCATCCTGAGTCGCTAATGTCTTTTTTATTGTAGTCTTTAATTTCTTCAATTAAGGTAAGGCCTGTCATCTCAATAAATGGCAGTATGTCATCTCGACCCTCGTATAGCCTCAAAGGGTATGTATGTTTAAAATCAATACCGAGCTCTTCATTTTTGTATTCATCAATCCATACACCGCGTTTTTCATTTCTCTTAGTTAGGTCATAACCTGGGATATATTCAATCTTTTTTCCTCTAAAATTAAAATAATGCCCCGGTGTGTTTTGCCATGCATTATGGTCATAATAGCTCAGTGCAACCTTTCCACCTGAGACTAGCCATGAAGCTAGTTTTTTGAAAAAGAGCAATATTTCCTCACGCCGAATCAGCAAACAAAAAGAGTTATATCCTACAACGATTCTATCAAACTTTGATGCGGGTTTGAAATCAAGAACACTGCAAACATGAACCTTATCTTGTGCCAGATCGATAAACTTGGCGAAATTACTTTCCAGCTCAACGCACTCGATATCGACACCCTGACAAGACAAATAATTTGCCAGCCTACCGTAACCAGCAAATAACTCGAGTGTCTTTTTCCCTTTGCAAAAGTTGAGGTAATAATCAAAATCATCATCAAAAAGCTCACTATGCGCTTTGTAAACCTCCCAAGAATGCTTATATAAACTGTCATTTTCCATGGCGCAAGTCCCCCTTGATTACTAACCCCGTTTTCATGGTTTTCTGCAATAAGCGCCCCAAACGGTTCCGTTGCAAGAAAAAATGGCTGCTAACATCGCCCAAAGGTCTTTTAGGCTGGTCCATCAACCAACACCCAAACCCAACAACTCTCAGACGAACAATTCGCCCCCCGCATATACCCACCCCAATCCTTCCCAGGCACCCGCCAAAAATCCACCCCTTCACCAAAAAACGGCATCCGCTCACCCATTCGCAAACTAGAAACAACAGCCCCCTCCGCACCATCCTCTTCTGCAGCCAACGCAAGCTTGTTTAATTGCTCTCGGCTCCTCACAACAAAATAACTTTGCTCACCCTGCGCATTGATCAACAGAAAATCACCGACTGCATTGAGAAGACAAAAAGAAACAATATCATTCTCTTTTAAATGCCGCTTAAAAATCTGGCTAAAGTCCGGGTCTTGCATCAGGCGCGGCTCTTCTAGCGACTCAATCAGGGGATGATGCAGCGTCGTAAAATAATCCCATTGCAATTGAGTCAGCATCTTCGTGATTTTCTCTACAAACCCGGGCTCGCCTTTTCTAATATAACCATCAATTAATCCTCGATTAAACGCGTCTACAGCTAAAGCATAATCGTCATCACCTGTAACTAAAATCTTTTTGCAATGCAGTGCTCTGGTTTTGTCGAGAAATGCCAACCCGGTCATCTCGGGCATGTGATAATCAACAATAACAACGCTAGCGCTTTGATTGCTTTTGTCGGCAAGCGTGTCTTGCTTGATCGCTCCAAAATCAGCGCTTACTTGACGCGAATCATCTTGGCTTGTTGCGATTGCGCTTTTTCCTTGAAGATAATGAAGCGCTCGGTCGCCAGACGTGAACGGCATGATGTTTGTGTGATGAAACTTCAGCAACAAACTATCAAGGTAATCTTTATCATCATCAACAAAGACAACCTGCGTCGGGTAATAACAGATGGGCAGTTCTTGATTCATACTAACTCCTCCTCAGAATGACAGAGCTGGTTGGATTTTAATACCGCTCGAATACTCTCTATCGCCTTAATAAGATTAAGCACATTGAGCTGAAGCAGCGGTAATATTTCTTCAGGAATATCGGCCGTCATTAATTTTGAAGCTATGGCTAATCGGTAGCTCTTTTCCAAATGTGGCAAAACATCATTAAGCGCACCGGCGACCGTAGCAATGGTGGTGAGCTTACCGTTCAATAAATGAATCGCTTTATCATTCAGCGGTCGCCGCGCTCTCAAGGGCTTCGCGCCGATCAACTGATCGAGGCTGATGTCAAAAAAATCTGCGATGGGTTTGAGTGTGAATATTTGAGGGTTGGTCGTGTCGCCTTTCGTTAGACGATAAATAATGGGCTGCGCAACGCCTGTTTGTCTTGCAAGCTCCGAGGACGATAATCCTTTCTCAGACATCAATGAGGAGAGCACCTCAGATAGATTCTTCATAATCACAACTGCCTTGTCTTATTCAGCTTCAGATAATAACTATACACCATTGTATTGTCAAGCATGAAAAACAACTGTCTCTTGCTTACGATCTACTTCAGCGCCCACCAACAACCTGAGCAAATAATAGGCCAAAACTCCAGGGCTCATTGTTTTTTCAAAAAAAAGCTTGACCCAGGAGCCCTTGGTCTATACTTTAAAGCATAGACGTCATCCGCGAAAGTTTTGCTGATGCCCGCACAGGCTTTAACGATCAGCGCGACAAGAAATGCGCCGATCACCAACAACGCGACCGCCACCCGCGAAAAAAGATGGCTGGGCAAGCGGCTCCCCAGCACAGCTTTCAAATAATAAAACGAGCCGCGCCTTAGCGCTGTACAACGTTAACAATAAAGACAGGGGGATTATTTTAACGACTACTTATTAACCGGAGAAATACCATGAACCAACAATCAGTGACACTGGGCGACGCTGTGAGCGATCTTTTACTTAACCAATGCATCACAAAAGTTGAGCTATCAAAAATCATCAAAGCATCGGTTGTTCATATCAATCAGATACTCGCCGAGGGATCCTCGAAATTTTTTAAAGAACAACACACCGCCAGACTCTTCCGCCTCTATAAGCGCCTCAAGCAGCACGAGCATAAAATAGAGGAGTATTTGATTGCATTTATTCCGCCCTATCACATCAAGCAAGATCCAAGAAAAGTGCTTTGACTTCTTCTGGGGAAAGCTACAACGCTATTGCTAAATTCATAAAGAAACTGACGATAGCGTTGCAACTTTCTCCAACAAATTAATTGCAGCGCAGCCAAGCAACCCTCAACCCAACCCCGACAACAAAAGCCCACGCAACGCCCGATTAAACACCGGCAACCCTTCATCCGCCGTAAGATTAGCACCATCACCCTCAATCTTACTTCTCGCCTCACCGTAATCCAACCAATCAACCGCTGCCGTATAAGCCTGCGCTTGGTCCATGGCTTTGCAATAGATATGAAAATTATTATCGCGTGTCGCCAGTCTTAAGCCATTGAGATAATTATCTCGATACACAGAAGGGATGATTATTTTAAATAACCCCGCGTTAACCAGCTCAGCGTTCATCATGATCCTGGACAGCCTGCCATTACCGTCATCAAAGGGGTGCACTTCGCTGATTAAAAACTGAATAAACAACGCCTTTTCCAACCCGTCGTTCAGTAAATGGTAAATATCAAAGCCTCGACACAACGTGCCAACGACTTCGTCAGGTTCGACGAAATAGGTATTGCCCGCTTTATTTAGCTTGGTTTTAAACTGGCCTGGTCGTTTATCTTGGCGCTCTTTCATCATGTAGGCATGTCGATTTTGTAAAAGCGTTAACAGCTCACTCGAACTGTCGGGGGTAATGTTCATTTCGACATAGTCATTACTTAAAGTAAAGCTAGACAAAACATCATGGCTATCTGCATGGCGGCCATGAATTTCCTCGCCTTTAAATACAATGTCTTCCGCCTCGTCGATCACGAACTCTGTGCCTTCAATAAAGTTCGAGAAATACGACTCGAAAAAAGACAAGTTTTTAAACGATGTTTTTTTGTATTGGTAGGCTCGATTGATAAAACGACAATTTTTAAGATAGACAGCCAAGTCTTCAAACAAGCTAACACGCCGGCCATCATAAGGTTCTTTTTTAGCAATTTCGGGGTGCGTTGATAATAATGCGCTAATGATCTGGCTAAGCTTTTCATATTCTGAAAAATAGCCCAACTCAGCAGCGATCACTTTCGCCGCATCGCGCAACTGATTCAGCGCATCCTCATTACGCAGCCTCAACTCTTTTGCCAAAATCGTTTCTACGCCTTCAACACCCACGGTTTTGATGTCTTTATATTGCCGACCCCTCACCGTCATCAAATTCTCTAACAACATGCGCGCGCGATTGCTTCTTGCGATACCTGGCAAAACCTGTTCGATATAAGCATCGCGATTACCTTTAAGCACTTTGATGATCAAACCCGGCAGTGTAATGGTTTTGACATAAGAACTTGTCACAAAAACAATACCGCCCTCACCAAAAGGCGCTGGCTTCAAATCAACAGCCGTTCGAAAACTGAGAATACCGTTGGGAACAATGTGTGAAACCAAGCTCATCCAATGACGTTGCACAATCCGCGCTATCGGTGTTTGTAAATCATCGGTATAAACGCCACGGTAAACCCGTCGGATTTTTTTCTGCCGATAAAGCCTGGAAAGCTGTTTTGCTTGATCGGCATCTTTGGCGAAGCGTAATAGGTTCATAGCATGTCAATATCGGACTATTATGACGCGAGTATAGGTGAATAACGGGATATTAGCAACCAAAAAGGCGAATATCAGACTATTATGATGGCGAAAAGGCGAAGTTCAGCATACTTTAAGCCCCGAAAGGCGAAGTTCAGCACACTACGAGAAAATACAGAAAGATCGCGGCAAACAGCCTGAAAAATCCGGGAGAGCCACAGCGCTATTGTCAAATTCCCGGGGAATCCAGCAATAGCGTTGTGGATCTCCCCGAATATGCTATAATGACAGCAGACAACTGGAGGCAAATATGTTTTTAAACAGAGTGCTAAATCTTGATAGCTTATTGAAAAAAAAGTCTTTTTTCCTGTTTGGACCCCGAGGCACGGGGAAAACCTCGCTGATAAAACACCAGCTTCCAGAATACCCTCGATTTGACCTCTTGCGGAGCGAACTGTATCTACGCCTGAATAATCACCCCCATGAATTGGAAGCAATGATCATGAAAACCGATAATCCCTCGCTAGTGATTATCGATGAAATACAAAAAATCCCTATCTTATTAAACGAAGTTCATCGTCTCATAGAAGAACGGGGGATTCGCTTTCTATTAACGGGAAGCAGCGCCAGAAAACTCAAGAAGGATCCTGATGTCAACATGCTCGGTGGCCGCGCTTGGGAAGCCAACCTTTTCCCTTTGACAAGCAGAGAGATCCCCGACTTTCAACTGGATCGATACTTACAGTATGGAGGCATACCTAACGTCTATTTAGGTGAGGAGCCAACAGAAGAACTGGACGCTTATGCCAGCATGTTCTTAATGGGAGAAATCAAAGCCGAGGGTGTCGTTAGAAACATTCAAGCTTTCTCAAGATTTTTGGAAGTAGCTGCTCTGACCAACGGCACCATGTTAAATTTTACTGAGATTGCCAGCGATACAGGAATACCTGTATCGACGGTTCGCGAGTATTATCACATTTTAGAAGACACTTTTTTTGGCTTTATGCTACCTGCGTGGACAAAATCCATCAAACGCAAACCCATTAGCACCGCGAAATTTTATTTATTCGATCTAGGCGTGAAAAATTTATTAGCTCAAGCCGGCATGCCAGTACCAGCATCCAATGCCCACGGCGAGGCTTTCGAACACTTCATTGCCCTAGAGTTACGCGCCTATTTAAGCTATCACCGTATTAAAAAGAAATTAAGTTACTGGCGAACGCAACACGGTTACGAAGTCGACTTCATCATTGGCAATGAGATTGCCATTGAAATAAAAACAACAAAAAAAGTAACCAATAAACATTTAAAAGGGCTAAATCTGCTGCACGAAGAAGGCATATGCCAACACTATTATCTTGTCTCTCAAGATCCTATTGAGCGTAAAATGAATCATTGCATCGCGCTGCATTGGACAACTTTTTTAGATAAATTATGGAAAGGGGAGCTTTTTCATTCGGCGTAAACATCCGCCTTGAAGAACGCCTTGCTCTTTAAGCAGGAGGCGGCGGCTTACTGTAGCGCCTTTTTTAGCCTGATTCTCCGTGTCCCGTAAGTTTTACGACTGTCCATAAAAATCACGACAAAGATTGAGGCATCTGAGCCAGCTTTGAAGCAACATAACGATTCAGAGAGACATTGGCCTCCCGCGCACCAAGAGCAAGCTCACGATGCAAACCCGGCGGGATACGCACCATAAATTTCCCGCTAAAACGCTTAGTCGCTATTGCATCTGGAATAGGCTCGTTATTTTTCTTCATATCTTTAACAACATCAGCAATCAATTTGCGAATACCTTTAAACGCAGCATCTTGTGTTTTGCTCAACCAGCTTAAGCCCGGAAACTCGGCGCACAGCCCTACAAATTCGCAATCATCATCAGACCAAGTAACTCGATAGCTGTATTTATCTAACATTTTTCTTTCTCCAGTTTCGTAATGGCTAATAAAACTTGTTTCACCTGATACGCTTTTGCTTTTCCTTTGCTATTTTGAATATTGATCCTAGGATCACCTGCCCACGGCATCTTATAAATTCGATGACTGCTTCCTCTTTGTCTCGGCTGGCCAAAATAGCTGTCACAAATTTTTATCAGATCAGTAAAGCGCACCCCCTTCGGGTTCGCCCTCATTTTATTTAAAATATCATTCACAATCGCTCTGCACAAACTGTTTGATAAAGCAGAGGATATGGTATCATTAATGACACTACACAACAACCTCTTAACAACTGAAACCTCTTTATTTTGGGGAAATCCACAACGCTATTGTCAAATTCCCGGGGAATTCAGCAATAGCGCTGTGGATCTCCCCGAAAGCGAATGCAATAACACAAAGCTGAAGGGGTTGCATGGAACAACCGCCAAATTCTTCCGGTTTTAACCTGACGTGGTTTTTCTGTTTTTTTAACCCGCTTGCTGAGCAAGCTCCGTAAATTACAACCTAAAATACGTTCAATCTCCAGTCATCATTGCGCACTTTGATCATTCGGTCATCGATTTCGAGTAATCAGATAGATTTGGCGGTTCTTCCGTTGAACCCGTCACCCATGTATAAGTTCAGATAGATATGAGACTCATTTTGCCTAGTCAAGACCGCGCAAAGCGCGCCCGTAGGGCTTGGTCTTGATTGGGCGAAATGAGTCAATAGCCTGGTGGCCGCGGTTGATTTATCA
>Ga0233429_1000633_pt1 | contig 53059 bp, 48 predicted proteins | sample SI_118_April2016_3_FD_179879 | JGI IMG/M metagenome (GOLD analysis project Ga0233429, IMG submission 179879) | Seawater microbial communities from Saanich Inlet, British Columbia, Canada - SI_118_April2016_135_MG | ecosystem: Environmental > Aquatic > Marine > Inlet | place: Canada: British...
GGCTAGGGCTTTTTTTGTGGTTATGCCATTTTTGAGAGCTGTTTCGTTGGCTTTCATTATGGTTGGGCCGTCTGCTATTGGGTCTGAGAATGGGATTTGGATTTCGACGAATGAGACTCCTTCCTTTGCCATTGTTAGGGCAATTTTTTCTGATTCTTTGAGGGTTGGGTAGCCTGCGATGATGTGTGTCATCAAATTTATTTGAGTGTGGGTGCGAGATTTCATGTGAGAGAGAAGTTAAATTTTTTGCTTAATATAAAGATGTCTTTGTCTCCGCGTCCTGAACAATTGAGCACTATTATTTTTTCTTTTGGAAGTTTTGGAGCGAGCTTGATTGTTTCTGCGACTGCATGACTGGATTCGAGTGCGGCGAAGATTCCTTCTGTTTTTGCGAGGAGTTTGTATGCTTTGAGGACTTCGGTGTCTAGTGCGTATGAGGTTTGGATTCTGCCGATGTCTTTAAGGTATGCGAGGCATGGGCTGACTCCGGAGTAGTCGAGGCCGGCCGAGATACTGTGTGTTTCTTTGACTTGGCCGTCTGGGTCTTGGAGAAAAATTGATTTGAAACCTTCGACGACCCCTGTTGATCCGGTTTGGAATCTGGCTGCGTGTTGGCAAGCACTCTTGTTTTCTTTTATTCCTTTACCTCCTGCTTCTACTGCTATCATTTTGACCTCTCGGTCGTCGAGGAATTCGTGAAACAATCCCAAAGCGTTGCTGCCTCCGCCTACGCAGGCTACGAGGTAGTCTGGTTTTGCGGACTCTTGGGTTTTGAGTTGGGCGCGGATTTCTTTGCCCACGATGCTTTGGAAATATGTGTTCATTGCTGGGTATGGGTGTGGGCCGCAGGCTGTGCCGAGGAGGTAGTGGGTGTCTTTTGGGTTTGCGATCAAGTCTCTCAAGGCTGCGTTGATGGCATCGCGGAGGATTTTGCCGCCTGTTTCTACTGCGATCACTTCTGCTCCGAGCATTTTCATAAAGAAGACGTTGGGTTTTTGTCTGTTGTAGTCTTTGGCTCCCATGTAGATGGTGCATTTGAGACCGAATTTTGCGCAGACTGTTGCGGTGGCGAGGCCGTGTTGGCCGGCGCCTGTTTCGGCTATGACTCTTTTTTTGCCGAGGTGTTTGGCTATTAGTCCTTGTCCGAGGCAGTGGTTGATTTTGTGTGCGCCGGTGTGATTTAGGCCTTCGTTTTTTAGATAGATTTTTGCTCCTCCTAGTTTGCGAGTTAGGTTTTCGCAGTAGTAGAGTGGGGTTGGGCGGCCTGAGTAGGTGTTGTATAGGTTTTTGAGTTCTCGTGCGAATGCGGGGTCTTTTTTAAATTTGTAAAAGGCTTGTTCGAGTTCTTCCATTACTGGGATTAGGAGTTCTGGAATGTATTTGCCTCCGTATTGGCCGAAGTGTCCGGTTTCGTTTGTGATGTAGGCCTTTAGGCTGGTTGGGTTTGGGTTTTTCATAGCTCTTTGATTAGGGATTCGAATGATTCAAAAGTGAGGGATTGTCCTCCGTCCGAAAGGGCGTTTTTTGGGTCGTTGTGAACTTCGACGATGAGTCCGTCTGCGCCTACTGCTAGTCCTGCTTTGGCTAATGGAGCGACAAGATCGTATCGGCCTGCTGCGTGGCTTGGGTCGACGATGATTGGCAGGTGGGATTCGTTTTTTATCAATGCGACTGTGTTGAGGTCGAGGATGTTTCTAGTGGATTGTTCGAATGTTCGGATTCCTCTTTCGCAGAGTACGACGTTTGGGTTCCCTTCGTTCAAGATGTATTCTGCGGCGAGGAGAAATTCTTCCATAGTTGCTGACATCCCTCTTTTTAGGAGGATTGGTTTGCCGAGGCGTGCGACTTTTTTGAGAAGGTCGAAGTTGTGCATGTTTCTTGCGCCGATTTGGATCATGTCTGTGTATTTTTTGAAGAGGTCGAGTTGGTCTGTGGATGTGATTTCGCTTATCACGGGAATGCCGACTTCTTTCGACACTTTATCCATAATTTTGAGGCCTTCTTCTTCTAGTCCCTGGAATGAATAAGGTGAGGTTCGTGGTTTGTATGCGCCGCCTCTGAGCATGTTTGCTCCGAGTTTCTTGATGGCCTGGGCTATTTGGCTGAGCTGCTCATATGATTCGATTGAGCAGGGCCCTGCGATCATTACTGGTTTGTCGCTGTTGTTTTTGCCGCCGAATACGGTGTTTTTGTTTATACGAACTGTGCTGTCTTCTGGTTTGTATTCTCGGCTGACGAGTTTGTATTTTTTGGTTACGTGTATGATTTCTTTTACTCCTGGAAAGTTTAGAATTCGACTTTGGTCGATGTATTCTTTGTTGCCCATTACGCCGATTGCGGTTCTTTGGGATCCAGGGAGGCGTTCGGCTTTTAGGTCTAATTTTTCGATGGTTTTGATGACGTCATCGATTTGGGTTTTTGTTGCCTTGTTGTTCATTACGATTAACATGATTTGGTTTGGTTAATGATTTGGGTGATCTTTTTTTGATCGATTTTGGCTGGGCCGGTTTTGTTGTTGGTTTCGACTCCGCTTGCGGTGTCTATTCCGAGTGGGTTGTTTTTGAGGGCTTGTTTGGCGTTTAATGGGTTGATACCTCCTGCGAGTAGGAATGGGTGGGGGAAGGCGTGGAGGAGCTTGTGGTTTGCGGATTCTCCGCTTCCGGGGTCAGTGCTGTCGAATAATATGTGTGCGCAATGCGGGAAGTATTCTTTTGCTTCGGCTATGTCTTTTTTTGTTTTGAGTTTGATGGTTTTGATGACTGGTTTTTTGCATTTTTTTACGAAGCTTACGGCCTCTTCTCCTGATAGTTGGATGAAGTCGAGGTAGGGGGCGAGGGCGTTGATTTCTTTGAGCGATTGGTTTTGGAAGATACCGACTTTCTGGATGTTAGTAGTGGCTTTGCAAATTTCGACGGCTTTTTTTGCGGTGATGAGTCTTTTGCTGGTTGGAACGAGATTGAGGCCGATGAAGTTGACTCCAATTTCCTCGCAAAATTTTGCGTCTTTGATTGTTCTGATTCCGCAGATTTTTAGTTTTGGTGTAGAGAGAGCTTGAGGGGTTTGTGGGGGCGATTTTTGCATGAGGGAGGTGCCTACCAATACTGCGTCGATGTTTTTTGGGAGGGATTGGATGTCTTTTTTTGAGAAGATGCCGCTCTCTGAAACTATCGTTATGTGTTTTGGAATGTGTTTTGCGATTTTTCTTGTTGTTGCGAGGTCGACTTTGAAAGTCTTCAAATCTCTATTATTGATGCCGATGATTTTGGCTGGTGTTTTGAGTGCTTTCTTGAGTTCTTCTAGTGTGTGGACTTCGCAAAGGACGTCCATGCCCAGGGTTTTTGCTAGTTTGGTAAAGTTGGTGATTTGGGTTTTTGACAGGAGGGCTGCGATTAGTAGGATTGCGTCTGCGCCGTGTTTTCTGGCTTGGAATATTTGGTTTTTGTGAACTATGAAATCTTTGCAAAGGATTGGGATGTGGGTTGTGTTTTGTTTTGCAATTTTGAGGTTTTTGAAGCTTCCTTGGAAATGTTTTTCGTCTGTTAGGACGGAGATTGCTGACGCGCCTGATTTTTCATAGTTTTGTGCGATTCGTTTCGGGTCGAAGTTTTTTGAGATGAGGCCTTTACTTGGTGAGGCTTTTTTTATTTCTGCGATGATTGATGTTTGTCCGGTTTGTAGAGCTTTTAGGAAACTTCTGGCTGATTTCTTTAGGTTCTTGATGTCGGTTTTTGAAATCTCTGGAATGAAGTCTGGTTTTATTAATTTCAGTGCCATGATGCAATTGATCAAGACCAGATCTTTGTGTCTTGTTTTGCATTTTCCTTCTAGGATTTGTTTGCAAATTTTTACGTTGAAGTCTGGGCTACCTCCTTTGATCTCTGAGAATTTGGCTCTTTTCATTCCGAAGTCTTCTGGAGAAATTTCGTAGTTTGAGATTTTGCCGTCGAGGAGTTCTGTGACGTGGGTTTTTCCGGTGAGGGTGACTTCGTCCAGGCCGTCTTCGCCGCAAACTACTATGATGTGTTTTTTGCCGAGGATTTTGCAGGTTTCGGCGATTAGCTGCATTTTGTTTTTGAAGGTTGTGCCGATTATTTGTTTTTGAGTGTTTGCAGGATTCAAGAGTGGGCCTAATAGGTTGAAAAATGTTGGTTTGCCTAGTTCGGTTCTTGCTTTTGCGAAATGACCCATGACTGGGTGGAAGTCTCGGGCGTATAGAAATTTGAGTTTTTTTGGTTTGTGGGTGGTGGTGATTTTTTTCGGGAGTTTTTCGAGTAAGTCGAAGCTGCCGAATCGTCCGCTTGCTGCTTTGTTGCCGTGTTTTGCAATTTTTACTCCTATGCGAGCGAGCAGGAATGCTGAGATTGTTGAGGTGTTGATGCGAGGAAGTCCTGAGCCTCCTGTGCCGCAGATGTCGATGGCTCCTGGGAAGTCTACTTTGCGGGTCATTTGTTTTTGCAAAAATTTGACTGCTTCTGCAAGCTCCTGAGGAGTGACGTCAGTTTTTGTTTGGAGATGTTTTTTTTGAGCTTCTAGTGTGAGATCTCCTGCGATGCTCTTTTTGAGGAAAGTTGTTATATACATGATATTAGGTTTTTAATTAGTTTGAGGCCGTTTTGGTTTTTCATTGTGAGGATTGATTCTGGGTGGAATTGGACGCTGTATATTGGGAGGGTTTTGTGTTTTAGCCCCATTACGACGTCTTCTGTTTTTGCTGTGATGTTGAAGCAATTTGGGATTTTTGCTCCTGCTAATGAATGGTATCTTCCAGCTTGGAAATCTTGTGGAATTTGGGCGAAGATCTCTTTTTTGTCGTGTGTTATAGGGGAAGATTTGCCGTGAACCGGGGTGACGTATCGCAGTGATCCGCCGAAGTATTCGATCAGGGCTTCGTGTCCTAAGCAAACTCCAAAGATCGGATATTTTTTGTGGGCTACGTCTATGATCTTCATTAAGTTGCCGGCTTTTTTGGGGATTGAGGGGCCGGGGGAGAGGACGATCAAGTCTGGTTTGATTTGGTCGATCATTGCTGGGTCGATATTGTTTCTGTGGATTTCGACTTCGCAGCCACTAAGCCTGAAATATTCGACAAGGTTGAATGTGAAGGAATCGAAATTGTCTATTATGAGAACTTTTGTTTTCATTGTGAGAGGGGGTTAGTGTCGAATGTTTGTAGGAATGCTTGGGCTTTGCTCAAAGTTTCTTGGTATTCTTTTGAGGGGGTTGATGCGTTGAGGAGAGTTGCTCCTACTTGAAATCTGAGGTCGTTGTTTTTGATGTGGGCGGTTCGGATTATGATGCCTGTGTCCATGTCTCCGTTGAGGGTTAGGTATCCGATTGTTCCGCCGTAGTAGCCTCGTCTTTCTTTTTCGTGTTTTTCGATTGCTTGCATTGCTGCGATTTTTGGAGTTCCCGTGAGTGTTCCTGCGTTGATGCATGAGATCAGGGCGTCGAGTGCGGTTTTGTCTTTTCTGAGGGTTCCTGTGAGGTGGGTGATTGTGTGCATTACTTTTGAATATTTCTCTACGAATCTATAATCTGAGATTTTGATGCCTGGTTCGCATACGCGGCTCAAGTCGTTTCTGCCGAGATCGACGAGCATGTCTAGTTCTGCTTTTTCTTTTGGATCTTGGAGAAGTTTCAACATGTTTTCGTGATCTTCTATCGGGTCTTCGCTTCTTTTTGCAGTTCCGGAAATCGGTCTCAAGTGGACTTTGCCGTCTTCGCATCGGACCATCATTTCTGGGGATGCGCCTACGAGTTGTTCTTGCTGGAAATCAAAGTAGAACATGTATGGTGATGGGTTGATTTCTCTGTATTTCAAGTAGAGGGCGAATGGGTCTCCTTCGAATTTTGCTTTTAATATGTTTGAGAAGACGACTTCGTATAGTTCACCTTTTCGTGTGTAGGTTTTGGCTTTGCGGACTAGGTCTTCGTATTCTTTTTTTGTTAGGGTGAAGCGCGGGGATGTGATTTTGTAGGATTTTTTGGTTTTGTTTGTGGGTTGGGTTTTCGGCGATGTTTCCGCGATTTTTTCAAGGAGTTTTGAAGTTGTTTCTTGGATTTCTTTTTTTGTTTTCCTGTATACGATGATTTCGCATTTTTCTTTTAAATGGTCGAAGTGAATGAAGGTGTCGTAGAGGAATAAGGTGTAGTCGTTTACGTCGTTTTCTGGGTTTTCGTTCTTGGGTTGCTCGATGTCTTCGAATGATCGGACGAAATCGTAGCTGAATGCTCCGTATAGTCCGATGAAGGCTTTTTGTTTGATTTTGTGGGTTTTGAGAAATGACTCTGGAGTTGGGTCTTTCAACTCTGAGAGGAGTTGTCCTCTTTTATTCAAGACTTGGATTTTCGACTTTCCGTCCTTTCCTGTGAGCTTTGTCGATGGGTCTATCCCTACTAGGCTGAGTCTGCCGTATATGCGTGAGATATCTGCGGATTCGAGCAAGAATTTGTGTTTATAGTCCTTGTAGATTTTTGAAAATGTTGGGGCCGCCTGAACGTACGGAATTTCGGTTTTTCCTTCTATTAGGTCCTGGTTGATTTTTTTGAATTTTGTCATGGTTTTGGTTATTGGTTGTTGAGTGTTGTAAAAAAAACGCCTGGGGTTTCCGGCGTCTTGGTTCTTTCTATGAGGGGAATGAGTGCGTTAAGCTAAAGACTGCCGGGATTTTTTGTTGTCCCACCAGTTTTTGTTTCTTTGGAGTTCGAGTGAGCCACGAGTGATAGTGGCTATTCCTACGCCTAGATTGGCTGCAATTTTTCTTTGTGGAAGTCCTTTTCGGAGTTGGTTGAAGATCTCGAGTCTTTTTGGGATTTCATTGAGTTCCTTGGGAGTGAGCAGCATTTTTAAAAATGTGCGCATTTCCCGAGGATCTTTGATCTCGGTTAGAGTTTTGGTCAGATTGCTTAGATGTGTGTTTGTCATTGTGTGTGTTGCCGTGTGGCGTTGCGTACTATTACGCTAGTACAATATCAAACGACGCAAAAAAGGTCAAGGGGAAATGTTCTAAATTACGAATGGGTGATTATTTTTTGTAGATTTCTTTTCTGTGTTTTATTGTGAGAATCAGAAGTATTTGGATGTTGCCTTTTTTGTCGATATCGAAGATTACTCTGTAGTTACCGACTCGGAATCTATATGTTCCGTATTTCGGATCTTTTAGTTTTTTCGCATATTTTAGAGGAGTGTTTTGTCCGCAAAAATAAGAAACTTTCTCCAATATTCTTTTGGCATCTTTTTTATTTAAAGATGCTAAATCAGAGAAAGCTTTTTTTGTGTAAACAGGCTTGAATGTCATTTTATTCCCAATTTTTTATAAACTTCGGTTTCGCTATATAATTCTCCTTTTTTGACTTGTTTACGTGCTTTTTCGATTTCTTCGATAAGGTTTTCTAGTATCATTTCTTCTTCATCGATAGGTGTAACTTCGAGAATGGGTTTTGAATGGTGCATTACAATATACCTAATCTGTTTTTTCTGAGAGTCTTTCCAGATGTGGGTGATGTTGTTTCGAAAGTCTTTTATTCCTATGATTTTTGTTGTCATGGAGAATTATTAGTATGTGTCAAAAGTGTACACAATTATGTGCACAAAGTCAAGTGTTGTTGCTTTTTTGAATACTATTTCTTCTTTCTCGCAGAGAAATAATAAATAAGATCCATTATTCCCATTGTGTTGATGACTAAGAGGGCGATAAACCAACCTTTGCTTTTGTTGTTGGCTGCTGTCCATAGGGCTAGGCCTTTCCAAGTGAGTGTCCAGACCATTAATAGGAAAAATCCGATGATCAGTACTCCGATGAGTTCTGGGTCTATGAGTTGTTCGATGCCTCCGCCTGTTGCGTTGTAGAGGGCTGGGACAGCTTCGACTGGGTCTGAATGTGAGTTTGGAATCATGATTTTGAAGGATTAAAAATTGTTGGTTTGAACCTTTTCCCAACCTTATCATTTTTGACGGCAAATCCCAAATCTTGTATGCTGTGGCTAGCGCGGATTAGCGCATATTTAACCCAAAAAGTATGAAAAAGTTTCTAACAAGTTTGGTTGTGACGCTGATTGCGTTTTCGACTATGGCTTTGCCGGTTTTTGCGGCAGAGATTGGTGGGGGAGAGGAGTTTGTTTTCCCTGCTGGTGAAATTGTAAATGATGATTATTATGTAGGCGGTGCGGTGCTTGATCTTTCTGGAAAAGTGATGGGAGATTTGGTGGCGGCTGGTGCGATGTTGGTTATTGAAGGCAATGTTGTTGGTGATCTTTTGGCTGCTGGTGGAGAAGTGGATGTGCTTGGAAATGTCTCTGATGATGTGCGAGTTGCAGGAGGGGAAGTGACTGTTTCTGGGAGTATTGCTGGGGATTTGGTTGTGGCTGGTGGAACTGTAAAGGTTTTACCTGGTGCTCTTATCCAAGGTGATATGTTGGTTGTTGGTGGTCAGATTATGTTAAATGGTGTCGTGAATGGTGATGTAAAAATGCTTGGAGGTGAGTTGAGTTTGGGTGGAACTATCCGAGGAAATCTTGATGCTGAATTGGACAGTTTGAGATTGGGGGACAATGCTGTTGTTGGAGGAAGCATAAAATATACTTCTCCAAATGAGATGAAGATTTCTGATACTGCGGTTATTGGAGGAGAGGTTGAGTATATTTCGGTTCAGGTTAATAGGGAGCTTAGGAGTTATATTGCGGAGGTTATTATTGGTGTTTATTTGATGCAATTCTTGATTGCAGTTGTTGGAGCTTTGCTTTTGGCGCTTCTTTTCAATAAGGGAGTTACTGCTGTTGTCCAGACTGGAATGAAGAATTTTTGGATGAGTTTGTTGATGGGATTAGGGGTTTTGGTTTTGATGCCGATTGTTGGAGTTTTGTTGTTGATTACGGTTTTTGGAATGCCTCTTGGGTTTGTAGTGTTGTTCCTTTATGTTATTTGGTTGATCATTGCGGGAATTTTGGGCGGAATTGTTTTTGGTTCTTGGTTGTTTAAAGTTCTTGGAAAAGGAAAGAAATATCTTGTTGATTGGAAAAGAGTTGTTGTTGGAGTGTTCCTTTTGACTCTTCTTGGAGCAGTTCCACTGATTGGATGGCTTTTGAGTGCTGCATTTTTCCTTGTTGCTCTTGGAGCTCTTGTTGAATTTGTAAAGGCTGGAGCTATGAAGAATTTGGTGTAGAGGATTGATTGTTGTTTGTTGAATTTAAAAAAAAGCCCTCGAGTGATCGGGGGCTTTTTGTGGAGTGGAAGTTGTTTTTCTTGAGTTGGCGTGTTGACGAAAGGTGGTAAAAATGGTATAATTCAGTATTGATAAATAAAAATAAATATAAATAACCAAAATAAATATGGCACCAAAAAAAGGACCTTCTGCTCGGCCTGAAGTCGAGAAACAACCTGAAGTAAAAAAGTCTCCATCTGAGCACTTTTTAGATGCAATATGGAATCTTGCAAAACAGGCTAGAAATATCGATATTGATGACAAGAAAGCTCTCAAGAGGTTTGGAGAGCGAATTCTCAAGATTGCCCCTAAAGATTGGATTGAGGGTCAAACAAAATATTATAAGCAAAAGAGGTGGGAGATTATAGATAGGTATGATCATCCGTCGCATGCTGAAGAATGGGATATTTTATGGGATGAAGATGAGCCTCAGTATGAGTTTTATCATGAAGGGGTCGGTTTTGAAGCTTTGAAGGCGGTTGGTTTTGAAAATGAGGCAGCAGGTGTTTATTTGGATGCGATAAAAGCTGCGAGATTGGCTGCTATGGAATACAGAAGGGCGGTTGGACGTGAAAGGATGTTGAAGGAGGATGGGGTTTCTCCGAGAGAAGGGAGTAAAGAAAAACTTAAGGTTGATTCTATCAAATTTGATAAGGTTGCAATCAATTATTTAAATGAAATTGTAGATTTGGATTTGAATGATAAGGGGAAAGTTGAAGATCTTGCAAACAGGATGTTGAAGCATTTGCCTCCTGAATGGGTGCAAAATAGATTTGAGCATTTTGCCGATTTGTTGGCTGAGGTGAGTGGAGATAATGATGCAGCGGTAGCAGCTTTGAATTTAAGAGCGAATGAGGATAGTATTGGTCCTTTTAGTGATGAACGGGATGAATTTGAGCATAAGTTTTATGAGGTTTTTAATGGGAAGGTTCCTGATGTCGGTGAATATATGCGAATGATAGATGTTGTTATATATCTGATTCGTGATTATAGGAGCTATGTTGGCTCAAGAGGTCAGACTGAAAGAGAAAGATTGTCTGGCGAGAAGGGTCCGTTGTAGGAATATTTGAATTTTAAAAGCCCCGCGAATGTCGACGGGGCTTTTTGGTTGGAGAGAAGCGTTTAGAGATTCTCTACTTTCATTAGCTCTGGGAAATCGCCGAGGTTTTTGTAAGTTCCTTTGTAATGTCCGCCTCCCCATGGAGTTAGGCAAGAAGTAAGGAGTATTCCGACGAGGCCTACTGCTATTAGCCAGATGACTAGTTTGCCGAGGGCCTTTTTGTTGAGGTTTTGTGCTGCCCAGACAATGAACAGTACTATTCCTACGAACAGTGCTAATCCGAATAGGCAGTGTAGTGCCCAGCCGAATCCCATTAATGGTGATGCTGTGTGTGCCCACATCATAGTTGAGGGGTTAAAGATGTTGTTCCTTCAGTTTATACGCGTCTGGGCCTAAGTCCAAATCCATTTCTGCCCAGATTTTCACCTCTGGTTGTTTGTCCAGTGGGGGATCTGTGAGGATTGAGGCTGTTTTGAAGAATTTGCCTTCTGGTTCCTCATGCAGATTTGGGTCGAAGTAGACTGTTAGGATGCCTTTGTCTCCTTTTTTAAATTCGTTTTTTGAAATCTCGGCTCTGGTACAGGCGCAGCTTGCTGGGACTCCTGTGACTGTGATTGGGTCCGCACCAAGATAAGTGAATTCAAAGTCGTGACTCACGATGTCTCCGCTTTGTTTTACTACTCCGAAATCGAAGTCAGTTTCTTCGAATTGGAATGCTGCGTCTTTGTATTTTTCTTTGTATTCTTCAGTGGGGAGAACGTCGGCTAGGATTTCGACTTCTGTGACGGCGTAGTCTGGATGGAGCTGGTATGGTTTTGCGGATTCTCCGTTGAATGCGGCTGTTGAGACCAGGTATGCGATTCTTTGGACTTTGCCTGTTGCGTCTGGGCCGTGTGCCATTGGATCGAACATGACTTCTATTTCAAATTCTTCGCCTGGTTGGATTGTGGTTGTTGGCCAGTCGATTTTTGAGTGCATGCTCTCGGTTTTTGATTTTGATCCGTCTGGGAGTTCTACGTATGCGCTTGTGCACATGCATGATGTGTTGAGGCCCAAGAGTGTGAGTGGCTCGTCTCCTGTGTTTTTGAAATCGAAGCTTTTTTTGACGACTCCTCCTTGGATGTCGATGTCTCCGAAGTCATATGAGAGGCCGTCTTCAGGGGTGATTTCTCCTGAGGTTTCTGTTGATTGAGTTGTGTTAGTGCAGGCTGTTAATGCTAGCATCAGTACGACAATGCCTGCCAAAACAAAATGTTTCTTGTTCATTTTATAGTTGGTTAATTTTTTGTGAATTGGGCTTTTTGGGTCCCTGATGGAGATTTTATTCGTTTTTCACGATGATTCCTCGGAGGTTTTCTTGGAGAGGTTTGTTTTTGAGAGTTTGTTTTTTGTATGTTGAATGGGTTTTTGGTGAAGTAGGTCTCTTGTATTGGAGTGGGAGATTTGCGAATGTTTTCGTTTTTTGTTGAGGCGGAGTTTGTTTGAGTGTTGTATTTTGAGTTTGGTTGTTTACACAGCAGTTGTATGCGCTTTGTTTGTATGATTCGCAGTGTGTTTTTTGAACTGGCTGATTGATTGCAGCTACGCTTGTTTGTGCAAAGACTAGCGTTGAGAGGACGCTTGCCATCAGGACTAGTATTGTTTTTTTGAATTGTTTCATCGGGTTTTTTGTTTGCGAAGATAATCCTAGCAGTTTAGGAGGGTATTAGCAATTGTTTGGAGTAGGGTTTTTTTGTTTGAATTTTGGGGTGGGCAGCTTGTTGACGAAAGGGGTGAAAAATGGTATAATTTACTATTGGTAAATAAAAATAAATAACCAAAATTATTATGGCACCAAGAAAAGGACCTTCGTCTCAACCTGAAGTGGCTGAAAAAAACTATCCAAAATATCCCAAAAGACCTCTTGAAATATCGAGAGTGCTCTATGAGCTTGGTGAGCAAGCAGAGAAAGTTGATATGAATGATAAGAGAGGCCTGAAAAGGCTTGGGGAGAGAATTGTTCGATTAGCCCCTAAAGAGTATATGGAAGCAAAAATACAGGATTACAAGAAAAAGGCGTGGGATATTAAAGGTAAGTATCTCCATACGTCTGACGATTGGGCTGATAAGGAATTTGATCTTAATAGTTATCCTCCGCACAGTTTGTTTGCTTCTGGTATTCTTGTTGAGGCTCTACGTGCGGCTGGTGTAGAAAACCCCAAGGGATATTATCAAGTGCTTTTTGATGCAAATGAGGCAATTGATGATTATCTTTTTGTGATCAAGCGTGAATGGGAGCTGACTGACGGGAATCCTCGTCCTGAAAGTGTAGAGAATGGAGAGAAACCTAGCAGGGATTTGAGTAAGGAGGTTTGGAAATAATTGGTGACCCCAGCAGGATTCGAACCTGCGACCTCAAGCTCCGCAAGCTTGCGCTCTATCCAACTGAGCTATGGGGCCTAAGTCGGGCTTTCTATGAGAAAGTGCCGATATGGTATATGAAAAGGGTGGGGAGGGCAATTTGAATTTGTGAAACAAATGCTTCTTAGAGTCAAGCTGGGGGTTTTGGCTTAGAATGGGAGGGTGTGGTACTATTTGCTCCATTTTTTTAAACCAAAAATATTATGGCTGATGAAGCAGAAGATAAAAATTATTACCCAAAAGATATCCAGGATTTACTTGAGGATAAAGATTACGGTGATATTCGTCAGCCTGTTAGGCATTATGATGGGGAAGATTTTGATGATGAGGATCATTCAGGGGCTCCTTGGTATGATACTGGAGAGCGATGTCCTGATGAGATGGAAAATGTTGCGATTGCATTCAGGATCGCATTTATGAAGGCAGGAGGTGAATTTTCTATGAGGTATGAGGATTTGGCAGTTTTGTTTGATGCTGAAATCGGACTTACCAGGAATGCGTTGATAAATATTTTGGAAGACTTGGGGGTGTTTGAGTATAACCAAGAGGAGTCTGAGAGTGAGGGGCGAGATGTTTGGGATAAGAAGGTGGCTAATTTGGGTGTTACCAAGGATGGTTCTGTGATTAGGGATTTTGGTCACGCAGTAGAGGTTTGGAAGTCTCAGTTGGAGTCGAATGATAGAGAGGTTTTGACGAAGCTTACTGAGCGTGTTGTGCGAGGGGTTTTAACTGATCTTAAGTTGTTAGAGAAGCTTGGTGTTGAAGGTTTGTACGAGAGTTTTTTGAGTAAAGGTGATTTGATTGATAGGTTGGTTTCTGAGTTTGTTGAGTCTATAACTGAGAATAGAAGTCCCGTGAATGATTGGAAATTGGATGGCTTGATTTCAGAAGGTTGGCCTGAGGGGGCTCGAATTTCTTTTGATGAGGGCGGGGCGCAGTTGGATAGTTCGTACCGAGTTTTGATTTCTGTATTGGGTGGTGTGAGGGATGCGCGAGGTTCTGTTGAGTGATTTGTTGGAAAAGAATGGCGTTAGCTATAATCCTGGGGCGTAATTCGCTCTGGCTTCCTGAATCTTGTTATGCTAAGATTTTCTAGCTAACTTTTCTTAAACCTTATCGAGAGATGGCGAAAAAATCAGGCGCGAAGCCTGCGAAAAATCAAAAATTCAATCTCAAATCCAAAATGACACCGAAAGGTGATCAGCCTGGTGCTATCAAGGATTTGGTTGGTGGGCTCAAGAAGGGGACTACGGATCAGATTGTGCATGGGGTGACGGGCAGCGGGAAGACTTTTGTGATGGCAAACGTGGTTCAGGAAATTCAAAAACCGACGCTTGTTCTCTCTCATAACAAAACTCTCGCGGCGCAGCTGTGTGCGGAGTTTCAGGAGATGTTTCCGGACAATGCGGTGAGTTATTTTGTTTCGTATTATGATTATTATCAGCCGGAGGCGTATATGCCTGCGACTGACACTTATATAGAGAAGGATGCGTCGATCAATGAGGAAATTGCGAAATTGCGGCATCAGGCGACGTCGAATTTGTTAACGAGGAATGATGTTTTGATTGTTGGGACGGTTTCTTGTATCTATGGGCTTGGGTCTGTGGACGATTACAATGAGCTGGCTGTGACGATCAAGAAGGGCGATGTGATACAGAGGGATGTTTTGTTGCGAAAGCTGGCTGAGATGCAATATATGCGGTCTGGGCTGGAGTTTAAGAACGGGATGTTCCATGTGCTTGGCGATACTGTGGAGATTTATCCACCTGATAAGGACAATGTTTATCGAATTGAGTTTTTTGGGGACGATATCGAAGGAATCTCGGAGGTCGAGGCTTTTACTGGTGAAATCGTGAAATCGATGGATGAAGTGACTGTTTTTCCTGCGAAGCATGATGTGACAACTGAGGCAAAGATCAAGAATGCTGTTGAATGGGTCCGAAAGGATCTGGACGAACGATATACTCAGCTGAGAGCTATTGGAAAAAATATCGAGGCTGAGAGAATCAAAACTCGAACCGAATACGACATCGAGATTATGTTGGAGACGGGGTATTGCTCTGGAATAGAGAACTACACTAGGTTCCTTCATGGAAATGGGAATCGGCCGTCTGCGCCGGACACTCAGCCGACGACTTTGATGGATTATTTCCCTGATGACTTCTTACTTTTTATAGATGAGTCTCATATTACGGTTCCGCAGATTGGGGCGATGCACGAGGGAAATCTTTCTAGGAAAAATACCCTGATCGAGCATGGATTCCGGCTTCCTTCTGCGAAGGACAATCGGCCGTTGCGATTCTCAGAATTTGAAGGATTTATGAAGCAGGCTGTTTATGTGACTGCGACTCCTGGTAAATACGAGACAGCAAAGACAAAAAAATCTGATGTGACTGAACTTGTGGTGAGGCCGACAGGACTGCTTGATCCTCCTATAGAGGTGCGGCCGTCTGAGGGGCAGATTCAGGATTTGCTCAAGGAGATTCATGGGCGAGTTCGTTCCAAGGAGCGTGTGCTTGTGACTACTTTGACGAAGCGTTCTGCTGAGGATTTGGCGGAGTTTCTTGCGGATGCGGATGTTCGCGTGAGGTATTTGCACTCTGATGTTGATACTCTTGAGCGAATTGAGATTTTGCGGGATTTGCGGCTTGGGAAGTTTGATGTTTTGGTTGGAATTAATCTTTTGAGAGAAGGCTTGGATTTGCCGGAAGTTTCTTTGGTTGCGATTCTTGATGCTGATAAGAGGGGGTTCCTCCGAAGTGAGAGTGCGTTGATTCAGACTAGTGGGCGATGTGCGAGAAATGTGAATGGGCTTGTGATCATGTATGGTGATCAGATTACTCCTGCGATGAAGGCTACTATTGATGAGACTGGGCGTAGACGAGAAAGGCAAAAAGCTTACAACAAAAAGCATGGGATCACTCCTGCGACGATCAAGAAGGCGGTAAAGGATATTGCGATGCACGGCAAGTCTGATAAGAGTCGTGGCAAGAGGAAGGTTGATGCGAAGAAAATTCCTCAGGACGAGCTTGTGAAATATATTAAATATCTTGAATCACAAATGGAAATGGCTGCTCAGAATATGGAGTTTGAGAAAGCAGCTGAGTTCCGAGATCAGGTTGAGGACTTGAAGGGGGGATTGTAGGTTGAGCTTATGCTGCTGACTGATCGTGTCCCCAGTCTACTGCGAATTCTTCTGTAGCTAGGATTCTTTCTTGATTTGCTATTACTGATGGATCTTCGGGTGCGCGTCGTAGGTTGTGGAATTCTTCTAGGAAGGCGAATAGTTGTGCTATTGTTTCTTCTCTGATGTCTTTGATTTCTTCTCCTATTGGAGCTGGCATTGATGAAGCTTCGAGGGTGTCTTTTGTGCGTAGCCATTTGGTACCTCCTTCGGTTTTTTCTGTGAGTGGAGGGTGGAGCATTGTGTTTATTTTTCCTTGGTCGATTTGTGTTGAGATGTAGATGTCTCTAGTGGTTGCTGGTGAAGTGCCAGCTAGTAGGCTATTTGGAATTACGTTTTTGACCATGACTTCTTTTTCTTTTCGACCTTTTCTCGCTACTTGTTCTTGGTAGACTAGGAAGCCGTTTTGAACCATGAGTTGTCTTACTTGTGTAATGACTCTTCCGGTCTTTGTTTGTTCGTTGATTATGCTTAAGACAAGGTTTTCTGGTTCTGTTGATTCGTCAGTTCTTGTGTGGACTGTGAGTCTTGGGCGAGTTCTGCCTCTTTCATCTACGACTTCTCGGTTTACTTGGGCGAAGGCCTTAGGGAGGACTTGAAGTGCTTCACTCCATGTGTATGAGTCTGGGAGCGTGTCCATGTATGTTTCTGTTGGTTTTTTAGTCAGTTTGTACAGACAGATTTGTGTGTCCGATACTACTCCAGTTGCTATTGAGTTTATTAGGCTTAGAAGTAATGCATAATCGTTTTCTGATTCATCTACTTCGCCGTTTTGGACGTCTTCGGGCATGTTTTTCTCCAAGAAAGATTCCATGAATTTTTCGATAGCACGTCTTGCTTCGTTCAATTCTTCTCTTGCTTCTCTAATAAAGCTTATCGGAGCGAATTTTTTGGCTTTTTCTTCTGGACGAGGAAGTCTTGTTTTTGGGTCATCTAGTCTTTCCATGATTTTTTTGTGATTAAGTTTTGGGGATTATTGTAGGGTTTTTGAATTTTGTAGTCAAAAAGAAGTTGGTGGTTTCGTAATGATTTTTCTTGAGGGGCAAGGGGGAATTTTTGGTTGGGGAGGGGGTTTTGTTGTAGAATTGCGATGTTTCGTTAATATTTTTTAATTTATTTATTATGACTACTGCAGATGCTGCTTCTAAACGAGAAGTTCCAGAATTTGAATCAGAAGGGTTGTCTACTGAGCCTGTTGGTAATAATTGTATGTTTGATGTTGAGATTAAGCTTGGTGGATTTCCTTCGTCTGTTCACGTTGAACCCAATGGGAGGAATTTAGAAGGTTTTGATATTCAAAATGATCATTTGATAAGAGCTATTGTGTTGCAAAGGATTAAAGATTTATTTGATAAAACTAGGTTTGTTTTTAGTGAGAAGAGTGATTCTTCTCCAAGAACTGGGCGTTTGGTCGATAATGAGCATCCTATGGATCCGGAAATGTCTGTTGAGGGGTTGGCCAGAATTTTCCATGAAAAACTTGCTGGAGTTGGAGTGGTTGATAATGTGAATGTGGAAGTGCACGAGGTTGATCCAAATGATCCTCAAAAGAGTCCTGTAAGGATTGTCCAAAACTTTTCTTGGAGTGCTCAAGGGGGAAGGGCAGGCGTTTGGCATGCTTATTAAGCCACCATTTGTTCAAGTGCAGCCTTGTATAGCTGATGGAATCTTTGGAGTTCTTGTATGAAAAGTTCGTCGGCTGTTAGGGCTTTTGGGAATTCGACTGTTGCTCCTTTTGATGACAGCGCTACGGTTGTTCCGTTTGGGACTATTTTGATGGGGCAGGGGTTTTCTGTTTCTTGTTTATGAACGGCCCATGGATGTACAAACTCTGGTGGTTGTGGATGGCCTGGGAGGTTTTCTTCTAGCCATCTGGATAAGTCTCTGGCTGGTGTTAAATGGGCGTTGTCGCCTGGACGTTTTCTGAGTAGGCATGATTCCCATCCGAGACTGTGGTGGGTTGCTTGTAATCCATAACCTCTTGGCTTCCTTGTGTCTACTCTTCTTTGTGCTTCCAATGCGTACCTGGTTACTAACAATTGGCTTCTTGAAAATTTTTGAGTTGGGAGGTTTAGGCCTTTTCCTGCCATTGATTGTTCAGGAAGTATTGTCTCGAGGATTAGTCTGAGCTCGTGGGTTGTCATTTGGGTTAGTAGATTGATTTGTAGGGGATGTGGGTTCCCGTTTTTGTACGAAAGGGCTTTTAATTGGTTTGGTTCGTTTATGTCTGTTGTCATTCTTAAAAATCTTTTACGTGTCTCTATTAAAGCTACTAGTTCGCTTGCAATTTCATCACTAAAATTTGGAAGTGCGGTTTCCATTATGCTTTCTGGGGAGTGTTTGGTGTCTGTGCCTTGCTCTGCAAATCCGTGTCTTTCTCTTCCTGTTTGTTTTAAAACTTTCATGTCTTCGGTATTAAAAAACGCCTTCTTGCGGGAAGGCGTTTGATTTGTTTATTGTGTTTTTTCTTCCTCTGGTTCTTCTGGTGGAGTTTCTGGTTCAGCTGGTTTCTCTTCTTCGACAGCTGGTTCTTCCGCAGGGGTTTCAGGTTCTGGAGTTGGTTCTGGTTCAGTAGTTATTACTGCTGCAGGAGTTTCTTCAGTTGGCTTCTCTTCTTCAACTGGAGCCTCAGGTTCGACAGCTGGCTTTTCTTCTTCAACTGGAGCTTCTACTTCTGGTTCAGCAGGAGCTTCCTCGACTGCTGCAGGTTTTTCTTCTTTCACTTCTTCGACTGGTTCTTCTGCTGGAGTTTCTACTTCTGGAACCTCAGGTTCAGCAGGAGTTTCCTCGACTGCTGCAGGCTCTTCTTCTTTTACTTCTTCGACTGGTTCTGTAGGTGTTTCTTCAGCAGGGGGCTCAGGCTCAGAAGTTATTACTGCTGCAGGGGTTTCTTCAGTTGGAGTTTCTATTTCTGGCTCAACAGCTGGCACCTCAGGGATTTCTGGGACCTCTGGTTCCGCAGGAGTTTCCTCGACTGGAGCAGGTTCTTCTTCTTTTACTTCTTCGACTGGCTCTTCAGGCGTTTCTTCAACGGGAGCTTCGGGTTCAGCTGGCACTTCTGGCTCTTCTGCAGGTGTCTCAGGTGTAGCGACAGGAACTTCTTCTGCTGGGGCGCTCGGCTGTGCCTCGCTTTCTGTGCTCGCTTCGCTCGCACTTCCAAAATATTCAGCAGCGGCAAACCCGAGTGGGCCGGCGATGAATTTGTTTGGAGTTCCTGCGAGTTGGTCGTTTAGGTCTTTTACGGTTGCGTTGTAGTATTTTACTGAGGCTTGGACTTTTTCTTCTGCGTCTTTTAGTTCATTTGTTTCTGGAGAGGTGAGCGATGGAGCTAGGATTTCTGATAATTTTAGTTCTTTTTCTGCTTTCTCAGCAGGGATCTCCATTGCTTTTGCTTCGGTGCTTGCTGTTTTTGCGTCTTGGAGACTTGAAGCTTCGACAAGCTCGTGTCTTTTTGCTAAAGCTGCTTCTAGGTCGGCTTTTGCTTCGAATACTTTGCCTTGGTGTTTTTTGAGATTTGTCCAAAGCATTACTCCGACAGCGGCAACAACGAGAACGATGATCAAAAGAATGTAAATCATAATGTGAGGTTAGATTTTATGGGCGTTTTGGCCCTTGAGATCCATTCTACCCCAATGTGTTTTGAGCGCAACTGAAATTTTGGCTTACAGAAGGGAGGAGCTTTCTGTTTCTTCTGGCCTTGAGTATTTCTCGAGAACTTTTACGAAGGGTTTTGTGTATGATTTTTCGATCAGGCGCGAGTCTGTGATGATTATGCTGCGGTTTGTGCCTGTTGGTGCGGCGCTTGCGAGGAATTTTGTGATGATTTTTTTGAGAGAGAGGATTGCTCGTGGGATTTGGAATTCGTTCCATGGATCTTGGAAGTTTCTCGAAAGTGCCATCAAAAATGGGTCTGATGGTGGATCGAACGGGATTTGGAATAGCACGAGGTTTTTGAATGTTTGTTCTGGTGTGAGAGTCTCGCTTGCGAGGAATTCCCATCTGTTTGGACTCAATGAGATGTTTGATGATTCGGGTGCGCTTTTGTATATTTCGAGGATTTTGCCTAGGCCGCCGCTACCTTTTTGCGATAGCAGTGTGATCTCTTCTTTTTTGAGTTTTGGTGCGAGGATCAGGTGGAGTTGTTCGAGTTTTGCGATTGAGTTTAGGATCAATAGGTTTTGGCCTGGTTCTTTTCTGAGGAAGTTTTTCGAGAATTCTACTGATTTGTCGAAGATTTGACTTGGATTGCCGCGGATGTCTGAAACGAGGAATACGTTTGTTGCTTTGAGAGTTTCTTCTGATGGGGCTACTTCGAGGAATTTTGTTTCTTCTGGGAGAGCGAGAATTGTTTTTGTGAGTTTGCAATCGTCTTCTGCGTTGATTCCTTTACCTATTATCGTTGTGTGTTTGCGGAAATCTGTCTCGACTGCCCTGATGATTGACCTGATCAACAAGTCTCCTGTGCGTGATCTTTGGAATACGATTAGGTTTTTTGAGAGGTCTGTGTTGACGAAAATTTCGTCTAAGTCTTTGAGGATTTCTTTCCACTCGAGGAGAATTGGGTATGTGGTGAGGGAGGCTACGGCTCCGAGGTTTTGTGAGGTTGCGATGAGGCCTTTGATGGTCTCGCGTGCGCGTTCCCAATTTGGGTTTGATAGCTCAAATGCCGAAACCTCGAATTGTGGATAATAGTCGTTTGGTTTGAAGTTCCGTTCTGCGATTTTCTCGAGTAGGGCAAAGAGTAGCTCTGATTTTTCGATGAGTTCTTTGATTGTGTCTTCTTCTGCGTTTTCTTGTGTTTGGGTGAGTTTTAGGAGGTTTTTGAGGGGCTCAAGGGTTTTCTTGAGCAGCAAGATTCGGCTTTGTGAGAATTGGAGGTGTTGGGTGAATTTTTGGTTGTCTACTACTATTAGGTTTGTGAATTTTTCTGCGGGTTTGTATGCGTAGGTGCCGATGATTACGTCTGATTCTTCTTCTGTTTTTTTGTGGTTCGTGATTGTTGGCTCTTGGGTTTCTGGGCTGTCTGCGAATTTGTTTATTGGGCAAATGTTGATGCTTTGGAGGATTTGTTTTTCGTCTTGTGAGAATTGGAGCCCTTCTGTTAGGAGGCCTGTTTTTGAATCTTTTGCCCAAATTATTGTTTTGATGAGGGCTGTGATTTGTGGAGCGTTGAATGAGTTTCGTTTTTTGAATTCTTCTAGTCTTGCGAGCGAGATGTAGTCTTCTAGTTTGCTTAGTTTTGCGATTGAGGATGCTGTGTCTTGGGTTGGGATTTCGTTGAACAAATCGTCTGAGCACAGGATTGCGGTGTTTTTTGGTGCTTTTTGTGCGATTGCTGCGACGAGTTGCGGCGTGATGATTGGTGTTTCAAGGAGGAGTCTTGGTGTTTTTTTCTCTTTAGTTAGGAGTTCTAGGGTTTCTTCTTCTGGTGGGGTGAGCTCTGGGAGCTTTGTTGGTTCCGAGGCGATGATGTCTTTTTCTTGAGATGTTGCATCTGGTTTGCTTGAGATTTCCTTCAGGGTTTCTGCGAAGTGCCAGGTTGATTTGCTGCCTAAGTCTTTGATTTCTTGAAGAAGGTTTGGTTCTAGGGTCTCGATTCTTTGGATTATTTTGACAAAGAGTTGTTGGGCGGCGATGGCGTCGTCTAGGGCGCGGTGCTTTTCTTTGTGTTCGATTCCTAGGAGGTCTGTGAGGATCTCTAGACTGTACGAAGGAAGTCCTGGAAAGAAGATCCGAGTTAGTTCGGCGGTATCATATAGTGGGTTTTTGAGGGGGATTCCTTTTGATTTCAGGAAGTCGGTGTCAAAAGAGATGAAGTGACCGATAATAGGGGAGTCTCCTATGAATTTTGCTATTTCTTCTGATGCGTCTTCGATTTTTGGGGCGTCTTTTACGTCTTCGTCGGTGATGTTTGTGATGTGCGTGATGAACTCAGGGATTTTTACTCCTGGATTTATGAATGTTTGGAATGTTTCTGTGTTGCCTTCTAGGTCAAATTTGATGGCTCCAAATTCTGTAATTTGGTCCTTTCTTTTATCTAAGCCTGTGGTTTCGAGGTCGAGGGATATGAACATGGGTGTGGGGTTTTTTTGGGGGGGGGCGTGTTTTGTGGATTGAGGGGGCTTTGGGTTTTTGCTTGTCTACTTTCTCAGCCTATAGGAGATGTTTGGTTTCGTAAATGGGAAGATTTTGTTTGAGGAATTGAGGGTGGGTATTGCGTTCTGGGTGAGTTTTTGCTCACCATGCAATGTTTTGGTTGTTTTGTCTCTGGAATCTTTTGAGTTGTGTTAGGTTTTCAGCTTTTCAACCTGTTAATTTGTCGAATTTTGTGGTAATGTTTTGATGTTCCTTTGCTGAATGTAGGCGAATGTGAACAGTCCATTTATATAAAGAAGTTTGAATTTGTCACGAAGTTCTCGTGGCGGATCTCTCTTTTTTATTTGATGAAAAATTTGAAAATTTTTTAACCCAAAAAATATGATTATAAAAAACAAAAAACGAGGTCGAAAGAAGTTGCTTGGTGACGATTTGGCCCTTCATTTACGATTTTCTGAGTATGGCGGCAATGCCAAAGAATGGCTTCGTAAATGCGCTCTTATGCTTCCCGAGATCGAGAGGCGTCAAATTTGGAAAAAGAAAAAGTTTGGTAGTATTTTTGAATATGCTGCTAAGCTTGCCGGGATGAGTAAAAATCAAGTCTATGATGCTTTGAGGATTGTGAGGAAGGTGGAGAATTTGCCTGCTCTTAGGCGAGTGGTGGAGGAAAAGGGGGTAAATGCGGTTAGGGCTGTGGTTACATTAGCTGACGAGGCTAATCAGGAGTTTTGGGCTGATAAAGCTCTGGAAATGAATGCTCGGGAATTGGAGGCTTATACGAAAAGTTTTCGTGGTGATGGTAACAGAAGTGAAAGTCTTCACGTGAAGACTCTTCAACCTGTAAAAGTGACTGTAACGATGGAGCTTGATCCGGAGACTGCAGATCGACTCAAAAAAATGAAAGCTGGTGCTGGAGATTGGGAGAAAGCGGTGCAAATCTTGCTTAAAACTAGGGAGGAGTCTCTTGGGGTGGAAAAGCCGGAATCAGTTAAATCAGAATCTAGCTATGTGCCAGTCAAGATATCTAAATTTGTGGAGAAAAGAGATGGTGGTGTTTGTGTTGTTCCAGGCTGTACTAGCTCTTCCTGCGAGCTTCATCATACACAAGGATTTTCTAGGACAAAAATACATGACCCAGATACGATTTACTCTCTTTGTGCGGGCCATCATGATCTTGCTCACCGAGGTTTGATTCAAAACGAGCACAAGCAGCCCCACTACTGGAGAATTCTGGAGGAGCCAGATAAACGTTCGTGTAGATTTGGGTTGGATCAGCTCGTTGGGCAGCATAGATTAATGGGGGCTTATGGTGTGTGAAAAGAAGGGCTAATAGAATGTTTTCCGGAGTTTTTCTGTGTGATTTTTGCGCTAAATCGCAGCAGGCCTACCAGGAAAGCCAGAGTGGTAGTTCTGCATATGGCTAGTACTAAATTTTGACAATTCTCAAAAAGACGCTATCATGGTGTGAATTTCAAAAAGAGAAATTCAACGCCCTAGAAAAGCCGTTCATTAAAAACAAAACAAAAACAAACAAATCGTCACCGATGTCTCGGCCCGGCCAGTAAGGGAAACCTTCACGGTTCGAAAAAGAGACACTTCGATACGATCCTCTCCAAGCAAGGAGAGACAGGGGATAAACCCACAGAGCTCTGATCTAACTCTTTTATCCTCATTCTTTCTTTGCTTGGGTGATGGACCTTCTCCCGGCTCCGGCTAGGATTATGGACCGATCACCGTCTGAAAATTGGTTTGGACGACTGGCTTTCCAGTCAACTAAGTGAATCTTCAGATAATCGTTCCCGCTACTTTCCTTCTTCCTTGTGAGGTCGCGAACGTGGAAATGGGCGCCCCGTGGTGGGGGTATAAACAACACCGAAACCCAGGCTCGAAACAAAAATAAAAAACAAAAATTAGGCGTCAAAATCTAAACGATTGTTCCCCTCTTACCGGAGGGGTTTTCTGTTTGTGCGCGATTTTTTGCGCTACGTTACGCTACAACAGCTCTACAAACTTATCGAAGAAGTGCTCTGTATCGAGTGGGCCTGGAGTTGCTTCGGGATGGAATTGGCATGAAAAGTATGGGAGGGTTTTGTGTGCGATTCCTTCGTTTGTGTCATCGTTGAGGTTTTTGAGCCAAGTTTTCCAGTCTTTTGGTAGGGTTGAGTCTTTGATTGCGAATCCGTGGTTTTGCGATGTTACGTAGCATTGTTCGTGGTCTGGTGAATCTGGATCGACGTCTTGGCAAGGTTGGTTTTGGGCGCGGTGTCCGAATTTGAGTTTGTATGTTTTTGCTCCTGCGGCTAGCGCTAGGACTTGGTTTCCTAGGCAGATTCCGAAGATTGGTTTTTTGAGTTTGAGTGCTTTGCGGATGATTTCGTGGAGTGGTTTGAGCATTGCTGGATCTCCGGGTCCGTTTGAAAGGAAAATGCCGTCGAATTCTTCGCCTGCTTCGATGAAGTCGTAGTCCCAAGGTGTGCGGAGGACTGTGATGTCTCGTTTGAGGAGGTTTCGGAGGATGTTGAGTTTGATTCCGGTGTCGACGCAGATTATCTTTTTTGGTCCTCTTTTGTATAGTTTTGGTTTCTTGATTGAGACTTCTGCTACAAGGTTTATTTTGTTTGGATCGTAGAAGTCGAGCTTGGATTTTGTTGAAGTTTTTGCGGTGGTAGTTGGGTCGGCGTTGTCTTGTTCGATTCGGCCGAGCATTGTGCCGTGTTGTCTTAAAAGTTGGGTGAGGGCTCGAGTGTCTATACCTGTGATGGCTGGGATTTGGTTTTTCTTTAGCCATTCTCCTAGGGATTTTTTTGCTTCCCAATGGGAGTAGTTCTCGGAATATTCGCTGACGATTAAGCCTTTTATGTGGATCTGGTCTGATTCGAATCTTTTTGAAAGGCCTTCCAGATCTTTGCATTCTCCAGGGACGCCGTAGTTTCCTATCAGGGGATAGGTGAGAACGAGGATTTGTCCTCGGTAAGAAGGATCAGTAAAACTCTCGGGATATCCCATCATCCCTGTGTTGAAAACGACTTCTCCTGCAGAGGGAAGATCTGCACCGAATGACTCTCCTGAAAGTTTGGTTCCGTCCTTGAGGACGAGAGTTGCTGTTGGCATCGGGGGTATTGTAGAGGGGGGGTGGTGGAGAGTCAAATCGAATTATGATACAATCTTTTTTGAGAGAAAATTAACAAACCCATATGAATTTCAAAAATATCGACATTTTGACTGCCGAGCAGTTTGATAAGGCGTCACTTGTGAAACTTTTCAAAAAAACTCAAGAAATGGAGGGGATTCTCAAGGGGCAGCGAGGGGTTGGAGCGAAGGGAAAGGGGGTTGAGAAATTGATGGATGGGAAGATTATGGCGACTCTTTTTTATGAACCGTCGACTCGGACTAGGTTTAGTTTTGAGGCGGCTTTTTTGAGACTTGGGGGGAAGGTGATAAGTGGGGCTGATATGGCGACTACTTCGTCTGCGAAGAAGCGTGAGAGCTTGGAGGATACGGGCAAGGTGGTGTCAAAGCTTGCGGATGTGATTGTGATGAGACATCCGTCTCCGGGAAGTGTGGCTAATCTAGCGCAGGTGGCGAGTGTGCCGGTGATTAATGCGGGCGATGGGCCTCATCAGCATCCGACGCAGGGACTTCTTGATATGTACACTATATGGAAAGAATTTAAGGGTCAGCTTGATGGGAAGACTATTGGGATGGTTGGTGATCTGAAGAATGGGCGGGTTCCGCCGTCGCTTTGTAATCTGAGCAAGCATTGGAAGATGAAGTATGTTTTTGTGGCGCCGAAGGGACTTGAGATGCAGAAGGAGGCTCGGGCTGATTTGGCTGGGGCTGGGCGAGAAACGAGAGATGAGGTGATTTTGGATCATGCTATTGGAGAGATGGATGTGATTTTGATGACTCGGTTGCAGGAGGAACGGTTTTCGTCGAAGGAGGAGGCTGAAAAATATCGGGGGGTTTATGTTTTGACTCCGGAATTGATGCAAAAGGCTCGAAAGGATGCGATTGTGATTCATCCTTTGCCGAGGGTGGATGAGATTTCACCGAGGGTTGATGAAGATCCGCGCGCAAAATACTTCGACCAGGTTGAAAATGGTGTTGTGGTCAGGATGGCGTTGCTTGCGATGGTGGTGGGATAGTGGTAGATTTGAACGCGATGAAAAAACTTTTATTCAAAAACGCACGAGTGGTTTCTTCTCAAGAGATTGAGGAGAAGGATGTTGTTGTGAGTGGTGGTGAAATTTTGAAAGTTGTTGAGGCTGGGGATGGGGAGGTGTTGATGAAGGAGATTTTGGACCCGAGTGAGGAGTTTGGGACGATTGATTGTGCTGGAGAAGGGCGATATTTGATTCCGGGTGTGATCGATGCGCATGTGCATTTTCGTGAACCGGGAATGACTCATAAGGGAGATTTTGCTAGCGAATCTGCAGCGGCTTTGGCTGGAGGTGTTACGACGATTTTTGATATGCCGAATACGAAGCCTGCGACTGTGACGCGTGATGCTTTTGCTGCGAAGGTTGAATTGGCGAAGGAGAAATGTGGTTGTCATTTTAAATTATTTTTTGGAGCGGTTGATGAGGATAGTTTGGGGGAATTGAAGAAGGTTTTGGCTGACGATGAATTGGTGCGGTTTTTGGCTGGGGTGAAGGTTTATATGGGACATTCGACGGGTGGGCTTGGTGCTTCTGGAGTTTTGGAGGAGTTGATGAAGGATGAGGATTTGGCGCGGGGATTGGATGCGTTTGGTGGGCGAGTTTTTCCGTTGGTTGTGCATGCGGAGGATCAGGGTTGTCTGGACGAACATGAGGGGAAATACGATCCGGCGAAGCCAGCGACTCATGGAGAGGCGCGGCCGGTGGAGTGTAGTGTGGTGGCAGTGAAGGAAGTTTGTCATTTGGCTCGAAAGTATGATCGGCCGGTGCATATTGCGCATGTGTCGAGTCGGGAGGAATTGGATGTGATCGCGAAGTTTCATGAGGATGGAGATGGAAAATTGGTGACGTGCGAGGTTTCGCCGAGGCATCTTTTCTTGAATGATGGGATGTATGAAGATCTTGGGACAAAGTTGAAGGTCAATCCGCCAGTGCGGTCTAAGGAAGAGGCTGGGGAATTGTGGAAGGCTGTTTATGGGGAGGAGATTGAGATGATGGCGACGGATCATAGTCCACATACTCTTGAGGAAAAGGAATCTGGTTCTGCTGGGCAGCCTGGAGTGGCGCCGAGTGGGATGCCGGATGTGCAGACTTTGTTGTCTTTGATGTTGAATGAAGTTGTTAAGGAAAAATTGAGTCTTCAGCGGGTGGTTGAGCTTTGTTGCGAAAAGCCGGCTGAGATTTTTGGGCTTGAGAAGGTTGGAAAGATTGAAGAAGAGTATCGTGCTGATTTGGTTTTGGTTGATCTTGGGGAGAAGCGAGTTGTTGGGGAAAAGGGGGCTGAATTGAAGTATAAATGTGGGTGGAGTTGTTATGAAGGATGGGAATTGAGTGGGTGGCCTGAGATGGTGGTTTTGGCGGGAGAGGTGGTTTCAGGTTAGGTTTAGTTGACTGTGTGGAGCGGATTGTGGTAGGTTGCTCTCCTGTTTTTAAACGAATTATATGAAAGGAAATCCTGAGGATAGAGATGACTCTCTGGAGGCTTGCGAAGCTGGTGTTTTGGAGACTTTGCGTGAGTTGATTGCGACTCATAAGGGGAGAGTGATGTTTGCTATAAGTATTGTTTTTTTCTTTGCTGGTTGCGGGGCGCCTCTTTCTCAACAAAAGCCTACAAAAGTTGCTATGTGGTGTGCTGATTTGAAAAGAGCTGCTTTGGAAGGAATTGGGGTGAAAGGAGAGGGGTTGCAAGAGTCTTCAATGTTGTTTGATTCGGAAGGAGATAGGGCTTTGTTGGCGGTTGGTTGTTCTTGTGGGGAAAAAGGTTGGCAGAAGGAGCCTGCGATTCTTAGGGCAAAACGATTTGCTGATTTGAGGCCGGATGGTGGCTTTGGGGTTGAGGAAGAGGTTGATGAGGATGAATTGGTGAAAACTGTGAGTCCTACTTTTGGTGATTTGCATGCTGTGTGTGTTGGAATTCCTATGGAGGGACTTTACGAGGGAGAGACTTGTGAGGATGGAACTCCTAAGACAGAAGAGGTTGTGTGTCCGGAAGAGTTTCCTTTTTCTATGTTTGGGAGGTTGTAGGGGTGATATCTTTTAGATTGTTATTTGGGGGCTAGGGTTGGTCTTTTGCGGTTTTTGTGTTATAATTAACTATTGTTAAGTTTTGTAATAAAATAAAAAAATGAAACATTATTTAAAACAAAAATTTGATTTTAAGCAAAGCAGACTTGTTTACAGAGAGTCTCCGGAAGGGAGTAGGTCTTTGGGCAAGGCTGAGGTCAAGGAATCTTGTGGAAAAGATAAAAATGCGAAAGTTTGCGAAGCTCTTCTTTTGGGGGATGGAATTAAATTTGTTTATGAGGGGGGTGTTTCTGAAGATGAAAAGTTGAAGGGTTTTGGTTATACTCAGTTAATTGCGAAAGAATTTGCAAAGAAGGGGTATCCAGAGAGAGTTCATGTTGATGTTGTTCAAGGCTCTTATGGAAGAAATGATAGGCATAAACAGGTTGCTATTAGAATTGGCGATAAGAGTTTGTGCTCTGGTAATAGCAGTAGAGAGGGGGTTAGTTATGTTGATCTTTTGAAAGAAGCTCTTCGTTCTTTGCAAGAAGCAAATACCCATAGATTGGCTGAGTACGATAAATTGATGGCAAAGTCATCTGTCGCAAAAGAGGTGGACACTAAGTTTAACAGGGCTTTGGTTGCTTTTGTTTTGCAAAAAAATGGGTTTGATCCGAATGAGCATGTTGAAATTACTGCGAAAAAGCATGACCGCTTGGATATTTTTGAGGTTAGGATCACTCTTGAAGATAAAGATGATTATGCTGGAAAGGCTTATGATTTTAGGCGGGCTTTTGAGCTGGCTTTAGAGAAGCTAGGGGAGAGAGTTTATGAAAAACCTTTTATTGCGGAAGATTTAAAAAGTTCTGGACGGAAGGTATCTGTTAAAATGGATCATTTCTTAGTGGAAAATAGTTCCATGGATTCAAAGCCAGATGCAATCCCTGATGTTGAGATAACTAAAGGTTTAGAAGCAAAAGTTTTAAGAGAATTGAAACGGAAGAAATATCCGGATCTTACTTTTGTGAGAATTGAAACAACTAAGGTTACGGATTTGCCATTACGGGTTGTTAAAATAACTATAAACGGGATTAACAGAATCTCTGGTAAGGGATATGATTGGGCTGAAGCAATTAAAAATGCTTTGCGTAATATTCCTGAGTATTGTGATTGTTAATTCTAATTAGATTGTTATTTAGGGAGCTTTTTGGTAAAGTTTTGCCGATATGGCAAACCTTAAAGTTAAATTTTGTGAAGTAGAATTCGAGAACCCAACGGTGTTGGCGTCAGGTGTTTTGGGTGTAACTGCTGCGTCTTTGAAAAATGTGATAAAGCATGGGGCGGGTGGAGTTACGACAAAATCGATTTGGCTTGAGGAGCACAAGGGGCATGCGAATCCGACTATGTTTGGGACGGAGCATTATTTTTTGAATGCGGTTGGATTGTCTGATGCTGGGATTGAGAAGGCTCAGGGACTTTTTGAAGAGTATGGGGTTCCTGGCGTGAGACCAGCTCCTATTATTGCGAGTATTGTGGCTACAAAAGACGATGAGTTTGCTGAATTGGCTGATAAGATTGTTGGAATGAATCCTGATATTATTGAAGTAAATATATCTTGTCCGAATGTTGAGGATGAGTTTGGGCTGCCTTTTGCTTGTGATCCTATGCAGGCGGCGCATGTGACTGAGGTTGTGAAGAAAAAAATGGAAGAGATTGGATCGAAGATTCCTGTGATTGTGAAGCTTTCGCCAAACGTACCAAATATTTCGCGGATAGCGGCTGCTTGTGCAGACAAAGGCGTGGATGGATTTTGTGCGATCAACACTATCGGACCTGGATTGGGAATCAATCTCGAGACTAGGACTCCGATCTTGAAGAACAAAGTTGGAGGACTGAGTGGGCCTGCGATCAAGCCGATTGCGGTGAAGATGGTGCACGATATTGCGAAGACGACTGGGCTTCCGGTGATTGGAACTGGAGGTGTGATGACTGGTGAGGATGCGATTGAGATGATGATGGCTGGAGCGACTTTGGTGGGGATTGGGACGATGGTTTATTATCGGGATGTTGGTGGATTTGGAGAAGTTGTGGCTGAGATGAATGAGTGGTGTGAAAAGGAAGGGGTGAAGGATCTGAGTGAGATCATCGGGACGGTGAAAATGTAGCGCCCGGGTGCGAAAAATTAATGAAAAAACTATGGACGTAAAAAATCATGATACTAGGCCTGAGGTACTACCGATCAAAAAGATCGTGAAGGAAACCGATTCGATTTGGACTTTTGTTTTTGAGTACGAGCTTGGGTCGAAGCCTGGGCAATTTGTGATGCTTTGGGTGCCTGGAGTGGATGAGAATCCATTTTCGATTGCTTATGACGATGGCAAGGAATTTTGGCTAACTATAGCGAATGTTGGAGATGCTACTGCGGCTCTTTTTGAGCTAGGAACAGGTGCAAAGGTTGGGATTCGAGGACCTTTTGGAACGTCGTATGAAGTTGAGGAAGGTGATCATCTTGCGCTTTTGGCGGGAGGGTATGGAGCGGCTCCGATGTACAATGTTGCGGTGAATGCTTTGAAGAAAGGCTGTAAGGTTGAGATGATTGTGGGGGCGCGGTCGGCGGATCTTTTGTTGTATGAAGAGCGAGTTGAGGCTTTGGGTGTGGATGTGACTTATCACGCTGCGACTGATGATGGGTCGAAGGGGCATCATGGATATAACACTGAGGTTTTGGAAGAGATGTTGGCGGCGGATGATTTGGAAGGAGGGCCTATTACCCGAGTTTTCTCTTGTGGGCCGGAGGTGATGATGAAAAAGGGAGCGGAATTGGCTTTGAAAAAAGGAGTGCCGTCTGCGGTGTCTCTCGAACGATATATGAAATGTGGGATTGGAGTGTGTGGACAGTGTTGTATGGATGATAGTGGGATTCGAGCGTGCAAGGAAGGGCCTGTGTATGATGGGGCTGCGGCTCTAGAGCTTAGTGAGTTTGGGAAATATCATCGGGATAGTGTGGGGCGGAAGGTTGATTGGTAAGGGGTGGCTTTAAAATTTAACAAACAACAATATGGAAAGTTCGGAAGTTTCAAAAAAAATTGCTACAAATTTGCTTGAGAAGAAAGCTGTGATGGTGAAGGTTGATCCGCCATTCTCTTGGGTAAGTGGGATCAAGTCGCCGGTGTATTGTGATAATCGAAAGATGATTTCTTTTCCGCAGGAAAGGAAGGATGTGGTGGATGCGTTTGAGAATCTGATTCATGAAAAAGTGAAGAATGGGGAGATGGATATGCCGGATGTGATTGGTGGAACTGCGACTGCGGCTATTCCGTGGGCGGCTTTTCTTGCGGCTCAGATGAATTTGCCAATGATTTATATCAGACCTGAGAAAAAGGAGCACGGGGCTGGGAAACAGATTGAGGGATATCTTGAGTCTGGGCAGAAGGTTCTGATTGTTGAGGATCTGATCTCGACTGGAGGTTCGTCTGTGAAGGCGGCTGAGGCTGTGGTTGAGTCGAATGGCATTGTGACTGATATCTTTGCAATTGTTTCTTGGGAGCTTGCGAAGTCTACTGCGAGGTTTGAGGAAGCGGGGTTGCGGCTGACTAATCTGACTGGATTTACTGATCTGATTGGGTTGGCTCGAGAGAGAGGTGATATCACTGAGGAGATGCATGATGTTGTGATGGATTTCAAAAACGATACTGCAGGTTGGGGGGACAAGCATGGCTTTGTTTAGGAATTGCCAGAGGAAATGTTTGATTTTTAAAACCATACGAGGTATATATGGGTCTATTTTTTAATCATGCAAAAATGGGCCGACCAGAGAGGATTCCTGTAATTAGATCTTCGGATGAGCTTAAGGGTGGGGGTTTTGAGGGGATTGATGCTGGGTTTGAGAGGTTTAGACCTTCTACTACTAGAACTAGGCCTGGGAAACAAAAGATGATTCATGATAAGCAGGCTAGAATTGGTTTGAACGGGGCTTCTGTGTCTCAAGCGTTTCGTTATTCTTATGTTTCTAATTTTGCTCCTGATAGATTTGCGATTGAGGTTCGAGAATTGGTAGAGGAAATACGTGCTTTGGACTTGTTTCATGCGTTTTTTAGTTTGTATCCGATGGATGAGGAGATGGCCCCTGTTAAGCAAATTGCTTGTCATGATGTAGAGGATTTGAAGGATGAGTTGGTTGCTAATAATCTGTTAGGACTTAGGGATCGTGTCTCTCAGGTCCAAAGCAAGGTTGCTTTGGACGATAGTGTTAGGATGCAGTTGTTTAAAAATAAGGCTGGGCCTAATGAGTATTTGAAGGAGGCGGAAAGGTTGTTAAGTGTTTGTGATATTTCTCCAAATTCCTCTTATGTTTCAGATTGGATGAAAAGTTGTTCCACTCGTGATGATAGGGAGAAGTCGTATCTTAAGGCAAAAGAACTTGGAGGGAAGATTGATATGCGTGTTTTTACTCTATGGTCTAAGGCTTTGGAGAATATGGATGAAGCGAGATTTATGAAGAGATGTTTTGATGAGGATTTGGGAGAGATGAAATGTGGGTATTTGGTTAATACCTATGGATATTCAGCGTCATATGTTGAACGTGTGAATCTTTTTAATCTTGTCTGTGTTCTTATAGAAGAGGGGTTGAGTAAGGAGGATCAGTTAGGTGTTTTGAATGTGTGGAGGAATCACGCGAATTCTGCTGAGGAAATTGCGCAAGTTCATGAGTTGTCAGGGCAAGTTCGGAGAAAAACTAATCGACAACAACCTCTCGGTTAGGTATGATTCTCGGGACGGGGGAATTTGAAAAAAACTACTCAAAATCATTACACATCACATCATGCAAAAACATTTCGCAGATCGATTGGTCGAAGCAATAAAGGCAAAGGGGAATCCAATTTGTGTTGGGCTTGATCCCAGGCTTGATAAGATTCCGGAATTTATTCGAAAGGAGGCTTTTGAGGCTGCTGAAAATGAGGGGCGTCCTTTGAGGGCGGCAGCTGAGGCTCTTTTGACTTTCAACAAGGGAATTATTGATGCGGTAGCTGAGATAGTACCGGTTGTGAAGCCGCAGGTGGCTTTTTATGAGATTTTTGGACACGAGGGAATGCGAGCTTATGAGGAGACGATCGATTATGCGCATAGCAAAGGGCTGATCACGATTGCGGATGTAAAGCGAAACGATATTGGTTCGACTGCTGAGGCGTATGCCAGGGCTTATCTTGGAGAGACTCAGGTTGAGGATGAGGGGATGAGGGTTTTTGATGCGGATTCGGTGACTGTGAATGGATATCTTGGATCGGATGGCATTAAACCTTTTGTGAAGACTGCGGCTGCGGAAGGAAAGGGATTGTTTGTCCTGGTGAAGACTTCGAATCCTTCTTCTGGGGAATTGCAGGATTTGTTTGTTTACGATGAGGTTGCGAAGGGCAAGGAAGCCAAGCCTTTGTACGAGATGATGGGATATTATGTGGATAGTTGGGGAGCTGACGAAGTTGGTGAATCTGGATATAGTTGTGTTGGAGCTGTTGTTGGAGCTACTTATCCTGAGCAGGCGAAGGTTTTGCGAAAATTGATGCCGAATGCATTCTTTTTGGTGCCGGGATATGGTGCTCAGGGAGGTGGTGCGGCTGATGTGAAGCCTTGTTTCAATGAAGACGGTCTTGGAGCGGTGGTGAATTCATCGCGAGGAATTATCTTTGCTTATCAAGTGGAGGGGGCTGGGTATGAGGAAGCTGATTATGGAAAAGCGGCTGCTGAAGCGTGCAAGGTGATGGCTGCGGATTTGGCTGAGGTTTTGTAGGGGGGTGTTGTGTAATTTTGCAGGTTAGAAAGTCTTCACGTGAAGACTTTTGCAGGTTTGGGGGTGGTTTTTTGTCTAGGGATCTGTCAAGTGTGGTGCGATTTGTTCTGCGAGCTTGTCCCAGTCTTCTAGGGTCAGATGTTCTGGCCTGAGGTCTTTGAAGTTGTCGAATTCTGGAAGGGCTGTGAGTTCGGGGAAGTTTTTCAAGGTGTTTGAGAGTTTTTTTCGTCTTTGTGAGTAGGCGCTTTTGGCTAGTTGGAGGATTCTTTCTGGGTGTTTGTATTTTGGGGTTTCGAAGGCCTCTAGGTGGATGACTGCTGAGTCGACTCTTGGTTTTGGCGAGAAATGTTTCGCTGGGACTCCAAATGCGAGGTGCGGGTTTGCGTATAGTTGGGTTTGGATTGAGAGGATCGACTGTTTGAGATTTGGTTGTGACGGGGTTTGGGCGCAGATTTTTTCGGCGACTTCTTTTTGGACTAGGAGTGTCAGGGATTTTGGTGGGTTTGCGCTTGTGAGGAAGTGGGTGATCAGGGGTGACGTGATGTAGTAGGGGATGTTTGCGACGATTTTGTAGTCTTTGCTGGTTGTTTTGTGGGTTGTTGGGTCGAATTTGAGTGCGTCTTGGTGGAGAATTGTGAGGCGTTTGATGTCTTCTGGTGTGAGCTCTTTTTCTAGGTTCTCTTGAAGAGTTGGAATAAGAGATTCGTCGAGTTCGAGGGCTAGGACTTCTTTTGTTGCTGGAAGAAGTTGAGTTGTGAGAATCCCGAGACCTGGACCGATTTCTAGGACTTTGTCTTCTTGGCTTAGGTTTGCTGCTTTTACGATTCTTTGTACGATCGATGGAGCTTGGAGAAAGTTTTGGCCTAGATGTTTTTTTGCTTTGATTTTCATTTGAGGATTCTGAGTAATTTGATTCGATCTGTTTTCCCACTAATAATGGAGATGTTTGCTTTGGGGACTTTGAGTTCTTTTGAGAGGAAGCGGATTAGTTCATCGTTGGCGCGGCCTTTTTCGGGAGCTGCTTTTAGGCGGATTTTGTAGGTTTGGGTTGGGCCGTCATTGGTTTGTTCTTCGAGAATTTCTACGAGTTCGGTTTTGTGACTCTTTGGGATGACTTTGATGCGGAGGTAGCCTGTTTGAGGGATTTTAATCATGTATTTTTATGAGAACTTTTCTGAATTCTTCTACAACAACTATAGTGAGAGATGCGACTATGATGAGGATCCATTCTTGCGAATTGAGGCTTGTTGTTTGGAGGTATGTCTGGAGGAATGGGATTTCGGTTGCCATGTAGAGTAAGCCGCCTGAGAAGACGACTGCTGCGTACAGAGGTGGGTTTGTGAAGAATTGGTTGTTGAATATTGAACGATTCAGGCTGCGGGCGTTGAATGTGTTTAGGAGCTGAATGATCACGAGAGTGGCGAATGCCATTGTGACTGATTTGATGTATGCAGGCTCGGTTGTTGGGAGCGAATCGCCCCATGACCATCCGAATCTATAGAGGTTCCAGATGAATACGCCTGAGACGATTGTTGCGATGATGAGGCCGATGTATGTGAATCTTGCTATGAATCGTGCCGATAGTAGTCTCTTTTTTGGGTTGCGTGGGGGAGTGGCCATGATTCCTTTCTCTGGGTCTTCTACCCCTAGAGCGAGGGCTGGGAACAGGTCAGTACCGACGTTTACGGAAAGGATGAGGACTGCGGTGAGTGGGGCTGGGAGATTTGCTATGACTGCAAAAAATACTGTGGCGAGCTCGCCGATATTGCATGAAAAGATATAGAAAATAAATTTCCTCATGTTTTGATAAATGGTGCGGCCTTCTTCTATGGCGCGTACGACTGAGCTGAAGCTGTCGTCTGTGAGGATCATGTTTGAGGCTTCTTTGGCTACGTCTGTACCCTTGATACCCATTGCAACGCCTATATCGGCTCGCTTGAGGGCTGGGGCGTCATTGACGCCATCTCCTGTCACTGCAACGATCTCTCCTAGTTCTTTTAGGGTTTCTACGAGCTTGAGTTTGTGTTGTGGGCTGACGCGGGCAAAGATGATTTGTTTGGTTTTGTCTTGGAGGAGTTCTTTTAGTTTTTTGTCTGACATCTTGTTTAGGTCGCCTCCGGTTATGATTTCGTCGCTTTTGAGTCCTATTTGTTTTGCGATGGCTGAGGCTGTGAGTCCGTGGTCTCCTGTGACTATATAGGTTCTTATTCCTGCGTCTTTGGTGATGGCTATTGCTGATTTGACTTCTCTGCGAGGTGGGTCGATCATGCCTGCCAACCCGAGGAAGACTAGGCTGTTTTCGGCTTGGGCTTCTGTGTATGTTTCTCTTTGTTTGCTTGGCATTTCCTTGTATGCGAATGCGATGACACGGAGGGCTTGGCCTGCCATGTTTTCCATTTTGTCGATTAACATGTTGCGCATTTCTTTTGTGAGATCGACTTTGCGGCCGTTGAGCATGATGCGGGTGCAGCGTTCGAGTACGCTTTGTGGTGCACCTTTTGTGAGGGTGAGGATCTCTTTTGAATGGAGGTTCTTTACTATCACCGACATTCTTTTTCTAGTTGAATCGAATGGGATGGATTCTATTGTCGTGTATGTGTTTTCGATTTGTTCTAGGTTGAATCCTGCTTTGTGAACGAAGGTTTGGATTGCCCCTTCTGTCGGGTCTCCTATTATTGAGTATTTGTTTCGGCCTTCTTTTGTGAGTTTTGCTTCGTTACAAAGATGTCCTGTGATGGCCAATAGGTTGAATGTGTCGAATATCTTTTTGTCGTTTTGGGCTAGGCTCTTTAAGTCTTTTTGTCTTTGTTCTAGGTCTATAGAGACTGGGTCGTCTGTTCCTATTACGATCTCTTTGCCTGAGGCTGTTCTTATGTGGATCGAACCTTTTGGCGCGTAGCCGGTTCCTTTTACTTCTGCTTGAAGATTGTTGAAGTAGAGTTCTTTTACGGTCATCTCGTTTTTTGTAAGGGTTCCTGTTTTGTCTGAAAGGATGACGGTAGTTGATCCGAGTGTCTCGACGCTTGAGAGCTGTTTCATTATTGCTTTCTTCTTCGCGAGGCGTTGTACGCCAAAGGCGAGTGCGATCGTGATTGTGGCTGGGAGCCCCTCTGGAACGGCAGCTACGGCTACTGATATTGTGAAGAGTAGGTTGTCTATGAGTTCGCGGCCTTGATAGAAATATCCTACGAGAAATAGAATGGTCGAGAGGACGGCGGTCAGGCTTGCGATGAATATTCCGATGCGTTTGAGCTCTTTTTGGAGAGGGGATGGGTCTTGTTTTGTTGTGATTGTGAGGTTTGCGATTTTCCCGAATTCGGTTTTGAGGCCTGTTGCGAACACTATGGCTTTTCCTGATCCGTGGCTGACTGTTGTTCCCATGAAGACTGAATTGCTGTGCTCGATTTTTGGAAGGAATTTGCCTCTTAAGGTTGTGGGTTTTTTGTGAGTTGGTTGAGATTCTCCGGTGAGGATGGATTCGTCACATTCGAGTGCGTTTGATTCGATGATTCTGGCGTCTGCGGGGATTTTGTCTCCTGCGTGGAGAACGAGGATGTCTCCCGGAACGACGTATTTTGCTGGGATGTCTATTAGCTTGTTCTCTCTTATTACTTTTGCGTGTGGAGAAGTCAGGCTTTGGAGGGCTTCGATTGCTTTTTCTGCTCGGAATTTTTGGATGAAGCTGACTGCTGCATTGATCACGACTATAGTAAGGATGACTGTGGCGTCTGTGACGTGTCCGAATGCGTATGCGATTGCTGCAGCTGCGATCAAGATGATGATCATTAGATCCAAGAACTCTTTTATGAACTCTATAAAGAGGGGAGTCTTTCTTTTGGTTTGGATTATGTTGAAGCCGTGTTCTTTGAGGCTTTGTTCAACTGCGTTTTGGTCGAGTCCTTCTGGAGTTGATTCGAATTCTTCGTAGATTTTGTCGATTTTTTTGCGGTGCATAGGGGAGGGGGGGGTGGTTGGAGGTTGTATTGGGTCCCGATGTCGGGGGGTGGTTTAGTTAACATTGGGAATTGTTCCCGATGTCTGGTGTAAGGGGTGGGGATATCGGGACAATCCGATTAGCCCGATCAACGAATTTTTCTCATTTGCCAATCTTTGATCTCTTTGTGGTGGCCTGAGAGCAGAACGTCTGGGACTTGATGGCCCATGAAGCTCGCAGGTCTTGTATATTGAGGGTATTCTTTTTTGCCTTTTAGAATTTTTGAAAATGATTCTTCTTGGCTGGATTCATCGTCTCCGAGAACTCCTGGGATTAGCCGACTGACTGCGTCGACGATTACCATTGCTGGGAGTTCGCCTCCTGTGAGGACGTACTTGCCGACGGTGAGCTCGAGGTCTATGAAATTGTCTCGGATTCTTTGGTCGATGCCTTCGTATCTGCCGCAGAGCAAGATGATGCCTGCTTTTGGTTCACGTGGTTTGTCTTTTTTCGCTTCTTTTAGGAGTTTTTTTGTGAGTTTTTCGGCTGTGCGTTGTGTGAATTGTTTTCCGTCTGGTGTGAGGAAGATGACGGGTCCTTTGTTGAACTTGCGGACGTGTGCGATTGCGTCGTGGAGTGGTTGAGGGGTCATGAGCATTCCAGGTCCGCCTCCGAATGGTTTGTCGTCTACTTTTTTGTGCTTGTCTAAGGAGAATTTGCGAATGTCGTGGGTGTATATATCGATGATGCGCTCTTTGCGGGCACGTTTGATGATGCTCTCGTTTAGATAAGAGTCGAAGATTTCGGGAAAAATTGTAAGGATGTCGAAGCGCATGGCTGGATTATACCTTAAAAGAACTCCTTAACAAACTCCTCTGGACTCAAGATTGGTTCGGGTCTGTCTGGGGCGATTGTTGTTTGGAGTTCGGTGCCGGATTTGCTGCATTTGCGGGTGTGGAGTTGTCGGGGATTTCGGAGTTTCATTCTTGCAGAGTGGCGGCAGTCGCTGCAGTTGCGTGGAACTGGGAGGTTTTTCTTTCGGTACAGGGCGAGTTCTTGGGCGACTAGTCGGTAGTTTTTGCCGCAAGTTTCGCAGCCTAGGATTTGTTCTAGGATTGAGTCGTCTGTTTGTTCGATTGTGTCTGGAGGTGTGAATTTTACGGGCTTGTATTTTTCAGGATCTTTTTCTTGCCATGGAATCTTCCAACCTTCGGCTTGTTCTTTTGTGATAGGGAAGTACTCTTGGGCGACGGTTTCGTTGTAGTAGAATGCTGAAGTTTGGATTGGGAAAAATTCCATCCATTCTCCGTCTCGGATCATGTTGGCTTTGATTTGTTCGAAGAGTTTTGTGTATTCTTCCTCAGAATATTGTTTGTTGAGGATGCAGTGGTTTTTGTGAATTAGACCGACGCAGCCTAGGAGGTTGTGGTTTGATTTCATGCAAAATGCGCAGTTGTAGCAGTCTCGAGAATTGAATGCTGTGTAGTAGCATCCGAACAAGCTCTGAACGCCTTCGCCGATGCATTCGCAGTTGTAGCATTGGGTCATTCCGTTGCCCCAGATGTCGATGTCCATGCAGTCGGTTGCTTTCATGACGCAGTTTGTCATGTATTTGCAGTCTCGGAGGTCGTTGCAATCAAAGCTGTAGTAGGTGTCTTTTGAATTGTTGATGTTGTCTCCTGTGACGTTTTCGTTTTGGAGGCCGCGCATTGATTTCTTTGGCTGGGCTTGGACGAATTTTTGGAATTCTTGTTTGAACTTCTCGATGTTTTTGTGGTCGTGGAGGTCGTATTGTTCGAGGCGTTTGTTGTATTCTTCTTCTGAGTATTGTTTGTTGAAGATTTCGAATTTTGCTCGGTGTCTGTTGACGCATCCTAGGCAATCTTGGCAGCCTGTACAGTCTTGGAGGAATGCGGATTCGTTGCAGTTGTTGCAGAATTGGGAATATTCGAGATTGTAGCAGTCGTTGCAATTGGTGCATTCGTAGCAGAGCTCTGATTTCATTAAGAAAAGGAAGTCTGAGCAGTCTTTTGTGAGTAGAAACGTTTCTCCGTACATGCAGTCTTTTGCTTGTTCGCCGTCAAAGATGAGATAGCAATTGGTTAGACGGATTGCGTCGTGGGTGTAGTCGGAGTTTTCCATCTGGCCTAGTGCTAGGAGGGCGAGTTTTGGAACTTCTTTCCAGAGGTCGTTCCATTGGTCGAAGAATTTGCGTGAGGGGTCGTAGTCTCGTCCGTAGTCCATTCTGTCCCATCCGTCTCCGAACCAACATTCATTACAGTAGACGGGGAGGGATTTTTCTTCTGAATAGATTGAAATGATGTCTTTTTTACAGAGGCTACAAGTGTCTTTGTATAGGTGGCGTTCGTTTCTGAAGGCTTGGCGTTGTCTTTGTCGGCAGTTGTAGCATTTTTGTGGTTCTGGAGCGTCGATTTTTTTGTAAAAAGCTTGATCCCAGTCAGTTATTGGGAATTCTGATTTGCAGACGGAGCAACTCAGGTTTTTGATGATTTTGGTTTCTTCCATGGCCGGATTATAACCTAAAACACCAAATTTCTATAACATTCCTCGCAGTAGATTGTTTCTTTGTGGTCTGGAGAGTATGAAGTCTCGATTTGTTTTTCGCACTTTGCGCAGGCGCGTTCCCACAAGTGGTGAGGATTTCTTTTTGCAACCCTGAGGAGGTGTCTTTCGTCTGGGTGCAAATGGGGGAGAGGGATTTTGTATTTTTTGTAGAAATCGAGTTCTTTTTTCTCTAATTTGAAAAGTCTTTTGCTCTTTTCGCAGATGATTGCCCAGTCGAGTATCTCGTCTTTTACGTCTTTGATACTGTCTGGGAGTTTTGAGGCTTCTCCTGTTTTTTTGATTTCTGCTCCGTAATCGATTTTGTCTTGGTCTTTCCATTTCCAACCTTTTTCTAGGACTTCTTCTTTGGTCATTGGGTAGTATTCGTGTGCTACCGTTTCGTTGTATCCAAAAGCTGAGATTCCGATAGGGAAGTAGTCTCCCCAGATGCCGTCATCTACCATTTGAGCGATGATTTGGTCTACGATTTTGTAGTATTCTTTTTCCTCGTATTGTTTGTTTAAGATGCAGAATGATTTGTGTTTGAGGCCTATGCATCCAAAGAGGTTGTTGCTTGAACGTGAGCAGAATTGTGAATAATAGATGTCGTATCCGCCTTCTGAGACGTAGAGTCCTGAGATTACGTTGCGTAATCCTATGCCGATAACTGTTGAGTTGTAGCAGAGTTCGACGGCTTCGCCCCATACATCTAGGTCGTATGAGTCTTTTGCGCTGACTTGGTCGTCTGATACGTATTCGCAGTCTCTTAGGTTGTTTGAATCGAAGCATTTGTAGGCGTTTTTGCAGTGGTTTAAGTTGTCTCCAACTGCGTTGTCGTTGTGTGTTCCGTGCACTGCTCTGACTGGTTGTGTGAGGAAGAATTCTTCAGCTTTTTTCTCCCATTCTGCCATTTGTTTGTAGCTTCCTGTGTCTATCTCTTTCATGAATGTTTCGTATTCTTCTTGGGTTTTTTGTTCGTTGAATATGCAGTAGTTTTTTTGATGCAAGTTTGCGCAGCCAAAACAGTTGTTACAAGTGGTGCAGTCTCTCAAGAAATAAGATTCCGAGCATGTTTTGCAGAATCTTGAATATTTGAGGTTGTAGCAGCTTGTGCAGTTTACGACTTCGTAACAGAAATCGCATTTTTCGGTGTATTTGAAGTCCATGCAGTCTTTTGTGTCTACGAAAGTTTCTCCATACATGCAGTCTTTTGCTGTTCCTCCGTCAAAAACTAGGTAGCAATTGTGGAGTTTTGTGCAGTCGTTGTTGTAGTCTGAGTTTATGGTTTCTCCTAGGAGAGATAGTCCGAGTTGAGGTGTTGCTTCCATTAGTTCTCTGAATTGTTCGAAGAACGGTCTAGATGGATCAAAATCTCTGCCGGAGTCCATGGGGTCCCAATCGTCACCGAACCATACTTCTTTTTTGTATACTTTGAAGGGTTTGTCGCTTGAGTAAATCGAGAGCATTTCGTCGCCTGTTTTGTCGCATTTTCTTTTGTATAGTTTTCTCCTGTTGTATGAAGCCAATCTGCGTTTTTGCCTACAATTTGGACAGGCTTTTGGTGCAGGTATAGGATATTTTTTCTCATTTAGTACTGGAGAAATTTTATCGTAAAAATCGAGATCTTTTTGATCGACTTCGAAGGCTTGTTCGCATTCTGAACAGTTTGGCATTTTTTATTTTTATTTCTACAGGTATATTATACCATTTTTTTAGCCTCGAGGGAAGTAGTCCTGGGCTACCGACAATTCATATGGGAATGCGGACATTTCAGCTGGGAAAAATTCGCCCCATTCACCGGTCTTGGTCATATGTTCGATGAGTTGGGTTTGGAGTTTTCGGTACTCTTCTTCTGAGTATTGTTTGTTGAGGATGCAGAATTGGGATTTTTTTAAACTTACGCAGCCAAATAAGTCGCGGCCGCCGTTTACGATGTATGCGCAGTAGGTCATGTCTCGGACTCCGTTCCAGCAAGCGTTTGAATATTTGATGTTGTATGCGGGGAGACCGATGGCGTGGCCCTCGAGGCAGAGCTCTGCTTCGGCGCAGCCGAAGATGTCGTAGCAGTCTTTCATTGCTCCTGGGAAGTTTACGACCCATTTTAGATCTTCTCCTCCGTATCCCTCGAAGCAGTCTTTGCAGTTTTTGCAGTTTTTGATTGCGTCTCCGGTTGAGTTTTCGCATCTCAATTGATGGTATCCGATTCGTGGGTGTTTGAGTTGGAGTTCTTTGAATTTCTCTAAGTCTTCTTGGGGGAGGGGGGTGGTGTGGTTGTGGGTTTGTGCGATTTTTTCTTTGTATTCTTCGGGGGTGAGTTGTTTGTTGAAGTAGTGATAGCGTTTGTTTCGGAGATTTACGCAGCCGTAGCAGTCTTGGCAGTTTCGTACGTCGTAGCAAAGGGTGCAGTTGTTTGAGTTTTGGCTGAATTCGCAGTAGTTGCAGTTGTATAATTTGTCGCAGTCGACGCATTCATAGCAGAGTTCGAGTTTTGTTGAATTGCTGCAGTCCATTGTGTCTTTGGTTTCCCAAATGTAGTGGCTGTGCATGCAGTCTTCGAGGAAGTTTGCGGCATATACTAGGTAGCAGTTTTTTGAGTGGCTTACGTACGAGACGTATTCTGAGTTTGTGAGTGATTTGTTTTCGTTGATTATCCCTAGGTGTGGAGTTTTTTTGTGTAGTCGATCGAATTGCGTGAAAAATGGCTCATCGAAGTTGATTTCTTCTTGGTATGAGGCTGGATCCCATTTGTCCGACCACCAGCATTTTGGGCAGTAGACGGTGTATGGGGAGTCTTGGTCGTATATTGAGATGAAATGTTTTTGGCAGAGGTCGCAGGTGCGTCTGTAGAGGTGTTTTTCGTTGCGCCATGAGAGTCGGCGCTTGAGTCTGCAATCTGGGCAGTGGGTTGGGTGTGGGGCTTTGATTTTTTCATAAAACTTCTCGTCCTCGGGGGTGATGGGGAATGGTTGGGTGCAGTTTTTACAGTTCTTTTGCATAGCAAGTTTCGCAGTAAATGGTAAGGTTTTTGTCTGGGTCGTGGGTGGTCTTGGTTGGTTTGTTGCACTTGTCACACTTGATGTCCCAGAAATATTTTGGGTTTCTTCTGTCCATCCTTTTGAAGTGTCTGCAGTTTGGACAGGTCTTTGGGTGTGGGGTTTCTGTTTGCTTGTAGAATTTTAACTCGGGTTCCGTCATTCGGAAATGCTTTTTGCATGAATCGCATGAGATCGAATCTGGGGTAGGGGGTTTTTCTTTGTCGGTTTCGAGCCAATTGTATCCTTCTTCTAGGACTTGTGATTTTGGTTTTGGGAAAAGTTCAATGGCGATTGATTCGTTGTACGCGTAGTTGGCTGTTTCGAGTGGGAAGAATTCTCCGTAGTCTTCTCCCATTGATTTTTTGATTTTTTCGACTAGGTCTTTGTATTCTTTTTCTGAGTATTGTTTGTTGAGAATGCAGAATTTTTTTCGTTTCAATCCTACGCATCCAAAACAATGGCTAGATGTGGCGCATTGGAAGCAGTACTCGAGGTCTGAGCAGTTGGTTAGGCAGTTTGAACAGAACTTCAAGTTGTATGAATGGTCTCCGCAGGCGGCGCAGTCGTACATCATTTCGGATCCATCGCCCCATGCGGTGTAGTCCATTGAGTTTTTGACTGTTAGGGCGACGCGGGTGCAGTACCTGCAGTCTTCGAGGTCTTTGCATTCGAAGCAGTAGTACGCGTCTTTTGAGTTGTAGAGGTAGTCTCCGACGCAGTTTTCGTTGTGTTCTTGTTGGAGGTTTCGGTATGGCTGGGTTTTGAAAAATTCATCAGCTTTTTTCCTGAGGGTTTCGACGCCTTCTTTTGTGTCTAGTTTGAGTTTTGTTTTTTCTTCTTCGAATTCTTCTTTTGAAAGTTGTTTATTGAAAAGGCAGTATCGTTTGTGTCTCAGGTTTGTGCAGGCGAGGCAGTCTTTGCAAGATTTGCAGTTTGATAAAAATTGGCTGTCGATACAGTTTTCGCAGTCGTTTGAGTATTTTAAATTGTAGCAATTTTGGCAGTCAGATGTCTCGTAGCAGAGCTCGCATTTGTATACGTTGAGGCAGTCGCTACAGGTTAGGCTGTGGTAGATTCGATTTGAGTAATAACAGTTTTCGTCGTAGTCGGCTGCAAATACGAGGTAGCAGTTTTTCAGATATCCTGCGCAGTTTACGTACTCGCTGTTCTCGAGAGTTTGGCCCATTACGTAGGCGGACATGTGGGGGACTTTTTGTTCCAGTTCTTGGAATTGTTCAAAAAATGTGCGGCTAGGGTCGTAATCCATGGCGTAGTCTTCGGCATCCCATTTGTCTGACCACCAGACTTTGTAATGGTATACGGGGAATGGGTGTTTGTCGTGATAGGTTGTGATCATTTCTTCCCCTGAAAAGTCACACTTCCTTTTGTAGAGGTTTCGGGTGTTTCGTTCCATTAGTCTTCTTTGGAGGCGGCATTGAGGGCATCGTTTTTGTTGAGGAACGTCAAAGAGTTTGTAAAAGCGCTCGTCTTCGGAGGTGATTTCGAAGGGTTGGGCGCAGGTTTTACAGGTTTGGTGCATGGGAAGGATTATCGGTGTTTTATTTTACCATGTTTGTGTGTTTTTATTTAAATAAATCCCCTTAGTGTGAGGGGATTTATTTGTTTTAGCTTATTTTTTTGTTCGTTTTCTAAGATAAATCTAGTTTTTCTTTTATATTTTCCATCCATAGATAGAAAGAAGCTTCAGTCATGATTTCGTCAGGATAAAAAAGATTCCCGTAGTATGGCATTGCTGATTCGTAATCTACTAAATCGTAGTGACCAAGTACGTGGAATTTTTCGTTTCCTATTTTTTCTAAGAAAGGTCTGTTGTCTGGTGTAGCTGGTGGGTTTGCCAAATGATATTTTGGGATGCCTTTGTTGAAACTACCTTTTTTATATTTCATCAAGTCTTCTATCATGTAGTATACCAATTCGGCCATTTCTTCCCTTGTGTATTGTTCTTTGAACCAGGCATTTGCAGAGCCAGCTGAGGGCCGTAATAGGCCTAGTCTTCCTATTGTGTTGTATATGTTGCAATCTGGGTGGTTTATTTCATTTTCACAGTCGTCTGTTGGGTTTGAGCCTGTGTATTTGCCGTTATGGTATTTCATCATTATTGAGTTCCCGAGATTTAGCGCTTCGCTTAATAAAAGGTTTAAGTCCATATATTCACTGTAATGCGGGTTGACGATAGGACTGTCTGAATTGAGAGCGGCTGCGTATACAGTTTCCATGTCTTCAGGTTCGTCCAGTAGTTTTTTTAATATTATTCCGTATTTTTTTTCACTAGATTTAGTGGGTCTTCTTTTGTCATAATTTGCTTTTTGGATGGTATTTGACATCTTTCCTTTTCGGAAAAATCCTTGGAGTTGGTCACTTTGAAAATAGTAACTTCCGATTCCTACAGTTGCTACAACCAGTATTATTGCAGCTGCAATGAGTCCAGTTTTTTTTAACATAGGGTTTTGGTTAGGTTTTTTTGAGTTTACCATATCCCTATTATAAAACAAAAGTTGCCATTGTATTTTTGATTGTGGACTGTCTGGAAGAAGTGTCTAATCTGTTTTGGCGAGTAGCCCATGTTCTTCGCCTGCATCTAATGCTGTGAGGGAGAACTCTGCGTCGTCGGGATCTAGTCCTAGGGCTTCTAATGTAGCTCTTATGTTTTCTGGGCGTTCTGAGATTAAGTCCCAGGATAGTTTGTTGAGGGATGAATGGACTTGGAATCGCGCATGGAAGTACACAGCTGCGCAGGCTTCTGCTAGGGGGATTCCTTGTTCTTCAGCGCTTTCTCTGATTCTTGATATTACGTCTTCTTCGGATTCTGTAACTCTTCGTGTTACTTCTTCTGCTTCCTCTGGAGTTAGTTCTTTGAAGTGGAGGAGGGCGTCTTCGTATTCTCTGTCGACTGTTTTGTGTGGGGCTGAGTATGAACCTAGTTTGATTGTTAATTCGTGGATAAGTCTGAAAGCTCTCTCTTTTAGCTTTCTGATTTCTCTTGAAGTATCGAAAAAGTTTTCTGTGGCGCGTCTGCCTAATTTTAAATGGCTTTGGCCTCCTAATAAATATTCTATTTTGTATCTTATGTCTAAGATCTCGTCTACGAGTTCCAAGGCTTTGTCTCGGAGAAACTGACCTTTCTCCCCGTCGTTTAAGGGGAGGGGGATAGCTTGGCTGATTCTTGTGTTTTGGCCGTTTTGGCCGAGGTATACGTGAAGACTGTTGTGTTCCAATCCTTTTACGAAATCTCCAACGTCGAGGTCTTGGACTCGTGGTTGGTGTGGGCCGTATTCTTCTTGCAGTGGTGGGGTCATACGTTTTTGTTACAGGTATCAGATCTTAATCCGTCCTGTACTCGTTGTAAACCTCTTTTATCGATGCAGCTATGTATTCGATGTCTTGTTCTGGGATTGCGCCCATGTTGACTCGGAGGGACTGTTCTCCTGTGTCTTCGTCTTTTTGGTTGACTACAAATATTCCGTATTTGTCTGCGAGCACTTGGCCGCCTTCGTGAGAGATGTTGAATTTGTTGAACATTCCTTGGGTGTGGTCTGGGTGAATGTATTCAAATCCTTCTCCGAGGGCTTCTGCCATTTTTACTTTTGTGGTGTAAAGAATTTGCTGGGCCGTTTCTAGTTCTTCGATCCATTTTTGTTTGAGGGTTTCATCTGTGAGCAGGTCGTACACTAATTCAAAAGTTCTAGGCACTGCCAAGGCTTTGTCTCGAAGTTGTTTGTATACGTTGCTTTTGAGAATTTTGGCTTGTTCTTCTGATCCTGTTGCGAAGTGGACGAAAGAAACTCTGTCTCCGTAGATCCCGGCCTTTTTTGAATAAGAATCGTAAACTACGAATGGAAGTCCTGATTCTGCCAGTAGTCGGGCTATTTCTACGTCGTCGTCTAGGTTTCGGATTAGGCCTTGGTACGCGCTGTCTACTAAGGTTACTACGCCGTGTTTTTTGAGGATTTCTACTATCTCTTGTTTTTGTTCGGAGGTTGGGTTAACTCCGGTGTAGTTGTATGCATCTGCTTGGAGTAGAAGAAGTGTGTTTTTTGGGTCTTTTAGCCCTTCAATTGTTTCACGGAAACTATCCATGTCGAATTCGTTGTTTTCGGTTCCTTGTCGATACTTGATGGTTGTTTCGAAATTTTCGTCTAAGACTGATTTGTATCCGCCGTATCCGTTTGTTCCTAGGACTACTGTTTTTAAATCAGGGTGTCCTTTTTGTAGTAGTTGAAATACTTGTGCAAATGAAAGGGCCATTCCCATTGTTGGGACTGTGAGGATTTTCTTTAAGGCTTCTGGGTCTTTGTTCCCAAATATGACTTCTTTTGCTAGAGCCTCAATTTCTAAAAGGAGTTTTTCTCCTGGGCTTTGGTATCTTCGTAGGTCTGGGTTTTCTTTTCTTCTTTCTAATCTTCGGGATTCTGCTTCTTGGATCGCTCCCATTAGGTATAGGGGGCCTGGTTTTTGGTTTATTGGATCGCCTTGTGGATCAACCATTCCTTCGTAGACTTTGTTTGTAAGAAGGAATCCTTGTGCGAGTCCGTGTTTTCTCTGGTTTGCTGGGAGGGAAGGGTCTGTTGATCTTTCGTCTTTTAGAAAGGCATTTTGTGCGATTTGGATTGCGTTTGGTTGGACTTGTTCAAAGGGTTCGAAGAAGTCTCCTGCTGTTTGGGCTGCTGCTGCTTCCATGAGTGTAAGGGTAAGGGATTTATATATTGGTTCTTATTGTAAGGAAAATGTTAGGAAAAATTAAGGAAAATTTAAGCGTTTTGTAAGGCCATTCGTGTATAAATGTGGTGTTGTTAGTTGAATTAGGGCTGATTTTTGTGATATGGTGTTGGTGAAATTAACTAATCCGCTATGATTTACACATTGAACATGTTTAACACTGGACAAGTCACATTACCAAAGAAATGGAGAGATAAGTTTGATACTTCTAAGTTTGTTGCGGAGGAGACTGAAACTGGATTGGAGATTCGGCCTATCTCTGAGGAGGGGGATGGTGTTGTGTTTTATCAGGATGAAGGAGGTTGTGGATTGTTGTTTGAGCCTGGGATAAATCCAAAAGTATTAATTGATAAAATAAACAGATTGAATGAACTTGATAGATAAATTTCTTAAGATTCTTTCTAAAAAGGAAAAAGTTCTGGTCAAAGAAGCTCTTGCTTTTATTTTGGCTGGCAGGGATTTGGAGTTGAGGCCTGAAAAGATGAAAGGCGAGAAAAACCATTACAGGATTAGGATTGGGAGGGTGAGGATTGTTTATATTAAGGGCAGGGAGGAGAATGTTATTAGGTTGGTGGATTTTCGGGACAGGGTTTATAAGAAGCTCAAATAACATCAGGCAGAAAATTCATGTACTGGTCTTTTTCTCGCAAGGGTTGCCTGAAGGGCAATTTTGTGCTATAATTAACTATTGTTTAATATTAAATCTAACAAAAATAAAAATGGCATCAAACTCACCAAAATCAAGACCAGGTTATGTATCTGCTTACGAAAACGCTGCTTCTAGGCCTAAGTCTGTGGATGAATATCCAAAAACAGGGAAATTTTATCCTAATACAGAAAATGCGTTGCGTGAGCTTTTTAAGATGGACCCTAAGGATGAGAAAGCTTTAAGGATAGCTTATTCTGAAAAATTTACTGATGAATACGTGTTAGAAGCTATAGACAATGTGATGGATCAGATAGGAGACGTCATTGATAGGTTTGAGGCTGACGGTTTCTATGAACCTCTTTCTGCGCATTTTTGGATGCATTTTACTGAGGCTGAGGATAGAATGTCTGGGTATAAAGATGATATTTTACATGCTGATTTTGAAAAATCTCTTGGTAATTCTTCGGTAAAGGCACCAGATGAAAACTTTCCAATGAATCGTGGGGCAAGACTGAGGATACTGTTTAATTTGATATATAATTATCGGAGGTTGAAAGTTCATGTTCGTGATGCGCGAAGACGTCGAGCACAGGAGGCGAGACGAAAGCAACAAAAAGAGATTGGTACAAAATAAAAGTTTTACTCTCAAATAACATCAGGCAGAAAATTCATATACTGCCCTTTTTCTCGGAGGTTTTGTTTGATTTCGGTGACTAGGCGTTCGTATTCTTCTTTTGAGTATTCTTTGTTGAGGATGCAGTATTGTTTGTTTTTTAGGTTGAAGCAGCCGAAGCAGTTTTTGCAGCTGAAGGAATACATCATGTATTCGCAATCGACGTTGTATGCGCACCAGTATGAGAAGTTGCAGTTGTATACTTGGGAGTTTTCGATGGAGTCGTAGGTGAGTTCTGATTGGTTGACTACGCAGCAATCCATGCAGTCTTTGTCTTTTTGGGTGTCGTACATGTACATTGAGTCTTCGAGGTCGTGGGTTTTGAAGGTGTAGTATGAGTTTTTTGAGTTCACCATGTAGTTCCCGAAGCTGTTTTCTGCATTGTGGGTGTGGAGGGCGACGTGGGGGATTTCGAGTTTGAGTTTCTCGAGTTGTTTTTCGACTTTTTCTGGGGTTTTGAGGAGTTCTTTGATGCGTTTTTTATATTCTTCTTTTGAATGGGGTTCGTTGAAGACATGGAATTCTTTGTGTCTCAATCCTGCGCACCCAAAGCATTTGTTGCAGTTGCGGAGGTCGTATGCGTAATCGCAGTCGTTGCAGTTTGTGCAGTCTTGGGAAAAATTGCAGTTGTAGCATTTCTCCAGGTCGAGAGAGTCATAGCAGAGCTCGCAGTGGTTGCAATAAGACACGTCATCGCAGTCTTTGTCCCATCTTGAGTCGTATATATACATGCAGTCTTCTGATTCGAGGCTGTTGAAGGTGAGGTAGCAGTTTTTGCAGCGGTCGATTTGGTCGCAGTAGTTTGAATTTTGGGATAGCCACACATGCACAGATAGGTGCGGTTCTGAGTGGACTAGGGCTCTATATTGGTTGACGAAGTCGTTTGTGATTTTTGACATGATCTGATTTTATCAGCAACCTTGAAATATTGCCAAGTTTTTCCAGGTGTGGTTTAATTTTCTCCAAACTTTAATCAAATATATTATGGCTGAGAGAGATACTGGTTCCGAGGAGAGGTATTACGAAACGGGTGCTGAAAGGCACTATTGGGCAAAGGATGCGTTTAATATTGTGAAAGCGGAGCAGGTTGTTGAGTTTCGGGAGCGTTTGGGTGTTCGTAAAGAAGATCCATTGGATTTTCCGGCGTTGGTTGAGCGTGTATGGTCTGCTTATCAGGTTCGTACTATTATGGAAGACGATCGTAGTCAAGAGTTGCGTGATAGCGAATGTTTTAAAAATATAGTTGCTGGTTTGCATAGAACTATTAATGATTTGGATTTTGTTCCTAGAGCTCAGGCTGCGAATGCTTATTTTTATGAATCTTTGCTGAAGTTGTTTAAGGGTAAAAAGGCAGCGAAATTTGTTGAAGGTTTGAAGCTTTTGTTTGGATTTATTGTTGCTAAAGGGGATGTTCGCGTGGAGATTGAAGAGGTTTTTATGGAGAATATGAGTGCTATTGAGGATCTTATTGATGGAGTATGTGTGAGGGTTGATTTGCCTGTTCCTCAAACTAATTATAAGATGATTCTTGTTGTGGATTCGCAAGGCGAGCTTGTTGTTGCGTTTGATCAAATAAATAAAACTTCATAATGACACTACGAACTTCTAGTGATAACGATTCACCAATACCTACTGTTTGGACAACTGCCTTGGAAGCAGCTGCGAAGCCTATTACTGCTCCAGGGGAGGCGCCTTTTCGGAATTTGGTGACGGCTTTGAGGTCTGCTCAATCTAGGTTTAATGGACAAGTTGCAGGGGTTTTGGAAGAAGTTGTGGCAGGGGAAGTGGGGGAGATCACGGAGGATGGTAGGCGGGAGTTGATAGGACTTGTGGTAAAAGCTGTGAGTGATTATGAATGGCAAAGTCGGCTGAAAGAGGCGAATTCGTTTATTGGGCTTTTTGTGGAGGCGTTAAGGAATCCTGATCCGCAAGTTTTTGTCACTGTATTGTATGATTTTTTGGAATTTGTTTTGCCGGGCAAAGGTGAGTTGGTGGCTGCCTTTTATCATGCTAATGTGGATTCTGTATTCCCATTTCTTGAGGGGGGAGTTGGGGTTCTTGAATTAAAGATCCCTGGTACGAACGAGGAGGCTTGTTTCCGTTTGGAGCGGGTTGCGGAGGATTTCCCTTTGGATGTGCGGATTGAATACTAGTGGATTTCTCCTAGGTAGCATTTCTCGCAGAAGATGAGTTTGCCTGAGGCGTTGCGGTATGTGGTTTTGATTGGGGTTTCGCATTTGCTGCAGGTTGAATCGTTGAGGATGCGTGGGTTTCTGAGTTTGTGGCGGGCAAAGTGTCTGCAATCGGGACAGTTGTGGGGGACTGGGATGTTTTGGCGTTTGTAGAACCTTAGTTCTTGTTCGATTATTCGGAAGTTTTTGCCACAAGTCTCGCAGGCGAGGGTTTCTTTTGTGATTTCTTGGGGGACTTCTTTGATGTTGTTTGGGATTGTGTAGGTTTGGGGTGTTGGTGGTGTTTTTTCTTTTGGTTTCCAGTTGAATCCTTCTTTGGCTGCTTGATCTTCGGTTAATGGGAAGTATTCTTGGGCTACGGTTTCGTTGTATCCGGGAGGGGAGTATTTTGGGGGAAAGAATTCGCCCCATTCTCCTGTTTTTTTCATATGTTCTTTGATTTTGGGGAAGAGCTCTTTGTATTCCTCTTCGGTGTATTGTTTGTTGAGGATGCAGTATTGGCCTCTGTTTATAGAGATACATCCGAACAAATGATGGGAATTGTTGATCATGTCGCAATAAAAAACCTCGTGGCAATAATGAGAGGCCATGTTGAACGCTGAGTAGCGTAACTCGAGCGTTGAGATGAGCTCTGCGGCGACTTCTGGTTTGTATAGTGAATAGTTGAGGTCGCGGCAGTCTTTCGCGTCTAAGACGTCATACAAGAAGCTGCTGTCCCAACAGTTGGTTGCGTTGTATGTTTCTTTGCAGTTCTTTGAGTTTTTGATGTTGTTGCCTTCGCATTCCTCGGTTTGGACGTTGTATTGATCTCTGTGGATGGCTTTTGCTATTACTTTGTCTTTCCAAATTTGGAGGCTGAGTTGGATGTTGCTGTATGAGCCTAGGTTTAGTTCTTGGAGTTTCTTTTCGTATTCTTCTTTTGTGTGGGGTTCGTTGAAGATGTGATATTTTTTGTGTCTTAGGTTGTATGAAAAGAGGCAGTTTTGGCAGCTTTTGCAGTCGAAACAAAATGCGCAGTCTGCGCTACCTTCCATATGCATGGAATATCTGACGTTGTGGCAGGTGTGGCAGTGGAGAGATTCGTAGCAGAGGTCTGATTTGTATACGAATGTGTTGTCTGCGCAATCTCGAGAGTATTTTGTGAACAGGTTGAAATAGCAGTCTTCGTTGGCTTCGCCGGCGATGTCGAGGTAGCAGTTTTTGTCGTCTCCGCAGTAGTTGCAGTATTCTGAGTTTTCGCAGTGGACGATGTCGATGCCGAGTCTTGGGACTTTTTGGAGGAGTTCGTTCCATTGTTCAAAGAAAGGTCTTGAGAAATCGAACTCCTGGCCGTGGTCTCGTGGGTCCCAATCGTCTTTGTACCATTCTTTTGGACGCCATACTGGGAA
>Ga0233429_1000648_pt1 | contig 52033 bp, 42 predicted proteins | sample SI_118_April2016_3_FD_179879 | JGI IMG/M metagenome (GOLD analysis project Ga0233429, IMG submission 179879) | Seawater microbial communities from Saanich Inlet, British Columbia, Canada - SI_118_April2016_135_MG | ecosystem: Environmental > Aquatic > Marine > Inlet | place: Canada: British...
CCAGACTCCTACGGGAGGCAGCAGTGGGGAATATTGGACAATGGGGGAAACCCTGATCCAGCGATGCCGCGTGTGTGAAGAAGGCCTTAGGGTTGTAAAGCACTTTCAGTGAGGAGGAAGGTAAGTTAGTTAATAGCTGATTTATTTGACGTTACTCACAGAAGAAGCACCGGCTAACTCCGTGCCAGCAGCCGCGGTAATACGGAGGGTGCAAGCGTTAATCGGAATTACTGGGCGTAAAGCGCGCGTAGGCGGATATATAAGTTGGATGTGAAAGCCCTGGGCTCAACCTGGGAACTGCATTCAAAACTGTATATCTAGAGTATGGTAGAGGTGAGTGGAATTTCCGGTGTAGCGGTGAAATGCGTAGAGATCGGAAGGAACATCAGTGGCGAAGGCGACTCACTGGGCCAATACTGACGCTGAGGTGCGAAGGCGTGGGTAGCAAACAGGATTAGAGACCCTGGTAGTCCACGCGGTAAACGATGAGAACTAGCTGTTGGGGCTTAGAGCCTTGGTGGCGCAGCTAACGCGTTAAGTTCTCCGCCTGGGGAGTACGGTCGCAAGACTAAAACTCAAAGGAATTGACGGGGGCCCGCACAAGCGGTGGAGCATGTGGTTTAATTCGATGCAACGCGAAGAACCTTACCTACCCTTGACATCCTTCTAATGACTTGTAATGAGTCAGTGCCTTCGGGCAGGAAGTGACAGGTGCTGCATGGCTGTCGTCAGCTCGTGTTGTGAGATGTTGGGTTAAGTCCCGTAACGAGCGCAACCCCTATTCTTAGTTGCCAGCACGTAATGGTGGGAACTCTAAGAAGACTGCCGTTGATAAAGCGGAGGAAGGTGGGGACGACGTCAAGTCATCATGGCCCTTATGGGTAGGGCAACACACGTGCTACAATGGTCGGTACAGAGGGATGCGAAACCGCGAGGTGAAGCGAAACTCAGAAAGCCGATCGTAGTCCGGATTGGAGTCTGCAACTCGACTCCATGAAGTTGGAATCGCTAGTAATCGCGAATCAGAATGTCGCGGTGAATACGTTCCCGGGCCTTGTACACACCGCCCGTCATACCATGGGAGTGGGTTGTACCAGAAGTAACTAGGCTAACCTTCGGGAGGCCGGTTACCACGGTATGATTCATGACTGGGGTAAAGTCGTAACAAGGTAACCGTAGGGGAACCTGCGGTTGGATCACCTCCTTACATAATGTAAAGAAGATGAGCCGTTAAAAGCTCTGATTCAACAAGTAAGAAAATATCCGAATCATTTGTTGCACTCTATTCTATTCATTACGCTTGATTAAAGGCAAAATGCTCTTTAACAATTTAGATAGTAGACACTGTAAAAACTAAGAGTTCAGTTTTTAATTGTTTGATACCTTCGGGTTAAAAATAATTAATCACGCTCAGAGTTTTAGTATTCTAGAACATGCTTTTAGGAGTATGTTCAAAATAATTAGGTATATGTACAATGACTTGGGAATATATGATCAAGTGAATAAGCGCATGTAGTGGATGCCTAGGCAGTAGAAGGCGATGAAGGACGTGGAAGGCTGCGATAAGCCTCGGAGAGCTGTCAAACAAGCTTTGATCCGAGGATTTCCGAATGGGGAAACCCAACCAGTTTACTGGTTATCTTTAACTGAATACATAGGTTAAAGAAGCGAACCCGGGGAAGTGAAACATCTCAGTACCCGGAGGAAAAGAAATCAATTGAGATTCCGAAAGTAGCGGCGAGCGAAATCGGAACAGCCCAGATGCATAATTGATTAACAAGATAGGAGAACAGGTTGGGAAGCCTGACCATAGAGAGTGAAAGTCTCGTATTTGAAGTTTTGTTAATTGAGGTATCAAAGAGTAGGTCGGGACACGTGTTATCTTGACTGAACATGGGGGGACCATCCTCCAAGGCTAAATACTCTCTACTGACCGATAGTGAACCAGTACCGTGAGGGAAAGGCGAAAAGAACCCCGTAGAGGGGAGTGAAATAGCACCTGAAACTGCATGCGTACAAGCAGTGGGAGCACCTTCGTGGTGTGACTGCGTACCTTTTGTATAATGGGTCAGCGAGTTATTTTGTGTAGCAAGGTTAATCAATAGAGGAGCCGTAGGGAAACCGAGTCTGAATAGGGCGATTAGTTGCATGGAATAGACCCGAAACCAAGCGATCTAGCCATGACCAGGGTGAAGATTCGGTAACACGAATTGGAGGCCCGAACCCACTTATGTTGAAAAATGAGGGGATGAGTTGTGGCTAGGAGTGAAAGGCTAATCAAGCTTGGTGATAGCTGGTTCTCCGCGAAAGCTATTTAGGTAGCGCCTCGTGAGTGACCACTGGGGGTAGAGCACTGTTTCGATTTTGGGGGCTGTCATGGCTTACCAAGTCGAGGCAAACTACGAATACCGGTGAGTTGAATCACGGGAGACACACGGCGGGTGATAAGGTCCGTCGTGGAAAGGGAAACAGCCCAGACCGTCTGCTAAGGTCCCAAAATAATGGTTAAGTGGAAAACGTTGTGGGAAGGCTTAGACAGCTAGGAGGTTGGCTTAGAAGCAGCCATCTTTGAAAGAAAGCGTAATAGCTCACTAGTCGAGTCGGCCCGCGCGGAAGATTTACCGGGGCTAAAACCATTTACCGAAGCAACGGGTGTATGATTTTAATCATACGCGGTAGCGGAGCATTCTGTAGGTTGATGAAGGTGACTTGAGAAGGTTGCTGGAGATATCAGAAGAGCGAATGCTGACATGAGTAACGATAATGCGGGTGAGAGCCCTGCACGCCGAAAGTCCAAGGTTTCCTGCGCAACGTACATCGGCGCAGGGTGAGTCGGCCCCTAAGGCGAGGCAGAAATGCGTAGTCGATGGGAAACCGGTTAAAATTCCGGTACTGACTCTACTTTCGAAGGGGGGACGGAGAAGGCTATATTAGCCAGCGGTTGGAATAGCTGGTTTAAGCACGTAGGTAGTGAGCTTAGGAAAATCCGGGTTCACATTATATCGAGATGCGATGACGATTGACCACTTGTGGTCGAGAAGTAATAGATGCCATGCTTCCAGGAAAAGCCTCTAAGGTAAAGGGTAGAGTTAACCGTACTGTAAACCAACACAGGTGGACAGGTAGAGAATACTAAGGCGCTTGAGAAAACTCGGGTGAAGGAACTAGGCAAAATGACACCGTAACTTCGGGAGAAGGTGTGCCCGTATTAGGTGAAGGTCCTTGCGACTGGAGCTGAAGCGGGTTGAAGAGACCAGATGGCTGCGACTGTTTATTAAAAACACAGCACTCTGCGAAATCGTAAGATGAAGTATAGGGTGTGACGCCTGCCCGGTGCCGGAAGGTTAAGTGAGGAGGTTAGTCTTCGGACGAAGCTTTTGATCGAAGCCCCGGTAAACGGCGGCCGTAACTATAACGGTCCTAAGGTAGCGAAATTCCTTGTCGGGTAAGTTCCGACCTGCACGAATGGCGTAACGATGGCCATACTGTCTCCACCCGAGACTCAGTGAAATTGAATTTGCTGTGAAGATGCAGTGTACCCGCGGCTAGACGGAAAGACCCCGTGAACCTTTACTACAGCTTTGCACTGGATTTTGATGGTATCTGTGTAGGATAGGTGGGAGGCAATGAAGCATGAACGCTAGTTCATGTGGAGTCGACCTTGAAATACCACCCTGATACGATCGGAATTCTAACCTACTCCCTGAAACGGGGAGAGGGACAGTGTATGGTGGGTAGTTTGACTGGGGCGGTCTCCTCCTAAAGAGTAACGGAGGAGCGCGAAGGTACCCTCAGTGCGGTTGGAAATCGCGCGTAGAGTGTAAAAGTAAAAGGGTGCTTGACTGCGAGACGGACAAGTCGAGCAGGTACGAAAGTAGGCTTTAGTGATCCGGTGGTTCTGTATGGAAGGGCCATCGCTCAACGGATAAAAGGTACTCCGGGGATAACAGGCTGATACTACCCAAGAGTTCATATCGACGGTAGTGTTTGGCACCTCGATGTCGGCTCATCACATCCTGGGGCTGAAGCAGGTCCCAAGGGTATGGCTGTTCGCCATTTAAAGTGGTACGCGAGCTGGGTTTAGAACGTCGTGAGACAGTTCGGTCCCTATCTGCCGTGGGCGTTGGATATTTGAAAGGGTCTGTTCCTAGTACGAGAGGACCGGAATGGACGTACCCCTGGTGTACCGGTTGTAATGCCAATTGCATTGCCGGGTAGCTATGTACGGAATGGATAACCGCTGAAAGCATCTAAGCGGGAAGCCAGCCTTGAGATGAGATATCCCACACATTAAGTGAGTAAGATCCGTTAAAGACTATGACGTTGATAGGCAGGGTGTGGAAGCGCAGCAATGCGTGGAGCTAACCTGTACTAATTGATCGAGAGGCTTGATCATATATTACCTAAGTTATGGTACATATTTTGATAGAAGCTAAAACTAAGGGTACGAACTCTAACAACAGTGTCTACATAATCTAAATTGTAAGAAGCATACAAGCCGAATTTGGTGAGCTTTAGCTCATCATACAAGTTTGTCTGGTAACCATAGCAAGTAGGAACCACCTGATCCCATCTCGAACTCAGAAGTGAAAATACTTAGCGCCGATGGTAGTGTGGCAGGTGCCATGTGAGAGTAGGTCATTGCCAGGCATTTAAATAAAAACGAAAGCCTCAACAGGATTCTGTTGGGGCTTTTTTTTGTCTTAGAAAAGGCGAGAATTAGCTGAGGCATAAATTGGTTTAAGGTTTTATTTTAGATGGGAAAGGAAAAAATATTTAAAACAATGCTTTGGTCCTCGCTTCAGAGAGCAAGAGGAAAAAATAGTGGTTGCTTCGATGCTTGAAAGTTTAGCTGAAAAGAAAAGCGAGCACAAAGAGGAGCTGAGTGAGAATAGAAAAGAGCTTTTTGTGAGGCTTAAGCAGCAGATTTACTCATATTTTTCTATACAAATGGAAAAGCTGACATTAATGCGCAAAGAGATATGTGATCTATCTAGAGCAGAGTACTATAGCAATGCAGCGTTAGTGAAGCGTGTTTCTGAAAGCGACTCTGTTTCTGTTGAGCTTTATCTGAAAGGAAAATAATATCAATGTTGTTAGAATTTAATGCAGCTAAAAAAATATCGAATATAGCTTCTGTTAAAGAAAAATTAAATTCAGACAATCTTGATCTGCTCGATAAAATTTTACATGGTTTGTGGCGCCGCTCAATTCATCCTGATGATTGGGGTTTGCTTGAAAAAGGGCTTGCTCCAGGCCGCAAATACTTAGTCAATGGTCTTCAGGGCATCAAGGAAAAAGGAGATGATACAGGTTGGCTTTTTGTTAAAGCGATAGAATCAGAAGAGAGTGGCATCGTGCAAACGATGGGGGTGGCGCTCTTAGCGCTTGCTATTTATGAAAAGAAAATTCACGTTAAAGACAAGTTTTTTGAAATAACAGGTATTCTTTCTGAATGGACGGCATCTAGCTTTAGGGATAAAAAAAAGCTTTTTGGGCTTGCGGGTGTTGAGCGAGCTTGGAGTGCTAGAAAAATAGAGTCGGAAGATACTTTTTTCTTATATACTCAAAAACTGAAATTACAGCCTTGGCATTTTGCTTGCCTGCTGGACAGGTTTGCTGCTCAAAAAGGCTGTATGTCTTCTGCTTGTCGTATTGCAGTAAAGATCAGAGATAAAAAAGTTCATCCCTTTATGCTAGGTAAAGAGTTGTTTAAACAGTGCGGTATTGCTGAGAGTTGGGATGAAAACTTCCCGTCGGCTGAAATAGCTAAACGAATTTTTATCAGTTTGGCGCAAAAAGGGCATGCGCGAGCTATTTTTGAATTGGGTTGTTTGCCTTTTTCCGATAAAGCCATTTTACGTAAAGTTCTGCTTGAGATTCTGGATCTAGATAAGCCCTCTTGGGGCGATTTGTTGGTGTACAATTTCTCAAATCGTATAATGTCAACCTACTTGTTTTGTAAGGCTATACATGAAGGCTATTATTTAGCAGTGAATAATTTGTCAGTGAGCCCTACCAAAGAAACTTTCCGTATGAGTTTTGCTTTTGGGTTGTGGGAATGAGAGTCTGGTTTGAAGAAAATCGCTCAGATATAAAGGGCATTCAGAATACTTATGCCGCCGTATTGTGTAGATTGCTTGTAAAGGAGAAACCTGAGGCTATTTGTAATATTGCAACTCTTGTTGAAAGATCATTGATTCTTGTTTGGGATGAGCTTTTTGGTGTACTGAAACTTATTGGTGCTCCCAGAGAAGATAATCCAAAACAAAACGCAAATCGATTGTATTTGTTGGCTTGGTATAGGGGATTTGAACAAGCTTATAAAAAAATTGATTTTAAGAATGTTGTTTTAGAAGATCTTAACGCTCTTTTTATTTTAGCCTGTAAAAAAGCTGGGAATAAAAATAAAACATCTCAAGAGCAAGCGGCCAGCGCAAAGCAGGGCGTTTCAAAACTTGCCGAGACTTATGTTGAAGCTAAATTTATTCTTGCTGTTCTTGAGCCCTGCCAAGAAAAAAAAGAACAGATTTTAACTGAGTGCTTTGAGAGAAAATTCAGAGAGAACCCTGAAGAAAAATATATGCTTGCGGCTATCCTTAAAGGTTTAGGGGGAGAGGAAGCAAATCTCAACAATTTAGTCAGCAAAGATCGATTAAATTGTTTTGATGAATTAAGGCAGACTCTTTCTTTCTATTTTAAACAGTATCACGGAGTGCTTGATAAGCTTCGTTCAAGTGTTTTTACTGCGAGCAAAATGCAGTACTATTCTAATGGTACAGGAGGGGCGGAGGGCAGGAAGCGCAGAAAACTAAATAATGGCAAAACTGCTTTGAGAAACTGATGTTAAACTATTATTTACAACAACAAGGAATAGGGCCGTGTCCGGAGAAAAATACATACTAAACCCTAGCGAAAAAAACTTTCGAAAGTCATTTTTGCGTTATCTGGATGATGTCATCGATATGCTTTTGGAGAATCCTGCATTAACTAATCTTGTTTTTACAAAGGATTTCACGGATTCTTTCGTAGATTGTGAACAAAAGCCTGAAGAGTTTCCGGAAGCGGTTCAGGAGATGAAGTCTTTTTTTGGTGATCTTGCTGGTGATATAGGGAGTGGGCAAGCTATCTTACAGGCTATTGATGGGATGGAAGGTCTTGATAAGGAGAAATTTAAAGATGCTTGGTTGAATATAGGGGACAGAATCGACACTGTAAGTAATCGTAATTTTGTACAAACAGCATCTCCTAGTCTAAACCCCTATCACTTTCTTGCTTTTAAAAAACTTAAAACTCATTTGGAAGGGAAAGGGATAGACGAGAACGAAATCCCTGTTGCGCTACGGTGGCTAGGCTATTGCTTGAATATGAATTTCCCGATTTATGATGGTATCAGCGTATATTGGAGTAATGGTGTTCCTGGCTATTGTCGTAGCTTGGGTAAGAGTGAATCCGACGATTGGGTTTTAAAGCAATATGTTGAATCTGCACAGTATGGCGCTGTAGAGGGTTGGGAATCGAAGGCTGATAAGCTTACGGACTTTCAACAGGAAGAGAGCAAGGATGTGTCCAAGGCCGCACGTGAATTGTTAAAAAGAGGTGTTGAGGGTTCGCAATCGGAGGCTGATGAGTCAAGCGATGACTTTACGAGCTCCCAAGTGGAATCGGGCAGATGTTCATTAGATAGGCGGCATCCAACGCTAAGCTCCTCACTCGAATCTGTAGAGGGAGGTGTCTTAGAGGCTAATAAAAACTTTGTTAAAGACTGCGTGCGGCGACGAGTATGGCTGTCTAAATGGCATAAAAAAAATTCCGAAAATAAAGCGTCTTTGCAAGCAGGCAGAGAGAAATCTCTACAAGTGAGTCTGGACAGTTTAATTAAACCTATGCTTTCCAGTCATGAGAATTATATTGATGAATTGAAGCGTTTGGCAAAACGCTTAAAGCCAAGTGATAAGATCTCGTTTAAAGCCTTTGCGGCAAATGCATTGCAATCACTTCCCGATAAAAAGAAAGATGAATATTGGGTGCCAGTCGTTTTGTTAGCTGTTGCTCAAAAAGGTTTTACACAAGAGAATTGTTTTTCAGTACATGATCTTCTACAAGGTAGATACTTGCCCGAAGAAGCTGTTGGCTTTATGTTAAATCTCGCAGAAAGCGGCGATGTCTGTGTCACTAAGCTAATGTTGAAAGTTGATTTGCCTTTAGAGATATTAAGTGAAGAGATGTGTCGGAAGTTACTTGATGAGCTAAAGGTGCGGGATAAAGAGAAGCGAGCTACTTTTGTTAGGCAGTTACTGGCTAACACTTTTGCTGCAGAGAAAAAGCAAGAAGCAGAGGGGAGCGAGGAATTAAAAAACCGGCGATACAATAACTTGGCTGTTTTTTTGAAAGTTTTAGCGGATTATCAGGAGCTAACAACTCAACCATTTAAAATTCATTTGGATGTAAAAGACACCGAATTAATGAGTGTTTGGTTTGCTGGCATGCCAGAAGGTAAGGCTTTTGATACCTTTGCAGAAGCTACAATAGAAAGGCTTACGGATGACTGGAAAAATGATCTAGCTTCTGCTGCGGATGATCCTGACAGAGAGGGTATTGTTGGTTATTTATTACAAGCTGTAATGAATTTAATGGACGAATCAAAGTGGCCAATAGCAAATGTGAACTATCCTCTTCGAATAAAGCAACTGCTTATTTTTATCAAGAATATTCTTGGAAGAGATATTGATACTAAAAGTGAGGTAAAGCTTGAGAGTTTAACAGCCTTAGTAAAAGCGATGTCTCAACAAACCACATTGACCGAAGTATTACGTCAGGAAGTACTTGAAGTCTTAGCAAAAGCTTATCGTCGAGAAATAGAAACGATAAAGATGTATGAGATAGTCGAAGAGGTGGCGGTAGAGGATAAGGCAGCAAGAGAGGAGAGGGCGAGGCTGGATGAGGATTTTTCTACATTAACTAATGAGCTTTTGGGCCACTGGCCTAAAGAGTCTAAAGCAAAAGCTGTTTTCACTATTTCTAAGAGCAGTATTATTTGTTCGTATGATTTTGAGCAATTAGTTGTTTTCTTTAGAGATGTTTTAGCGGAGCATGATAAAGAGCTTTTGGCTCTGAATGGCTTTTGGTGGGTTCCAAAGGCGCCCCTGGAAGCTGCTCTAAAATGTTTTAAAGAGATGATTCAAAGTCCAAGGAACAGTGATGAGAAATCGACTCGCTTTTTTACGGCATTGATTCTGCTCTTGCGGGCAGACGATCCTTGTATGGGTGAGGAGTTCTTGGATGAAGTGAAAGAATGCCTGGGGGCGCCAGCAACGGTGCAGAATTATTTGCCTGAAATGTTGAATTTTGTTGGTCATAAAAAAAAGTTTTGTTCGCGGCTTTTTATTGAGGTGCTGTCAATTTTTTATGAGGTTGTTAACGCACTCCTAAAAAAGAAAACACACCCAGGGATAGATGATAATGATTTTTTGCAAGGCCGGGAAGACTATACTTGTTTTTCTAATGCTGTGCTTGCTTGTCTAAAAAAATTGCCCAACAAGGTATTGGAAGAAAGATGCTATCTTCCTTCTGCTTCTTTTGAAGATGAGTATTTGTGTGAACAAGTTAAAGCGATTTTGCTAGAAGCCAGACTTGCAAGCGCAAAAAATGTTAATTTGGTTTGGTCTTCCTCAGAGAGCAATACGGCATTATGGAAGAGCGAGCTATATTTTCCACATGTTTTGCGTGGAGTGATGGAGGCTGAAAGCATTGATAGCACATTCTTTGCTTTTCTAGTCAAAACAGCGTGGGCACAACGTGAAAAATTTTCGACTCCAAGTGGTCGTCAAAAAAAAGCAGGTAAGCTTTATCTGGATTTTTTTATTTCACATCAGAGTCATCGCATACAATTAGAGGCGCGCTGTGAGAATGATGTTGAGAATGCTGCAGATCTTATGGATTTCCTTAAAAGCAGCTATTCTGATGATTTAAATTCAAGAAAAAAACAACGAACTGGATATGGCCGCAGTTAGGCAAATAACATAGTCATGCCAGGCGCCCCTTTCCTTTTTTTATCATGTTTAGGAGCAGTTTGCGTTAAAAGTAGCAGAGTTGATAGGTGGCTAAAGGTCGGATCCTGGCGCTTTTACTGTAGGACCTTTTCTATTTGGCAAGCCTTTTGTACCAAAAAGTCCGAAGAGAATAATGATTGCAAGGACTAATAGGGTTGTGCGAATAGCAACAACGCGGCTGCGCAGATTGATTTTTACGTAGTTTTCTGCAAGTTTTGTAGGTGTGTTTAGTTTTTTGAGTGATGCTTCAAGTTGGGGTGTGCTCATGAAGGGTACGTCTTTAACAATGCTTACGCGATATTTTGCAGTGGGTGGGATGATGTTTGAATGTTTTACAGTGCCTTTAACTGAGGCAGTTAAAGCCATGATTAATACCAGGCCTATTAATGCAATACCAATAGCGTTACCAACATTTCTTGTTGCGCCTTGAACACCTGATGAAACTTCAGCAAGATCTTCAGGAACGGCTTCTGCAATCACATTGCTTGCTTGTGAGGATAAAAGACCAACACCTGCGCCAGATATAAATAAGCCTATGACTAGAAACCAAATATTAATCCCTGTTCGCTCTAAGCCTAGCGCAATTAAAAAACAAGCGATAGCTGAAATAATAATACCAATGCGACAAATAGTGCGAGGTGAAGCTTTTGGCCAAGCGACGGGCGTTCCAATTGAAAATAAAGTGATACCTACCGCAAAACACAGTAAAAACAAGCCTGTTTCTATCGCATTATAATTTAAAACAATTTGTAAAAAAGTAATTAAAGCGAACATGACCCCACCAAGAATAATAAAAACTAATGCGTTCATGTAAAGGCCACTTCGTGAAGCTTTGTTTTTAATGAAAATTTGCGGAAGAATGACAGCTTGTTTTTTGCGTTCTTTGTAAGATTCATAGAGAGAGAAAAACCAAATAAACAAAATGCCTGCGATAATAAAAAAAGGTGATGGTGATAAGCCAAAAATAGTAAAGGGTGCGGCAAGTGGTTTAAAAGCTCCCCAAGAGCTTACTTTGGCAAGACCATAGGTAAATAAAGATAAACCAATGATAATTAAAATAGAGCCAGAGATATCGATTTTAATCGGGCGCCCAGGGATTTTAACGTTGCGTTGAAAAAACAATAAAACAAAAAGAAGGATAAATAAGGCGGTAAGCCAAATATAATTATCTCGCCAATTGGCGGCAACAATAATCCAGCCACCAAGAATAGGGCCAAGTGCAGATGCGATGCCATTAGCAGCAGCAAGAGATGCAAATGCAATTGCGCGCATTTGGCCTTTGTAAACCACCATGACAATACCAATGGTAGCGGGGATGGCAAGGCTTGCGCCGATACCCACTAGAACACGTGCAACAAAGGTAAAAACAACCATGGTTGGGCTGAAGTAAGCGACGAGTTCACCGAGCGCTAAAATTAAATTGCCGATAATTAATAGGCGTTTCCAGCCGATCCGAATACCAAGTACGCCGCCTAGAATCATAAGTGCGCCGGTGACTAAGGGATAAATAATATTGGCTAATTGGATTTGTGCAATGCTTGCATGAAAGGCGTGGGCTAGTGCGGACATGGCGTTGGCTAAAATTGACGTGTCACAAGTTGTGCCGATTTGTACCATGCAAAGAATAATGAGCATGAACCATCCGGCTTGACTTTTTTTTGTCTCTACTTTTTGCATTGTTTCCCTCTATATTTTTATCGTCCGATGGTGGGATTTTTTGCTTCGCAAAAGAGGCCGCCCTGTTTGAGAGCTTTTCCATTGCGGGTAGGGTGGGTTCTTTGCGGAGCAAAAATCCCACCATTCGGATGCTCCCGATGGTGGGATTGCTCGCTTCGCTCGTGAGCCCACCCTACCTGAAAATATTCCCTGCACACATCGTTGCTAACACATTAATTTTCAAAAGATCATCTGTTTTTACTTTAAGTGGGTCTTTATCTAAAATCGCAAAATCAGCAAATTTACCTATTTCTATGCTTCCTTTCGTTTCATCTTCATTTAAAAGATAGGCGGCATCAATCGTAATCGCACGTAATCCATCTTCAACACTTAAGCATTCATTTTTACCAAGCGTCGTTCCTGTATCGATAGTTTGTCTTTTTGCGGCAATCCAAACCATTTTTAATGGATCAAGAGGCGTGATTGCAGCATCTGAATGTAAAGAAAAACGAATTCCTAATTTTTTAGCTGATTGAACAGGATCCATGTGTTCCACGCGATCAGGTCCGACTGAATGTTCTCTATGAAATGTTCCCCAATAGTAGATATGATTAGTAAAAAAATTAGGGAGTATGTCGAATTTTTTCATACTTGCTAAATTTTCTTGAGAAGGAAGTTGACAGTGCTCTAAGCGATGACGGTGATCATTGCGTGGAAATGTTGATAAAACGTCTTCCATCATATCCATAACTTCTTGAAGCGCCTCATCACCATTGACATGCGTTGCTGTTTGTATCCCAGCTTTGTGGAGCTCTAAAAAAAGTGCTTTGTATTCATCATTCTTGATGTTGCTCATACCGTTAGCCGTGCCATCATAGTAATAAGGCCATTTCATGTTCGCGGTATAACCTTGTATTGAGCCATCAGCGACAAATTTAACGCCAGCAATGCGCAAACGATCATTGTTGTTTTGCATATGTTGTTTTAATGCATTAATGCCTACATTTCTTACCACATCATCAAGAGGATAGGCAGAAACACGTACAGGCGACGAAGGATTATCGATCACAGAATTTAAAGCATCCCAGCTATGAGGAATGTAACCTAAAGCCAGTTCTGAAATCGTCGTACATCCTTTTTTCTGTGCTGTTTTTGCAGCATCTTGCATAGCTTTTTCCATGAGTTTGAAATCAATAGAAAGAAGTTTGTCAAAAACAGGCGTAAGTGCGGCCATTTCTTTAAGTTCGCCATTGAGTTCACCTTGTTTGTCTTTTGTGACACCGGGAATATTTGTTTCTTTTGAGAAATTAACAGCGCTTAAGGCTGCGCTATTAGCATAGCCGATATGACCGCTTGTATTCATGACAACAATAGGTGTGGTTGAGGAAACAGTATCTAAATCTTGACGGGTTAAAATAGGAAAGCCATCGAGTATAGAGGGATCATATCCCCAGGCAAAAAAAGTATTTTTATCTTGATGGCTTTTAAAAGCTTCTTGTAAGCCTTTTAATGCAGCTTCTTTTGTTTTAAAGCCACCCACAAGTTTTCCTTCGGGGTTTGTGCGAGGTTCGATGCCAAGATATGTCCACTGCCAAAATAATCCGATTAAAATAATGTGGCAATGTGCTTCAATAAAGCCGGGAAGAATATTCGCTTGTTTAAATTGATCGTCAATTTCATAAGTTCTTTTTGCTTTGTCTAAACCTTCGGTAAGGTGTTTTAATTCACCAATGGCATAAATCAATCCATTCGAAACAGCAACGGCGGTCGCATTCGGCTGTAAAGGGTTCATGGTTAGAATGTTTTTTGCGGTATAAATTTTAACGGGTGCGTTATTATCTTTTTCTGGCGCATTAGTTTTGGGTTTAAATTGGGTGAAGCCTTCGTCAAAAACACCGAGCATAGGTAAAACACAGCTGTTACAAGAATGCTTATTTTTTGCCATTTCATCCTCCATGATGAGTCGCTTTTAATAAAAGGTTAGGTTAGTATAATCTAATCTGATTAGATGACCAGTAGGAGAATGGATAAAATGAAGCTTAATAAAGTTGTTTCAGGCGGACAAACAGGTGTAGATCGCGGTGCTTTAGATGCGGCTATTGAGACTGGGATCTCGCATGGTGGTTGGTGTCCTAAAGGTCGTTTGGCAGAAGATGGAGGCATTGATTCGAAATATGATTTAAAAGAAACAGAGTCAAGCGAAGCGTCAGAAAGAACAAAGCTTAATATTCGTGATTCCGACGGCACACTTGTTATTTTGCCAAGGCTTGGAGTTAATATAACCGATGGTACAGGTTTAACACTTAAGGAAGTGCAAGAAAAAAAGAAACCGTATTTTGTTTTTTTTCTTTTCTCGCCTCACCAAGATGTCACGCCTATTTTAAATTGGCTTGAGGGCGAAAAAATAAAAGCGTTAAATATTGCAGGACCAAGAGAGTCAAAGTCTCCAGGCATTTATTTAAAAAGCGTTGAGTTTTTAAAACAATTGTTTAAAGCGCTTGATGATTGATATCAACCAGAAATAATAGCTAAAGCATAAGAATGGTTTTTTTGATCTGGCGGAGAGAGAGGGATTCGAACCCTCGATACGGGATGAACCGTATACACGCTTTCCAAGCGTGCTCCTTAAGCCACTCGGACACCTCTCCACAGATTAGGGGGCAAGATCTTGACCCCTACGCGTTGGGCATGGTATCGATAGATGCTTGGAAGTGCAAGGAATCTAGAAAATTAGTTTGAGAAGAATAGGGTTTTTTGTTGTTCTTTGAACTTATATGGATTTTCGATAATTTAAAGCCTGAAAGGCTTGCAGAAGTTAGCCCAGGCTAAGCTGCAAAGCAGCGCAGGCCTGGGTTAGAAGGCATGAGAGGATTAAGCACTGAAAGCGCAAGACTGAAAAGCTTTATATACGCTATAAACTCTCAGTAAAAATCTTATGCGCATCTTCAAGATGAATATCTTTATGTTCACCTGCAGGTGCTAAATTTCCCGCATCAAAGATTTCAACTAGTTTATCAATGTGTGATGCATCGATATTATAATCACTTAAGCGCGTTTTAACATTTACAGATTCAAAGAAAGCTCTTGTTTTTTGTATTGCAGCATCAATGCGTTTATTCTCATCCCCTTCCGTAATATTCCAAACACGTTCTGCATATTGTAATAATTTTTCTCTTTTAGTTTCGCGTTTATAGTCCATGATGGTTGGTAAAAGAATAGCAAGGGTTTGCGCATGATCAAGGCCATGCTCAACTGTAAGACTATAGCCAATCATATGTGTCGCCCAATCACTAGGAACGCCGCAGCCAATTAATCCATTAAGTGCAAGCGTTGCAGACCATACAAAAGAAGCTCTCGCCTCATAATCCCTTGGGTTTTCTAAAGTCACAGGACCAACTTCAATCAGTGTTTGTAAAATAGATTCTGCAAAACGATCTTGCAGGTGGCCGTCTGCAGGATAAGTGAGGTACTGCTCCATGACGTGTGTGAATGCATCGACGATACCATTGCTGACTTGTTTTAAAGGCAAGGAGAACGTAGTTTCAGGGTCAAGCACAGAAAACTGTGGATATAATAAAGCGCTTCTAAAGCCGAGCTTAACACCTTTGGCTTTGTGATTGATAACAGAGTTGCCATTCATCTCACTGCCTGTTGCAGCTAAAGTAAGCACGGCACCAATAGGTAAAGGATTGGTTACAGCTGTTCTTTTTTCAATAAAATCCCAAGGATCACCTTCAAATGTTGCACCAGCTGCAATAAATTTTGTGCCATCAATCACAGAGCCACCGCCGACAGCTAAACAATAATCGATATTTTCTTTTTTACAAATTTCAACGGCACGCATAAGCGTTTCGTAATGTGGGTTGGGTTCTATGCCATGGAATTCAATAACGGTATGATCTTTTAAGGCATCGACGACTTGTTCGTAAACGCCATTTTTTTTGATACTACCACCACCATAAGTCATAAGCACTTTTGCATTTTTGGGGATTTCATTGGCGATACCGGCAATTTGTCCGCGACCAAAAAGTATTTTTGTTGGGTTTTGAAAAGTAAAGTTATCCATGTTTTTCTCCGATGAGATTAAAGTTAGTGAGGATAAGTATACCATGAAATTTTCAAAAGTAAACTGACTAGTTTAGTTTTAATTAGCTTGATATAGAGCCCATTTGTTGTTTAAACTATCCTATCTTTATAGTTATTAGGATTCTTATGAGAGCTATTCGACCAATTATCGTTGTTATTTTGACTTTTTTAATTTACCTTCCTCTAAGCGCCGCACCGTTAAAAGCTGGCCAGTTAATTAGTTTTAAAAAAGTCAGTCATTTAACAAAGGCAGAACAAAATAAAATTTTAGCCGATAATCAATTGGGAAAATTCACACCTGTAAAATATCCTGTGAATGCTTACCGCGTTATTTATGGTACAAATGAACCGAATGGCAAAATTGTTTCTGCTTCAGGCATGCTTGTCATTCCGGAAGGCGTTAAAAAACCTTTGGATGTTGTGAGCTATTCTCATGGTACAGCCACTATCAAAAATAAAGTGCCTTCTAATCCTACTAATCCTAATGGTAGAATTTATTCTGCTTTATTTGGTGGCGCAGGTGGGTTTATTGTAACGATGCCTGACTATTTAGGTATGGGTAAAAGTGGATTGCCTTTGCATCCCTACCTTCAATCAAATACGCTTGCTTCAAGTGCTATCAATTTAATAATAGCTTCACAACAAGTAGCTAAGCGCTTAAATGCCAATATGACGAGCCGTATTTTTGTCGGTGGTTATTCTGAAGGTGGTTTGGCTGCTATGGAAGTCAGCAAGTTTTTGCAAACACGTTACAGTGACCGTTTCAAACTTGTTGCAAGTGCGCCAGCATCAGGGCCTTATGATTTAACTTATACATTAAAACTCGCTTTTCTTTATCCTTCTAAATGGACGTCTATTTATATTGCTTATTTTGTTTTAGGTTTGCATGATTATTATGGTTATTGGCCGAATTTGAACAAAGTATTTAAGCCGCGATATATCGCAAAACTAAAGCGCTTATTTGACGGACATTATTCTTTCCAACAAATAGCCGACCAATTGCCTGCTAGGCCTGCAGAAATGTTTCAACGTGGTTTTTATAAGAAACTTTTCGCAGGGAAAAATAAAGCTTTCATGGCGATGTTAAAAAAATATAATAATTATGATTGGGTGCCACAAACGCCTATGTGGTTAATAGGCGCTGGTAAAGACTTCCAGGTCCCTTTTATTAACTCAAAAATCACCTATCAATTCATGAAATATCAAGCCGCACCTGTACGCATTGTTAATATTGGTTCGATGTATGGGCATCACCTTGCTGAACCCAGTGCTTACGCATTGCAATTAGAATGTTTTATGCGTTATCGGAGTTATGGTCGTGATTTTGGGCGGGTTAAACTTTAAGAATTCCTCTTTATATTGAGGCGGTTAGCAGTAAAAAGGCAAACAAGGCTAGCCTGGTATAGCCATTTTGGTTAATTTGTTTTCCCCTAAATTCTCAAGAAAATCGCTGCTAGAAAAATACTTCCATTCGTGCGCACGCGTTTCTGCAATGGGATCTTTTTTGTTATTGGATTCCATGCCGGGGTGACAAAAGATCAGTCCGCCTGTATCAATATCTTTCATGAATTGTTTAAAAAGACGTTGGTAATAGACGTTAGGCGATAAGTCGTAAACACCCGAAAATGAAGTGTTAAAAGGGATGTTGTTTTTTTGAAGTTTACTTTTAAGCCCCCATGCGCCAGTTAATGCAATGATTAAAGCTTTAGGGTTATCAAGTGATTGCTTAAGCGTTTTAAGAAATCCATTCGCTGAAACGCGAACGTAAGGTTTTTTATCGAGATAGTTTTCATTGATCACTTCAATTAAAGCATCTCGAATAATTGGAAGTTGATGGATATGTTGGTGGCCATCGATAAAATCAGGTAAGCATCCTATAGCTTCTTTGAAAGCATTAAGCTGACATTGTAATTCTTTTTTGATTAAGACTTTATTTAGCTGGCGAAGCTGAGCTTTGATAATAAGAACGTTATTGGATTGAATTAATTTTTTATCTTCCGAAAGTGCCTCACCTTCTGTTAAGTTGAAATGCAATCCAATATCAATTTGATCTTTATAGGGAATAAGTTTACTCGCGCTATTTTTCCAGTCGGGCATATTTGTCATACAGCTAGTCGCTGTTAATCGTTCGATACTGATTAATGACAGAATACCTTGCGAGACTTCAGTGCTATAACCAAAATCATCTGCACATAATGTAAAATATTTCATTAACGAAACGCCCAAACCTTGCTGAAGACAAAGGTAATTGGTGGAACAATGATTAATACTAACAGTAAAGCAACAGGGTAGTACAGATGTGTTTCTTTTAGTAAAAGTGCGAAGAGGCCTTCATTAAGTAAAAAACTTATTCCAGCAACAATGAAGAACTTTGTCATGGCTTTTCTGTGCTTGCTTTCTTTGTTTGAAAAAGTCCAGCGTTTATGGCCGTGATAACTGACTTGAAAGGCAATAAGGAAGGCGATGACATTGCCTAACAGAGGCTGAATGTGGCCGAGTGAGACTAGAGCTACTAGGGCAATAAAGTTAACAAGCGCAGCGAGAATGCCAATAATAGCAAATCGACTAAGCTCTTGATAATTTGGTATTTTTCGAAGTAATAGACCTGTTCGTTTAATCATAGCCGCTCAATATGATAGAAAATTGATCAAATATACCATGATTTGAAAGCGGATTCAATTAGAAAATAAGCTATTAAATATAAAGAGTTACAATGAGTTTGATTACAATATAGCCATAGCGACTATAATATAATAGTATAAAATATAAACTTCTGGATGAGGATGAGATGAGAGCTATTTTAGTGGCGATATTAACTATGCTTTTTGCTGTTGGTGCGATAGGCCAGCAGATCAAGCCCTATGCTCATGAAAGGTTTGATCAATTGGTTAAGAGTGTTCAAGACCTTGGAGAGAGTGCTTACATCAGTATGATTTTTGATAAAGTTGATCCAAAAACAGAGGCTGGCTTAAAAAATAAAGGCCTTATCGTGATGGCAGTCAACGCTAAACTGAAATTAAAAATGAAGCAATTTAAAAGAAACTATAACTTATTTGAAGAATCCGTCCCTGAAAGTTTGCTATCAAAATCTTCTGGCGAAGAGGTGCTTAGTATTGAGAGTCAAACTAGAGGCATAAAAACAAAATTGAAAGGAGGTGTTTTACACATGCCTTTTTTTGTAAGAATGCAAAGAGCTAATTTTTCTGATGTTGCTGCAGAAGTTGTTTTTTTGAAATCATCCGTTGGTGAAATTATGGGTGTGATGATCGTCCATCATAAAAGTAAAAGAGAGTTGCAAAAAGAAGCGCTTACTATAGTGAAAGCACCAGATAAAAAAACAGTGGATGTTGAAATTATCCCTTGTCTTGGTTTGCAAACTTGCTTATTAGATCTTTCGATTAGGCGAGGTCTCACACAATAAAGTAATTAAACCTCGTCATCAAACCCGATTTTCTTTGCAATAATAAAAGGTGGGCGTTGCTTCACTTCTCTAAATATTCGTGCGATATATTCACCCATAATACCAATGGATAAAAGCTGGATGCCGCCGAAAAACATAACAGCTGTAACAATGGTTGCATAACCTGGGACTTGAACGCCAAACATTAAAGTTGAAAAGACAATCCACAAAGCATAGATAAGTGAAACAGCAGAAATAGCAACACCAATTAAACTCCATGCGCGCAAGGGGAAATCAGAAAAAGAAATAATACCTGTTAAGGCTAAATCGAATAATTTAAAAAAGTGCCAAGAGGATTTTCCAGCATGGCGGTCTTTAGGTTTAAAAGGAATTGCGATGGATTTATAACCTACCCAGGCGTAAAGCCCCTTCATGAAACGAGAATTCTCATGGCATTGATTGATGGCATTGACGACTTCTTTATCGAGTAATCGAAAGTCACCTGCATCAGGCGGGATTTTCACTTCACTCATTAATCCCATCATCCGATAAAAAAGTCCTGTGAATAATCGTTTGCTTGGCGCTTCATCTTCGCGTGTTGAGCGAACGCCATAAGCCATGTCATAGCCTTCTGCCCAGCCTTGAAACATTTTGGGAATAATATGAAAAGGATGTTGAAAGTCAGCGTCAATAATAAGGGTCACATCGCCTTTGGCATATTTTAAGCCGGCTGTTAGCGCTTTTTCTTTTCCAAAATTTCTAGAAAAAGCAATGACTTTAATATTCTCACCAACAATTTGTTCTTCAATAATTTGAAGCGAATGATCTTTACTTCCATCATCAATGAGAATAATTTCAAAGTTAGAGGTGAGCTTGGGCAATTCTTTTTTTAAAGCATTAACAAAATCGACAATACCTTCTTCTTCGTTGTGGACGGGCACGACGCACGAGAGTTTAACTGTTTTGTTTTTTAGCAATTGCTGTCTTTCTTTGATATTCATGACTTCGCTTCATTTATTTGTGATCCGATCAAGTCTGAGTATAATGGATTTCTTTTATCCGACACAAGTGCGCAAGTATATAAATGACAAAAAAATGGCAAATTCTTTTTGATGTGGCTTTTCTAATTCTTTTGGGCGCCGTCTTCTATGGCGCCTTTCTTGGAAGCTATCACCTTATTACGCCTGATGAAGGCCGCTACCCAGAAATAGCGCGCGAAATGTTAGCATCAGGGCACTGGATAACACCTCGTCTTAATGGCATTGCTTTTTTAGATAAGCCCATTCTTTATTATTGGTTTGAAGCAACCATGATGAAGTTTTTTGGCGTGACCGAATGGTCTGTGCGTATTTTGCCAGCTTTTTTTGGTGTTGTTGGCAGCCTTTTTATTTACTGGGCGGGTCGAGAGCTTTATTGTCGAAAAACAGGCTTAATTGCTGCATTGATTTTGATGACGAGTTTGCTTTATTTTATGTCGGCACATTATGCCGATATGGATTTAATGGTGACTGTGTTAATTTCAGCCTCGCTCTGGCTTTTTATTATGGCCATTCAATACCCTAAAGGGTCCAGGCGACGCTGGTATCTATGGGCAGCCTATGCTTTTGCGGCCTTATCTTTTTTAACTAAAGGTATGATGGGCTTAGTTTTTCCAGGCATGATTATCTTGGTTTGGATGCTTTTATTAAATAATTGGAAATGGCTTACGAAAATGTACATCCCTAGCGGATTGCTTATTTTCTTTTTAATTATTTTTCCTTGGTTGATTATGGTTCAGGCGCATAACCCTGAATTTTTTTATTACTTCTTTGTTGTACAACAATTTTCTCGTTACTTGACGAGTAATTTCAATATGCACCAACCTCTTTATTATTATGTGCCAGTGATTCTTTTGGGGTTAATGCCATGGACCATTTTTTTGTTTCAAGCATTGATAGCTAAATATAAAGGGGTAAAAAGTCATTGGAAAAAATCGCAAGTTGAATTATTTCTTTTACTATGGCCCGCACTTATTTTTGTTTTTTTCAGTATCCCTGAATCAAAGATTGTAGGCTATATCATCCCTGTTTTTCCACCTTTAGCTTTGATTGTTGCAAGTTATTTAGTGAATGCTTGGGTGAGATTGCCGAAAAGTAAGGGTTTGAAAATAGCGGCTATGGCTTATGTGTTTTTTGCGGTTCTTTTATCGATTGGGTTGATTTATACAGCACATTTACCAAGCCTTACTACGAAGGCGAGCTTTCCTTTTCTTTGTGCCATGTCAGTGGTTATTTTAGCGGGTTCTTGTCTTGCTTTAGTCTTGGCATGCCTTCATAAAAAATTTATGCCAACTTTTCTAACGATGCTTTTAACGACTATTCTGTTTTCCATTGTTACCGTTGCTTCAGTGTCGACTTACCAATTATCTAATGTAAAGCCTCTGGCAATGCGCGTTCATGAGTTGATAAAACCTAATGATATTGTAGTTACTTACAATAAGTATTATCAAGATTTACCTATGTATGTCCATAAGCGCATTTATGTTGTTGCTAATTGGAAATCAGCATCAGTTGCAATGCAAGATGGATGGCAGCGTGAACTTGCTGAAGGTATTTTGTATAAGCATCATCAAGAACCTTGGCTAATTAGTCGCGTAACCTTTCGAAGGTTATGGCAGGGTAAACGACGTGTTTTTGTTTTAACGACTCGTGGCCGAGCAAAAGAAATGAAAAGTTTTGTGGGAACGCCAGTCTACCCGTTGGGCGCTTACGACAAAACGGTACTGCTTTCTAATCGCGAGTAGCGTCTTCTTTTTCAAAATCATCTAAATACATCATGGTTGCGCCAATGACAGCAGCAGGCATGACAACAAAATTCACAATGGGTATTAGGGTTGCAATCATCACCATGACACCAAAGGCAAGTGTGCGACCACTTTTCTTTTTCATGTGTTGTTGCATATCTTTGAAAGAAATTTTGTGATTGTCCATTGGATAGTCAAGGTATTGCATAGCAAGTGTCCAGCTGCTAAATAAAAACCAAAGAAAACTCGCAATAATATTAATGCCTGGAATTAAAAATAAAATTAAAATAATAATGACGCGCGGAATATAATATAAAATAATTTGGCCTTGTCTTTTTATGGTGCGGGGCATATCTTTGACCGCATCCCACATGCTTTCATCTTCACCAGGTTTTTTGCCTATTTGTATGAGCTCAACTTTTTCAGATAAAAAGCTATTAAAGGGTGCGCCAACAATATTGGCAATAATGGTGAAAGTATAAACCACAAACAGTGATGCTGCGATGACAAAAAGTGGCCACAAAATCCAATTTAACCATTGAAGCCAACTTGGAAGTTTGGCGTCAAGCCAGTGAACAAATCCGGCGAAATAATGTCCAGAAAAATAAAGAAGAACAGCGAAGATCACTAGGTTAATGATCAGTGGAATAAGAACAAAACGCTTAAGGCCTTTGTTATTCAGTGATTCAAACCCCTTGATGAGATAGGCAAAACCTGAAATAGGTGCAATATGTTTCATTGATTTATTCCTTTAGTTAGTGTTCTGCAAATTGTGTCACAAAAAAAGATCTGGAAACAGGCTTTTAAAGTTTTAGAATAGTTCTCAAAGGTAGCGCATGGTTATTTATAGATCGAAAATATATTGACATGGATCATGTTCGCACGCATGGCTATAAAAAAAAGTTGCCATTAAAACGAATTATGATACCCTGTGCCCACGTTTTCGGGTGCAATCTGACTTGATTTTGATAAATTCTTTAGATTATAAGAGATGTTAATATTGTGAAAAAATTACGACAACTACTACTCATTACACTATCTTTAGGGCTCATGCTTTTATTGGGCGGCTGTAGTCATATGGCTTTGTTAAATCCCAAAGGCGTTGTAGCGGCAGCTGAGAGCAAGTATCTCATCATGTCAACTTGCCTTATGCTTATCATTGTTATTCCTGTCATCATTCTTGTTTTTATTGTTGCATGGCGATACCGAAGAAAAAATACAAAAGCAAAGTATTCACCTAACTGGGCGCATAATAATTTGTTGGAAGCTGTTTGGTGGACGGTTCCTTGTATCATTATTGTAGTGTTAGCGATTATTACGTGGATAAGCACGCATGAGTTGAACCCTTATAAGCCTATTCATATTCAAGGTAAAAAGCCTCTTACAATTCAGGTGATTGCACTTAACTGGAAGTGGTTGTTTATTTATCCTAAGCAAGGTGTTGCAACGATTAACGCGATGCCAATTCCTGTTAATACCCCCATTAAACTTTATATTACCTCTGATGCTCCAATGAACTCGCTAGAGATTCCGCAACTTGCTGGACAGATTTATGCGATGGGCGGCATGCGCACAACCCTTTATTTGGTTGCCAACCACGTTGGAAACTATGCTGGCCTTTCAACTAATTATAGTGGAAATGGATTTGCTGGAATGAAATTCAGAGTTAATGCAACTTCTGAAGCCAAGTTTAAGCAGTGGGTGGAGACAGCGAAGAAAGCTTCAAAAGCTAAGTTGGATCAAGCCACTTATCATCAATTAGTGAAGCCAAGTAAAAACAATAAAGTTGAATATTTCTCACCTGTTCAGGCGGGTTTGTTTGAGCATGAGATTAAAAAATTCATGAAACCTTATATGAGAAAACCAGCTTAATAGTTTAAGTAAAAAGTAACGATAGAAAATTAATTTAGGAATAACGAGTATGCTAGAAAAATTATTGTTTGGAAAATTAACATTAGATTCGATCCCCTTCCATAACCCTATTATTATGGGCGCAGGTGGTTTTATGGCCCTGGTTGCCATTGTTGTTATAGGTTCTTTGTTTTACTTTAAAAAGTGGACATACTTATGGACGGAGTGGATTAGTACTATCGATCATAAGAAAATTGGTATTATGTATATCATCCTTGCGATCGTTATGCTGCTTCGTGGTTTTTCTGATGCGATTATGATGCGTTTACAGCAAGTAATGGCTGTAGGCCCCTCTGTTGGTTACCTGCCTCCTGAGCATTTTGCTGAAATTTTCACAGCTCACGGTGTGATTATGATTTTCTTTATGGCAATGCCGTTTATGTTTGGATTGTTGAACTTGGCTGTTCCATTACAAATTGGTGCGCGTGATGTTGCTTTTCCTTATTTGAATTCATTAAGTTTTTGGCTAACGGTTGTTGGCGCGATGCTTGTTAACCTTTCTTTAGTGGTTGGTAAGTTTGCAGCAACAGGTTGGTTGGCTTATCCACCTCTTTCTGGTTTGGTTTACAGCCCAGGTGTTGGTGTTGACTATTATATTTGGGCGCTACAAATCGCGGGGGTGGGTAGTTTGCTCTCGGGCGTTAACTTCCTTGTGACGATATTTAAAATGCGTTGCCCTGGTATGTCATTAATGAAAATGCCTGTATTTACTTGGACGGCGCTATGTACTTCAGTGCTTGTTATCCTTGCCTTCCCTGTGTTAACAGTAACATTAGGCTTGTTGTTTATGGATCGTTTCTTTGGTATGCATTTCTTCACATTGTCAGGTGGTGGCGATGCGATGATGTATATTAATTTAATATGGATCTGGGGCCATCCTGAAGTTTATATTTTAGTGCTGCCAGCGTTCGGTATTTTCTCTGAAGTGGTTGCCACTTTTTGCAAAAAGCCATTGTTCGGTTATGCTGCAATGATTTGGGCGACGATCGCCATTACATTCTTGTCATTTGTTGTTTGGCTTCATCACTTTTTCACAATGGGTGCAGGTGCAGCCGTTAACTCCTTCTTTGGGATCGCGACAATGATTATTGCGGTGCCCACGGGAGTTAAAATATTTAACTGGCTTGCAACAATGTATCAAGGTCGTATCTGGTATAAAACGCCGATGATTTGGACAGTAGGTTTCTTATTTACTTTCTCTATCGGTGGTATGACGGGTGTTTTGATGTCAGTACCTGCCGTTGATTTCCAACTTCATAATAGTTTATTCCTTGTTGCGCATTTCCATAATGTGATTATTGGTGGTGTTGTATTTGGATATTTCGCTGGACTTATTTATTGGTTCCCGAAAACTTTTGGTTTTTCATTGAATGAATTTCTTGGCAAGTGCGCCTTTTGGTGTTGGTTAGTAGGCTTCTACGTAGCATTCTTGCCTTTATATGTGCTTGGTTTGAAAGGTATGACAAGACGTTTGTATCATTACCCAGCATCAACAGGTTGGCATCCTTACCTTGTTGTTGCAGGCGTTGGTGCATTGATTATTGGTGTGGGTGTGCTTTTCCAAGTTATCCAATTACTTTACAGTATTAAGAAACGTAAAGAATATAGGGATGTGACAGGCGATCCTTGGGATGGTCGAACTTTAGAGTGGTCACTTCCATCACCACCACCGTTTTATAACTTTGCGATTATTCCTACAGTAACAAGTAGAGACCCATTCTGGAAGGCGAAGCAAGACAGGTTAGAAGAAGGCTATGTCGAGCCACCAAAACCAGAATATACGGATATTCATATGCCACGAAATACGGCAACAGGTTTTATTATTGCTGTTTTTGCCGGCATCTTTGGGTTCGCTATGATTTGGCATATTATTTGGTTGGCTATCGTTGGTATTGTTTGTGTAGTTGCAACCACTATTATTCGTACCTTTGATACAGACACTGATTACTATATTAAAGCAAGCGAAGTTGAAAAAATTGAAAATGACATTTTAAGTAGGGCAGAATAATGACGACAAATACAGTAACTGAAACTGATCATCATCACCATCAGGCTGAAGAAGATAAGAAAGATCTCTTCGGTTTTTGGATTTACATCATGAGCGATTGTGTTGTATTCGCGACGCTTTTTGCAACTTTTGCTGTGTTTCGCCATAATACTTTTGGCCATGCGGGGCTTAAGCAGCTAACACATTTACCTTATGTCTTAATCGAGACATTCCTGCTTTTAATAAGTAGTTTCACTTGTGGGCTTGCAATGTTAAGCACCTACAAGAAAAAGAAAGGACAAGTCATCGGTTGGCTTATTTTGACTTTCTTTCTTGGTTTGGGTTTTGTGCTGATGGAAGTCAACGAGTTTACTCATTTGATTCTTGCCGGCCACGGTCCACAAAGTAGCGGTGCAATGTCAGCATTCTTTACGCTTGTAGGTACGCATGGTTTTCACGTTTCAATGGGCTTGCTTTGGATGCTTGTGCTTTTAGCTCAGCTTGGTATTTATGGTGTAACGCCTGCTTTGCGTAGACGATTAACTTATTTCGCTTTGTTTTGGGCTTTTTTGGATATTGTGTGGATTTTTGTCTTCACGGTTGTGTACTTGATGGGAGTGATGTAAATGTCGAATGATAAAGAAAACGAGATTGAATTTCACGGCCACACAGTCGACAAAAGAAATATTAAAACACTGAAAGCCTATATTCTTGGTTTTGTATTTTCTGCAATATTAACACTAGCTTCGTTTGCGCTTGTTGCTAAGCATGCTATCCCAGATGCTTATATCTATATGTGCTTAGCTATTTTTGCAGTTGCACAACTAGCGGTACAAGTTGTTTTCTTCCTTCGCTTAAATACAAGTGAAGAAGGGCGATGGAATTTAATGCCCTTTATGTTCACTATTTTTGTGGTGTTTGTGGTTGTTTTGGGCTCGTTATGGATTATGTATAGCTTAAATTACAATATGGTTCACTAGTGAAGCCCTCACTTTCAATCATTAAGCCGGGTATTATCTTTGGTAATATCGTTACCCTTGCCGGCGGATTCTTTTTAGCTACAGATGGCCAGATTAATTTCTGGCTTCTTGCTTCTGTGGTTATTGGAATGTCACTTGTTGTTGCGGCAGGCTGTGTGCTTAATAATGTTATTGATAAGGACATTGACCGACTAATGGAGCGCACTAAAAAACGTGTGTTGGCCCAAGGGTTAGTGTCAGAAAAAAAGGCCTTGCTCTATGCGCTTGTACTAGGTGTTTTGGGCTTTTTAGTTTTAGCTTTTCAAACCAATCTCTTGACGGTGTTCATTGCTTTTGTCGGTTTGTTTTTTTATGTAGTGCTTTATAGTTTATTTTGGAAACGCAAATCACCATTTGGAACAATCATAGGCGGCATTGCTGGCGCCGTTCCTCCAGTCGTGGGTTACACGGCAGTCACAAATCATTTTGATGCTGGTGCAATTGTTTTATTTTTTATTCTCTTCTTTTGGCAAATGCCCCACTTTTATGCGATTGCGATTTACAGGTTGAAAGACTATTCCACAGCTTCTATACCTGTATTACCTGTTGTTAAAGATATATCTCATACAAAAAAAGTGATGCTGGTTTACGCGGTTTTATTTGCAATTGCTTCCATCATGCCGGTCGTTTATGGGTATATTGGGATGCTGTATTTTGTGCCAGCTTTAGCGATGGGGCTTTATTGGGTTTACATTATTGCCCAAGGATTTAAAGCGAAAGATAATAGAGTTTGGGCGCGCAAAGTGTTTCTTTTCTCAATTATCAATATTACATTGCTTTCTATTTTAATGATTGCTTAAATTATTCTAGTCTTAGAAATAAAGGAGTATTTTGATGGCAACCCCAGCACAACAAGCGCTTATTGATCTTTGGGAAGAGCATACTCGCTGTGAGTTTGAAGCGAAAGATGTGGATGGAACGATGGCAACTATGCGTGAAGGCGCCCATATTCTTAATATGCCAGTGATGACGGGTGGCGATGGTTTAGAGGCTGTGCGAGAGTTTTATTCGAAATCCTTTATACCCCAATTACCACTTGATACAGAGACAGTGCTGGTTTCACGAACGGTGGGTGATACGCAAATTGTTGATGAATTGATTTTTAAGTTCACCCATACAGTGTCTATGGATTGGATGTTACCTGGCATAGAACCTACAGGTAAGCGCGTTGAGATTGGTTTGGTTGTTATCCTTGGTATTCACGAAAGCAAAGTGACCCATGAACATATCTATTGGGATCAAGCTTCTGTTTTGGTGCAAGTTGGATTAATCGATCCCGCAAACTTACCGGTTTGTGGCATTGAAAGTGCAAGGAAGATGGCAGAGTATATCTAGGCATGTAGGGTGGCTTCTTTTGCGAAGCAAAAAATGCCACCATCGGATGAAGAAAGCTGGTGGGATTTTTGCTTCGCAAAGAACCCACTCTACTCGAGAAGAAAAGTATTTATGAGAGCTGGGATCTACCTTAAGGAATCATAAGCAAGCAATACGACACAATCGTCAATGCGATTTGCAAGAAAACAATAAAGATATTTAAAGTATGTCCAAATTTCTCAGGTAGGAAGAAAAGCAAAGCAATATACCAAATAATGGCAAGAATCGCATAAACGATTTTTGCAATACCAATGTTTCTTTGTATGCCATAAGCAACGGCAATTAAAATAAGGTAAACAGCGATATCAAGCCATTTGAGAGGAGTAAAGGCCCCCATGGTTGCAGCAGTACCAAAAAGATCAACAAGCCCTAGAATGCTTGCAGCATAAAGCAACCAAGCTGCTAAATAATGGCCGCTTCTTTTTTCGGCATGTGTCATTGTATTCATCCTTAAATTCCTCTTCCATGAAACTATTGTGTATTTTAACTACTCGATGATTCCATTATCTAAAAGAGAAAGCAAATGATTTTTCACAAAAAGCGCTGAATATTGACATAGGCCAAAGGCTTCTTGATAATCAAGAAAGATCAAAGTTTGACAGGAGAGTTTATGAAGCAAATAAAGCGTTTACTGATAGTGTTTACTATAACGATGACTTTAATGGGGTCTCTTTTTGCTACCCAAGAGCTGACAATTCAAAAGCAATGCTCAGTCAATGGTATTGATTATGAACAAGCTGTTAGCTTACTCCAATCACTACAATCAGCTTTGAGTCATAACGATAAGCAAAGTGTCGCAGGTTTAATGCTTTACCCCTTAACTGTGAACTTCGCTTCGGCCGGATCAACAAAAATAACTCGCATACAAGTAAAAAATAAAGCAGCACTATTGAATCAATGGGACAGTGTTTTTACGAAAGCACTTGTTCAACAAGTCAGTAAGGCTAAAGCCAGTGATTTGTTTTGTAACTATCAAGGCGCTATGGTCGCTAATGGCGCAATTTGGTTGCAGACGAATGCGAAACAGTCAGGCGTTTTTGCGATTAATGTGGGCGCGGGTGTTTAGTTAGCTTTAACCACTTTTTGTCATTATTTTGTCATATTAGTAGAGTAACGTTGCCATATGAAAACCAAAATGCTTATCATAGAAGATGAAGTCGCTATTCGCGATATGCTGCGTTTTTCACTGGATAGAGAAAGCTTTGACTTGGTGGATGCCGAAGATGTTCGTCGAGCTAAGGTGTGTCTTGGTGAATTTATTCCTGATATTATTTTGTTGGATTGGATGTTGCCGGGTTGTAGCGGCATAGATTTTCTTGCATGGTTAAAAGCACAAGAGCCCTATAAAGAGATACCGATTATAATGTTGACCGCGAAGGCAGAAGAAGAAAACAAAATTGCAGGGCTTTCGAAAGGTGCGGATGACTATGTGACAAAACCTTTTTCCCCAAAAGAATTAACGGCTAGAATTAAAGCGGTTTTGCGTAGGCGAGGTTCAGTTGTGTCGCCTGAAGATCAAATAAAATTTAAAGAGCTTGTTTTAAGTGCTTCATCAAATCAAGTGAAGGTTAATGAAAACACAATTGATTTAACTTCGACAGAGTATAAATTACTAGCTTGTTTTCTGAAGAGTCCGGATAAAACACTGACACGCGATCAATTGATCACAAAAGTTTGGGGTTTAAATGCTTATATTGATGATCGAACCGTTGACGCTTCAATCAAGCGTTTGCGAACTAAATTAAAGCCTTATGACTATGATGCAATTATTAAAACGATTCGCGGTATAGGATATCAATTCGATAAAAAAATATGAAAACATCAGATAGTATTCCTAAGGAATTAAAAGAACATATCGATCAGTTAGAGCGCATTCGGCAAGACTTCGTTGCCAATGTTTCGCATGAATTAAGAACCCCGCTAACCGTTATGCATGGTTATCTGGAAAGTTTATTGTCACAGTCGGGTGATGATGTGGACGTTCCTAAAAAAACCATTAGCCAGCTTTATCAGCATACCTTGCGTATGGAAAATGTGGTGAGCGATCTTTTGTTGCTTTCAAGCTTGGAAGGTAATCAGCAGCTTATACTAGAAGAAAACCATATAGATATTCCCAGCTTGTTAAAAGCCTTGAAAGAAGAGGCTGAAACGATTGGCAGCGATAAAAAACATAAAATTACAATAAAAGCCGATGAGCATTTATATTTAACGGGTTCTGAAAAAGAAATAAAAAGTCTCTTTTCGAATCTAATTGTTAATGCAGTGAAATATACCCCTGACGCAGGTGAAATTGTTATTACTTGGTTTGAGAAAAATGACCAAGCTGTTTTTCAAGTGAAAGATACAGGCATAGGTATCGATGAAAAACACATTCCAAGAATTACCGAGCGTTTTTATCGTGTAGATAAGGCGCGTTCACGTGATAGTGGCGGCACAGGTTTGGGGCTTGCGATTGTTAAACATGTGCTTATGCGACATGAAGCAAAGCTCGATGTTCAAAGCAAGCTTGGTTCGGGCAGTGTTTTTAGTTGCACGTTTCCAGAAACTCGGAGCATTGTCATAAAGACGTCATAAACATTCATTAAAATCTCCGCTTCAAATAGGAGATAGTTATGACACACGAACCATTAAATCAACTCGATGAACAAAAGCTTAATCGTCTTCATTGGAAGATGGTTTTTACGGCAGGTATGGGTTTTTTTACTGATGCTTATGATCTTTTTATTATTGGTGTCGTTACGACACTGCTGCTGCCGATTTGGCACCTATCCCTTTGGCAGCTTTCTTTATTAAATGGCGCATCACTTGCGGCAGCTGCTTTTGGCGCGATTCTTTTTGGTTATTTTGCAGATCGCTTTGGCCGAAAAAAAATGTATGGTATTGAAATTTTAATTTTGTTTGTAGGCGCAATAGCGTCAGCACTATCGCCCAATTATAACTGTCTCTTGATTGCGCGCATGCTAGTTGGCTTCGGCATAGGGGGTGATTATCCAACGAGTGCCGTGATTGCAAGCGAGCATTCAAATCGAAAAAACAGAGGGTTTTTGGTGTTAATGGTTTTTGCTATGCAAGCACTAGGTTTGGTTTTTGGTCCAATGTTAGCTTCTCTCTTGTTAGTAGTGCACTTGCCGCATGCATGGATCTGGCGTTTATTGTTAGGCTTTGGTGCACTTCCCGCGGCATCAGTTTATTTCTTAAGAAGAAAAATAGCCGAATCACCAAGATATTTACTAAACAAAGAGCTGCCTTTTGAAGGCGGAAGAGCGGTTGATGAGCTCGCCCAGCCAGATCAAGCGATAGTGATTGCTAAAAAGCCCAGCCTATTTTGTAAGCCCTGGGGAAAATATTTGATAGGTACAGCAGGCGCGTGGTTTTTATTAGATATTGTATTCTATGGTAATGCTGTTTCTTCTAGTTTTATTATGCACTCGATTAATAAGCAAGGTAGTTTATTGATGCATACATTAATCGCATGCGCTTTATTTTTAGTGTTCGCCGTTCCCGGTTATTTTCTTGCAGCAAAATTTGTTGATAAGCTCGGAAGAAAGCTTTTACAAATGCTTGGATTTGGAATGATTGCGGTTTGCTATGCTTTGATTGCTATTCCATTTATTCAAGGCAGTATGCTCATCTTTATATTGATTTTTGGTTTGAGCTTTTTCTTTGTAAATTTCGGACCAAACAGCACAACTTTTTTGATTCCCTCTGAAATTTATCCAACCAATATTCGAGCAAGGGCGCACGGTTTCTCTGCCGCGACTGGAAAAATAGGCGCCTTCCTCGGTGCTTTTTGTCTGCCGCTTTTCTTAAAAACCTTTGGCCTTGGAGTGACAATGTCTGCTTTAAGTCTATTGGCTTTATTGGGAATATTGGTGACAAGGCTACTTCCAGAAAGAATGGGCGCAAGTTTGGAGGTGGCTGAGCAATTCAATCATTTTATTCAAGATTCTTGAATCTTGAATATTGAACGTTTATGCTAAGCTATATTATAAATAAATACTCTCTATTGATATATTATGAAACTAGCTTGGCTAACCGACATACATCTTAATTTTCTTAAGCTACGTGCGCGTGAACGATTTTATGAAGATATTGTAATAGCCGATAGTGATGCTGTGCTTGTTACAGGTGATATTGCTGAAGCGCCAGTAGTTGTTGATATTATGAAAGAAGTGGCTGAGTATGTTCAAAAACCTGTTTATTTTATTCTGGGTAATCATGATTATTATCGTGGTCAGGTAGGTAAAGTTAGAGAAGAAATGACGGTCCTAACAAAATCTGAAAAGTTCTTATTCTGGCTGCCAGCAGCGGGCCCACAAAGTTTAACAAAAGATACAGCACTTGTGGGTCAAGATGGTTGGGCAGATGGTCGTTATGGTCATTATCTTGAAAGTAAAATAACGCTTAATGATAGCCATATGATTGTTGATTTATTTCGCCAAAATATTATTGGCAAGTATGCCATGCTTAAGAAAATGCAAGAGCTTGCCGATCATGATGCAAGGAAATTATATCTTGATGTTGAGCATGCAATTGAAATACGGCAGCCTAAAAAAATTATCGTGCTTACACACATCCCTCCCTTTAGAGAAGTTGCTTTCCACGCGGGAGAGCCTTGTAATGATGACTTTATGCCGTACTTTTGCTCTAAAGCAATGGGTGATGTATTGAGGGCGGTTGCAAAAGCAAATACAAACATCGACTTTTTAGTCTTGTGCGGACATACGCATGAAAGAAAAGAGTATCAGCCATTAGATAATCTTATCGTTAAAGTGGGTCAGGCGAAGTATGGTCATCCAAAAATAGAAAAAATTATTAATATATGAGCATTTAGTTGCCTTGAATTTATAAAAGCAAAAAATACCGTGCGCTTGTGAATGTTTCATCGTATATTCAGGCTTATCTCAACTATCAAAAGATTATTTTAACAATGACACTTGCTCAAACTGATCCCCTGGTTTCGGAAACAATAGCAGAAACCAAAAAACCAACGCCACTTGAAATCCTTAAGTCATGCTATGGCTATGAAGCATTCCGTGGCGAGCAAGCGGCAATCATCGATCGTGTTATTGCAGCTGATCACGCCTTAGTTGTGATGCCAACAGGCGCTGGTAAGTCATTGTGTTATCAAATTCCCTCGCTTTGTCTTGAAGGTGTTGGTGTTATTATTTCGCCACTTATTGCCTTGATGAAGAATCAAGTGGATGCTTTGCAACAGCTGGGCATTAAAGCGGCGGCGATTAACTCTAGTCAGTCAGCAAAAGCGTTGCATCAAATACATATGCAATTAGAAAACGAAGAGCTTGATTTGCTTTACGTTGCGCCAGAACGTTTATTGATGGATTCATTTATAAGAAAACTTAAGAAAATAAAGGTTGCACTCTTTGCCATTGATGAGGCGCATTGTGTTTCACAATGGGGACATGATTTTCGCCCTGATTATGCTAGGTTATCAGCCTTAGCTGAGGAATTCCCCGTCGTACCAAGAATCGCATTAACGGCAACAGCGGATGCGCTTACTCAGCAAGATATTACCTTGCGCTTAGGTTTGGAAGAGGCGAAAATTTTTGTTTCAGGTTTTGATCGTCCTAATATTCACTATAGCATTGTCGCTGCTAACAATCCTAAACAGCAATTATTGAAAATGATTAACAAAAAACATCCTGATGATTGCGGTATTGTGTACTGTTTGTCGCGCAATCGTGTTGAAGAAGTTGCTGAGTGGTTAGAAAATAAAGGCTTTAATGCTTTGCCTTATCATGCCGGCATGTCCAGTGTGGCACGCCAACGCAATCAAGATAAGTTTTTAAAAGAAGATCGGGTCATCATGGTGGCCACTATTGCTTTTGGTATGGGTATCGATAAACCTAATGTGCGTTTTGTCGCGCATTTAACGATTCCAAAGAATATAGAAGCTTATTATCAAGAAACCGGACGCGCAGGCCGGGATGGCTTGCCTGCGAATGCATGGATGGCTTATGGTTTAAGTGATTCCGTCATGCAAAGAAGTTTTATCGAACAATCAGAAGCACCTGAGTTACAAAAACGTATTTGGCATCAAAAGTTAAATAGTTTATTAGGTTTATGTGAAGCCGCAACGTGTCGCAGGCAAATTTTGTTAGCGTATTTTGATGATGCTTGTGAGCCATGCGGTCACTGTGATAATTGCAATCATCCCCCCAAAAAATTCGATGCAACAGTTGTCGCACAAAAAGCACTTTCTTGTGTCTATAGAACAGGCCAACGTTTTGGTGTAAATCATGTTGTTGATGTTTTGCGAGGCTCGCTAAATGTAAAAGTAAAGCAATTTAATCATGATGAATTAAGTACATTTGGTATAGGTGATGATTTAAGCCAGCAAGCATGGCGAAGTGTTTTCAGGCAATTAATTGCGGCAGGGCTCATTCGTGTTGATGTCGAAGCTTATAATCGATTAGTCATTACAGAAATGGGCGTTGATTTTTTGCGAGAAAAGAAAACATTAGAACTTGCAGAATACCAAAAGGAAGAAGTAGACACTGCGCCAAAAAGCAAAGCTAAAAAAATACGCGAAGAAAATGCGAGCACAGAAGAGCTAGCCTTGTTTGAAGCATTAAGATTGAAACGATTAGATATAGCAAAATCACAAAATATCGCACCCTACATGATTTTTCACGACAGTGTTTTATGGACGTTAGCAAAAGAAAAGCCAGTTTCGCTAAGCGCAATGCGTGAAATTAGTGGAATTGGTGAAGTTAAATTAAAACGTTATGGCGAGGTTTTTTTGCATATTGTGAGTCTATCTGTTAGCTGATAGAGGTAAGAAGTAAGCATCTTGCGCGCTAAGAAATCAATATAATATAGTGCGTTACTTCGTATAAATCTGGCAAGGTAACCTTTGGAGTTTTTCTGCAAATACAACGATTCATGTTTGTATTATTTGATGATTCTACCAATATAACTTATTGCATAAAAGTTTTAAAGGTTAATGAGTTGAAGCTCTCATTCATTAAGTAATAGCCTAAGCAATCAGCAATAATTAACGATAGGATTAAACCATATCCATAATAAAATAAACCTAGTTTTAAGGTGATGAAAGTGAATATTAGATTGGTTAATAGAAAAATACCGGTTAACAAAAGGCAGTGTTTCCGCTTGTCTAGATAGAAATTTAGATTGATTACGGCTATAAAAATAATTAATAAATCCATTGCAATGACATCTAATCGAAGTAAATGCGCATGTATAACCGGCAGGCTGAGCGCTTGTAAGATATTTTTCGCGAAGCAAAAAACAGCTAAACTAAAAATAAATTGTACTTTTATTATGTCCATTAAGCCAATACGCGCAGCTATAACCATTTGTCCATGTGCTTGCTCGATTTGTGTTAGTGAGGCGCCATCTCGAATAGCATCGTAATATTGCTGATAATATTCAACAAAGTCTGTTTCCATTCGCATTAAAAAAACAGCCAGTCCTGGAATTAAGATGAAGAAAGATAAATACATAGGCAAATCATAGACTAAAGATGCATGCAATTGTCCAATAACACGCTGTCCTGTTGTTGGATAAAACCAAAAGAGAAATTTATCAATCCAAATGGCTAGATTAAAAAAGAATCCTGAAAAAACTAAGCTGTAGTAGCTTCGTTTAGGCCTGGCAAAATCAAAATCAAGGTAGTTGGGATCAAAATAGTTGTGAGTAATGAGAATAATAAACAAAAAAAGTAGGCACGCTTGGCCTAAAAAATAACCTGCAATTAAACCAATAATGCCGTGAGTTCCCCAAACCCAGCATAGAATGAAGCTTAGTCCGTAACCTATCAAAAAAGAAAATAAAATTGTACGGTAACATCGTAAACCAGAAAGTAAGTTTGCTAAAATCCAAATATTACCTAAAACGATGATTGTTTCAATCATTAAAAAGCGATAGGCGATGGGTGTTCCGGCAAAGAGAGTCCAGTAAAGAATCAGGCCAATGATTAAGCTAAGTACGCTAACAGAAATAAGAATGCCTATAGTATTTGGTAAAATGCGGTTTGTTTGTTTTTCAAATAATCGATCAGAAATATAGCGCGTAAAAGAATATTGGACAACGCTGCTGATGATAAGGCTTATGGCAATGGCGTAAGTGATCGATATTTGAAATTGTAATAAGATCAGCTGGGAGCTTCGGTGCGCTTTTAAAAGGAATAAGTAAATACAGACTAAAGTAATAACCGAAATAATCCACGGCCCGGAACTGATAATGCCAGCATAGAGATAAGCGCGTACAGTGCTAAATATATAGCCACGTTGCAGAATTTTTCGTAATTCAAAACCTATTCCTGCCATTGTCCTACCTTTTGATAAAGTTGATCATAGGATTCAATCATTGTATCTAAACTATAATAAGTCTCAACTCGCTTAATAGCATTTTGACTGGCTATTTTCCAAGCTTTAGGGTTAAGTAATTCATTGATGCTTTGAGCAAGAGCTTTCGGATCGCGAATGTTAACAGTGTATCCGGCAGCGCCTATAGCACGGTCAGCTTCGTCGGAACCATCAATGAGTTCTTTGCACGAGCCAACATCTGTCGTTACTGCTGGAATACCTGCGGCGAAAGCTTCTAAAATAACTAAAGGCATGCCTTCGGAAATTGAGCTTAATACCATAATATCAGTTATGGGCAAAACTTCTGTTAAAGGCATTTTACCTATGATTTTAACGTAGGGCTCAACTTCTAATATCTTAATTAACTGTTCGCATTCTTTGACATAGTCTTTGTCTTCGTCAAGGGGGCCAACAATATGGGCTTCAATATCAGAGTGCGAATCAGAAATAATTTTTATAGCGCGAATAAAAGTCTTGATGTCTTTAATAGGTACGACTCGGCCAAGCAGACAAAGTCTTTTCTTGTTTTTTAAAAGAGAATGTCTGTATTGAGAGAGTAACTTAATATCGATGCCATTCGGTATCACTATTTGTTTTTTTATTTCTGCGCCGAATTCGTGTTGTTTGTCACGAGCGCCATGATAGAGTGACACAATTGTATCGCTAGCGTTGTAACAGAATAAGCCTATCGCATCAAAAAAATTGATCCATAATTTTCGTAAATAGCTAATGTCATCATCTTCATTTGAATCGCTATTGGCTTGATCTAATTCAGTTTGAAGTAAATCAAGTCGACGCTCTTTTGTATAAATCCCATGTTCTGTTAATAGTAGAGGGGTTTTATCGCGATAATGCAGTAGCGCGCTTAAAAATCCAGCATAACCTGTAGAAACAGTATGAACTAAAGATGTTTTTGGAAGGTCGTTAACAACATCTAACAGGCGCCAAATGGGGGCATGAATACTACGTACAGTCCAGAAGTAATCGATAAAGGAGGGGGTTGTACAGTATCTTTCATAATTATTTGTGATGAATCGCCAAGCTTTTTCACTGGTTAAGAATTGTTTTTCTTTGATGCTTGTCTTTGTATTGAGTAGCTGTGTAATCAGCGAGGATAATCTCTTTTTGCTCATTTTTTTATTTTGTTTGAATAAGCTGTGTAGTTTATTTATGTATTTGTATTGCTCTCTGGAAAGATCTTGACTTTTATCTTCATGGTGATTTTTTTCAAACAGGTAACACTTTTTGAGAAATGCAACATTATCAGGGAGCTGATATTTCATTTCGTTGTAATCACTTTCTTGTGAGCCAAGAAATAAAATACCAAAAGAATAATGAGGTAGAGATTTAATAAGCACTTGTACCCACGCAGAAACACCTCCTGAAATGTAAGGATAGGCGCCTTCGGAGATTAGCAGTATATCAGCTTTTTTATTTTGCATCGTTGCTCCTGATCCAAAACTTTGCGGCTGCAGCAATCTTGGGGGTGTTCAGTATTAAAGGCCCTGCTTCAGAAAAGAGTTGCTTAATTTGTTTGAAATCGCGATTGATGAAAGCAATTTCCGCAAAATAAGGGGCGAGTTTGTATTTAGAGACGCCGCTTTTATTGGCTTGCTTAAAATAGCTGCTTGCTTTTGTTAAGTCGTTTTGCATTAAGTAAAGCCGACCGGCTAAAAGTAGAATGTTATTTTCCTCAGGATCCAAATCTAAAGCTTTTTTAATGTAGCCTTTAACTTTGTTGAAAATAAATTTTTTAATTTCTTCTTGTGAAATATTGAGGTAGAGAAGTTCCCAGTAAACTTCTGCAAGTAGAACGAATAAATTAACATTATCATTGTCTTTCTTAAGTTGATTTTCAAGAAAATCAATTTTCTCAAATAATATGTTTTCTTGTTTGTTTAATTGGCTGTAGGCTAATAAACGGACTTCATCGTTATCATAGGATAATAAAGCATTGTTAATTTGATTGGCGAGTGGCGACTCATGGAGATTGACTTTGATTAGAGCTTGAAGCTTATCTTTGATGCTGTTTTCTTGGTTGTGTAGTGCGTTTAAGGTGCCACCTTCCCCATACGTTTTTCCGACGATGATTTTTTCTTTGCTGAATTTGCGTAACACTCTCTTATGAAAGTTGGTATTTAATTTGAAATTGTGAAGATAACGCAGCCAGATTGAATAAATAACCATGCCTAGCATACCTACGGCAGGTAGTATCAATATAAAAAATAAACTCGCAATGAAGAAGGACCTTTTTTTTAGTTGGTTTCTTAACAAAAAAGTGCAAAGACACGATAATATAATTGCTAAAACAAAATAAGCTAAGATTAAAAGCAGGATGATTAAATCACTTGGCATAGGCGATCATTTTTTTGATTTGTTCGGAGGGATTTTCGCTAGTAATTAAGCGTTCTCGCGTATAGTTGGGGGAATGATTCGGATCAATCCCAAAGTCTTGTTTTAGCCAATCGCTGGTACGTCTAAGGTAGGCGGAAACGGTTGCTGGTTTTGAAAAAGGCATTAAGCATAAATGGATAAGCTGGTCATGCTTTTGGAAAGTCCAGGTTTGATCTATTCCGCGTTTTGTTTTTTGGTAGACTTCTTTAAGGTATTCGGTATTTGTATCTGGTGTTAAATAGATGCCCGCAAGATAACTGCTAAGTTTTAGTTGTTTATAAAGTCTTGATAGTTTTGTTATCTCATTCGCTAGCGGAAGTGGGCATTCGGGTATGATCTTTAAAATAGGAGAGGCCGCTTTATTTAAATCTAAAGTATCAGCAAAATAAGTCAGCATAATGAGTAATGACTCTAAGTTTTCATCGTTTAGTAAAATAAAGGGTATGCTTTTAATAATAAGATAAGCATAAACCGTATTGTTAGAAGAATGGCAGGGAATAACAGCCAAGTAATTTGTTTTTCTGTTCGATATAATTTCCCTTGGTGTGGTGTAATGACAGTTTTCATCCCCTATGGTTTTCTCGACTAAAGGGTCGTTTAAATCCAGTTCAAATGATTTTCCGATAGTGGATATAGGTTGATTTTCAATAAAATACTCGTCGTTTGCAAGATAAAGCGAAGCTTGCGTAATGCCGCAATAGCCACTGCATGTGGCCAATAAAGAGTTAGCAACTTCCTTGGTTAATTTGTTTTTCGACTCGTCTAATAAAAAACGTATACTGTAAATCGCTTGACGCAAGGTAGTGGGTTTTGTAATAAGGTTTTGCTCTAGCTGTTGATGCGATAGTTTGCTTAAGTAATAGGCGTGCGATAAAGTATTTAACTTTGTTTCTTGGTAGTCCAGCATTTCTTTATTTCGACGAGAAGCAATAATATAGCTTATGCTAAACTGCCCGCAGAGTATAATCATTAAAGAGCTACCGACAAAGTAAGAAACAAGGTAGTTTGTTTGTAAATACTGGTTGAAAATGACAATAGTTATGGTGTTGCTGGTTAAGCCATAAAACATACCATGGCGTAATGATAGCAAGACAGGTAAAAATAATAGCCAAGGAAAACCTGAATTGTTCAGCAAGGGGTCTGTACTTTTTACTGCAAAACCGCATGCTAAAGCAATAACGGTTATGATAAATGTTTCTAAAATAGTTTGCCACCAGCGGCCTTCTGCTGTCGTTGGAGTAAATAGATTATTGCCAGCTAACATTGCTAAGCGCCTCATTAATCAGTTCTTGAGCTGTTACTCCAAGGCCTGAACGACTGCCACCCGTTTTACTGCTGACGCTGCTCCAAACAACTCGGTTGTTACGTAGATTAACTAATGAAAGTGTTAAACTGACAGCAGGCTCTCCATCAAGCCCAACTTTATAGCGCCATTCATTAACGGTGCCAGTAATGCCATAAGTTGCGCCTTTAGCAAGCGCCCAACGTTTAGCATTTCTTAAAGCAACTTGTTGGTTTTTGCATTGTAATAATTGGTCACAATTTTTAGTTTGAAGATAGGTAATGACTTTCAGTCGAGGGTAAGTTTGTAATAAGTTGGTCACTATAGCTTGCGCGCGTTCGCTAGCTTGGATAGTTTCTGTATTGTTGGTGAAAGGCAGAACGGCGACAGGGCGTTTACCTGAGAGTGTTACATTGGGTGATCGGTTGATGGTGGTACATGCAACGATCGCGAGAGAGGCGCATGCGATGATTAGCCATTTAAATATTTTCATTTCTTCCTCCTTGAAAGCATTAAAGTTTGTCATGAATTGCTAAAAAAATAAAGTATACTGCGCGCCAATGATATAGTTGGATTGTGCATTAGATTGCGCATTCTTTGAGTAGTCCAGGTAGAGCGCTAAATGATCCCGGCCTATCACTGAGCCTGCAATGCCTCCATCAAGCCCGGCGCCTAAGCCGTTGAGTGAATTACGGAATAAGCGAATATTAGCGAAAGGTTTGAAATCGCGCGTGTAAGTCGTGAGGTAGGATTGTCCAAAACCACCCATGACTCCAGCATCATAGAAATTTTCTGGTATAATTTGAGTGTTGCGTGGATTAGCATCCGACGGGATTAATGTTTTAATAATGCTATCAGCATCACTATCTTCATGATAACGATGCACGGCAATAAAGCCTCCAGCGTTCCAGTCAGGGTAGCCTAATTCAAATGAGTGGCGAGCAAACAATTCATAATCTTGACCACTGCCCAAGTAGACTTTGTCTTGGCCATAGAAAAAGTTTTGTCGAATAAGTAATGAAATAGTGTCACGTATAGTTAGTTGATTATTTAAAATAAATGCGGCTTCATTTTTCATGCCGCCTAAGAGTAAGGCGGCTGTTTCTTCACTGTCTTGGTGATAGCCCAAAGAAAACTCATAGCTAAGTTGATTGTCAATGACATATGCCCAGCTAGCTTCAGCTTTGCCATAAACTCTTAAAGCTTGTCTCTGACCTCCAGTTACAGTAAGTTCGCCACCCCAAATCGAATCGCCCACTGTTAATTGATAATTTCTTATATGACTTGGGTTGTTAATCATTTGCTTTTTATCGGTTGAGTGCGTCTGCCAATTACCTATGTCGGGCTGTATATAAAAGCTGGGTGTAATAAACAGTTTGGCTTGTAGCTGAGTTCGCCAGCCTGAAATGGGACCGTAAGTTTTATATTCTAATGTTGGCTTAACCCAGTCAGCGTTAGGAAGCATAATGTCTTGAAAGAGCTGATAAGTCTCTGGGTCATTAGGGAATTGGGCTAAACCATTATAGGCTAACTCTTCCATTAGTCGATGCTCGCCTGTTCGTTGAGCCGCAATTGTGCGATCACGATGCGGTAATTTTTCAATGGCAGTGTTGAGTAAGTTGCGTTGTTTTTCAAGATCATTGTTGGATAATGCTAGGTTTAACTGCATCCACTTGGGTATAGTGTTTAGGTTGTCATTCGTATGATTATAAACATAGCGCGCCATTTGGTAGTGTTGTTTTGCTAGCGCAAGCAACATTAGAAATTCGGTATTGTTTGGTTTGTTGCGAGCTTTATGAAGTGTGTTCATTAGGTTATACGTCAAGTCAGCGCTTGCGCCACGGGCGGCTAATCTTGATAAAACATTCAATCGATCTTCATTTTTAGCGTTGCCCACTAAACCCCAGGTGGCTTTTCGTAGTTTTGTTGCTTCAGCATCAAAATTGAGTTCATCCAGTAAATCAGCATAATCAAGAAGCCATACAGGATTGCTTTTATTAGCATTAAAAACTCTTTCATAAGCAAGTAAAGCTTGCTCGGGCTGCTTTAATACAATATAAGCAGCTGCAACATAGCTTGCATAGAAAGGATCTAGCCTATATTTTCTTGCTAATTTTCTTAACTCAGTTTCATTGTTTTGAGTAAGGATGAAATCAAAATAACTCATTACCATGTTAGGATCATCTGGCCAACGTGATAAAGCCTCTTGGTAAAGTTGCTTAGCCTTCGCTATATCATGATTTTCAGTTGCTATTCTTGCTTGAGCCAAAACAAAATAAGGGTATTGGTTCATGATGTCTCGTTGTTCAGGGCTTAAATTTTTAATCAGTGTTTCAAGTTCAGTCCAGTAGCCCAGCAAAGATTCCAAAGAGATAACTTGGCTTAAGAAAATGATGCTTTTATATTGTTTTAAGCCTTGCTTTGCATACTCTAATGCTAATTCTGGATTATCGCTTTGTGTAAGGGAAGCTAAGCGTGCAAGTGTTGCTTCGTCGGTATCTTTATGTTTGTATAAATAATTGTAGATGGCTTTGGCTTTGTCGAAATTGTTTGTTTGCCAGGCGAGCTCGCCAAGGAGTTGCCAATATTCTTTGTCACTTGAGTTTGCTTTTGCTATTGCAGCATTGAGCACTTGATAGGCGGTATCAATTTGATTCATTGATATGTAAATTCTTGCTTCATGCGTTGCTGTTTTAACATTAGTTCCATATTTTTTATTGTAGACTTGGAGTGCTTTAAGTGCTTGGTTTAAATTCCCCACATTCTGATAAATTTTAGCTTTTTTTGTGAGCGTTGCTTTGGTTTGTTCGAGTTGGCTTAATAGTGTTAAAGCCTTTGTGGGTTGGCCTAGTTGTTCTAGTGTTTCAACCAGGGCGCTTCCCATTTTAGTTAATGGAACGCCATGTTTTAATTGTAAATTATAGAGCTTAAGTAGGGTGACTTGATCGTTGAGTTGTTTTGCAAAATAAATGGCTTGATCAAGTGTAGAAGATGAATATTTTAAATCGAGGATAGTTAACCATTGTTGTAAAGCTATTTGCGGATAACCCAACCAACCGCTAACTTCAGCGTAGCGTTTTCGCCATGTAATAGACTTTGGTTGTGCTTTAATTGCAGCACGAGCAACTAAAAAAGCCTGCGGAAGATTGCTGTTTGCAATTAAAACTTGAAAAGCCAGTGAGTAAAGTTTCTCATTAAATGGGGTTAGCTTAGCTGTTTGAGCTATCATTGGTTCTTCAGGTTTTGTCGTGGGTAATTCAAATGCGCTTGCTTCAGAGGCGATGCAGATAAGGATTAATGCTGTTATAGCTAAGCGCTTCACGGAGCATTACCTGTGGGTTGATATAATGCGCGCAATATATATTTTTCTGAGATTTGGACTTGATTGGCGCGTAAGGCGAGCTTTGCCATAAATAAAAGAAATCGCCGTGTTTCTGGAAGACCTTGACTATGTTTTATAGCAGTGTCTAGCGCTTCTTTTGTATTTTGACCTGCTTCTATCGCGGAGACGCCTTGAAAAAAAGCGGATTGTTTGAATAATTTAGATTTTGCGCGCTGTTGTGCGGTAAAGAAATAGTTTCCGCTTAATTCATATTCACCTGCGCCTAGGGCTGTTTTTGCTGCTTGAATATAGGTGTTGAGTGGCTGGTTAGGGTGTAGCGCAAATAATTTTTTGTATGCATCTGCTGCTAGTTTCGGCTCGTCTAGTGCAATAGCATTATTGGCGAGAATTATTAATTGTTTAGGTTTTTGTGAAGTTAACAAGGCCTTTCCTAAAGCTTTGCTATAGGTTGCTTTGCTTGGGCGCTTACTCTCTTTGCTGTAGAAATGTTTGTGTACCACTTGATAGTTTAGCCACTGAATTTCATTGAAAAGTGGGTTTTCTTTAGGGACGTATTGATAAATTTTTAATTGTTCTTTGGCTTCTTTCCATTCACCTAATTGTAAATGCTCGGAAATAATTTGTAATTTCAGCCGGTGATTTTCTTCAGATAGCGCGTTTAATTGTCTGAGATAAGCTAATGATGTGTGGCTGGCAGTGTCGCCGCTGAGCTGTTCCTTAAAGAATTGCTCAGGAAAAATAAGAATAAGAAAGAGAATAAGAACAAGAAAAATGGCAGGAAGGGTTATCCACCAAACAGGGATGAGTTGGTGCTTTTTAAGCCTGGATTTAACAGGTGATGTGAATTCTTTTCTTTCCATATTCTTTTAAATGTATAACGGTTAATCCGTTTTCCTGGGTTGGGACAAGCATTTGTCCGTTGAGTTTAAATTGACATTTCGATGCGTTTTTAAATCTTGCGATTAAAGGAATGTAACTAGTAAAGCTCCAGCGATCGCTTATTGGACTATTGCTGTCATGCAGATATAACGTATTGGGAGTTTCTGAGCTGAAAGCAAGATCTATATATTGCATGGGTAAAGTGTGAATATACCAATTGTTGTTAATGCGATTAAAGCCAATAACGCTTGCGTTAATTACGGGATATTGTTTTGTGGATGCGTAACGGAATTCTTGAATTTTTCCATTGCCATGAATAAGCCATTGACCATCCAATGTTTTTGCTAGCGTTATATTGTAAAAATCTATGACTTTCCGAATATATGATGAAGTAGGAAGAGGTGTAACGGGTTGCTTGAGCGCCCAATCATAAACAGTATCTAAGGCTTTAAGTGAAGCTGCTTTGGTTGCAGAATAAAAATGATAATAAATATCAATGGGCTTTAATCGGCGAGGCTTATCGGTTAATTCAAACGTTTCTATCACGCGCTTGAACCCGTAAAAAGGCCCTTTCCAATTGTTGGTGTAAATATTTTCATTCTGAATGGGCGCGAAAATTTGTAGCCAACCATCTTTATAGACACCTAATCCTGAGACGGCCGTTAAGCTTGGGAGTGATTTGGTGATGCGAGTGTCTCCACCATTTATATTCAGCAAGCCCGCTTCGTAGGTTAAAGCAATAGCTTGTGCTGGAGGATCGGTATCGCCAGTCCAGAGAAAAATATTGCAGCGCTTTCCTTTTGGCGCCAACTCTTTATTAATAAAATCTGTGGAGCCAATAATTTCACGTTTTAAATTAAAGATATAGTTAGGAACATCCAGTCGCTCGCCTTTAACTACTACTTTTTTGTTTTCTGTTTTATAGGCTTTATTCCAATCAAAAGGATGTGAATAGCTATGGCTGGCTATTTCAACCCAAGGTAAAGCAAAAATCTCTCTAGCAATTGCCATTAGTTGTTTTGAATGTTTTGGATCTAGTCCGGTTGGGCCAATCTCACCTTCAACAATGGAGATGGCAATAGGAATTTTGTATTTTTGTAAAATAGTTCGATATAAGCTTTCTGCTGCATAAGGACCATTTAACCATTCAGAGCGACTATAGAAGGCATCGCCATCGATATGACTTGTTAATATACGTCGGCCACTATCTGTGGTGACATCGGGCACGGGAATAGCGTTTAGCTTAAGTGCTTTGCGTACAAATTTAAAAGGATTCACAATGTAGCGAGAAGAAGTGTCCGGTAGCGTAGTGGCAAAATAAGGCGATAGCGCAATGCCTCCCCAGGGTGTGGTTGCGACAACATCTTCTGTATTGCCTTTTTTATCTTTGAGTTGTAAATCAATATTTGCTTGGCGTAATTTAAGCGGAGAAAAGCTTAGGGGCTCTATTCTTGGTGCGATTTCAAAGTTAATTAAATCACTTTGCTTAGCAATAGAGACGTGCTTGCTTTCTTGATATTCGGTTTTTACAGTGATGCCAAGTTGGCGTCTTAATGCTGTATTTTTAGTAAAATAATTGATATCTCCCATAAGTAAAACAGGAATATGTTCTTGTAGCGCTTTCTTTACCCAGGCAATTAAGTTTGACGCTGGCTTGGGGTAAGGCGATTCTAACCAAATAATAATGCCCGCGACACGATTATGTAAAGGGTATTCCGGCAATGGCTTTTCTATACTATAAAGTTTTGGTACGTATCCTTCGTATTCCAATGGCATACTAAGAAAAGTAAAGGGAGGCGCTAGTACTTTCTCGGGTTCTTCTTTTGAAGAGTAGAGCATCATCACTTTTCGAGGTTGTGGCAAGATCGTGCTAATGCCCAGGCTATTTAATTCGGGTGTGCTGATGTAAGGAATGAAACCTAGGGAAGCAATTTGCTTTGCATCTGCAATAGCTTTTTGTTTTTCTGTATTAGGCAAGTAATCAATAACAAAAACATTTAAGCCTAATTGCTTCGCTTCATTTAACTTGGATAACAGCCATTTTCGGTCATTCTCGCTTACTTTCTGGTAGCTTTTTTTGCTTGAGTTATAGCCGTAATAAAGTGATTCTGCTGCAATGCCGCTAATGTCATTTTTTACTTGAGGCAGTATTTCAAATCCTCGATTGATAATGAGTTTCGCTTCTGGATAACGCTGCTTTATAAGATGAATAATCTGGATTAAACCTTTTTCTTGTGCTTGTTTTTGTTTGTCATTAAGTTTAGCTAAGTGATAAGAATCAACCGTGTCTAAAAAGAAATTACGATAGCCCTTTTGCCATAAACGTTTAATAATAGTGTTTAAGAAAAATTGCTGCCATTTAGGATTGCTTGCATCCATGACCTCGCTTTTCCAGTTTTTGTTGTGAGCAATGATCCATTTACTTTTTATTTGTTTGAAGTAGGGGCTTTTACTCTCTAATTCGCCCAGGCTAACATAAGCAAATAGTTTGCTCTGTTTAGCCTTGTAGGATTCTGGGTTTTCAAGATGGCTGGGTTCAATGATGGCGGTATTAAATAATTGCAACTGTTTGAGGGGAGGGTTAGGTCCATAGAAAAAGACGGCCGAAGGCAGCGCTAGTCCCTTAATGGAAATGAGTATAAAAAGCCAAAATCCTATAGCTACTTGTCGCATTGATATTCCTTAACAATGGTATTGATCCATTTTTGCATAGGAACCGGTGCGCTGTAAAGATATCGCTCTTTTTTCAAAGGATTAATTAGGGTTGTTTTGGGGATGCGGTTAATGCTCGAGATTATAGCTTATCTTGCCTGAGGCCAGTTTTGCTAGTTATCTAAACTTGTATAGAATTCTTCCTGTAGAGTGTATCTTCACTGGCGATGGGTATAGAAAAATTTAAAAGCAAAATATCACATTTATTTAAAGTTGAAGCTATACTGGCAATAGCTTACTTGAAGGGAGGTTAAGCGAATGAAATTTATTTCTCGTGTTGCAATTATTTCTGTGCTGCTAGGCGTTGTTGGTTTTGCTTTTGCACAAGACTTTGGTGAATCCCTTATTGATCCTCCTGTTACGGTGACCAACCATACTAATCAAGCCATTGAGGTTGTGACTTATAGTGATTTTCCTCATATTAAAAGAATCATTAAACATAATTTTGTTATACCAGCCATGCAGTCAAAGACGGACAAGTCAGGTATTGATTACTATGCTAAGGCACATTCTGGAATGGGAATGGACCAAGCTAATCGTGTTGTAGTGATGATCTTTGATCATAAAACTAATCAATTAATTGCGGCTAAAAGTAAAGTGGTTGATACTTATGGTAGTCAAGCCATCGAGAAAGACAAAAAACTTAAGCTTGAGATTAAACTTAGTCCGGGCCAGGATATCGACATATCGATGCTTTAGCATTATGTGTAGGGTGGGTTCTTTTGCGGAGCAAAAAATCCCACCACTGATCCTGCTCCCGATGGTGGGATTACTTAGCGAAGCTCGCGAACCCCCCCTACTAAGTCAAGCCATCTAGAATATCTAAAGCTTCAGGATAATAATTCCCATAAAACAAATTCATATGATTGATGACATGATAAAGCTGATAGACTTTTTCACGTTGTTTATAGCCGGGTTTTAAGGGGTAAGTAGCATTATAACCTTGGTAAAATTCAGGGGAAAACCCAGGGATCCATGTGGTTAAAGCCATTTCTGCTTCTCGATGGCCATAGTAAGCGGCAGGATCAATTAAATAAGCTTGTTCATTCTGATCAATAATAAAATTGCCTTTCCATAGGTCGCCATGAATTAATGCGGGTGATTCTTCACTGCCCGCAAGAATTTTTGGTAGCTTTGACTCTAGCTTTATAATACCTTGCCGTAATTCTTTGGTGGATATTTTATTTCTTTCAGCTTCTTTTAACTGAAAAAGTAATCGATGCTCATAAAAAAATTCAATCCAGTTTGAGCTGGGCGTGTTAATTTGTTTTGTATGGCCAATATAATTGTTTTCATCAAATCCAAAAAAAGCTTGTGGGATTTTGTGCATGTTAGCGAGTTGTTTTCCAAAGTTATAAAAGACTTTTTTTGAAGGTAAGCCAGGTTCAATATATTCCAAGATTAATAAATCAGAAGAAGTGCGAATAACATTGGGTGTTTGAATACAGTGCGTATCAGCGATAGCTTTAAGGCCGCGCGTTTCTTCATGAAAAGTTGTGGCGCCAGATTTAATAAAATAGCGCTTATGCTTATCAGTTTCTACTAGCCAAGCATGCGCGGTGCAACCGCCGCTTAAAGCCGTTATTTGGCTAATCTTTTTCTGTAAAGCATCCGTTATTTTTTGTTTGAGTTGTTTCTCTTCAGGCATTTGGTTCATGGCTTTTGCCGTTGAAAATGATTTCGTTTAGTTTGGCATGCTGTTTCTTCATAGTCTATTGCTTCAAGGGAAGTTGTTAAATTTTTAGCTATTTTCTAGTTTGCTTGCGTATAGCTAGATCTTTGTTATGTCATTGAAAGTGACGTTGAGCTCAATGTCAGTTTTACAAATGCCAATAAATCAAGGGAGCAACATTTATGAAAAAAGTATTTATTCTAACTACTAGTTTAGCTTTAAGCTTATCTGTGAGCGCATTTGCAGCTGTTTCTAAACAGGCTGGTTTTTCATGTCCAGGCAGTCTTGCTTTAACAAAATCTGGTAACACGGTAAGTGGCACTATTAAAGTACCAGGGTTTGGCCAGCGAACTGCAACAGGCTATATAGCAGAGTCAGTTATTCTTGGTCATTCATTTAATGACGCCATTAAAACAAAACAGACCCCTTGGGATGACACCCTGGTATGTAAATATTATTCTGGATCTAATAACCAAAGATTTGAAATCAGTGCTCCATTAAATGGTGATGGATATACTTTCAGTATCACACATATAGATGGGACGCAGTATTTAGCCTCTGGCAAAGATGGGCAGTACTACATCCAGCCATTTGATGTTGATTATAAAAAAACAACATAGTAGACATATGCGTCAGAAAAACCATTGATGAGAGAATTATTGATGCCAAGAATTATTGATGCCAGGCTTGTATCTTCGAATTATTGATGCCTTATTGATGCCAGGCTTGTATCTTCGTACCTTACTTGATCCTCGTTTTATATTATATTCAAGAGCTGAAAGGTACAAAGGTACTGCCTGGTATTGATCCCTGATAGTTTTAGCTAGATTAATTTAAGTTCTTTACTTGACCTGAGGCAGTGGAAGCCCCTTCTTTAGCGGCTGTAAATATCATCGCCGGTGACTCTAGACCTAAAGATGAATTATCTGAAGGGCCGCAAGATGTAGGAGGCGGAGATGCTTTCAACTCCGATTCTGTCTCTACACTTGGTTTTTTATCAACCAAGACAACGTTTTTCTCATCAGTGTTATTGTAAGAATAAGAAGAATCGGGTTCTTTTTCGGTACCGAATGAAGCGCTAGAAAAAACATTATCATACTGTAACGACTCTAATGTTTCAGTTGTAGAATACGTAAACCACAATTGATCTTTCGCAACATCGTATGCCAGGCAATGGTTTTTTAAATAGCTATAATTCAATGTTGCATTTTTGGTATCCCAAACAGCTCGGGGGGCAATGGTTTGTACTCTCGTATTAGCAGCTTGCAAACCTGTTGCCTTGAAAAAGCTTTTTTTATCATCGTCATCAAAGCTATTACAAACAAGTACCTGGGTCGGGACGTCTTTTTCCAGTCTAGTCGAGAGCCACGTATAAGGAAGCTCATCACCATGAAGTATTCTTCCATTTAGATCTTGTCCTCGATTTATTGCAGGTCTTGAGGAATGTAGCATGAATATAGTGCTTTCTTGCTTGATTATCATAACCTGACAAGTCCAGATTTTATTTGCAACTAATATTGGGGAGTCTAATGATTTTGATAATCTTAGTTCCCCATGATTCCAGTGTTCTAGTTTATTAGTGCTCTCTTTGTATATTCTATTGTTATCTGTAGATAGGTAATCGTATTTTTGAGGTTCTGATGGTTTTTCTGTACTGAAAGGCCATTGAAAATTCTGGCCTACACAGAAGTAGCTATATGCTGCTCTTAATGGAAGTTTGTTCTTTGTTTTATTTGGGCCAGAAAGATTCTTCCTCGCGCTTAGGAAGCCTTTGCAATCTGCAATAATCTCAGCGTTATAATTATAAGGGAAGCTGGCGGCTTCATTCGTCAGCTCCATTAATAAATCTTCTATCTCTTCTGTTTTATAAGTGGCTTGAGGCTCCCGGGAGGGATCAAGGAGGAAATGACATAGGGCAAGATCATGAAAGCCAACCGCATCTGCTAAAAGTTTTGAACTAAAAGAAGGATGACGATCAAGATAAGCAGAGACAAAGAGAAGGCGATATTCGAGCATCTGTTTTGTTTCTTGTATGGCTTCTATCTCTCTCAGAGAACAATCAAAGATTAAGTTTCTGATCTCGTGTTGATTATCGTCTTTCTCGAGCGTTGCTAAAAGAGAAGCTATGCTAATTCTAAGGCTCTTCTTTTCTGTTAACGACATGCTTTCTATTTTTAAAGGGTTTCCTTTGACTAGCGCTCTAATGAGATCGGAATGTTGCTCATCATCAACGTTTGAGTGGTCATGGTTATAGAGTACTTTTGCTGTATCAAAACTGAGATGAGCAATGGCACACTCTATAAGTATAGGGGAATCCTCGGAATCAAGCTCTGTATCTGCAGCTATTAACGCCCTAAGCAAGCCGCTGTCGTTTGCATTGCTCACCTGAGGCAATCTACGGAAACCATTTGAACCTGTTGATGGTAGATCTTGAGCTGCGATAAGCATTCCAGTATCGCTAAACGCTTGGTCAATCATTTCCTGAGAGAAAGGATTTTTACTTTTGAGAGTTAAGATTTTTTTAAATAACGTCAGGAGCAGATTTTTATCCTTGGTCTCCAATGCATCAGTGTTAAAAAGAATTTTAAGTAGCTTTCCCTCAATGCCTCCCGACAACGGATCGAAGAATGATGTCTCAAAAATACAGTCTTCTATAGCGTTAAACACGGCTTCGTCCTGAAGCAATAAATAAGTTAAATGAGAGAGGGAAACGCTAATGTCTTTTTTCGAGATTTTCTCGGTAAGGCTGGTAGACACTTTGTCAAGTGCTGATGATAGTTCTTGTAATTCATCTGTGGAGAATATTAACTTTATTTTTGACATTTTTTGCTTGCCTCGCTTGTTGTTATCTAGTTTCCTGTCCCTGGCAGCGTTTTACGGGCGCTTGACCAGGGAAGCTCTGTCTCGAGTATTGCTGCGATGGTACGGTATTGATCATAATTTGTCAATCAAAAAATGACCAGCTGTTGGTGGCGCACCATATATTCAGTTTTAGCGGCGCTCGATGGCGTTGTTGAATAAATAGCTGCAAATACGGCCCTGTTAAGTCTTTGATATTCAAAAGTAACTTCTATAAGATTTGTTTTGCAAAAAATAAGTCAAACAGGAGGTTACCGATGACTAGCAAGAAACA
>Ga0233429_1000655_pt1 | contig 51735 bp, 59 predicted proteins | sample SI_118_April2016_3_FD_179879 | JGI IMG/M metagenome (GOLD analysis project Ga0233429, IMG submission 179879) | Seawater microbial communities from Saanich Inlet, British Columbia, Canada - SI_118_April2016_135_MG | ecosystem: Environmental > Aquatic > Marine > Inlet | place: Canada: British...
CTTAATAGAATGCTTATTTCATTTCTATCATTCTTATCTAAGTGAGAATACTTTTTTTTGCCATTTTTATAATATTATTTCTTTTATTTATTATACCAAGTGTTCGGCTTCAGATGCGAATGTAGGTTCGCTCATTTTACCGTGACACCAAAGTCGTGTAATACCAAAGTAAAGAAAAGGAATTTGTTGACCCGTCGTGTAAGTATCCCAAACCCGGAAGACTGGAGAACCAAGCCATGAAACGACCACTCTGTATCATCCTGACCGGCATGATCGCCGTTGCGATCCTCAGCTCGATGACCATCCCTGCTGCGCATGTCTCCGAGGCAAGCCCGCCTGCGATTGTGCTCGACACCGCCAGCACTGGTGCCGTGGCAATGGCCGAAGACGTCAAGATCGACGACATGAGGCACAGCCTCGCCCAGCTCCGGCTCCGAACTGCGGACGCCGAGACTGAGACAACCCTGGCAACGACCAAGACTGGTCCCCACCCTCAGATGGCAACAACTCCGGCGCGTGGTGCGACCGAAATCTGGACCGAGCAGGCCCATATTCGGCGAACCGCGGACACCGAGACTGTTCACCATCAGATGGCAACGACGCGTGATGCGACTCCCGGGCATACAATGGCCGCCGATGTGGTGACCAAACTGCCAACGACGACGGCTGGCGATGCCGGCACACTCATCCGAAGCGGCGATGTCCTCCTCCTCCGAGACAGCAAAGTCCACCTCCTCCGGCGCGACGAAGGCTTGAGCTGAGCAAGGTGCTCGATGAGCTCTACGGGACCGATTCCTCCATGGAATCGGCCCCGTCTTTTTTTTAAAAATTATTTATATATTATTCTAACGTAAAAAATACTTGTATTATTCAAGTATTTTTTGTAAAATTAAAGCATTAAATCCAATAATCTAAGCGATCATGATTAATAAATCGCCCAATGACGAAAGAGAGGTCAGGCTCCAAAAACTAGAAAATATTACTAAAGCAGGAATTAAAGCATATCCAGCTAAATTTGATAAGCAAAATTTTCTTTCTGAGGCTAAGGGATTAAAAAAAGGTGACAAAGTAAAGGTGGCTGGCCGAATGATGACTATGCGTGATATGGGTAAAATCGCTTTTTGTCATCTACAAGATTCATCAGGTAAAATGCAGATAGTTTTAAGTGTTAATGAAATTAAAAAGGAGGATTATAAGTTTTTCTTTAAGAACTTTGATATTGGCGACTTTATCGGTATAGAGGGGGAGATCTTTACCACCAAAAAGGGTGAAGTGTCTGTATTAGTTAAAAAATATACTTTTTTGGGTAAAGCACTTCGACCGCTACCAGAAAAATGGCACGGACTAAAGGACCAAGAGGCTAAATATCGTCAGAGATATTTGGACCTAATTATGAACGAAGAAGCAAAAGAAGTCTTTTTATTACGATCTAATGTCCTAAAAAAGATAAGAGAATTTTATTGGCAAAAAAACTTTACTGAAATTGAAACCCCGGTTTTAGAAAATATTTCTTCAGGTGCTAATGCTAAACCATTTATTACTCATCATAATGCACTAGATATTGATGTATATTTGAGAATAGCAGCCGGAGAATTGTGGCAGAAAATAACAATTGGTGGAACCTTTGAAAAAACATTCGAAGTGGCTCGTTGCTTTAGAAACGAAGGTATGGATCCTAGTCACCTTCAAGAATTTACCATGGTAGAACATTATGCTGCTTATTGGGACTTTGAAGATAACATGAAATTTACTGAAGAAATGTTCGAATATCTTTTGAAGGAAACTTTAGGAACAACTAAAGTAAAAATGCCCGACAGAGATGGAAAAATAATTGAAATTGATTTTAAAACTCCATGGCCGAGAGCTGAATATACTGAATTAATCAAAAAAGACTGTGGTATTGATATCCTTAAGTATAACAACGCCAAAGAACTTCTAAAGGAAATTAAAACTAAAAAGATTAATATAGAAGACGCTGAAAAGTTAGGCTACGGATCATTGGTAGATAGCCTATACAAAAAGGTCAGTAGACCAAAATTGATTCAACCAACTTTCTTAATCAAACACCCAAAAGAAACAAAGCCATTGGCTCGTCGTAATGATGATAATGAAAAGCTATGTGATACTTTCCAGCTATTAGTTAATACTTGGGAGATTATTAATGCTTACAGTGAGATAGTTGATCCAATAGATCAACGAGAAAGATTTGAATCACAAGTCAAGGCAAAATCAGCTGGTGATGAAGATGCTATGATGATGAACGAGGAATACTTAACTGCCATGGAACACGGCTTTCCGCCGATATCTGGCTGGGGAATGGGCATCGATAGGCTAACAGCACTATTAACTGGTCAAACAAATCTTCGTGATGTAGTTTTATTTCCATTAATGCGACCACAGGATTTATCAAGTAAAAAGTCATCCCGAAAGGGTATTAAGTAATGATACTCAAAGTTTTTAATTTTATAAATTTAATTTAAATACATGTTAGATATAAATAAAATAAGAGATGACCAGGAGAAAGTAAAAAAAGCGCTTTCAAAGCGTATGGACGCAAAGGACGTAGATACTGCGTTTGATAAAGTATTAAAGCTCGACGACCAAAGACGAGAGTTAATTCAAAAAACTGAAGATTTAAAGGCAAAAAGAAATAAAAACTCTAAAACTAAGCCCACCCCAGAAATCATTGCTAGCATGAAGAAAATAGGGGAGGATATCAAAAAAGTAGATGATAAATTAAACAAGGTTGATACTGAATTTAAGGAAACCATGGCTGGACTACCTAATATTCCAGCTGATGATATTGTCGCCGGTGGGAAAGAAAACAACAAAGTAATAAAAACCTTTGGCCAAAAACCAAAGTTTGACTTTGAGCCTAAAGATCATGTTGAATTAGCCACCGATCTTGATATTATCGACTACGAAAGAGCTGCCAAGATGTCTGGTAGTGGATTTGTTATCTACAAAGGCAAGGGAGCACTCTTAGAGTGGGCTATGTTGAATTACTTTATTGAATTTCATACCAAAAACAACTATACCTTTGTTTTGCCGCCATATATGTTAACTGAACAATCTGCCTATACTTCTGGTCATTTACCAAAGTTTAGAGATGAATTGTATTGGAACCAAGATAAACTTTGCATGAATGCCACCAGTGAAATGATGCTCGGTAACTATCATCGAGACGAACTTCTTGACGAGAAAAAATTGCCCCTAAAATATTTCGCTTATTCTGCTTGTTTCAGGCGCGAAGCTGGATCATACCGTAAAGAGGAGAGGGGAATGGTTCGTGGTCATCAGTTTAATAAAATTGAAATGTTTCAATTTACCAAGCCAGAGAACTCTTGGAAAGGTTTTGATGAACTATTAGATTATGCTGAAAAGCTAGTTGAAGGATTAGGATTACATTATCAAACATCTCTGTTAGCTGCTGAAGATCTAGCAGGTGCGATGGCTAAAACAGTTGACATCGAAGTATGGATTCCTTCTATGGAAGTTTATAAAGAGGTCAGTAGTGCCTCAAATGCATTAGACTATCAGGCTCGAAGAGGGAATACTCGATACAAAAACCCTAAAACCGGTAAAAATGAATTTATTCACACTCTAAATGCCTCAGGACTAGCCACTAGCAGGCTATTTCCTGCGATTCTAGAGCAGTTTCAGCAAAAAGACGGCAGTATTAAGGTGCCAAAGGTTTTACAGAAGTTTTGCGGGTTTGATGTAATAAAAAAAGGGGAGTAACGCACTGCTAAGTACGCTACATCCCCAGTAAATCTGAGATGACTGCATGATGTCAGTCATTTGTCATCTTGACCGATTTGTTCTCGCACCAAATCAAGAGTCTTAGTAGCATCGGCCACTGCCTTATAGCCTTCTGACAACTCTGTCCGGGTTGATATCTTGATTTGCGCTAACTCTGCGACGACGCCTTCATTTGCTCGTGCTCTCATCTCGTTTTCGATACACCGTTGAACGGCAGCATCAAATGAGCGCTCACCCATGCTCTTCAAGAAGACAACTGTCTCAGGCAAGAACCAGAAAGTATGCTTACTTGCTTCCATAATCAACAATCCTTCTGTTTGTGAACCCTACTATTGTCAAAGGAATACTCCACCATCATAATACAACAAACACCAGATGTCAACAAATAAACTAAAAATAGCCCTTATTTTGGGCGGAATCTCAAACGAAAGAGAAATATCCTTAAAAACTGGTAAGCAAATCGAAGAAAACCTTGATCTCAGTAAATATGAGGTCAATATTTATGATACCAAGACTCAATTAAAAGAACTTTTTGATGATTGTTTGGATAACAAAATCGATCTTTGTTTTTTGGCTCTACACGGCAAGGGAGGGGAGGATGGAACCATTCAAGGAATGTTGGATTTATTGAATGTCCCATATACTGGCAGTAGTACAATGTCGTCGGCAGTGACAATGGACAAAGCCATGTCTAAACAGGCCTTAAGAAGCTTAAAAATACCGTTAGCTAAAGAACTAGTGTTTAAGAAAGGGGAGTGGAATAGCGAACTAGTAGAAAAAGAAATTGGCTTTCCTTGCGTGATCAAACCAAATATTTCTGGATCATCAGTTGGGATCACTATTGCAAATAGTAAAGAGGAGTTTATGACTGGAATGGTTGAGGCGCTAAAACATGATAATAAAGTACTAGTTGAAGAATATATCGATGGCCTAGAAATTACTGTGCCGATTTTAAATAATCGAGCCCTACCAATAATTGAGATTTGTCCTAAAAATAAGTTTTTTGACTATGAGGCTAAGTATATTAGCAGTAAATGTGACGAAATCGTACCAGCCAGAATCACTCCAGAACAAACAGAACTTGCCCAAAGAATGGCTTTAGATATCCACCAAACATTAAATTGCTCCGGATTGACCAGAGTAGATTTTATTTTAAAAAGTAATATGCCGTACTTTTTAGAAATTAACACTCTTCCGGGCATGACAAAAAACAGTTTGTGCCCTAAAAGTGCTGATGCAGATGGAATCACCTTTAGTGAACTATTAGATGAAATCATAACTTCAGCCTTAAATGATTGGAGACAATAAAAACGTCAGAAAGGATTATCAGGAAAATAAATTCCGTAATCCATATTTTAAACACAAAACGGATAAAACTGGTTTTAATACTAGTCGTTATATCAAAATAATTTCCATTTTGTTGTTTTTATATATTATTGTTTATAGTAATCTATTGAACACTGGAGAAATAGAAATAACTGGCCTAGAAATGATTGAACCAGCGGAAATAAATAATTTAGTTAGCGACCACATTCACTCATTAAAATGGTATCTGTTCCCCAGGCGTAATATCTTATTTGCTGATCGAAAAAAGCTGAGCAAGAAAATTAACAATCAATACAACCTAGAAGAACTAATCATTGAAATAGATAGACAAGAAGTATTGATTAGCTTAAAAGAAAAGGTGTCGCATGTGATTATCTATAATAATCATAGTCAACAATTTTTCTTTTCAGATATTGATGGCTATCTAACTAGCGAGATACCTAATGATCGCGTTAGAGAATACTGGGAACGTTTTCCAATATTTAATATTAGTCAAGAGTCTATCGCCACTGGAGATCAATCACTAAAAGGAGAGACAATAAGTTTTGTTTTAGAAACAAATCGACTACTAAAGAACTCAATAGTAAACGTTCAAGGATTTGAAGCAGGGGAGACCAATGAAATTATTCTAGTTGCTAAAGAGGGCTGGAGAGCATTTTTTGACATAAAATCTGAAATAAAGACTTCTGTGGATAATCTTATACTAATTATTAACGAAAAAATCCCAGATCAAAACAATCTGGAATATATTGATTTAAGATTGGGAAATAAGGTTTTCTACAAATAAAGAAGGGACAGCGGACATAAACGTCAACTGCCCCTAGAAAAAGAGTTTAGGAATCAAAGAACTCAAGGGGGCAAGATCACGCGCACCTAGGGCGAGAAAACACCCACCGAGTGTCAGGACTCCAAACACTGTCAGAGTAGTTATAGTACGAGTTGAGCCAAAGGTCATTATCATCACGCCTAACGCCGAAAACGTCAAAATCGCCGCCAGAGTCCTTGATTGGCTCCATAGCTATGAGTAACAACTCATCATCGGGCTGATCAAGGTATTGCAACCTCGATTGGGGACCGGCTTCAGCTGGAAGTAGTTCTCCACCAAGACGATCAGCAATGCCCGCATAAATATCAGACAGAGATCCACTTTTTCCTTTTTCGCCCAGTATTTCTTCTGTGGTTGCCGTGTAGAGATCTAGCTCTACGGGACATGGAGAAACACTATTGGCAAAATCAGGTTTCCCCATAATGTCTTTTGCCCAGTCGGAAAATCGTCCACCAGCATCTGTGATGGCTTGGCAAAAGTCGTCAGTCGTTTTGAGACCTGTACCCAGCCTGATGGTCATCAGGAACTTAAACTGACACAAGGCTTGTTGCAGAGTATCTTGAAACCCTTGAGGGTCATCAAGCCACCTCCACATTGTCTCATTGCTCATTTCTGCCAAGACTTGTAAAAACCTTCTCTGCAGTTCTGTCCGCTGATCCGTCATCGTCACTTTCATTGTCCATTCTCCTGTTTTTCTGTTGTCAGTTTATGAAAGTTCTAGACTAGCTAGGGGAAAGTTAAAGGAGCAAAACGTAGCGGGTGCAGATAGGGTAACCTATCCAAGAGTAGAATCGAAATCGATCCAACCAGACATGGCAAAACCTGTTTCTTCTCTACACCCGCTTATACTGATATATTAACTTATTTTAGCAAAAACTGCAAACACTATCTTTTTTCGCAGTGAAACTTAAATAATATCATCAATCTCTTGAAGAGAAATAATTGTTGTATTTACCCCGTGTTTGTGTATTTGAGTTATATTTGGCAATTCATCAATAAGGGATTTATAATATACAGATTTCAAATCATTATAACTATAGTTATTAAAATATCTCCTAATAATTACATCTACGCTCCTTGGCGTTAAATTATTGCTAGTAGCACATCTCAAAAAAGGAACAAAAACATAATCTGAAGTGTTTTTTATTTTACCCATCTTTTCTTTTTTATAATCAACAATCATGTTGAATATCTTTTTGTCTATAAAATATTTTCTCCCATCCATAAAAATACAACCCTCAGTCACATCCTCATGTTTAATTTTTACCAATTCCGTTATTCTTAGCCCGGTTTTTAATATCAAGATTATTATTAAATAATCCCTTTTTAATTCAATGGAAGAATTAAAATTTATACCTTGTAAAACTTTAGTAACTTCAGTTATATCAACTGACTCGCGCTTTTTCTTTATTAATTTGATCTGTTTTATATCTTTTAAATCAAAATTGACATGTAAATTGTATAATTTTATGACAAAACTTAAATAATTTTTTACTCCGTTTAAATAAACTGATTGTGAGCTCGGAGATAATTTATATTTTAATAAATCAATATAACCATTAATGTTAGAAATAGTTAAATCTTTAATAGAAAAACTATTTTTATCCAAATAATCGTTAAATAACTTTAAGCCAGTACAGTAAGCAGTGATGGCTGAGGCACTATAATTATTATCAATTAAATATTGCCTGTATTGATTAAAATAAAAGTCTGCTTTCATAATTCAAACTTTATTATTTTATTGTGAGTAACTATAATTATTATTACATTTTTCATCTTCAATAAATTAATCCATAATTTAAAAATATTTATTGTATCAACTTCAAAATATACAACTTTATTGCTCTTAACTATTTTTAAGTCAGCGGAACCATAATATAATTGAGGCTCGGAATCAAATACTTTATATCCACCGCTTAAAAACATTAATGACAAGTATTTTATCATATTATTATGCCAATCAGATCCATGCTGCTTACCAGAAAGTTGTTTTATATTATCAAGCCCCCCATCATTTTTATAAGAGTGCTCATTGACCTTAATATTTCCGCTAACAATTAAAATTGATATTAAACGATAAAAAGTCTCATCCGAACATCTCAATAAATTAACATTAGACTGATAGGGAAGTATGTTCTTTTTTAACCATTCAACCTCTTTTTTGATAGATTTCTCAGTATCTAACCAGCTTTTATTATTATTCATATTATCTTTTACCGCTATGAAATTTTCTGTGTACATCCCTTAACTTTTTATTTGTTACATGAGTATATATTTGAGTAGTGGCTATATTTTTATGCCCCAAAAGCTCTTGAACACTCCTTAAATCTGCTCCTTGATCTAAAAGATCAGTTGCATAACTATGCCTAAGCGTATGTGGAGTTGCGTCGACTGGCAATCCAGCCATTACAGTGTATTTCCTTACCAAATTATCAATTGATCGCGGAGTTAATCGATGATCATCTTCAGGGTCGGCATTACGACGATAGTTGATGAATAGGGGAGGGTACAAGTCATTACGGGTCTTAATATAACCAAATAATGATCTTAAGGCCCGATTAGAGAAAAAAACAGCACGAACGCTGCCCCCCTTTCCGCTAATGCTTAATTCTAAATCATCAAACTTTCCATTTAATAAATTTTTTTTATCAAACAATGTTATGTTAAGAGAAGTTAATTCAGATACACGCATCCCAGTAGAAAATAGTACCTCAAGTACTGCACGGTCTCGTAATCCGATTATACTGTTCCCGGGCATGCTTAGCAACTTCTCAACTTGCTCAAAATTTAAAAATTTAATTTTTTTGTCTTTATCAGTCAATTTTGGCAATTTTATTTTTTCTGATGGTAGGGAAGTGATATCACGATCGGCAAAGTAATTAAGTAATATCCTAACAGACCTTAAATAGTAACTCTGGGTTGTTTTTTTTAAATAGTGATCCTCTGTATCCTTTTTTCGCGATAAAAACAACCGGTAATCCCAAATATGTTCTGACGTTAAATCATGAGGTCTAATACCTTCCAAATTGCTCTTTTTTAGCCAATTAGTAAAAACTTTCAGAAAGTTATGATAATTACGAGTGGAAACAGGGCTTAAACCCTTTTCTACCTCACAATAATCTAAAAAATCTGGAATATGTTTTATTAAAGGAATGTTAGATCTCTTCATACTTTTTATGCTTAATTACCTTTATCCTCTGTTATAGGAAGTTAACTATATTATACAACATATTAAAAACTATTACAAAACTACTCCCCCTTCATTTATTAAAGTGTTAATGAGAGTAAATCATTTAGTCTTCTTTTAGGTACGATTTAATTTTTTTAATTTAAAACCTCTCAATCTCTCATCAACAACATAATCTGAATAAAAAGTTAATATAACTCAAACTCAAAACTGTGCTACGACTTCTCCCCTACTCTGCAGTAATATACTTAATCAGAAAATCCGCATGCCCATGAAGTCCTTTTTATTACAATGAAAACAACCGCACCTCCTTTCGAGGTGCGGTTGGTAGATAATCAGGCTACGTGAGTCCTAATCGGCCCTCACACGCTTCTTTATTCCCAAGAAGGAAGTAAAATGTTCGGTTGCATCACTCATCATCTCTACAACCCTACCGGTCCGAATGAGAGTATTACACACCACATGCTTCCAACTAGAATCTAAAAACGATTGAAAAATGAAGTCAGTAAATGTACCCCGCCATCTGAAGAGTCGTTCCTTATGCGCTATCGCTAAGCAATGGATACCTTCAGTGATTAGGAGACAGAGACAACCGCTTGAAAGCGCCACTAGCCCGAGCGTGACTTCACTAACAATTAGGTCTTGGGCCACCCGCCAAACAACAAAGGTGGTACCAATGGTGCAGACCAGGGGCCACCAACAGCCTTTTTGAGTCAGCAGAAAGATCAGGCCAAATACCACAGCGCAAACTACAATAATTGGTAGAGCAACGAAAGTAGCCCAAATCGCAACGGCGATCAAAGTTATTCCCGCTACCCATGAAAGAACAAGCACAATTGCTATTTCCCCTCCCACTATCGTGCTAAAGTCTTGCCAAAAAAAACGAAAAAAACCTTCTTTTCTGCTTCTGATGTTTCTCAGTCTGACAGGCTCATCGCCTATAACATAAAATTCATGAGCAACATGGATTAACAAGGCCAGACCAGCTAGCCAACTAGCCAGCACCGACACAATAAGGCCAAGTGGCGGCCAGCTCAATTGAAAAACCAGCATTACCACTGTAATTGATCCCCTAATCAAAAGTGGCCAAATCCAGAAACCATTGACCAGCAGTACCATTAAGAAAATCAATACCTCTGACAATTTCATCTCCGAGCTGGCCTCCCATTCTTCTCCTTGCCGTAACCACTTCTTGATTTCACTCCTGTTTTCGAAATCAAAGAATGACTTTATCACCCCCATCAAGTGGCCTGGAATACCGCAAAACCATTCAATCGCACCGGCAACCTTCTTTGAAATCATTGGGCAAACAATCCGGCCCCACCGCATGATAATATCAGTCACGACCACAACCACCGCCCAGATTGCCCAAAGGCCAATCATTGCATAGCCAACCAACCTAAGTTGGAAATAGCCAACAACCATTCCAGTCAAGCAACCAATAAAAATAAACGCCGAGTGAATCCCAAAAGCCACCAAGATACCAACTACTCCCCCGAGAAACGTACCAACACATCTTTTGCTTTGATTGTTCATTGTCCCGCCCTTTCTTTTTGTCTTCTTGAGTTTTAAAGACCAAAAATCATTGTTGATTCTTTCTCTAAATTTACAATAAAAAAACACCACTGTCAATAAAAATAAACGCCTCAATAGGTGAGGCGTTTATTTTTTATTCTAATCTTATTTACTATTTATTATCACTACAACCACAGTTTTTACAATTACAATCTGGCCCACATGAGCAACAATTGCAACAATTATTTGGGTTACAATCACATTGGTCCCCTTCCTTCATCCCAATCCAAGCCCCACACTCGCATTTTCTTGATGCCATATTTTTAACTTTTATTTTTTAAATCGCTATTTATATTATCATCCACAACCTCCTCTTTTTTTCCTCTTGTGAATACTATAAATATTATGATTATCCCCACTATTAGAACTACGGCCATTATCATCAGAAACTTACTTCTATTGCTGTAGCCATCCTGTTCGCCTTCACCTACGTCTGTCGCACCTAAAACTCGCGGATTAATATCAGAATCATCATTAGTTTCCGGAACATTTGCTACAACAACATCTTCGTTTTTTGTCGCTTCTTTCTCCCATCTAGTGGAATCAGTTGGATAAGCGTCTATTTTATCGTTATAACTATCACCATCGGTATCATACTTAAGTGGATTGGTACCTAAAACCCCCTCTTCCCAATTATACAGTCCATCATTATCTATATCGGTGTCGACCTTATCTGAAACCTTATCTTCATCAGTATCTGGCCCGCTAAAAACTTCTGAATTAGTAGGATCTGGATCTTCACCATCTAATTCACCATCATCATCGGTGTCGCTATCTTCTGGGTCTGTCCCCATCTCTATTTCTTCTTGATCGGGCAAACCGTCAAGATCAGTATCAACATCAACAAAAATAACACTAGTTATTTGGCTCATTGATGATGAGTCCAAAAGTTCTTCACTGTTAGTAGATATTGCGTAAACATCAGATAATTCTGCCCTAAACTGATGATTTCCTTCAGTTGCTAACCAAGCGGTTGAAGCTAAATAACTGCTTCCATCCTTGGCTAAGTGAAAATTAACCGCCTCACCAATTAATTGTCCATTGTCATAAAAGCTGACAACACCATTAATCGCTCGGTCACCATCGTTAACTATCACCGAATAAACTTTCACACTATCCCCTGCTATCGGACTATTATCTGACAACCAAATATTACTACTAACAAAACCAACATTAGCCGCCGATGCAACTCCAGCACCAGCCAAAACGATAATCAAACTAAAAATGATTACTTTAATTTTCATATTATAAATAATTCAATGGATTAACTGGAATTCCATTATATCTTACCTCAAAGTGAAGATGAGGTCCAGAAGAAAAGCCAGAGTTACCCGTTGCCCCAATAATTTCACCTTTAGTGACATATTGATCAGCTTCTACACTAATACTGCTTAAATGAGCGTATAGGGTAGATAAATTATTATTATGAATAATCATAATATAATTTCCATACCATTTAGTACCATAAGCTGCTTTAGCCACATAACCAGACTCGACCGCTCGAAGTGGTGTTCCCCATGGGGTGCCATAATCCATTCCGGAATGCTCAAATAAATGACGATATGGATAGTCTGGATCATGGAAATAAGCAGTTACCCACCGAACACTGGTTGGATAAATCATATTTACATCACCCAATGAGCTTAAGTTATCACTACCACCGGAATTTAATTTATCTCGCAATCTTCTTTCTAGTGCGGCCACCTGATTATTAACCGTTAACTGTTCCTGTTGCAATTCACCTATTAGATCCTGGTATTTAGACTCGGACTGTCGAGTTTGAGCAATTAAGTAGTTCTTGGTGTTTTTTTGTTGACCCAAAGACAATTTATCTTCTTCCAACTTGTTCAATAGCTCAGACAACTCATCTCGCTTTTCATTTAATTCTTCTTTCTGTTTTCCAAGTTGACCCACCAGTTCCTGAACGCGATTTAACGTTGTTTGCAAACTTTTTTCTACTCCTTCCAAGTGCTTGATCTGATCAAAAAATTCTGAAAATGAGTTGTTGCTTAAAAGTATTGATAAGTACCCTCGTTGATCATAAATATCTAATTGCCGAACAAAAGCTGAGAGTTGTTCTTTATCTTCACTAATTACTTCCTCGTTGGTTTCAATCTCTAGCTCTACCCTTTCAATTTCCAATTTAGTTATTTCAATTTCCTCACCTCTAAGTTCAATATCTAAATCAGTCTTAGCCACCTGATTATTTAAAATAGACAATTGATTACGCAAAGTAACTGATTCCTGTCTAACCACTTTGATGTTTGCTCGATAGCCCTCTATCTTATCATTAATTTCATCAATCTTATCTCTTTGACTGGCAATCTGATCATTCAAATCACTAACCGCCGCTTCACTTTCAGTCTCCTCCTCGACCAATTCTTCTTCTGCTAACTCTTCCTCTACTAACCCTTCTTCGGCTGACCCCTCCTCGGCTAAAGTCACTGTTTGAAATATTAAAAAAACACCAATAATAATAGTTAGCAACATCAAAAACATTACTAAGAGATGATATTTTAGTTTTACGACTGTTCTTTCCATCGTAAATAATTATTACTACCCAGTAATTGACTGTATTATAGCATAATTATCTACTATATTGAATTAATGCTTCTTGTGTCCAAAAATAACCATATAGACACTGTTTTTATTCAAATTGACAAACATGCTACGGGGGTATATTCTTAAAAGAGATCCCGATAATAACATCTAACGAACTAGGCTCATAAGCGAAGGAAAACAATACAATGGACAGTAAGATGAGAACGCGTCTTTTCACCAAGAAAGCTGAAAGCGGATCCGCCACCCTATCAAGAAGGAGCTGGGATAAACTGAGAAAGTCGGAAAGAAAAACACTGGGGCCGAAACCAAGAAGAAGCACTCATTGAAGACCAGTAAATCAACAGACGACAAGACCGTCGTTTTCATCTCTTCTGGCAGTGACCTTCAGGGGCACATCATGTAAGGGCTTGAGTCATCACGACTCTCACTGACCAACACTCAAAAGCTCCCCAACCAACGCTGTTTGGGGAGCTTCATCATTTTATTTGATTTTTTTACTTCAACAACTTTATGGCTTCATAGATTATTGGATGACAATTCTCCCGGTTAAGATCCTGGATAGAAACCCACTCGAGTTTTTCTATCTCTTTGACCCCCTCGACAGTAGGGATCACTTCTTGACTTGGCTCGTCCTCTGTCAATTCTACTCGATAAAATAAATTTATAGAATGATAAAACTTTTTAGCCCAGATATCGTCATAAAAATATGACTCGCCAACATAAAATGGAGTCGAGCCAATCACCTTGGTCTTATAGCCAGTTTCTTCATAATATTCACGACTCAATCCATCGGCAATAGCTTCGTCCAATTCAATACCACCTCCAGGCAGCTGCCATCTTTTATCCCAAGGGGCCTGCAACATTAGTATTTTATCTGCTCGCTTGGTAATACCATATGCCGAAACACGCCAATTAACCTCCTCGTTTGGCGGTAACACAACATGGTTAGAGCTAGTATCGTGAAATATCACTATATTAGATAAATAATCTTAAAATAAACTAAGTCAACTTTTTCACTGCCCCCTTAATCCTATTCACACTTTTATCCTTACCTAATACTTCAGCCACTTCAAATGGAGTTGGTGACTTCTCTTGGCCAGTTAATGCCACTCGCATTGGCCACAACACTTCACCATTATTTAAGTTATTTGACTCGATATATTGTTTAATCTTTTCTTGTAGCTTCACGTCAGTCCAATCTGACTCATCATAACTTTCTAACTCCACTGCCAAGTTCTCTAAATTTTTAATAGCCGTCTCCTTATCTGACTTTTTCCATACCAACATTGCCCCATCATATTCAATATCATCATTTAAGAGAAAATCAATCCCCTGCCCCACCTCATCGAGTCGAATAATTCTTTGCTGTTCTAGTTTTAAAACTTTCAATTCATAATCTACTCCAGAAAACTCCTTAACAACTTTTGCAAATTCCTCAACGCTTAACGCCTTAATATATTCCTTATTCATCCAGTCTAGTTTCTCAAGATTAAATACTGCACCAGATTTATGCACTTTTTCAATTCTGAACTCTTTCACTAGCTTATCTAGAGAAAAGATTTCTCTTTCGTCTCCTGGATTCCAGCCAAGTAAAGCAATAAAATTAACTAATGCTTCTGGCAAATACCCTTTTTTTAAATAATCTTCAACTGCCACATCACCTTGTCGTTTAGAAAGCTTGGTTTTATCTGGATTTAAAATTAACGGCAAGTGAGCATAGCTAGGAACATCCCAACCAAAATATTCATAAAGCAAGATATGCTTCGGAGTTGACGATAGCCACTCCTCTCCTCTGATCACATGAGTCACTTCCATTAGATGGTCATCTACAACTACCGCCAAATGATAAGTTGGGAATCCGTCGGATTTCATCAACACCTGATCATCAACCTCCTTGGAATTAAATTTAACCTTACCACGCACCAAATCAGTAAAAGATATCTCCCTATCTTCTGGTATTCTCATCCGAATTACATACTTTTCTCCAGCATCGATTTTAGTTTTAATATCTTCAGCACTAAGATTTCGACACTCACCATCATACCTAGTTGGTTGCTTATTTGCTTGCTGTATTTTTCGTACTTCATCCAATCTTTCAGGAGTACAAAAACAATAATATGCATGACCCTTTTTCACCAATTCTTTAGCGTATTTTTGGTAAATATCTAGCCTCTTAGACTGTGTATAAGGCCCAAAATCACCCCTTTCAGACACTTTACCACTATTATCTGTAAAAACACCTTCTTCAACAGATAAACCCGCTATTTTAAGTGATTTTATTAAGTTTTCCACAGCCCCATCTACTTCCCTAGACTGATCAGTATCTTCAATTCGCAAAACAAAACTGCTCCCGCTTTGTTTGGCTAGCAAATAAGCGTAGAGAGCAGTTCGAAGTGACCCAACATGTAAAAATCCCGTTGGACTGGGAGCAAAACGAGTTTTAATTTTGACATTATTGGCCATATAGATACAACGAGCAAAGACCGACAATAGTTTTGTCGATCTAATGCTTTAATTTAGAAAAGTAATTAAGCAACGTCTTCAGTAGTCTCTTCTGAAGCTTCTTCCGCAACTTCTTCTGCGGGTGCCTCAGTAGCAACCTCTTCTGCAGGTGCTTCTGTATTCACCAATTCTTCTTCCTGTACTTCTGTTTCAGGTTGAGAATCATCTTGCTTCTTTCCAAAAAGTTTACTCCAAAAACCCATAGATTTACATTATTTCTTAACTTGTCATTATCTTACTCTTAATTAATTTGTTTGTAAAGGGGTAAAATTCAAACATTATGCTTTTCTTTTAATTCTATAATTTTCTTTTTTGTTACATCTTCAAGATCAACATTATGTACTTTTGCCAAGGCTGCTAATTGAATTAAAACATCAGCAAACTCTTCATTCAGATTGTCCTGATCTAATTCTGTGTTACGAAGTCTCGGCATATTCACCGCCTTAGCTAATTCTCCCACTTCCTCCATCAATTGAGTAAAACTAAGCTGCGGATCCCTATCTACATTGTATTTTATATCAAGCTTATCGCAGACTTCAACACATAAATCTTGTAAATCCTTTGTTTCCATATGTTTATAAGTATTTATTCATAAATTTAACTTTTTATATGTTGTTTAATAGCATCATCTAATCCCTTAGGATCATCTGTGCCGATCATATACACCCTACCATTTTTCATTTTAATTTCAACTGCATCAAATCCAGATACATTGTAGACCCACATTCTTTTTGGAACCCAGTATCTAATCCCCCAGCCACGATACCAATTATTTCTTACTATCTCCACTGAAGCAATCTCAGCTAAAACAAGCTTTTTAAAAAATAGGCCATAACCAAACTTAATCCTTAAATAAGTTTCGTCAATTGTTACCTTGAGCGTTAAAAAAGAAACTATAATTAAAATAACTATAACCATTACCCCAATTGAGAAGCTGTCAAAGTCTCCAGATGCCAAAATGGTACCAAAAAGGACAATAACAATAAACAAAACTGCAATCATTAGCCGACCAACTTGTGTGTGATTATACATATTGTATTTTAATAATTAATTTGTTAAGATAATCTTGATCCTAGGCGGTATAAGATCTAAAACCGTCCCCAAAATAAGGGTCTTGATCTTCCACCAGTTGCGAGATCTCCGGTAGTGGCGAGCGAAAGAGACTTGCAAATAGATGCAACGATGTGTCTGTTAGATACTCCTGTCAGATGACGGAGCCTACTGGTGGCTCTTTTTATTTACGCAATAAAAAACTTCTTCTGCTTATAGTTTTCTAATATCTTAGCGCTTGGGGGAAAAACTGGCTCTGGCAAATCATCCAGGTCAAACCATTCCCACTTAGTAATCTCATCTGGCTCCATAACTTTTGGCTCACCAGGGAAAGTGTCTGAAAACAATCCAATAGTAATAAAGTGTGCGTTTTCCATTATCTCCTGATTAACACAAAATACATCAACATTATCTAAAACAATTCCAGTTTCTTCTAATGTTTCTCTTTTGGCACCTTCTTCAATGGTCTCACCAAAATCTAATTTCCCACCTGGCATTGTCCAATTACCAGCACCATTTAAAAGACTGGATGCTTTCTCAGGATCTACGTGACGTTTACCCAAAAGTACCTTATTGTCTTTTAAAATCATTACCCCAACCCCCACTCCAACTCTTTTTTTCTCTTCCATATATTTATTTCACTCTTTTAAATTTACTGATAAATATCATGATCGCCAACAGAATGAAAATATACCGTATCCTTATCCTCAGAAAATTCAAAAATAATACGATAACGATAACTAATTGAAAATGAGAAAAAATCTCTCAATCTTCCTTTTAGCTTATGAGTATTAAGCTTAAGATCAAACGGATTATTACGAAATATCTTTTCTTGTCTTTCTGCAGAAAGTTTCGATTTCGGAGATAATCTTTTATACTCGCGTGCAAATTTACTACTATAAATAATATTCATAGAAGCAATTTATCTCAAATCCTTTAAAGACCTAAGGGTTTTGCCACCACCCTCTTTAATTTCTTTCCGACTTTCTTTCAAATCCACAAGTAACTTACCATCTTGCCAATCCCTTAAAAGATCTCTAAAAAACTCACTAGTACTAGAATAATGCCCAGTACTAACAGCTTCTCTTACTTTCTCGGCAGTACGAGGAGGCATTGAAATGTTAAAAATCTGTCTCATGTTATTTTAGTTTATGTGTAATACATTGTATTACAATAATATCATTTTCAAAAATCATTGTCAAATCTATTTTTTCAGTAAAACTAAAAGCGGAAACACCACTACCGCTCGCCAAATCCGACCGATCCGACTAGGTTGTTTGATCAATCGATATAACCACTCTAGTCCCAATGATCTAAACACCTTAGGTGGTCGCTTGAACTCGCCAGATAGGTAATCAAAAGTCCCACCGATACCAATTCCAACCCTCACCTGTTTAATCTTAGATAAATTATCGTTTATCCACTTCTCTTGTTTGACTTGTCCTAGGGCCACTAAAATAATGTTAGCCTTGCTACTTTTAATATCTTCAATTATTTCGTGCTGATTTTCGAATTTTCCATCTTTTAATTTTCCACCAGAGCGACCACCAACAATATTACTATATTTTTTTCTCAATTTGTCTATCGAGGTTTGACTGCCACCCAAAAGATATAATTTTGCACCAGTCATTTTACCGTTTAATAGGTCTTCGGTAATATCTACTCCAGTTACCCGGATTAATTTCCTTCCTGACATTAAAACAAGCCCCATACCATCGCAAGTATTCAAGCTCGCAAAATTCAAAACATCTTTAAACTCTTTATTCTTATTAGCTTCAACTAAAAACTCTGGATTAATGGTCGTCACTAAATGTTGACTCTCCCCTCTTAGCCATTCACTGATTTTAGTGATTACCCCCTGTCGATCAATTATATCAATTTTAACTCCTAAGATTTCTATCTTCATATCTATTCTTGATCCTGAATATAGTTAACCATTATTTCAGCGTTGCCAGAGCTATCATCTTGATCGTCGGTCAAAGATAGATTACCAAACACTCCCTCTTTCCAAAAATTAATATCTATCTCATAATCACTCAAGTTCTCCTGGATCTCAAAGTTTTTACCGTCAAGTTGTTCTCTATAGAATTCTGCTAGCTGTTCCTTGGTTTTATCTAATCCGTCCCAAGAAAGCCAAACCGTTTGTGCATCTGTTAAATTACTAGAACTAAGAATGTCTTTAAATTCTTCAACTGAAAAGCCCTCTGGAATAGTTACCCCGTCACCAAAAGCGTTAGATAGTTTTTGCTCAATATTGTTTGAAATCATTCCCCAAATTGGTTTAAGCACCCAATCTGGCAACTTGCCAACAAGACTAATAAGCTTCTGGCTATTTTCAGGATTTTGCATAATCACTTTGGCTTTATCAGCCTGATACAGTGCAAACTCTTTCGGAAAATCATTCGGGATCTCGCTCGCCTTTTGAACAATTGGCCCCACCACAAAAACAACAGTCGCAGAGGCTACTAAAATAATAATTATAATTGCTACGAGCCACCCCAGAAAAAATCTAAAGCAACCATGCTTTCCTCGCTTCTTTTTCTGTTCCTTCCTTTCTGCCCTTTTTTCAAATCGACGATCTTCTCGATCTAAATTTTGCTCAATATCTTCGATTGACATAAGTTTAACTAATGTTAATTATACTCATTAATTTTAACAAACTAAGAGATATTTTACAAAAAAAGAATTAAAATAAAATAAAGATCCTCACCGGGCGCCACGCCCGGTGAGGAAACAACTTGGTAAGGTCTGCACCTTAAGCTGCGATCAGAAACTTGAAAAGTCTTTTCTCTGATGGAAACGAGAGATTTTGACCCAATCTTCTCATGCCATGACGCACTGCTTCAACAAATTGCTCAAGACCTTCATTTTGCATCATGGCCAGGCGTAAATCCTGCATCCCGCTGGCATCCCTAGAAGCACCCAGGGCTATCGCCAGATTTTCCAGAACAGCAAATCTCATACCGTGTGAGAATATCGGCCGACCTCTACGATCGACCAATCCATCCTCACTACCATCATAGTCCGGGCTATTGTCGCCATCCCAACCAGGCTGCTTGGGAAGATCCACAATAACCTTCTCAAAGTTGAGACCGGCCCTGATCTCCGCCCAACGCTTCATGATTGCCTCAACCCTCTCTGCATCACTCAACCTTCTCCAAATCAATGCCACCGCTAATCCCGACAAGCACCACATGATTGCCTTAATCATCTCTACGCCCCCTTGTTCAACCTTGTTTGAAGCCAATTTAAACGTGCAATTCGGCTATTCTTGAATAAGACTATATCATATATGATGATATCTGTCAATCCATAAAATAAACTGGGGATATACCAAAAAATTTGAAATACTGCTATAATGATTACATTAAATCTTTAGAAATTACAAAAAATGAAGAAATCATTGATTGCTTTAATTAGCCTTGCTTTACTACTATCTCCCTTAGTTACCTTAGCTGCTGAATTTGACCCAAATTATCTTATTTCAGACAGTGAAATAACTAATTATAGTTCAATGACTCAAGCAGACATTGATGAATTTTTGAGAGGCCAAGAAGGAACGCTGAAAAATTATATTACTATTGATAAAGAAGATAATTTTAAAACGGCCACTCAAACTTTCTATGAGGTGGCTAACAAGTGGATGATTAACCCCAAATATCTTTTAACCTTAGTCCAAAAAGAAATGGGACTTCTAGCTGATACCTCTCCCAAACAAAGTCAATATGATTGGGCTACCGGCTACGGCTGTCCTGATGGGCAAGGCTGCGATACTAAATACAAAGGATTTTATAAACAAGTTAATTCGGCAGCAGCTCAAACTCGTTACTACATGGATAATATTAACGAGTATCACTACCGCCCTGGCAGAACTTACACCATCGATGGAGTAAGAGTTACTATTGAAAACACTGCCACTGCCGGACTTTATACCTATACCCCCCACATTCACGGCAATGAATTGTTTTGGGACCTGTGGAATAAATACTTTGGTAAAAAGTGGCCAGATGGTGCACTACTTAGATCCACAGATAACGACAAGGTATATTATATCTTCAACAGTAAAAAACGCGAAATAACTTCTAACGCCATCTTACTATCTCGATTTGACAACACTAAAGTAGTTGAGGTGGAAGAAACCGATTTAGATAACTATGATAGTGGCGTGCCAATTAAATATTATAATTTTTCTTTTGTTTCTACTAACCCCACTTCTGAATCATCAGCAGTATATATGGTAGTTGATGATGCTTTAAGAAGATTTGAAAACAGAGAGTTATTTACCAAGACTGGTTTTCAAGAAGATGAAATTGTAAAAATCACCAGCAGTGAATTAAATACATTTGAAACTGGATCAAATATTACTAAATACACTCTTTACCCTCAGGGAGTATTACTCCGAGACGATACCAACGACGAATTATACTATGTAATCAACGGTCGGAAAAAACTAGTAGTAAATGATGAGATATTAGAATTCAACTTTGATGGTATGCCAGTTGAAATTGAAGCTCACGCCAAAATTAAAAAATACCGAACTGGCAACCCAGTTACTCTCCCCGATGGTGAATTAATCAAAACTAAAGGTGTTAATACTGTTTATGTAATTTCCAAAGGCAAGGCAATGCCAATATATAGCGGTGAAGTATTTCATTCAATGAACTACAAATGGGACAATGTAGTAATTATCTCCGATGCAACCTTAACAGTTCACCCTCTTGGTCAAACAATTACTGGCACCTGGTAGTTTAAATTATAAACATAACATATGCCCCTAGTATATTCTGCTATTGTCCCCCATCCACCAGTTTTAATGCCCAGTGTTGGCAAAGACAGTGCCGACCAAATTAAAACTACCAAAAATAGCATGGATGAGCTGGCTCGAGAACTTTACGCCGCAAGCCCCGATACAATAATTATTATTTCTCCTCATGGCCCAATAGACAGCAAAGCTTTCACTGTTAATATAACCGATAAATACACCGCCAATTTTGAACAATTTGGCGATTTTTCAACTAAACTAGAATTTAATGGTGACACCGAGCTCTTGGTCACTGAAAAAGATCGGATTCACAACAAAATTCCAATAAACATTATCTCGGAACCAGAACTAGATCATGGCACCAGCATCCCCCTTTATCATTTAACTGAGAATCTAAAAGATTTTAAAATATTGCCAATTCACTTTTCATTAATGGACAGTCAAACTCATTTTGAGTTTGGTAAATTACTTAAAGACATTATTTTAAAAAGCAGCAAACGAATTGCTGTTATTGCCTCTGGTGATTTGTCCCACTGTTTAACTGCCGATGCGCCAATGCCATTTAATGACGCTGGCCAAGAATTTGATAGCACCTTAATTAAACTTCTAGAAAAGACTGATGCTCAGGGCATAGTTAACTTTGATCCCAAGCTAGTCGAACAAGCTGGTGAATGTGGACTAAGATCAATCATTATACTACTAGGGATACTCCACAATGTAAACTACGAATTTAAGGTGTTAGGTTATGAAGCACCATTTGGAGTGGGATATTTGACTGCTCAGATTATATTATAGATATATCTTTTTGTAAAAAAAAGGACCCTCTAGCACGCGCTAGAAGGTCTGAGTTTATCCCAAACTCATAATCAAGGAATTTCTGGATGCTTGTCTGGCTCAGACTATTCATCCGTATTCCCCACCAGAGTATTTGAAGCAGTGGGGGCGGCAACTCCTTGAGATTGGTCTGGATCCTCCTCTCCAAGCTTAACCATTACAAAGGCCAAAAACAAAACAAAAAGAACGCCAAAAACAATCTGAATTTTCATCTCTGTTTCCTCCTAAGCTTGTTAATGAACATTTTCTACGATCCAGCTATATTTATAGCTTTTTCTATCTTAATATGATTATTATATAATTATTCATTTTTGTCAATAATAGGCTTCCCAAACTCACTAATTACCTTAAAAAAGTATTTCCACTTCTCTCCCGACTGGCACAATTCCTTAGTTTCATTCATTGCCTTTTCAACTACTTCCTTTGGATTATCCTTACATATCTTAAAAACTGAATTCCGTTTAAAACCTGGCACCCCAAGATCATTAATTACTCGAAGAGCTAAATCCTGCCACTCATAAGCCGGAGCCTTGTTAGTTGGCTCTTTTTTCTTTTCTAATATTAAACCCAAGCTTTGTGGGCCCTGATCTTTTTTATCTTCTTTATCCATATAATATTAGATTAACATTAACCCTTTATTTTTTCAATTACCTTAAACGCCTCAATCGTTGAGGCGTTTACATTTTATTGACTTTAGGCCACTTTTCGTCTATATTATAGTCATGTTAGAAGTTATTACCCACCCAAATCCAATTTTAAAAAAACAGTCACAAGTTGTGACTAATATTTCTAGTACAGAAATTCAGGCCTTAATTCCTGAGATGATTGAAACAATGCACGAGAAAGATGGTGTAGGTTTAGCCGCCCCCCAAATAGGCAAAAACATTAGAATGTTAGTAATTAATCACTGTGACAATGAATTGATCATCTTTAATCCAAATATTAAGAAAAAATCTTTTCTAAAAGAGTGGGGGGAAGAGGGTTGTCTATCTGTACCGGGTAAATACGGTGATGTCAAAAGACACCGTTCTGTTACTATGGATTTTTTGGATAAAAATGGTAATCGTCAGATCATTAAGGCTAAAGGACTACTTGCCAGAATTCTCCAACACGAAATTGATCATCTAGATGGCATTCTATTTATTGAAAAAGCAAAAAAGATTCACGATATTGAACCCACTCTAGATGCCTAACAAAAAATTAAAAATTATCTTTTTTGGTACACCGGAATTCGCGGTGCCTTTTTTAGATATATTAATTAAGAGTTTTGATGTTTTAGGGGTTATTACTCAACCAGACAGACCATCTGGCAGGAAACAAACTATGACTCCCCCACCAGTCAAGATCTTGGCACTAAAAAATAATATTAAAGTGTTTCAGCCAGAGACAATTAAAAATAATTCTGAAATTACTAGAGGGATAGAAAAACTAAAACCAGACTTAGCAGTAGTTGTTGCCTACGGTGAGATGATTCCAAATGATATTTTAAATATTCCAAAATTTAAAACTATTAATGTTCATCCATCACTGCTCCCCAAATATCGGGGAGCATCACCGGTTCAATCTGCCATTTTAAACGGCGACAAAAAGACCGGAGTGTCAATTATGCTTTTAGACGATAAGATGGATCACGGGCCAATTTTAGCCCAAACAGAAGTACTTTTAAAGGGTGACGAGACCAATGAATCACTTCACAACACCCTAGCAAATACTGGTAAAGACTTTTTACTTGAAGTAATTGAAAAATATACCAAAGGAGAACTAAATCCATGTGACCAAAAGCACGAGCGAGCAACGTATTGTAAGGAAATTGAAAAAAGTAACGCTAAAATAAACTGGAATGAAACAGCAGAGATAATTGAAAGAAAAATTAGAGCATTTTATCCTTGGCCGATAGCTTGGACCACCTTCGATGGAAAGCGCGTAAAACTATTTTCACCAACTGAAATAAAACAAGCTTCAACGGGTGCTAGTAAGACTATTACTGAAAAAGATAGCTTACTAATTGGCTGCAAAGATAAGTTCTTACAAATAAACAAACTACAATTAGAAGGTAAAAACCAAGTAACAGCAAAAGAGTTTATTTCTAGTTATTCAAATATTGATAATATTGCCATAGATTAAAATTAAGACTATAAAAAAAGAGGCCTACCGAGACAGTGTTAGTGTCTGGCAGGCCGTGCGTTATGCGTCGGTGAGGTCCCATGGCGTATCTGCACATCCAAGGCAATATCATTGTTTGACTTGCCTTTTACAAACCCACCCCCAAATTAGAGGAACCGTAAGAATAAGAATACAAAATGCATGACTGGCTGGTACACCAACAAAACTTGCCATCCAGCGAAACCAAGAAGAATACTCTTCGCATCCAGCACTTCTGAATGCCAAGTTAGAGATTACCGTTAGAAGGCAACCACCAATCAACCATTGAGACGCAATGAGAATACCAGTCGAAATTGGAATAATCCACCACTGATCTGATCTTCTTGTAATGAAATACATCACTACAATTACCAACAAAGCATGCAATACTTGTATTAAATGCCCTATTAGCATCTTTAGGCTCCTTTTTCAGGGTGTGTTATAAGCATGTTAGGAACAAAATACTATTTTAATATAAATATATCAATTTGTCAATCATTTATGGTAGCTAAGACACGTTCCAATATCGTCCTTTTGTCCCCGATTTTTTCAAACACCTTCTTTTAGGTGCTTTCTAAAATACAAAAAAACTACTATTAATGTGGCAAAAATGCCATTTTTTTATTCTTATAATTTACACTTGACAAACATTTTACCAAGGTGTATGATAAATACTGTTATTGCCATTGGATCAGCAGTGGCAAGACTGCCCCGTCAACGGACGAGGTATTGTAGCATCGTGACTCATTCACCGGTCTTCGTTCGGACCAAGACAAAGGAGAGCAATCTCTTGGGACACCTAACCAAATTCGGGCGAACGAATGGGTGACCTTGACATGTCTCGGCCACCCACCAATGCGAGAAGCGCACGCCTAAGCGACTTGAAAGGGTCGAAAGCGCTAACTCAGTGTTTTTGGACAATTAGAAGGAAGAAATTTCCTGGCACGATGCTTTGAGGTGATGTTGTTATCCCACCAGATGGAGTGGTTACTACCACAATAACACCCACAAAAGTAAGCGGAAAACGATCACCCACGCTTCTTTCAAGCGACAAACAAAGAATCACATCGGCCACAGTATTTAGCGGGGCAAGCACAGAAAACGTCTTCATGACCATCGACTGTGCTTCCTGCCTAGCGGGCGAGCACAGAAGACAGTCACGATGACGTCGACAGTGCTCCCCGCCTCTTTTTTTTACTAAAAAACCTCGCTACTGCGAGGTGTTTTTGTTTTTTACCAGAACCTTATTTAATAAATTTGAAACGAGGCGTCTTTACTCCATCAATATCGACTGACTCAAAAAACATACCCCTAGGTCTCACCCACAAAGGGTTACTTCCAAACTCTTCAGAATCACAGAGTTCCTTATAAACTACCAAGTCTTCCAATGACTCGCTATGCTTGGCAAAACCAATAACCTCACATCGTTTACCTTTATAATGTTTATATAGTCCCAGTTTAAGTTCTGTCATAGTGATACTTTATTATTTTTCTAATTATACCCCAAGCCTCTTATTTAAAATAAAATTTGAATTACTTTTTCTGCAACATCCAGCCCACAACACTAATTAATATCAGATCTAAAAATAACTCTGGTCGCAAGAAATAATTTGTATACACACTCATGATTACCACAAAAGAGAAATAAGCAAACATCAGTACTGCTATAGCGCTACTACGCTTAATCGCCCATGCATAAATACCAGCAAGTAATGCTCCCCAAAATATCGCCGCAATAACAATACCAACAATACCATAGTCTACCCAATAACTTTGTAAAAATGTTGCCGTGATCCACCATGGTAGGAATATTTGTTTCCACTGTGGCTCAACATCAGTAAGTTCTACTCCCACAATTCTAAACGCTGAAGAAAAAACCGAAAGATTATATTGACCCAACTCATAATCCCCTATTTTGTAATACTCCGTTGACTTCATTAAAGTTTGCAGATTAAATGTTGGAGCAATATACAGTGGTGTAATCCAGCCATACTTTTCGGGAATATTCAATTTAGATATATCTAGAATATAATTAAAAGCATCTTTCCGATCAGCACCATAATAATCTCGGTAAGTAATACTCTGTCTAAACATCGGAATTGCCACCGAAATCGCCAAAACCGCTATCGCCACAGTCAGTCCAGACAAAATAGTCTTAGTAAAGTTAATTTCCTTGCGTCTAATAATTAGATAAGCAAAGAAGCACATCAAAAGCGCTATAATAATAATCAGTCGTGAAGCGTAAAACGATAATATCACAAATCCGAATAAGATATTAAGCCATATAAATAACTTATACACCCGACTCTCAATCTTACTAAGTAGCAATACAACAAAAGTCACTGGAATGTATATCCGTGGCAATAATGCTAAGTATTCCCAAACACCAAATACTTCGTCATTAATAATAAATCGCATCTTATCCGGGATAGTAGATAGAATCGGCAGGGTGCCAAATCGACTATAGATATAGAGGTTGGCTATTACACTGAAAACGGTCATCGTCAAGAGAACCCAAAAAGACCATTTACCATTAGTTTTAATATCATTGCGATTTCCCTTAATCTTCTTTTTAAAATATTTTAAGAAATATCGATGAGAGATAAAAAACAGCACGAAGAAAAAGGCTAACAACCCCCAAAAACTCATTGTCCATACATCTTCTAACGGACTCAATCTAAGTTGAGCTAAACCAATTGAAAAAAGCCAGATCGCTAAAAGCAACCGAGCTAAAACATATTTTTTCTTACTAAAGAAAAAACTCCATAAAACTATCAGCCCCAGGATTGTAAAAACAATTAAAAGAGTCATTTACCTGATTCCGTGTTTAATAAAATATTTAAAGGCGCTTTGAAAAAACCGCCATTGTTTTGTAACCACTCTTTGCTTACTAAAGCTTTGACCGCCATAGTGAACAATTTTTATGTTCGGGCTATACATCACCTTAAAGCCGCCCTCAGAAAATCGTTTACATAGATCTACTTCTTCAAACCAAAGAAAGAAGCGCTCATCAAAACCACCAACCTTATCCAAAGCACTGCGACTAGTAAACATATATGCTCCCATCACCTGATCAACTACCTGCGTTTTACTATAATCAAAATCCTCTGCCAAATATCTACTGACAGATTTGAATTTAAATATTTTTGTTAACTTAGTTAACATCAATAATATCGGAATGAATGTTGGAAAGATTCTTACTGAGGGCTGAAATCCACCATCTTTAAATGTCATTTTTGGACCGACAATTCCACAATCAGAATTCTCTTTCATAAACTTAACTGATTTCTCTAACGTATCTTTCTCCAGTTCGGTGTCTGGATTTAAAATTAAAATATAATCACCGGTTGACTGGTCAATCCCCTGATTATTAGCTCGACCGAAGCCAACATTATTATCATTAGCAATTAATTTGACCTGAGGGAAGGATTTTTTGACCATTTCAACTGAGCCATCACCAGAATTATTATCAATCACAAACACCTCGAGCTCTAAATCACCAGTACTATCATAAATAGACCGCAAACATTTATTAAGTAAATCCTTTGTATTCCAAGATACTATTATTATTGATATTTTGGTCATATAATGTCTTCTTTATTAATCTTTTTCCATTCCCCTTCTTTTAATTTACCTAAGTCTAGCTTGCCAATTTTAGTTCGCTGTAAATCTTTCACCCGATAATTTAAATGCCCCATCATCTTTTTAATCTGTCGATTAACCCCTTCAGTTAAAACCAATTTAACTATTTGCTCACCAATTCCAGATACACCAACCGGTTGAAGTTTTTTACCTTCCAAGATCATTCCACTTTTCATAATACCAGCATCTTTTTCTTTTAGCGGTTTATCAATTACCACTCGATATTCTTTTTTACTACCATACTTTGGATGAGTAACCTTATTGGTTAATTCTCCATCGTTGGTGAGTAACACTAGACCTCTCGCGTCTTTATCTAATCGGCCCACCGGATAAACTCGTTCACTAACATTAACCAACTCTAATACCGAAGCACCCTGAGAACTAGTAGCGCTACACACATAATTAGCCGGCTTATTTAAAATAATATAAACATCATTCCCTTCCGACTTCAATATCCGTCCAGCATATTCAACTTGGTCATTATTTTCATCAACAATTACGCCCATCTCGGTTACCACCTTACCATTTACTTTTACCTTTCCTCGCTCAATTAATTCATCAGATTTTCGACGAGAAGCGACTCCGGCCTGAGCTAAATATTTATTCAATCTTATCATACAAGTTTATGTTTTCGTTTAATTATCTCTTTAGCTTCCTGATATCTCCGAACTCGCTTTAACCACAATACCCAATAAAGCCATTTTGGTAACCAACTACTCATCGTACCACCACTGCGTATCCTAAACAACACTTCATTAATAAAAACACCACATTTCCCCGACCCCACTACCGTCAACCATAAATCCCAATCTTGAAACTTCTTTAGAGCAATATCGAACCCAGGGAAATCATTACGACGAATTAAGGAAGTTGTATGAATGTATGGCATCTGCTTTAGCTTTTCTTCACTAAATGGCCATAGTTTAAATCGTTTAAAGCCAAACTTAAAGGAAGAATAAACAAATGACGCCTCAGGGCTATTCTTTAACTGATCTAGCATTTTTTGAAGCATATCTGGCTTCATCACGATATCAGCATCACAAAATAATAGATAATCACCATTAGCTCTTTTGGCGCCGAAATTTCGCGCTGTAGGTGCTCCACTATTCTCACGATTAAATAGTCTAATCTTTGTCTTAAACGGCCTTAGAACGGAAAATAGCTTGTCTGTAGAGCCATCGTTGACTACAATCACCTCAACATCTTTAAATGTCTGATTAAATATACTTTTTAAACATTGTTTAATTTTACTCGCCTGATTATATACAGGAATTACTATTGAAATCATTGATTCATTTTATAGCCTAAATTATTTGACCAAGCTCCTAATCTGGCAATAACTTTAATAAAAATCTTTTTTATTGTATTTAACTTTTCTAGTTTATCATTATATAGCGATTCTTTAAACTGTTCAGTATCAATTCCTTTCTTTTTTAAGTAAGCAAGCTTTTTGCCAAACAAAAACTGTTTTTTTAAGTAATTTATAATTCCAGTGGCATAATCATGATAAATCACCATACTCGGCTGATACCAGATATCATAACCACCCTTTTTACATCGGTCGGCTAGCTCATTACCTTCGTGCCCCCAACCAATCTGTTCATCAAACACCCCAACCTGATTTAAAACACTTTTTCTAACAGCAAAGTCACATTCCCATATGCCGTTAAGTTGTATTTGTTTATTACCCCGATCATAGTGAGGAGCAAAAAACTGCCACATATTATTTGTTTTGGCTAGTCCCCTGCCAACCACAATATTTATTTCCGAATTGGAAAATATTTTAATTACCTTTTCTAACCAATCTTTACTTGCTACTGCATCATCATCAAAAAAAACTAATATATCACCCCGAGCTTCCTTGATTCCAGTATTTCTAGCAATTGAAACTCCCTGATGACTAGCATTAATATAATTAATATTTAAACTACTATTAAACCGTTGGATTACCGCTCTAACATCAACTCCCCCATCATTAACTACAATCACCTCAAAATCACTAGAGTCAATAGATTGCTGAGTCAAACTCTCTAATGATTCCGCTAAAAGTTGTTTTCGATTATAGGTTGGAATAATTATCGACAACATACTACTTTGCTTTTTTGAAGAGCAAGGTTTTGATTTGGTTAATATCCACCCGAGTAACCTCTCTAAGAGCATACAATAATATTATATAAACTAAACTACCAATAACAATTGGTACTACAAAATGATACCTTTCTTTCAAAAACATCACAACCACTCCCATCACCACACTAGAAAATAGTATTCTACCAAAACTAAGCAAGACAAACTTCTTATTAAACTTAATAATCCGGCTAACAAAGAATAGCCCAGCCAAAAATATAACCAAATAACTAAGTGGCACCGCTACCGCTGAACCAACATGACCCCAAAGTGGTATAAAAGCTAAATTCAAAATAATATTAACTCCAGCCGTTACTCCTAAAATAGTAGTGTTTGTGGCTTGCTTGTTGCAAGCGTTTAACATCGCTCCTAATGGGTAGGTTAAAAAAGCTAGTGGAATCGAAATCATCATAATCTGCAAAGCCAATACTGACTGATTATAGTCCGCACCAAACATCGGACCAATAATCTTATCTGAAATAGCTATTACTCCAACTGCTAGTGGCAATGATAATATTAGAAGATACTGAACTGATCGTTCAAATGATTTAGCCAAAAGTTCTTTAGACTCCACAAAATAACTACAAAAGGCCGGATATAATGTCGCTAAACTGGCCATACCAATAAACTGAACAGCAAAAGCCACCTTATAAGCAATGCTATATAGTCCCACCTCATAATCAGTGGTCATCTTAGAAAGCATTACCATATCAATATTAGAATAAATTCGTCCAAAAATTCCAGCAATAGCAAAAGGCAATGACAGCCACAATATTCGCTTAGTCATCTGCCAATCAAATTTAATAGTAGTTAAAATCTTTAAACCATACCGCAGAAACGACGATGCGAAGATAAAGTTAAATATTGCCCCAACCAAGTATGCTCCAACTAGCGCCACCATTCCCAAATCAAACTTAACTACCAAAACTCCAGCTGTAATCACTAGTAGCTGGTTAATAATTGTTCCCAAACTTTCGAATTTAAGATTATGATGTCCTCTGAATATGCCGTACATACTCAAAGTAAAAGAATCAAAAACCATCACTACTCCAGCCAGGTAAACCATATTTTTTACTAAAGGCGGATAGTTCATTATATTAATAAACAAAAAAACCAAACCATAAACAACAACAGCGCCAATAATCTTCAAACTAATAGCACTACTTAAATATTTTTGTGACTCTTCTTTATTTTTTGCACTTTCTTTAATCAATATCTGAGTTAACCCAAAATCTAGAAAGATTGCAAAGATAGTAGTAAAGCTAAGGGCAAAGCCAAGTCGACCCATATCCTCCACTCCAATTGCTCGGGCCAAAAATACAATATAAGCAAAAGAAAGCACTTTTTGAAGTGCTAAAGCGACTGTATAAAAGAATGTGTTTTTCGCCAAATTTTCCCTTTTCATATGATCATTATAACTGATTTTTGGCAAGAAAAGAAGCTGTTTTAAAAAACTTCCTCTAAAAAATAATCTCCCCCGCTGGCATGGTGCCCAGCGAGGGAAAGATGTGAGAAACAACAATGGTTTACTGCCTATGGCACTCGCTCAGCGCGTCTTAATGCCTCTCGGAATAGCTCGGCAGCTTCCGGATTGACCTCACTCATCGGCTCAATCAACCCAGAGGGAAGTGCCAAGGCCAGTTCCTTGGTGATATCTTTTTTAGCCTCACCACCAAACACATGGCCAAGGAATCTTCCCCAATCATGAGGATAGTTATGAACTTCCAACTCCGGAAAGGCACAATGATTAGCACGACAGAGCATACCAAGCTTCTTGGCCAAGTTCACCGCTTGAAGAGTAGTTTCTTCCGTCATTTTGGGACAATCAGCGATTCTCTTCATCTTGCGGATTGGCTCCATGCAGCAATACCGAATCGACCCAAAAACGAAAAGCACTATTACCACAACTGCAGTTAATCCTAAAAACATGACCGTTCTCCTATTTTTTGCCCAACTTTTAAGAACACATCGATACCGAATGTTATCATAATATATGATATCTGTCAAGTATTTTTGGATCCAAAAAACCCCTCAAAACGAAGGGTTTTTCACTAACAGTATTTTAGTCTTAAATTATAATACCACTTTCCACAGTCCATGTAAGCTACAATATTCTCTTACCTCTTTTATATCAGCTCCATCAAATACCGCCTCTGGTGCTTCATTAGGACTTAAGAACTTTCTAATTACCTGACCATCGGCTGTAGTAGCTTCAATCCACTCAATATAATGATCAGCTTCCATTGGATGGGCAACTTCACCCACTTTTACAGTGGCACCATCTACTACCGGTAAATGTTTCTCTGTTCCTTCCTCTTTTTCTTTCTCCACTTGCAAATTCATTGGCTGACCACAACAAACTAACTCCCCCGCTCCATCATGAACTACCACTACAATATTGCCACAAATTTCACACTTATATACTTGATTTAGTATTGTCATATATTTATTTAGTTATTTAACTTCAAAATATGCCTGGGGATGACCACAAGAAGGACATTTCTGTGGTGCCTCATTGGCACTATGTACGTAGCCACATTTTCGACATACCCAGTTTACTTCTTCATTCTTTTTAAACACTGAACCATCCTCTAGACTAGCTAAAAACTTTTTGTATTTATCCTCATGATTGGCCTCAGCCTTAGCAATTGATCTCAGTCGGGCTGCCACCGCTGTTTGACCCTCGCCTTCGGCAGTATCGGCAAACTCTGGATACATTGTAGTGTGCTCATAGTTTTCACCACCAATCGCTGCTTTTAAGTTTTCTTTAGTATCTTTTAATACAGTTGGCACGCCTGCATCTACATTAATCTCTGCGCCACTATCCTTTTGTAGTTCGTTAATCATCCGCAACAACCACTTGGCATGCTCGGCTTCCTGCTCAGCAGTAAGAAAGAAGTTGGCCCCGATTTCTTCCAATCCTTCTTTAATTGCAATTTTCGCATACATCGTATAGCGATTTCGTGCTTGGCTTTCACCAATAAATGCCTTTGCGAGGTTCTTAATTGTTTTTTCCATAAAGTTGTTGTTATTTATTATGCGGTAATTATAAACTATTTTACTATAAAATCAAAAGACTCTCCAATTGGAGAGTCTTTTAGATATAGTATCTTAACGTTTTGACCATTGTGGAGCCCTTCTCGCTCGTTTTAATCCTGGTTTCTTTCGTTCTTTAACTCTTGGATCACGCTTTAAATACCCTGCAGCTTTCAAGACTGGTCTAAGTTCACCGTCCATCAATTCTAGTGCACGAGACATGCCGTGACGAGAAGCTTCAGCTTGACTATGCTTGCCACCACCATGGACCTTCAAAGATAGATCGACATCTTTTTCATGGCCAGTAGCTGCTAAAGCATTAGTAATAATTATTTGAAGATTTTCAGTTGGAAAATATTCTTTCCAATCCTTATCATTAACAGTAATTTTACCACTACCTTTTTTATATAAACGACATTGACAAGTTGAAGTCTTTCGACCACTCTTACCATAAATATATCTTTTGCCTTTAGGGGCTATTGTAGTTTTTTCTTTTTCCATAGTTATTCTTTACCTTTAACTGACTTATTGTTTACTATTTTCAACCTTTTAATCATTTCTGCTCTTAATTTATTCTTTGGCAACATTCCCATTACTGCTCGGCGTAAAACATCACCTGGATTAGATTCAAAAACCTCAGCTACCTTCTTTCGTTTCAATCCACCTGGATAGTTACTATGAGTAATATATTCCTTTTGATCTAACTTTTTACCAGTAAACTTCATTTGATCACAATTTGAAACCTCAACAAAATCACCTTCATCTAAATGAGGTTGAAATGTTGGTTTGTCTTTACCTCGCAAAATTAAGACAATCTGAGTGGACAATCGGCCAACAGCCTGTCCAGTTGCATCAAGCTTTTGAATTTTCCTTTCGATCTTTTTCATAATAATTTATTTCTTAGCCACCTTAGCTTTAACGCTGGCAGGCTTCTCATCCTTATTTGTAGTTTTTTTAACAATTTGTTTACCACTACTCTTTTTAGTATCTTCTACCTTAGGAGCAGCTATTTTACCACCAATAAATTCAATCGCCGCTACTTCAGCATTATCACCAATCCGCGCTGGAAGTTTAACAATTCTAGTATAACCACCTTTAACATCTTTAAATCTAGGTCCAATTACTTCAAACATCTTCCGAACAGCACCTTTAACATAAAGCACTTTAGCCACCTGTCGACGATGATGAACACTATCTACCTTAGAAGTAGTGATCAACTTTTCAATAATTGGTCTAAGTAGTTGAGCTTTAGCCTTAGTGGTAGTAATCTTTTCATACAGCACTAAACTAGTTGCCAAGCCTCGCATTAATGCTTTTCTTGGTGCAGCTTTTCTACCTAAAGTTTTACCCTTCTTCTGATGTCGCATATATTAGTCTTCTTTAACTACTTTTTTATCTGATTCAACGTCCACTTCATCTTCAGCTTCTGTCTCATCTTCTACTACTTCCTCAATCACTTTTGATTCCTTAGCCAACTCTTCTTCAACTGGCTTCTCTAAATCGATCTCTAAAACTTCTTCCTCTCCGCCTTTTAGAATCCATTCGAATTGACCAGACAAAATCTCCGCTGATTTTAATACTGCCTGTTCAGGAGAAATAGTACCGTCAGTTTCAATATCTAGAATAATCTTGTCATAATCGGTTCGTTTACCAACTCGAGTTGGTTCAACTTTCAAGCCAACATTAATTACTGGTGTGAAAATAGAATCAACCAAAATTAATCCGATTTCCTTTTCCGCTACTACTTGATCTTCTGTTGGCACATAACCAATCCCTCGAGCAACTGTAATTTCCATGTCCAATTCCGCATCCTTATCATTTAATGTAGCAATTACTAAAGATTTATTAGTAACTTCTGCATCAGATGATGCTTCGAAATCTCCAGCAGTTACCTTTTGTTCTCCTTTGATCTTCAACTTTAAGCTAACTGGCTCATCACTATGGACTTTTACTTGGAGCTGTTTAAGATTCAAAACAATATCAACAACATCTTCAGTAACATTATCAATTGTACTGAATTCATGCTGTACTCCCTTAATCTTTACAGCAGTGATTGCACCACCTGGTAAAGAAGATAGTAAAACCCGACGTAGGGCGTTACCCAAAGTCATACCATAACCAGGAAAGCATGGTTCAATAACCACCTGGCTCTTTGTACCTTTTTCTACTTCCTCAACTTCGATTGTCTTTGGTAGAGATATATTCATATTTTTTGTTCCCCCTGTCCTGTCAGATTAAAGTTCCGACTATGGACTAATTTTTAAATTAATTTAATATTATCTAGAATAGAACTCAACAATAACCTGCCAATCAATACTCATTTCCGCATCACCTAATCGTGGCATCCCAGTTACTTTACCCTCTAACGTCTTGATATCCATGTTTAACCAAGAAACCGTATCCTTTTTGTTAGTTAGAGATTGTTCAATATCTGTAAATAATGTTGATTTTTTACTTTTATCTCTAAGCGATACCACCTCACCAATCTTCAAACTATAGGAAGGGATATCTACTTTTTTGCCATTTACTATGATGTGACCATGACCAACCAACTGATTAGCCGCATTTAATGATGGCGCTAGCCCTAATCGATAAACAGTACTATCTAATCTATTTTCTAGTGATGCAAACAATAATTCACCAGTATTACCATCTTTCTGCAGGGCTGTTTCAAAATAATTTCTAAACTGTTTTTCTCTAAGTCCGTAAATTCTTTTTGCTTTTTGTTTTTCCTTCAATTGCTTACCATAGGCAGTCAACTTAGTATATCGACCAGCACCATGCATTCCTGGAGGAAAGTTTCGAGACACCATCGCACATTTAGGAGAATTACAACGATCGCCTTTTATAAAAAGCTTTTCGCCTGCTCGACGACATTTCTTACATTTAGCATCTTTTATTGGATGAGTCATATTATATTTATTTATACTCGACGTGGTTTTTTAGCTCGACAACCATTATGCGGAATTGGAGTAATATCCTTGATTCCACCAACAGTCAAACCATTAGCATTCAAGGCTCGAATAGCAGCATCACGACCACCACCAACTCCCTTAACAAAAACAGCTACTTCCTTTAAACCGTGTTTTCGTGCTTTTTCATAAGCATCTTTCACGATCATGGTAGCAGCATATGGAGTAGCCTTCTTTGGGCCCTTAAAACCACATTGACCAGCACTAGACCAAGCTAGGACATTACCATTCTGGTCGGTAAAGGTAACGATTGTATTATTATAACTTGATTTAATATAGGCTCGACCCAAACTCACCTGACGGGCAGGCTTACTATTAACTGGTCGCTTTTTAATAACTTTCTTATCATCTTCTCCTTCTTCCGTACTAACATCTGCTGTACTAGTATCAATAAGTGGATCCGCAAGTGGATCACCTTGTGGTACGGAAACAGCAGCTGTTTTTTCAGCTGATTTTACTTCAACGGGAGTTAACACCTCTTTTGGCTCAACTGCCTGTTCTTTTTGTTCTGTTGTTTTTTCTTCAGTCATAGATTATGTCTTTTGAGTAGCATCCTTACGGCCTGAACCCATAGTTTTTCTAGTATTACCCCTTACAGTTCTATTATTAGTTTTAGTTCTTTGCCCACGAGCCGGTAAGTTCTTAGCATGTCTAGTGCCACGATAACTTTTAATCTCTTTCAGTCTTTTAATATTACCACTTACTTCACGTCGTAAATCTCCTTCAACGGTTATTTCTCTTTCAATCTTTGCTCTTAACTTATTAACCTGATCTTCACTTAAATCCTTAACTCGAATATTTACATCAATTTCCATCTCAGCTAAAAGCTGTTTAGATAAACTACGACCAACACCATAAACATAAGTTAAACCAATTTCAACTCTCTTGTCATTTGGTAAAATTGTCCCTGCGATTCTAACTGCCATATTTTAAACTATAGTGTTTTTTAATTAACCCTGTCTTTGTTTATGTCGAGGATTTTTGCATACAACAACTACTCGACCCTTCCGACGGATAGTCTTACAATCTTTACAAATCTTTTTTGCGCTCGCTCTTACCTTCATATTATAAAATTAATATCTATATGTTATTCGTCCCCTAGTCAAATCATATGGGGTCATTTGAACTTTTACTTTATCGCCTGGCAATATTCTAATATTAAACATTCTCATCTTACCGGATAGATGGGCCAATATTTCATGACCACTTTCCAGATTAACTTTAAAAGTTGCCGCTGGTAAAGTTTCTAATACTTCACCGTCAACTTCTAAGAAATCCTTAGAATTAGAAGTTGATTTTGGCTCCTCTTGTTTTGGTGAACGCTTGTTTTTTGCCATATTGTGAATAAAAACATAATTGGCTACCGGTGTTATTTCGGATCAGCCCCTTATTTTGTCTTAATTAGGGTGAAAACCACCCCTTTTTTCATTAAACTTATTATAGCAGATTGACTTTGTTTGTCAATATCTATTGATAACTCAGTTATTTTAAATCATAATTGAAAAAAAGTCAATACTTTCGGTCTATTCTAGAATTGCTTTAATTCTTCTTACGCCAGAACTACTAGATTCTTGCTTTTTAACCTTAAAATGGCCCAATTCAGAAGTATTTTCAGCATGAGGACCGCCACAAATCTCTTTAGAAAAATCCCCAATTGTATATACTTTTACTTTATCCCCATATTTATGTTCAAAAATACCCATCGCTCCAGCCTCTTTTGCTGCATTAATTGTCATTTCTTCACAAACGATTGGCACCTTTTTATTGATTTGCTCATTAACCAATTCCTCAACTTTCTGTTTTTCTTCGTCAGTCAACTTCTCACCATGAGAAAAATCAAATCGAATCCGTTCTTCAGTGATATTTGAACCTCTTTGAAACACATGATCACCCAAAACTTGTCTCAAGGCTGCTAACATTAAATGGGTTGCAGAGTGCATCGCAGCAGTTTTTTTGGAGTTATCTGCTAGACCGCCCTTAAACTTCTTCTCTGCACCCTGTCTAGAAGTATCTTGGTGAGCTTTCATTTCACATTCGAATTCTTTCATATCCACCTTAATTCCCTTTTCCTTAGCAAGTTCTTGAGTCATTTCTACCGGAAAACCATAAGTAGCAAAAAGCTTAAAGGCTTCTGCTCCAGAAATTTCCTTATCACCAGTCATTTTATCAAACATGGCCAAGCCCTTTTCTAGAGTTTTACCAAACTTTTCTTCTTCTTTGTTTAACTGCTCCTCAATAAAATCTCGCTTTTCTCTAAGTTCTTTATAGAATCCACCCATAGTTTCAATCACCACTTCGGAAACTTTGTGAGTGAACATTCCTTCAATACCTAAAACTCGAGCGTAACGCACAGCGCGTCTAATCAACCTTCTTAAAACATAACCTTGTTCTACATTAGATGGCTCGACCCCTTCAGCTAAAAGAAAGGTGGCTGCCCTAATATGATCGGAAACGATTCTCACTGCTTTAGTACCCTCATCATCTAATACTTCCAATGAACAGTCAGCTAAAGCCAGAACCTGATTAAGAATTATAGAAAGCGGTTCTATCTCATAAACCGAGCTTTTGTTATTTAAAATTGCTACTGTCCGTTCCAACCCCATGCCAGTGTCCACGTTTTTTTGAGGCAATTCTTCAAACTTTCCATCTTCGGTTTTATTATACCGTATAAAAACATCATTCCAGATCTCTACCCACCTTTTATCTTCCGGATCATATACTTCAGGTACTGCGTCCTCACTAGCCCAGTAAAACATTTCTGTATCTGGCCCACAAGGACCGGTTTGACCGGGCGGACCCCACCAATTATCTTCGTAGTCTAAAAAGGCTATTCGTTTTTCACTTACCCCCAGTGACTGCCAAATATCCGCCGCTTCAGTATCCTTAGCAATTTTATTTGATTCATCACCAACAAAACAAGTAAAAGCTAATTTCTCTAGAGGAATACCCAACTCTTCAGTTAAAAACTTAAAGCTCATCTTAATCGCCTCGTCTTTAAAATAATCACCGAGTGACCAATTGCCAAGCATTTCAAAGAAGGTCAAATGCCAATCATCTCCCACTTCATTTATATCCACAGTTCTGATACATTTCTGAACATCAGTAAGCCTTGTACCACTAGGATGCTTTTCTCCTAAAAAATATGGCACCAATGGGTGTATACCAGCTGTAGTGAAGAGTACTGTGGGATCATTTTCTGGAATTAAAGAAGCACCAGCGATCAAATTGTGATCCTGATCTTTAAAAAATTCTAGATATTTTTGTCTTAGTTCCTTAGCTGTCATACGTTTATAGTAATAAAGTTAAAATAAAATCGTTTTTAGAAAAACACATCAACAATCTTTAAGCTGCCTCAACTTGGGCGACATCCGTCAATTGTTGTGCCTTCATTAAAATTGCTGCTACTTTTCTTAAGTTAGTATCAACCTCCATTTGTAATTGATCTCGGCTTTCCGGTTGTAATTCTATCATCTGCCCCTTCGCATAAGCGACAGAAATAATTTGAGATAAAAAGTCCTGAAGACATTCGGGATGGACACTATCGATAACATCAACATTGTTAATTAATTGATCTAAAACTTCAAGAGGATTTTTCCGTGGATTAAAATAATGCTCTGGAAATTTACCTCTCGGTACAGCAGCGTTAACATACTCACCACTATTATTAATCCACCATGGCTGATGATCATTAAGCGATGACGCCGCGATAACATCCGAAACCTCACTATCCAATCTTGAACTATCATCATGATTTTCTTCAGCAATGTCAACCAAGCTACCAAATAAAGACTCCTCTAAAAATCTATCATAATCATGGTCTTGACCAGTGAAGATTCCTGTACTAAGAAATTTATGATAAAAATCATCATCTCCCTGTTCTAAAATAGGATTTAAAACACTTTCCTCATCATTTATATTTAGCAACCTACTAATAACATCTTGCCAGTATTCACTAAGTTCAATAAATTCCGGATTAGATTGCAGCTCTTCTAAATGCCGTAAGGCCACCTCCTTTGGGTCAATTTCTGTCTCTCGATCAAATGTTTTTTTCATAAAACTTTTTAAATTATAATACAATTGTAATATAAGGTAACAATTTTAGCAACATTTTACTATAAAAGTCAAAAGCCGGCGCGACGCCGGCGCGAAACGACCATCCTCACAGTTAGACTTCTATCGCCATAATATATTCTAAAGCAAAATCAAACAATCACTCCCCCACCCAAAACTTCTTGTCCCCTATAAAATACAATTGATTGCCCTGGCATTATCGCTCGCTGCTTGCTACTAAATACCACTTTCAATCCTCCGGAAACATTGAATACATTACAATTAACTGGCTTAGTACGATACCTAATCTGAGCTTGACACTTTAATGGCAATTTAGGCTTACCACCAATCCAATTAACTGATACACACTTCAATTCATTACTAAAGATATCAGACTTTGCCTGATCACGGGTCACTGTTAATTCATTCTTCCGACGATTAAACCCACACACATACCATGGGCCACCGGCTAACCCCAGCCCAGTTCTTTGGCCAATAGTATACAGTGGCAATCCACTGTGCTCGCCTAATATATTGCCTCGTTCATCAATAATATTACCACCCTTAAGCTTTAAATACTTTTTTAAAAAATCATAATGACTATTGCCAACAAAACAAATTTCCTGACTATCGCTTTTACTATGAACTGACAACTTCAACTTCTTAGCAACCTGCCTAATTTCTGACTTGGTATAACCACCAACCGGAAACAATAAATGTGGTAAATCTTTTTTCTTCAGATTATATAGGAAATAACTCTGATCTTTATTTTTATCTTTGCCCCTTAGAAGGCTTGGTTTTGTTTTTTGCAATCGAGCATAATGCCCAGTTGCTAAATAATCCGCTCCCCAAATTGTCCGAGCATGTTTTAATAGTAAATCAAACTTAATAAACTTATTACAAGTCACACAAGGATTCGGAGTTTTACCAGAGCGATATAGCTTTAAAAACTCATCAACTACCTTCTCCTTAAAAGATTTGCCCACATTGAGTTTATGTAACGGAATATCTAAAGTATCTGCTACTTTCTTAGCTTCATTAAAGGATTCTAAGCTACAACAACGATTTTCACCGTAAATCTCTCCTTTAGGGAACCAGAATTGCATAAAGACACCAACGACATCATAGCCTTCTTTTTTTAAAAGAGCAGCCGCTACAGCTGAGTCTACTCCACCACTCATGGCTACTACCACTTTTATTTTAGAATGTTTGTTTGTCATCTCCTTATTGCTGAATATTCTTTGGGATAATAATCTTTAACGCTTGTTTAAGCACTTCAACTTCAATATCCTTACCCAAATCCACAAAATCGCCATCAATCTGACAAGCTTTAGTTTTACGGCTTAGACTAACTCGAAAGTATTCATTGTCTAGGGTAAAAACAAACTTAGGCGGTTTTTGAAACAAAATGATATAAAAGAATGCTCGAATCATATCAAAAAAAGTCTTATTTGTAAAAACATACAGATTTAAAATACCATCCTGAGGATTAATATACTTCCGTGGACTAAGACCAAAATAATTAAAGGTATTGCCAATCACTAAACTATTACCCTTAATCCAAAATATCTTATCTTGAGTTTTAATTTCAAACTTAAATTTACGAATTCTTATTTTGGCAAATAATAGGCTCATCAAATATCCCAAGATACCAAATCTATTTTTAATACTTTCAGTGGTGTTTAAGACCACCCTAGATACATAGCCAATAGACAGACCTACCAAAAAATAATGTTTTTTATTAATTAGCCCAACATCAATAGCTGTATTGATTTTATTGCCCAAAAGCTTAATAGATTTTTTAGGGTTCATAGAAATCCCAAAGGTAGTCGCTATTACATTAGCAGAGCCAAACGGCACTAAAGCAAGTGAAACATCTAAACCATTTTCGATAATTGTTCGGCCAGCAACTTTTACCGTACCATCACCACCAACTGCCACCACCAGCTTTACTAACTTAAAATTATAGCCTTCGATATTTTTTTCAAAATCCGGATCTAAATAAAAAAGATCAGCTTTATATCCAAGTGATCTTAACTTATCCTCTACTAGTTTTTTAACACCTTTTTTTGCTCTAAGCCCAGCATTGGGATTAAAAATTACCAATGCCACCTTTTCCCCCTCACCATCTGTTGTTTTATTTAATTGAAGCATTTACCACCAAACTTTTTTTATCTTTAACAGATAACCTATAATATTAGTTAATGGATGTAAAACTATGGTCAGAAGTATTACCACCAAGATTATATAATTAGATGGTGTTGCTAAAAAGTAGGTAAACAACAAGAATCCAACAATAAAATCTAATTGATCAAAAACCGGCCAAGACTTTCCTGAAGATATATTGATTCGTCTTTTAATGAAGCTCTTAACTAAGTCCCCTAAAATAGCACCTAGGCCTGCCAAGAAACCAAAAAGTAAGAAATGACGCGGATAATTAATCAGTGAAATATTCCAAAACGGATTAAAATGATACAAACCAGATTGAATTGCCGAAACCACCATAGCCAGAATCACCGCCGAAACAATACCTCGCCAAGTCTTTCCTTTGCCAAACAGTTCTTGCTTGCCAATCTTTTTACCATCATCAATTGGATAGTTTAAAGATTTTAGCCAGCCGACCTTGGCAAAGATAACTGGCGCCATATTTGCAAAATAGGCGGGCAATGCAAAATATAATGCTTTAATTATGATACCAAAGTAATACATAGTCATATATAATATGATATATCATAATTAAAACTTTACAACCTTTCCTGGTTGAATCTGTGAGCTGTTATCATGATTCGCCTCTGGTGTTAAAGGCTGACTAGTTGGCACCTTATCCTTTTCTACTGCTGGAGTCTTTTTTTCTTCTTTAGGCGCCTGCTTTTTTATCTGAACTGCCTGCTGATCAGTTGCTTTAGGATCCGGAGATTGTTTCTTATCCTGACTAGTTCTAATCTTTTTACCAGAAAAATTAACTGAACCAGTTTTTAAGGCCGCTTTCAGACTAACGGCTGGCACCTTATCCTTTTCTACTGCTGGAGTCTTTTTTTCTTCTTTGGGCGCCTGCTTTTCTTCAATCAAGATTCCTTTTTTAGCCATCAACTTTAACCTTTCTTCTTTGGGTTTAGACAAGCAATCACGACAATAAATCGGTCTAGATCCATCTGGTACAAAGTTTAAAACTGTTTTAGCATTACATAAAACACAATTGGTAACAAACTCTTCATGAGATTCTCCACCGTGGCCACTGTGACTAGAACTATTTTTACTATTAGACGAGCTAGGTCGACTACTACTACTATTACCACTACTATGACTATTGTCACCACTTCTAGACTTAGAATTTCCCCCCATCGCCTTGACCATATTATCGCTCAGTGAAGTACCACTCCAACGATTAATCTTATCTTCAACATCTTCACGACTATTAGCATAACGCTCTCTAGATACATTAATAACCTTTTGACCACTATCGGTTTTATACTCATCAAATAATGGTGGTAATGTCGCCGCTGAAAAAGGATCAGATGAAACTCCATCGATCATTAACTTCAAATAAATATTAAAAGCCGGAAGATTAACCAAATCTTCTTCAGCAAAAATTGGAGCGAACTCTTTGACTAGCTCAGCCGCATCATTGGCCCCAACTCGAAAGCTCATTAGAGTACCTACATTACCAAAGACCGCTGCCGTTACCTCCTCGGGTAATTGTTCAATATACTGGTGAGCCATAATTAGATCCAATCTATATTTTCTAGCTTCAGACAGAATATCGGCAAAGGCATCGGTGGCAAAGTTCTGAAACTCATCAACATAAAGATAAAAATCTTTTCGCTCTTCCTCGGGAATATCAACTCGACTCATTGCTGCCAAATACAGCTTAGTAACAATCATTGATCCTAAAAGTTGCATTGTATCTTCACCAATCCTACCCTTAGATAAATTTAGAATTAAAATTTTATTACCATCAATAATTTCTCGCATATTAATGGTCGACTTAACCTGACCAACAATATTTCTAATCAAAAAGTTAGATAAAAACTGACCAACCTTATTCTGAATCGGTGAAATAACTTCTTGTAAGTTTCGTTCGTTCCATTGAGTAAATTCATCAGTCCAAAAAGATCGAACCACTGGATCTTTAACTTTTTCTACAACTTTCTTACGATATCCTTTATCAACTAGAATTCTCATAATGCCCAACAAGGTACTACCGGGATAATCAAGTAAGGCTAAAATTGTATTTCTAAGAATATACTCAAGTCTAGGCCCCCAACTATCAGCAAACTGCTTTTTGAAAATTCCCACCAGTCCCGATGCAATCAAATGCTTACTTTTTTCATCAACTGATTCTAAGATATTAAATGCGATTGGAAAATCAATATCGGCTGGATTCAAGTAAATTACATCATTAATTCGATTTGCAGGAATAAAATCTAACAACTTTTCAGCTGTATCACCATGAGGATCAATATAGCAGCAACCCTCACCATTAACAATATCTGAAATAATCATATTCTCCAAAAGGGTGGTTTTTCCCATACCTGTTTTACCAATAATGTAGGTATGACGCCTCCGGTCATTTCGTTTAATACCAAAAGACTTTCGTTCATTGCGAAAGTTAGTTTCAGCGAATATTGTTACTCTATCCTCATTTATTGGCATAACTTTTATATATCGATATCATTTTAAATCTACCTAGCCTGTTGGCAAATTAGCTGGTGGCTGTGGGGTAACATCATCATCGACACTTAAATTGGAGTCACCTGAATCGGTTGACAACCCCCCGCCTGTAATATTTCTCTCTTCAAACGGTAGTCTGGTCGGTGGTATCACTTTTCTGCTAGATATCCTTTCCATTGCTGGCGCCTTAACAGAAATTACTGGGAAGTGCCACAATGATGCCAACTCTTCAGTATTAAACATCATATTATCAGCTTTATCACCACTTTGACTGTCCCGATTAATATAATTTTCCAATATTTCATTCTGTTTTTTTGCCACTCGTTTTTTCACTCTAAAATAGTCTGCTCCAGTTTTTGATTTACTGCCAGGCTTAAAACCATTGGCATTATTAGTATTAAACTGTTGAATGGCGCCAATCACTCCAGCAACACCCTTCCCCTTATCAAATACTTCGTTTTCGGCTAGATATACAAAACGAAATTTTAGATTCATACCGTGCTTAGCTAGTTTCATCTGAATACCTTTTAAAGCATCTACTTGTACCATGGTCATTTTAGCATCTTTTTTATCTTCAGCACTAGCTTCTTTGCCAGTTAACTCTGGAGCGATAGCTCGGGTTACTGAATCACCAATACCACTTAATACCCCAAGCGGTTTAGAGATGGCCTTAACACTCAAGCTTTCTGGAGCCTCATATTTTTCACCCATCAATTCTTTAACTACCCGCTCAGCCTTACTGTCCCATCCAGGAGGCATTGGCGTAACAATTAACTGAATCCAAGCTTGTTCCCCTGGACCAAAACGACTCATTACTTCTAGAAGTGCCGCCATTGGATCTAAAAAATTACCAACCGGAGCCATTCCTGGAACAATCCCCCGAGTAATGGGATTTATAAAATCATTATAAGTTCTGATGGGATAAGGATAATCTCTTACTAACACCATATCACTCCCCCATAAACCATGGGTGTCGCTAGGAAATCTCAATTCTGAAAAACGGACCGCATAATCATCCACTTCAGTAATTTCAGCATCCGGGTACTGAGCATAAATAGATGCCTCAATTAAGTCTCTAAAATGACTGGGCGTTCTAACTAAAAATTGAATGTATCCTTCCAGGCTCACCACCTCAAAAGAAAAGCTTTCCTGAACTTTACCGTCCCAATAATTATCTATTAAATTACCACCAGACTGAGTAGCAGCTAGCGCCATAAAGATATTTTCAACCGCTTTCGGCGATTGTTCATTGTTTTTTGGAATATCTATTGCCAAAAGAACATGCTTCCACTTACCAGCAAACTTTTTTCTTCGACCAGACAACCAAAAAAGATACAATCCAACAATTAACGCAATTACAAAAACAACCCAACCACCATTTAAAAATATATCGATTGCAATGGTAATTGGATCACGAAATAAAAAATCAGTTAAATTCTCCCAAAACCCAAAAGGGTCGATATTGAGTTCAATATCCATAGTAAGATCGTGTCAGCCTTCCGTTTAAAACTTCCAAGCACCAAAAAATATCCTAGTGTCTGAAAACTTTATCCTAAATACTTATGCCTTATCCTCAGTTTCGTCAGCATTAACTTCCTCGGCCAATACATATTTGCCGTCTGAATTCTTAGCCAACTTGCTATGATTCATTAAAGATAAGTAAACTGTAGATTTCTTAACCTTTCTTTTTTCTAAAACTTTAAGGATTACCTCTTCCTTGGTCATTGGACCATCTTCTTTAATCATATCATAAATCACATCAGCCACAGTACCAACCTTATAGCCCCACTCCTTTAGAGCGTAAATACCTCGACCAACCAACACATATTTATCATCCAAAATTAATTCATTATGAACAGTTGCTGGATAAGCCACCTTTTCATCAAATTTAGTATCATTAATTGCAGTAGCAATATCAGTAAAGTGAAGTGGTTTGCCAGACTTCTTTAATACTAAATAAATTTTATCATTAATTTTCTTTGGCTTTACTGTTCCCCAAGAAGATAAGCCCCAGTTATCAAACAAATCACGCTGTACTGTTCGACTAACTCTTAAGTAGCTTTCTAAGATTTTGTTAATATCTTCATCGGTAACGTCTAAAAATTCAACTACTGATAAGATCTTTTCTTTATTGCCGTCATAAAAATCAGATTTCTTAAATGAATCCAATAAAGCATCTAAACTAATTGGCTCACCATTTTTCTCAATAATATTAATCATCTCACCAACAATTGACTTTAACAGGTCAACATCGCTAGAACCAGTCTTCCACAAGTGATTAAATTCTTTATCTTGTTTAATTTTATCAACATTGTCTGAGAAAATATGTTCAGCCAAAAATAGTAATACTGCATTGTTATCCTCAGAATGCTCAAGATAGTTTAAAATATTTTCTAAGAAGAATCCTTCTTCCATCACACCACCATACTGGTCCAAAAGATGAGCGACAGTGCTTTCAGCTTCTTTAATTTCATTTTTAAGCTCCTCAAGTTCTTTAAGCTTTTTAATACTTAAATTCTCAATCTGTCTAACTCTTTCTCTGGTAATACCATAATGTTTACCAATTTGTTCTAATGTTTCTCTTTTTTCATTAGCTAAGCCAAATCTTCGTCTAACAATATCTTTCTCCTTATCAGTTAAACCAGAAAATAAAACGTCTAGCGTTTCAACTGGATTAAAGTTTGAAACACCATCTTGAATTTGAGTTTTTCTAACTTGATCTAAAATAGACATAAGAGTCGTTAATAAATAACGCTAAATTTAGCGAAATAAGCTATTCTTTTGTTATTCAATATAATTATATCAAAAAATGTAGCTTTTGTCAAACACCCCAAGCCACATCAGGCTTGGGGTGAGATATTATCTTAATCAGAAAATATATTAAAACATCTTTTTCATCTTGTTCCAGCTAACAATAATGGGGCTAGCAACAAAGATAGAAGAGTAAGTACCGACCACTACTCCGGCAATAAGTGCTAAAACAAAGTCTTTTATGGTTTCCCCACCGAAGAAAAATAGAGCTAAAAGTATTAATAAGGTAGTTAATGATGTATTAACCGACCGAGTAATTGAAGAATTGACACTATCATTTACAATCTTTTCAAAGTCCTGAGAATAGTGTTTGTTTAAGTTTTCTCTTGTTCGGTCAAATACCACAATAGTATCATTAACTGAAAAACCTAAAATTGTTAATAATGCCGTAATAAACAAACTATTTACCTCTGTACCAAAGAAATGACCAAGAATTGAAAATAGTCCGGTAATAATCACAATATCATGTACTAAGGCAACAATCGCTGCAATACCATATTTCCAAGAAGCAACCGGCTTAGAAACCTTTCTAAACACATAGGCGATATATAACACAATCGCTATCACCGTAAAGAAGATTGCCACCCAGGCTTTTTTCTTAATCTCTTCGCCAATAACTGGACCAATAGTTTCGAACCTCTCTTCAATAACCAGTTGAGCTGGTAGATCAGTTGCTACTGTAGTATCTACTGTGACATCTACCACGGCATCAGTTGTAACATCAACATCTACAACTGGAGCCACGATATCACTAATTGCTTTCAATACTTCCTGATGTTTATCTTCATCAATATTTTTAAATCTAATAATTGCATTAGTCTCCCCCGCTGGCTGGACTTTTACCTCACCAATATCTAAGTTCATTAAACTATCAGTAATTGTGGTCGCCGTTGGACGATCAGCCTCAAACCTAACTTCCATCAAACTTCCTCCAGTAAAATCAATTCCCGGCTGAAGTCCCCAAATAAAAATACTCAAAATACTAATCAAGATTAAAATCCCTGAAATGGTATAACTGATCTTTCTGTTTTGAATAATATTTATCATAAACTATTTCTTTTTAACTCCATAAAACCACTCTCGGCCGTTAATATCCATTTTGCCAACAACTTTCAAGAACTTACGAGTAATCACAATTGCCGAAAACATTGAAATAATAATACCAATACACAGTGTTAGGGCAAATCCCTTAATCACGCTACTACCAAACCAGAATAAAATCACACAAGTAATAATCGAAGAAATATTTGAATCACGGATTGAAGTCCAAGCTCGAGCGAAACCTTCATCAATTGCTGAAGCTAGATCCCGTCCGGACCTTAATTCTTCCTTTAATCTTTCAAAAATCAATACATTGGCATCTACTGCCATACCAATTGACAGAATAACTCCAGCGATACCAGCCAAAGTCAAAGTAACTGGAATCAACTTAAAGAGTGCAAGTAACACGGTTACATAAACAATCAAGGCTAAAACCGCTAGAACACCAGGTAAACGATAATATAAGATCATAAATAGAGCCACAATCAATAAGCCCCAAAGTCCGGCTCTTAAGCTCTTAGCTACTGACACATTACCAAGACTTGCTCCAACAGTAGTTTGAGAAATTAAACTAATTGGCACTGGCAAAGCACCAGCGTTCAACCTTTGAGTTAAGGTTTTTGCATCTTGAATTGAGAAACTACCTGAAATCACCGCCTTACCTGTCAAAATTGGCTCATTAACTCGTGGAATACTAATTGGGAAGCCATCTAAGAAAATTGCTACCAATTTACCATTATTTCTTTTAGTAATCTCTGCAAACAAATCACTACCTTCACTATCAAATTCCAGTGACACTTGAGGAATGCCCGTAGTTGGATCCAATTCAACCCTTGCCTTCTCGAGCTGCTTACCAGTTAATTCAGTACGGATCCATTCTGGCTCAAGATTTATACCCAAGTCTTCTGGAGTTTTAGTTTTAAACAATATATGTCTAGTATCTACAGTTCTAGCTTCTCCGATTCCAGTTTCAGATTCCTTAGAAACTATATGATAACCAAATTGAGTTTCCACTAGGCTCGAATAAACAGTACCAGTTGCTAGTTTTTCAAAAATAACTTCATCGTACTCTGGTACAAAAGTCCCCGGCGTTACACCTTGATACAATCCACCATTATCTTTGCTACCCAAATCATCTGAGTGCTCTTTAGCTAGTTCAGCAAGATTAGCACCAGCAATTATTTCATCTAATACTCCCTGGGCCTTTTCTTTAATCAAATTATTCTCCGTATTTAATTGATCAGCCTGCTCCTCAGTCAACTGAGTTGATTCTGGGTTTTCTTCCTTAAATTCTAAAAGTGGAGTTTCACCAATCATATTAATAGCAGTGTTAACATCGCTTACTCCAGCAAGTTCCACAATTACCCGCCAATCACTACCAACTTGGTTAGTTTGAACTACTGGTTCAGAAACACCGAAAGCATTTACTCTTCGCTCAATCACATCACGCACTCCAGCTAAGGCCTCAGGTCGCTCATCATTTTCAATTTGAGTAACATCAGCAGTATAAATTAAATGAGTACCACCAAGTAAATCTAAGCCTAATTTGAAATCAAAACCATAATTGGCTAATTCAATATCCTTAATTGATCTAAATTTTAAACTCTTACTATTATCTAATTGACTAGTTTCAATTTTTGGCCACATTCTAATATCGGAAACTATAGGCGTTTGAGATAGGCCATAATCAAGGCCATTTGCCAGTTTATTATTAGAGCCAATAATATCTATTACAAAAGTAACAATAAATAAAATTAAAATACCAAAAACGGCCCAATAGAGCTTTCCTCTTGGACCAGGACTAAATATATTTTTCCAGTTACCCTTTTTCATCAAGTGGAAATAAATTGCTTTAAACGCTATATACTTTATCAAAAAAAATAATAGTTGGCAAGTGTAAAATCCAAAAAGGAGAAAAAAAAGACCGCTTACCCAAACACTGACGTGCTTGAGTAAACGGTCGAGGACGAATGATCTAGCCAAAGCATCTAGCAATCCAGCACCGAATGGCGCCTACCGGCTTACGGAACACCAAAGACGGCATGTGAACATTCCAATTCCTGTTGAGCAAGCGGAAACCATAGTCCCAATTACCGCCAGTCCGATGAAAAACGAAGACATGACGGCGGCCAATAGAGTCCAGAATAATGGTCCCAGGCAGATCAAACTGAATCACACTTCGGACGTTATACAGATACTCCAAGATGGTGTGTCCTCGGCTCCAGAGGTAATTCTTCCAGAGAGCCGCGCCAACATTGGCATCAGCTCCGATGAGGTCTTCTCTCGCCCCGAGACGAGTAATCTTCTCCTCACCCCAGATAGATCCATCATTCTCTTCCTCTTCCTTTTTGAGCATGTGTTCAAATCGGGCTCTGGTGAAATTAATCTTGGTAAAAGCCAATAACGCCGGATCCTCGATCTTGGGAGGATCAATTTTCCAGCTAAGAACCATACTCTCGAGAAAGAGAGGGGGGGGAAGATCACTAGAACGATCGATTGGGAGTGAGACAAATGAGGGGAAAAACATCTTTTCTTCTCCTTGATTGGCACATGTGCCATTTCATTTCACCATCAGTCTGTCACCTATTGTAATAGACATAGCTAAAAAAACTCTGAAATTGCCGAGCAGATCACAATAACAAAAATCTTTTAGCTATGTCTATCTGTTTTAATGTTCTATTTTCTTTCCCCACAATACCATATATTGAAATATGTGTCAAGTACTACCAAGGCGAGTTCAAGTAATTAACGCAAAACTAGATCAGTGGTAATATTTAAACATATGAATACAAAATACCACCGCTTAACCTTGACTGAGCGAGAAGAAATAAGTCGAGGAATATGGGCTAATGAGAAA
>Ga0233429_1000659_pt1 | contig 51527 bp, 73 predicted proteins | sample SI_118_April2016_3_FD_179879 | JGI IMG/M metagenome (GOLD analysis project Ga0233429, IMG submission 179879) | Seawater microbial communities from Saanich Inlet, British Columbia, Canada - SI_118_April2016_135_MG | ecosystem: Environmental > Aquatic > Marine > Inlet | place: Canada: British...
TCAACAAAGTACCCAACAGTCATATCGGTTTCTTTGCGACAAGAAATTGGAGGGGTGACCATCAGGTACTTTGTTGGAAATTCTTGTCGCACCTACAATATAGGTCTATTCTGAGGCAGAGTCAAGTGTTAATCTTTGATCCCAAGTTTTAATGGCTGGATAATCGACTTCTATTGTCCAAGAACTCATACATTCGTCTGCAATAACAAATATATCATAAATATTAATCCGTGCTCTTGTTCCGTCAGGAAGTGTTTTTGTCCAGAAAATCATTGATGGGGGTGTTAATGCCATTATCTTTACAACCTATGTTTTGAAATTAAAGTTGGGGTTTTAAAGAAAGAGTTGAATAATGTAGTATACCCCAGCGAGATAAATGCTGATCTTTAATATTATCCAGAATATCTTGAACCCAAGTTTTATCCCAGAGACAATATCCCATAGCCCAAGTATCTCTATCTCATAATGAATCCAACTATCAAGTGTTCTTAACCACTCCATCACTCACCTCGCTTCGTCAAGGACTTCATTATCTGTGGCTACCCTTAGTTCAGTGTACTTGAGTTCTTTAGCGAGGAACAACTTTGTCGTTCTTGGGATCTGTGACTCTGATCCGAATCCAAGTATATTGAACTCCCATGTAGAAGGGTCATTATGAATTAAATAGACGACAAAGACTTCATGTTTATATTTCTTGGCAAGTCCGTCTATCTGAAAGTTGATTAACTTAAAAGCATCTTCTTCGTCGTGGAGGTGTCTGACGTATGGTTTCATTTCTTGTCCTTGCAGTTGTGAAATTTGGCATCCTTCTCGTATATGCACTCGAAACAATTGTCGCAGACATACATAATTGCAGGATATTGTGCATAAAAGAGTACTGTTTTTCTGAACCCTTCCACATCTTCCGCCTCGTAGAACACTTTGTTGAGGTCGGGTTGGCTTGTTGGGTAGGTTTTATCTTCGACAATTGTTGGATGAGTACATATTTTGAAAAGATTCTCCATCATCTTAGATTTTGCGTCATCAATTGCTTGGGATATCTGGCTAAGGATTTCCGGATCAACATGGTTGAAGTTGTATTCTTGTAGAGGATCATTCTCTTTCTCGTCACCGACTTTGGCTTCATCCATATCAAGGGTTACTGGATCTTTACCACCACTCCAATTCTCAACAATCTTAATACCCAATACGTCACAGATTGTGTCGGAAATTTTAGAAAGTTTTTTAACAAAATTACCCAAGTTAGAGAGTGTTGATTCAAGACTATTCATTCTCTTCTCAATTTCACCAGTATCGAACACATGGAGTTTCTCGTCGAATTTGGGGAAGGAGGGGTGCTCCTCTATATCCACACTGTACTGCTTATCAGCAGATCCATCTTTCGCCATATCTACTGGTACAGTATCCTTCTCATCGAACGCCTCCCACAGGTGGTCTATGTACGCCCAACGGTAGTTGTAAGGGTCATCAATATAGATTGCCTCGTGGTCAGCCTCATTACAGAACAATGGATTACTCCCTTCGCCATATTCTACAATGTGACCAATTCTCGCAATTCGCCCAACGTTGCTATGCTTTTGTATTAGTATTATACTCTGCATAACTTCAGGCATCGTCCCCTTGCTGAACTTCTGGAAATGTAGTGTGGAGGATGAATTGACTTGATGGCTCTGTGCTTCTTGGTCAACGTTGAAAGCTCCGGAGGTGATCTTACCGTCAAGGTCTAATAACGCCTTATTGTGTCCGTATGTCCTGATGAATTCAATTATTTTGTCCCTATCTAACTGTTTATTGCCCATCACATTTTTCCCTCTTTTTATTGTCGATAGAAGAATATAACAAAAAAATCTTATTAATCAAACATTAATTGTTGTGTTAAGGATATTTTATTTGTATATTTGAATAGCTTTCAAAAAAGAGGATAAAATGTATAAACCGATGTCAGGGTTAAAAACATTACTGGCACAGAGGCAGATGAAGCTCAAAGATTTGTCATTAAAGATACCACAGGTTCATTATGGCTATCTTGCGAGTCTTGTAAATGGATACCTAAAAGTCCGACCCGAACATGAAAGGGTAATTTGTGATGTTATGGGGTGTTCTCCGGAAGACCTCTATGTGTGAGCCAATCCTAATCATTCCAGATGGCTATATAAACGAAGTGTTCTATCAATTCATCAACGGTTTCGATGGGATTATTGACACAGAGGAAGATGATATCGCAGATATGACATTCAAAATGATAGAGGATGAGTATGAAGAATGGACACATTAGACCTGAACTAAAGAGGGATAACCTTAGACTTGAACCAGCGAGCACTACATTGAGCAAATTTACATTCACATTAGATACTGATACGGGAATAATAACTTGCGATCAGAACGGAAGGCGACCTGTTATCGAAGAAGACAACGAAGAGTGGCTACATGACTATTCTGGTGAAATTGTCAGGGTCAGGTTACTTAAATCCGGACGATCACCATTCCCAACAAAGTATGTTTGGGTCGCAAACAAATGGGAGAAAGATTGAAATTCTTAGCGATTGCTATCGTCATGTTGGTGATATTCTTTGCCTGTTGGTTCGTCATTAAGGATACGGAGTATCATGTTGAGAATGTTATGACAGAAGATGACATTCTTGTAACGACACCCGATGAAGATTGGATACCTTGCAAGACGAGTTACATTATCGACGGAGAAGAACTTGCTGACAGTGTTTTATTTAGGTGGGTTGACTTAATCGACACAGACACTATCACAACATCAAGGTATTTCAGAATAAATCTAATAATGACTGATACTGATACAATCTTATCCACATTGCTTTGGTACGATGCCGATTCATCCAAGTTCACTATAGTTGGTGAATAGAGATGCCATTTTACTCATACAAATGTCAAGAGTGTGGGTGGATGAAGGAAGTGTACCACCTGATCAAAGACTCATACAGGAAGAAATGCGAGAAGTGTAGATCACACATGAAGAAGATCCCAACACAGACATCTCCACCACAATTCAACGGTTCAGGGTTCTACGAGACAGATTACAAACGGAAGGTTAAGGTTGACAACGAGTAACATAATCATCGTCTGTCTCGCTGTTGCTGTCACGCTGATAGCGTTATTCAGGGGCGTAGCCGTCACAGGGGCGTCTAATTCTCTTGGCATACTAAAAGACACATGGATTGCTATTCTCTTCGCCTTCGTCATTGTGGGCATGATGAAGGCTATCATCGGTCAAGGTGGTCAGGGTGTTGAACAGTTCGGGGTAATCAAAGGCTCGATTGCAGGATTATTCACATTTGGTGGGATCTACACAAATACTCCACTCACTAAAGGATTTATTGATATGGGGTATAGCGTAGGTGCGATAATGGCGTTCGTTACGAGTTGGTCGTTGATGTCACCTGGACGACTAATCTTCGAGTCAAGTATACTCGGTTGGAAGTTCGTATTTATCAGGTTGGCAAGTTCGTTTTTTGTACCCGTTATCGTCGGGTATGTTTCGGAAATTGTTTCGAGGGTGGTGAAGTGATAGAATTAAAATCTGAAGGGTTCTCTACAAGTGAGCGATTTATTGATCAAGATGAAATTGAATATCAGAGATACTGTGCTGAGGCATGGGAGGAACTTATGGGAAGTTCATGGGAACCGTGCTATGGCAAAATTCCAGAAATTGAGAAAGCCTTCCTGAGACTGTATCCTGAAAAAGAAATAGCCACAAGATTCACAAAGGCTCTTCAAAGTCGATGTCTTGGAGTTGGCGCAAAGGGGGTGAAGATTGAAATGAAAGCAACCGATGCTGACCGCACAAAGTTCGATGTGATTGGTCTGACTTGGCAAATGAGGGATGGAACTGAGGAATATGACACTAACGTTGGTTGGCTAAAGGAATTTATGAATTGAATTCACTAATTAAAAAAGCCGTTGGCTACATTCGTTTCCTCCAGAAAGAATATCTGTGGAAGAATCGGGGGATGGAATCGAAGGTGGTTGTGAGTAAGGAGTGTGGTGTTGTAAAATACTACAACGATCTGTATTATAGAAACAATCTCATGTATAACCGAAGGGGTGAACCACACTTTTACCTCAAATATAAGTTTGACTTCATGCCAGAATTTTGTTATACTCACAAAGACGGAATTGCCATAGGGTATTCTGGCGAGCCAATCGGCAAACGATACATCACACGAAAGGATATCCCGCTTATTGAATTGGTGAAGTGGCTAAATCGTGTGGAGGGTCATTTAAGTTCGTTTATGATATCGCACAGGGACATTAATCCATCCAATATCTGTTATAATGAAGTTACTAATAAATTCACATTAATAGATTGGGCGTGGGCTACAGAGGTGCAACTTCATGAGGATGGTGATGTTAACTACAAGCGATATCGAGGGTCAGACAGTCACGCTATTAAAGTAATTCAAGATGACTGCATTCGTCTTTTATGTAAAAAGCTTGGGGTATCAAGTTCTCCCGGATCGAGTATTTTCAAGGGGTATGCTTATCACACTGTACCTTTTATTGATGGGGTGAAATCCCACAAGACTGCTGTTGAGTTTGAGTTTCAGGAAATCGTTAATTACTGCGGGTCTAAGCCGAGAATGGTTCTTGATATTGGTTCGTCAGTTGGGTACAACTCTGTAGGGATGGCTCGATTTGGGTCAATTGTTTTTGCTTACGATCCAGATCAAAGTTCATGTGATGTACTTAGTGCTATTTATGCCACACATGTCTATAACCACAAAGGCACTCATCCATTAGGAATCTATGTAAATAATGAAGAATTTACAAGATGCACGAAGAATTTTGATCTTGCAATAATGATGAACGTCTCTATGTGGATTCACAAGAAGTATGGAATGCAGAAACTCGACGAAATCATGTCTGAGATAGCCGAGCATTGCAAAACTCTCGTCTACCAAACAGCACACGCTGAATCGAGAGGGGACTATGTGATAGAAGAGTTTAAAAACAAAGACGACATCCGCAATCACCTCCTGAAAGCAGGATTCAAGAGTGTCGAGTGGATTCGTGATACAGGGAGACACGGAGGGATTAGATCCCTATTCGTGTGTAAACAATGAATATTTTTAATATGATGGAGTGGATATTGAGCAGACATAAGCCTTACGACACTATTGGCGATGCGTCTCCGTTGGCTGTTACTATTGCGTTTGCGTGGGTTTTAATCGGTGGGGCAATATTTATTAAACTCATGTGTTTATTGGTTGAGTCTGTAGAGGATGATTACGAAGAAGAACACTACGCAGACCTCCAAGAAAAGTGTAATGCCAATCACAGGGATCCGTATGAATGATATTGTCACTGTGATCACACCAACCCAACACACAGATGAATTAATCATAATCTATGGCATAATTTCAATTCCAATAATCTTCTTAGTCATTGTTTTTTTTGTATACTTAGGCAGGATAAGCGATGCCATCCACAAGCAAACCCACCACGAGACCGATTACAATCATTAAAAAAAAGACAAAATAATTCTACATTAAATTAACTCCCCCAACATTAACAAGTTAGCCTGCGAAAACCATTCGCACTATGCGAACAAAAAGCACACATGTGAATATTATTCACACCCACCACTTGACTTTCTGATTTTTTTTATGTACCATTAAGAAACGTATTTTTCCATAAAAGAGAAAAACTCAATGAAGCACGGAATGCTCAAAGGAGTAACTAACCCCTCCGGAAGAAACTTCAAGACTGTCTCTGATGGTCGCGGAGGATATTCTGTTGAACCAATCGGTACACTAAGTGTCTTCACAGGCACTGACTCGTGGGGGCATTACTTTTCGAGAGCAGAAAAACGTGGTGAACTTGAACTTGTTTCTTATTCACGAATGACCCCTATTGAAAAAGAGTTTATTCGTGGGTTGGAACATGTCAACCACTTAAACTTCCCGTTACGACGGTTCAAAACGGTCAATACAAGGCAGTATGGGAAGAAGAAGGTTGGTCGGGAAGGAAAAGTTGTCCGAACACCAAACGAAGATTACGGGGCAACAAATATCTTCCTGTACCTCGGTGATGATCCTACACTTGGTAAAAAACAGGATGAAGAACGAGAAGGTCAAGCAAGACATCGACGCATTAGAGAAACACGAGCGTTAGATTTTTTACGCAGTAATCACAAGAACGTTTATTTCAGTGGAAGAACCAATGAGTAAATCTAAGAAGAAGTATAATCCAGTAAAATCATTACCAACCCCAAAGGAAGACCCTAAACAGTTACCGCCAAACGAAGATCCTGATTGCATGGATATTTGCCATGTTTACTTCAATGAGAAGACAAACCAATTTTCGGTTGTGGGTAATGAGAAGGCTGGTATAGACTTAATTCTTGCTGGACTTAATAAGATATCAGGCATGTTGCTTCATCAAGTATTTACTTCGATGAGTGCGATGCAGAAACAGATACAAGGACAACAAATCGTCAAGCCAACAGCACAGGGCGTTGAAAAATTCGGGAAAGGCGTGCATTGAGTAAACTGGTTGACATATCAGATAATATTAGACTAACGTCACTGAATACCAAGTTTAATGGTAGACAGGTGACGGCATTCTCGTCTATTGGACTCAATACCGTTGGGGACTTATCTGATTACATGGTTGACCACAAGTATCACGAGATGCTGATGCTGAATGATATTGCCGAACACGCTATTTATATGTGCCTTCTTCTGATGAAAGATTTCGGGTTGTCGTATCATAAAGATTATGTTCGATGGGAGAATGAAGAATACGCAAAGTCTCCATCTGGCATAAAGAACATGAAGAAGATTGATGTTCGTAGGAAACAGGCGAAGGAAAATGACACCGAATTTACATATGGTCGTGCAGGTCGAATGAAGGGGACGAAGAAAAGTGAGAGTGAGAAAGAGAAGGAGAGACTCTCAACCGAAAAATCAATTGATATTATAAAACATTATTTCACAACTGGCTACGACCCTGTAGAAACGTGCAAAGCATTCGGGTATAAGAAGACCATCGACTACCCGACATCATGTTCGCTCATTGAGCACCACCGATCAAAATTAAAGACATTAGGCATCTACGCACAGGTTCTTAAAGAATTGGGGATGGAGCCGGATGATATGCGTGATCGGGCGTTATCAACACTTAATGACTCGCTGAATGCTATTAAACATGAATGGATTGGCAAGCATATTGTTAGGGATCAGAAAGCTGATTTATTAAAGATTGCCCCTGAGTTGACAGATAATCAGGTATCCGCTATCCTTATGGAACAATTCATAATTGATAAAGTATACAAGATGTCTATCGAGGTTGCTGATCATAAGATAAGAAACGAGGCAGTCAAAATAATGGGATCTGTGTTCCCGCAACCAAAGTCAGAAAGCGGGGCAAATCCAAAAGTAGCGAAGAACCCTGAAGAGGCGATGGAACAGTTGATTGAGCAGACGAAACGGATGATAGACCAGTTGCAAAGGGAGAACCCCGAAGCACTCGAAGTATATATCGAAAAGTTGAGAAAGCGGTATGCTGCATAATGAAAGCAACCGAAAATGACATTTATTTTTCACAGCAAGATTCGTGGTACTTTATAAAAAACTTCTGTTTGACGTTTGACGAGCATGACAAGCAGAACCTGAAGCATTTCCCTGATTGGGATGAGATATTCCCAGTTTTTTGTGAGATGGCTCAAGGATTATTAGAGAAGGGACAGTCTACGGGATTTACACAAGTTATGTTAGTCCCGAAATCAAGACAATTAATGATAAGTTGGATCAGCATGGCATTCCTGTTATGGGTTGACATGTTTGTTGACGGGAGTTACTGCATTGTCCAATCGAAGAAAGTTGAGGATAGTGCATATCAGTTGACCCGTGTTGAGTATATGTATGATAATCTTCCTGTAATTTTCCACGATCATGTCGGGAAACCAGGTGGCAGGAAGAGCACTAAAAAGTTTAGAACAACCAATGCCTCGTGGATAGAGGCTGTTCCAAGTGGCGGTGATGTTGTAAGGAGTAGAGTTCCAACTGTATTTTTCAGTGACGAGTCTGCTTTTCAGGATGACTTTGACGAGGCGATGAAAGCCGGTTTAGCGAATTCATCCTTAATAATCAGTGTTAGTTCACCAAATTCTGGACACTTTCAGAGATTAGTAGAGGATACCGATGGCGAAGCCGTTGAAGGTTTTGGCAATCTGCCCGACTTTGAGCAAGATTGCGATGGTCAAGATGAGTCAGTCGATGAAGGAAGGGAAACCGATAATGAAACTGGAGGGGTTCTCTTGCAAGGACGCTCCGGAAAACAATCAGGTCGCGGTTGGAAGATGGTTAGATAAGTTTCTTGGTGGCACAGGGTCTTTCGGGATTAATAGTGCTGTCATAAATACTCGAAGTATGATGTTTATACCAACAGTATACGCACTTCACCATCTTCATTATGATGTTTACAAGATGTCAAAGCTTGATCCGATCTTTGAATCAGACGATAAGTTGGTATGGATAAAGTACCCGAAGTCAGCGAGACAAATGGCTGGGCTTCCACCATTAGCAAAGGGGAAGAAAACAGAAGAACCTTATCCTGTTATCCCAGTTGAACTAAGGATAGCCTTTGGAATGGCTGTACAGTACATTATGCGTCTAAATGATGGCTGTCCGATAATTGAGTTGAAGTCACCAAAGCAACCTATTCCACACGAACAAAGACCTATTATCCTCTTTATGCGTGGAAAGGAAGTTGACGGAACAAAGAGGGTTGCACAACCAGAAGAACCTGCCGACAAGTATGGCGAGTTTGGAATGGAAGAGTCCGAAGACGATGGTGGTAATGACCTTGACGTTAAGCCCCTTGAAAAGAATTATGATGATGTAGAATCTGTTGATGAGGGTGACTAATGCCACATGACTTTGGCGACACAAGTATTCATTGGCGGAAAAGGTTTAAACCATATGTAACGAGTCGTGGATACTCAGTATTGCCACTGTACTACGCAATGGTTCCGAAGTACGATCCTGAGCGTGATGGTAAAGAATGGCTCAGGAATAAAAAAATCTCGATGTCTGATAAAGAATTCAGACAAGAACACGAAATAGATTTTGCAGCAGTAAAAGGTGGTCTGGTTTATCCCAAGTGGGCGAAACAGACCCATGTTCTTTGGAAACCGATACCATTACAGAAGCACTGGCTATATCAGTGTGCGATTGATCCTGGAGTGACAATAACTGCTGCGATGTGGCAAGCTATTGTTCCTATTGAGATTCTTCCTGATGGGAGGCGTGCTGGTGGCTGGGTGATAAATTTCGATGAGTATTATGTCGGGGATGGTGTTAAAGGTAGTGAAAGTATCTCTGCGAATAAACATGCCATAGCGATCAAGGAAAGAACCCAACTTTGGTGTGACAGGATATTCGGGAAAGATCACAATGGTAAGAGTCTAAAAGATGGACAGGCGTGGATACAAACAACGCTTATGGATCCGTCATCATGGCGTAGGGAATCGAGTAGCAATGATCTTGGCTCAATCTTTCTTCGTTACGAAGAGGAAGGGATCAGGACACTTGAGAAGGGATCTCCCAAGACCAATGTTGATGGTGGCATAGAGAAGGTCAAGAGCCTTGAAGACTTAGTTCCTGAATCGCAACATCCGAACAGGGTTATAGACAGAGATGGAATCGGGTTCCCAACAAAATTCTGTTTTCCTGATATGAGATATTTTATAGCTGAAAAAAAGAAGTACCAATACAAAGATGGAGGGGGTGTCCGCAAGAAGGATGATCATCTCTGTGACTGTGAGCGAATGTTAGCAGTACATGCTCACGAGACTGTGACTGTAAAGAAGAAACGCCCGTTATCTACGATTGGGCAAAAACTCCAACAGAAGAAGCGGAACCAAAACGAGAGGAAAATGTTTTGAGTAAAAAAGCAGATGAAAAAATTTCAGGGACAGAAATAAAGACTGCTGGGAATAAGTCTAATGTCCAGAAACCGAAGCCCGTCCCTGAACCAAAGAAAGAAATAGTTGTCACTCCTCAGCCGAAAGTGGTTGTGAAGAGCGACTTGATTGAGTTGTCGTATACGCCTGAAGGGAGAGCTGAACGAGCTGATTTAATGCGAAAGACTATCAATGAAGCTTTGAACGGTACAGATGTGAGGGCGAAGTTGCGAGCACTTGAGATGGCTCAGACATACAAGAATATCTTACGATAGACATAAAACGGAAAACAAATGAGTGAAGAACACAATTTTCATCCTGAGTGGGATAGGCAGAAGGGCGACAGGGATTTTCATAGAGCGATACAAGAGCGGTTTGGTCGCGTTCTAAACATAAGTAATCCGTTTATGCGAATTACTTCAAGGGGAGGTCTTGGTGACTTCGAGAACCTTGTTTATAACTGTCTGAGGGGCATTATTATTATCTTGATGACCATCTATGACAGGATAGAAGCCCTTGAAAGCAAAAGTGGGATAGAGTCACCTAAGAGAATTGTTGTTCCCAATGTGCCAAAAGCTGAAGTAAAAACAAAACCGAAGCCGAAAATGGGCAGACCAAGAAAGACGATTGAGATTGGGTCAATAGATGGCGTTCCTCCGTACAAGATGACCGCTACTGAATATTTTGACGCTTATGATCTTGATCAACTCCCTGGCAGAGTAGCAGCAAAACATCAACGAATTTACACAACACACAGGTCGTCAGTCGAAAAAGCACTGAAGATGGGTATTGATGTGGAAGATAGGGTGATGAAGAGGTATCCGGAATTTAATCAATTGATAGAGAACATCCGATTAAAGAAACAAACAAAGTAGATCATGGCATTTTTTAAGTCACGAAAAAACAACCTTACGTCAGATGAATTTAACGCTCGAAAGAGTGGTGAAACGAGCCGTTCCAATTCTGACATAAATAAGGTTTCGGGAAAGATAGATGGGGAATCTGTTGAGGACGTTCGTGCATGGGCACAGGACAAGATACTCCAACTTTCTGATGCTCGCGACACGATGGTTCCGAGCTTAGTGGCTGACGGATACACAAGTGTTAGTTCTCGATCAAGCAGCAGACATGCCTATGTTAATCGGACAGTGGAAAATTATGGATATTTCCATGATCTAAAAAGGATGTTGTTGGAAGATGCTGATTTCAGGGGTGGGGTTTTTGAAAAGGCATATTCAGCAGAGAACTTTCTTCAACAGATGATGAGGGACAAGTTCAGCGTCTTTGCGGATGCTAATACTTCTTTCAGGTATGAGCCACTTGACGGGACTGATAATACTCAAGTTAATTTCATTTATGAACTTAATCAGATAGTCCCAAAGAGGATCAGAGATGAAGGGTTCAATGAAGCCCGACTTGATGCCATTGCACAGACGAGTGCTTACGGAACGTCGATCATTCTTTATCTTCATACGATGACAAAGGGTGAACCTGATGGTGTTAGTTTCTTTGAGGTTGCAGATCCACTTGGATTCCTCGTTGAATTTGGATCAACAAAGATAAATGGCAGAGGAACCAAAGTATCTAAGACTTTTGTTATTGTAAGAATGCGTGATCCAAAAGAGATTGAACGTGAATGGGGAAAGAAGTTATCTAAAGAAGATAGCAAAAAGAACTTTGTAGATCCTCGTGAATTTTCCCTTATGCACGCACTGGATTATACCGCATATAACACAGGCACTCTTAATGACATAACCGACAAGATCCCTGAAGTGATGGTGTTTTATGATGATCAGGAGACAGAGAAGGTGATCGTAGATGTGCCTATTATGCGGATCAAGAAAGACATAGACGGTAACGATGTTGTTGATAAAAATGGTGACTTTGTAGAAGAACCTGTCATAGTTGATGGTGTTCCACAGACCGAAAAGTTTGACACCAAGACGAGCCGAATGGTGTATCCAAAAGGTAGACTCATGGTGTTCGCTGCTGATCAAGTGTGTTATGACGGGCAAACTATCTATGAACATGGTTTAAGACCCGGTGCTCCATTACATAATACATGGGATGGGGTTAACTTCTTTGCCCTCGGTGATCCCGATATTGGTGGGGACACCCAACGAGCAATAACAAAGATGAACGGGGAGTTTCAAAGGAATATAAACTCTATGAGCGGTGTACTTGGTGTCAATACAAAGGCACTCGTAAACCCTGATGAAGATGTTATAAAGCGTGAAGGTGATGTCGATACTGTTAAGTTGAATGTGCCAAGCGGAAGTGCTCCAATAAAAGAAATTATGGAATGGTGGACACCTCCTGTATTTGGGCAAGAGCAGTTGATGTATTACAGAGACAAGATTAATGAAGGGCGATTTATATTTGGTGCATCGAGAGAGTCGTTGGCTTCTGAGTCAGGGAAGAAGCTTCAACTTATGGATGAACGTGAGATCCGCTTTCAGAACCCAATTGTAGTCAGTGAAGAACTCGGATTGCATTATATTGGCATGATGTGGTTATCTAACCTCAGACAGTTTGACCGAGAAAGAAAGGTATACCCAGTTCAGGGGAGAAGTGGAGAAAGAGGTGCTCCGATGGTGTTATCTGGGGAGTCGCCTCAATTATTCGATACAGAAGGTTCTGTTATCCATTTCCCGATCACAACCCACAGGGACTTTATAGGTGCGTCTAATCGACAGGAAGAAATAAAGTTAATTGGCGAAGCTTTACCACTTATTGACGGAAGTCCTTTGGGCGATCAGATATTAATTAGACTTGGAATTCCAGACTTGCTTGAACAGGTAGTCGCAGACAGACAGGCAAGGGCAGAACAGGCTCGATTGTTAGAGTTGGCTAAAGAGGCGGGGTTGTTTGATGCTCTCGCAGATGGCAAGGTATCTCTTGAAGATGCGATAAAAGAAATTCAGACCAAAGCAAGGAATGCAAATGGATCATAGAGATATATTAGAAGCGATTGAGAGTGTTAAGGATGTCACAGATACTGCAATAGTTGTTGTTCATTTCAGGAATGGCAATGAATATCGGATAGAGGTAAAGACAGGGGAAACCACTCGTGGACATGATGCAGAGAGGTGGAGTAAATATATCTTAGACATGCGTCAAAACATGCGATGGGGATCAGTGTCATTAGTTATTGTCGATGGTGAAGAGATACATGCCACTCGTACTGTTGGCACAGTTGGAACATAAAAGATAACTAAGTTCCCTTCTGGGAAGTGATTATACCGTAAGGTTACGGAAAAACCGAACCGAGCGTTCTTGTAGTGATGCAGGGGTACTCGGTTTTTTATTTTAAACGCAAAGGAAGAACCATGCCGAAGTTTGGAGAATTTGATACTCTTGAAGAGTTGGTTGCTGACAATAAGGCAAAGTCAGAAAAGGTTGGAACACTTGAAAAGTCAGTCGAATCATTGACAGAGAAGGTCGGGGAGATTGACGGGCTTAAAGGCAAAATTGCTGAGTTGAGTAAGAAACCTGCTCAGAAGAAAACTGGACAAACTGCTCAAGAGAAACTCGACGCATTTGACACCAAGTTTGATCCGAGTGACCTGAACGGTGAAGAGATGCGAACCTACAACACTGCCAGATTTAAGTTATTGCGAGCAGTTGAGAAGGAAGAAGAACAATCTCGCACTGACCGCAAAAACGCTGATGAGAAGGTGATTCAGGATAAGCACACTGCGAAGTTTATTGAACAGAGTTGGGAAATGGTTGAACGTGAATATCAGGAAGAGCACGGGAAGCCAATGCCGAAGAAAGAACGGGCAAAGTTAGAGAAGTACTGTAAAGACAACAGTCTTCTCGCTACTGAGGGTGTCCTTAAAATGGCTCTTGATGATGCAAAATCCAAATCAAAGACTGATGAGGATGAAGCCAAAAAGAAAAAAGAAAAAGAAGAAGCAGATAAAAAAGAACAGGAACGTAAGGATCGAGTCCACACGTCTCCAGAAGGTGAAGCCAAAGATGAAGGGAAGGTAATTTTCTCAGGTCGTGATGGCAGGGCTAAGATAGCCTCAGAGATTGCGAGTAACGAGAAGTTGAATGCCCTCTTTGACGACATCGGAAAAGAATAATTCATTAACAGTTAAGGAGGTTTATTATGGCTGCAAGAGCTATAACAACCTATATTAACGCTATTGTTCAGGACTCGATTCTCAATAAAGGTAATGTGATTGATAATATCTTTGAAGGGAATCCTGGTCTTGACTGGTTCTGGACGATGCGCGAAAGGCAAGTTGGAGGCGAGAGGTGTAATTGGATATTTTACCGATCCGATCCTCAACAGGGGCAGACAATTTCGTTATACGAAGATTATCTGGTAGCTCCAGTTGACGACGAACTTCAGGCTTCAATCATTTGGGCAGATTACATCTTCCCGCTCGTGTTGTCAAAAACACTCTTGAAGAAAGTCACAGGCAAAGATGGGTTAATCAACCTGACTCTTGCCTCGATGGAGAAAACCAGAAAATCAGCGAAAGCACAACTGTCACAGGATCTGTATGGTGTTGGTGACGATTATGCCCACCCTGTATTTAATGGTAAGACCAATGCCAACCCATTGTTTGGTATTGACGGTATTGTTGGTGTTGACAGGACTTATGCTGGGTTCGACAGCACGACCTACACTCAGTTGGATTCAACTGTTGTAACCATTGATGGTTCAACGTATGCAGACATGTATTCATCTTCTGATGCGAATTACTTGCCTGATGCGATGGAAAATGTCATTACCGAAACCGACTTCGATGATGGAGACAAAGGGATCAACAAGATTCTAACCACCAAGATCGGGTTGGAAGCATTGAAACGAGCAGTTGGTCGTGGTGATGCTGGACAGGCTGCAAGTACTGTTGGTGGTATGCGTATTGACGGTGGCTACCCGAAGGATGGAGTCGCTAAAGCTGGTGTAACTTCGTTCTGGTGGGGTGGTATTCCCGTAAACCGTGATAACAAGTGTACTGCCGGAAGAATGTTCTTCTTGAATTCGGACACCATGTATATGAAAGTTCTCGCAGGGTCTGACATGACCTATGAACCTGCTGAACCGAATTCTGCTGGTGATTCCATTGTTGGAAACTTCAGTGTATCTGCACAGATCATCTGCACCGAGCCTCGTAGGCAAGGTAAGATCACTGGAATTTCAACAGACAGAACATAAGGAGGAAATGATGAACGTAAACCACATGAACTTCAATTACACCGACACTTTTAGTTCCAGTGACATTGAAACTGGAGCTGGATACAAACTCGGTGATCGTGTTGAAACCCCAAATGGCATCTTTGTTCTGACTGAAGCCAATGGTGACTTGACTAAAGGGATGATCCTTACTGATGTTCTCCTGTATGCTACAGATGCAGTGACATATAGTGCGACAGCGTTAACTTTGACGATTGCTGACGCAGGATCAACTGTTGCTCAAGGTAGGCTTGCTGGACAACTTATTCACTTTGATGACGACGCTAATGACATTGGTGATGCAGTCTACGTCAAGGGGAACACTGCTGGAGCAAGTGGTTCAGCAATGGTAATTAGCCTTTTTGCGGCAATAACCACTCCTGGAGCAAGTCTTGACATAACGGTGTACGACCCGAACTATGTCAAGAAAACGGCAGCATCTACTGTTCTTCAGAGAGTTGTAGGTGTGTGTCCAACCACAGTAACTCAGGCAACTGCCCCGTATTTCTGGAGACAGGTTTCTGGTCTTGCTCCTGTATTGACTGGTGGCACTGGTGCTGCAAACAGGAAGCTTGACGCTGGTGATGACACGGCTGGGTCTGCTGGTGAATCTACAACCACTGCTGCTGACGATGTAAATTGCTTTGCAACAGTCGTTAGCCCATCCCCCGCTGCTGACAAGTTATGTGTTGCAAGAATTAATGGCATCTTGTCGTAGATAATCTTTTGAGGTGGAGGTTTAACTATCTCCACCTCAATTAACCTTTCAGGAGTTCCAAAATGCGCGGCATCCTAATGTCGTCTGTTATTAGCGACGTTCTGACTGTACTCTTAGATGAGTTGCGAGAAGGAATTGTCCCTAACAGAATATTTGTTGAGAGACTTTTCAATCGTGCTCATCAGGAAATAGTTACACAACTTGAGAACTTCAAGTTCAATCTCAGAACCACAATCACAAAACAAACAAGTGAGTCAGTAACGGCTACGGCTAACACTGACACGAGAACGATCTATGCGAGTGGATCTGCGTTTACTGACGACGAGCACAATGGGTGGTTGGCTAAGAACTCCACCTCTAAGGGTGAAGCGTTCATAACGGATACTGTTGAAACTGGATCAGTTCTGTATCTATCACATGCTATTGCGGGACAAGCTTCTGGTGATGCCATAACCATTGAGAGACTTGCGAAGTGGGTTGATCTGCCCTGGTACGTTATTCGACCTTACGAACATGATGGTGTTCATTGGGGTGGGAATAACCAACGTCTTGATCCTATCAGTTTACCTGAGATGCAAGATTTATACAGGAGTAACTCTGCTCCGGTTGGAACACCTTGTAAATATGCGATTGAGAATCAGAGACTATGGATATACCCGCAACCGACATCTACGGATATTCTGAAGATTTCTGGTTATCGTAGACCTGCTGACTGTATGGATATTGCAACAACGTCTAATGGAAGTTCTCGTGGGGACACCATTATTAGCACGAATTTCCCAACCAGAGAAGACGACCATTATCAAGGGACTGATGTACTTATAAAGTCAGGAACCTATGCTGGTGAGGTTCGTACAATTGACGAGTATGATCAGGCGAATAAGACTGCGTACTTTGAATCCCCATTCTCAGGACAAATAGATTCCGGTGTTGAGATCGAACTTCTGTCTGCATTTACCGAAGAGTATCGTGGGCTGATGGAAGATTACTTAAAGTGGAACTTATATAGACGGCATAAAGAGTTCCGCAATGAAGCAAGTTATTACGAGGCTGAATACAGGAACAGACTTAACGAGTTGATTCAAGTCCACAGACGAAAAACTACATCGAATGCAAATCTTGGAAGTAGTGGAAGATTTAGAACTAACAGACCAATTGTTCAGGTGAGTAGCTAATGCCAATTACATACACGACTTTAGAAGAAATGGTTGGCGACTTTCTGGAAGAAGAAGGGACTAAACCAGCAAGTGATTGGGTTCGGTATATTCAGGCACTGCGTCAGAAGGGGATCAAATGGGCTGAGATGCAAATGTTACGGCATCTCCCTGACCACGATTGCCGGAATCTTATCTATACTGAAGGGATTGCAACTGATGCAAGCGGAGTGATTATCACAACAGAACTTGCTCCTGCTGGGGAAGAAAAGTTCTTTGGTGTAGTTGACATTTATAACACATCACTTACTCCGGATACCCACTTTGTTGAGATCCCATTTAGTCAGTTGAGATTCAAAGACAACAGAAACTACGATTATGGTCATTATTGGTACTATGCAGCGTCAACCCATACAGGAGTAGGGGAAGTCAGGCAGATACAACTCAAGGCAAGTGTTGATGCTGATTACAAATCAGTTACTGACTCCAACCTGTTTATGACATATAAAGTCATGCCAAGTTCGTATCAGGGTAATTTTGGAGCAGTTAAAGTTCCATTTGAACGGAATGAAGAGTTGGCTGCTAAAGGTGCTGCTGGATATGTATTCAAAGCAGAGGGTGATCCGAGGGCTGAAAATTTGCTACAAGAATTTTATCAAGAAATAGGAATAAGCGATGACAGCACAAGACGTAGTTGATGACGTAGAATATGATCTGGATCTACAGGGTATAGTTGTTAATCCTGGCAGGTTGTTGGCTCTTGTGAAGGAGGCTGAAAATAACTTCTGTCACAACACCAGATGTTTATTCAAAGAGGGTACTCAGGCAACTACGGCAGATACTTATGACTACAACCTTCAAACTAAAGTTAGTGAAGGTGGGGTAACAGAGAAGATCATAACGATTCATTCTGCTAAATATGGTGCGTCTGGTGCTGAAGAACCAATGAATGAAGTGAGTGTGAATGCCTTCAATAAGATCAGCGACTTCTACTCTGATGTATACGAAGACATTTACACGATGGTTACAAGATTGACCATGAGGCTATTTCATAACCCAACAACGGCATATAACATAAAGTTCATTTACAGTTATGAGCCGAACACTGATATTACAAAAAGGGCATCTACGCTAACTTTAGATGATATTTACAGGGAGGCATTGTACGACTATTGTATGTGGAAGTCACTTGCCCCAATCCCAAAGTTTGTTGAGTTGGCTGATCATTACCGGAAGTTGTACATGAATGAAACGAAAGCTAATGTTTGCATTCCAAAAAAAGAAAACATAAAGTAGAGGACAAACCATTGAAACACAAGACTTTAATACTGGTAATTATCCTATTAGGGATTACGATTGCTGGTGGGTCATTTGCAGTAGACCTCAATAAGGAGCGAAATAAGCTCCAAGCGTCTTCTGCTGAAAACCAGAAAGAAGGGTATTGGGCTTCTAATACATTTGTAACCTATACCCGTGTAAATGGGTATCCAACGGGAAAGGTTTATTACTTTTCGCTCGATGCTGATAGCGCATCAACTCAAGGGGCTGTTGATATTCCGTTATGGAAGCATTGGGGTACTAAGGCTGCATATTCAATATCAGTCACTGATACTGGGGCAGGACTACTTACAGATGGGGATTCCCTTTTCACTGAGATCCTTGTTCGGGGGATGAATGCCAATCTTGAGGTTGGCACTGCTGTTACGCTTAATGATAGTGGGAACAACCAAGCAACCGTAAAGATCACGGCACTTAATACTGCCTTAATAGTCGGAGAGATTGATATCGACACATTGGTGTATGGCTGGGAGAGGATGAAGTTGACGTGTACGCAGTCATTAGTGGATGCTCAAAACACAGCAACCCTTCAAGTGTTGCTAATGGTATCCCTACCGTTCAGCACAGAGTACCTTGAATCCCCGTACTTCATAAGAGAGGAGACAGAAAATTGAAAATAAGATACATTTTAATACTCCTGTTACTCTTTGTGACGACAACTGTATTTGCTGTTGAGTTTCCGAAAAGTACACAGTCTTTATCAAGTGCGACATCGGTTATCCGAACAGCAACGCAACAGACCTTTTCCGGCAAAGGGACTTCATACACATTCTTGGTTCGCACGTTAGCGACAAACGACTATGCAAGGTTCTTTATCCCTATAAGTGGCATGGATGCCGGGACGCTAACATACAGTACAGCATCGGATTCTGACTCAGTATTTGTGAGTGTAAGGTATGGAACTGCCAATGGTATTGGAAGTGGGGAAAAGGTATACTATGCTCCAGTTGTGCAGGACAGTTCATTGTATTGGTACAAAGCCCAGAGTAAGTCTAAAATAGATACTAACCTTGACATATTCCCTGCTCCGTGGCTCGTCGTTGACGTATCTGCTGCTGGCGGGACATGGACAAACAACACAACTGTCGAAGTATTCATAAAAGAGGAATAGAATCCTTGCCGTTAGAATTTGAAACGAAGACTAATCGACCCCAAACCGGAGGCATGGTCACTGGGGTCGATGGAAGATTTATCAGAGACGACCAATTCCAATTGCTACAGAACCTCATGTTCGAGGATGGACAATGGGGAAAACGTCTTGGCTTAGAAGATCTCTATCTTTCAAATCCTGACACAACTGATATCCAGTATCGGATATATTATTCTGGTGCTGGTGGATTTGCAAATGGTGATGCTGTAACAGGTGCGGTTTCAGGAACGGTTGGTCAAGTTGTAGATACTCAGGCGACATATCTGCGATTATCTACTTTGGTTTCTGGCGATTTCATTATTGGGGAAGCGATAAGTGGTGCTCCTTCAGGAGGCTCAGGAACTGTCACTCAAGTTCAAGTCCCCCTTCAGGGTACAATACTCGGTCTGTGGCGACTTTATAAGCCTAACGGGGATAAATACAGTCTCTGTGTGGATGTTGATATAACAACCCATAATTGCCGTCTATTAATGAAGAAGAATGACACGATAACACCATCAACACCTCCTGTTGGATGGAAGGTTATTGACAAAAATTTCAATGTCAATGCCACTGGTGCTGAGTTATCGTATTACTTCACTGCACTGTTTGGTGATAAATTAATTCTAACAGACGGACGTGGTGATGTCCGGTTCTTTGAAGAACAGGATGGAACGAATATTGTACGTGGGAGACTTGGAGCATTACCTCCGAAACGGCAGTCATCTATTGGAACGACCAAGTGGGGAAGTGATACAATTATTGATGGTGGTTTCGTAAGATACTGTACGGTGTATGTTTATGAAGATGAAGATGGGAAGGTGTCATTTAGCAACCCCTCGCCTCGCACTGCTATCTACGCTGGCGACTGGATGGGAAAGGCTCATAATGGGATACCATTTAGCTCTCCGGGCTTAGAAGACCCTGTCATTCTTAAACAAGTTGGTATGGAGCAATTAGAGATCAACAACATCCCTGTCGGCACAGAATATCAGTCTTCAGCAACTGACACCAATCAAATAAAGAGGATTATCAGACGGGATGTTTATCGGCAGGTGAAAAGATTCTCTGATGAATTATTCCAGAGTTGGGAAAAGATTGGAGAGGAACGGATAATTGAAGGTGAGGGTGGCGAAGAGTTTCTTGATCAGGATTTGAATCCACCAAGAACCCCATTGGATATCGACAACTTTGCACCGCCTAAATCACGATACCCTTTGACGCATAAGAACCACCTGATGCTGTATAATTACACTGAAGATGCTATTATTGCTCCTTCTGACCAGTCTGACGAGACTTACGAGTATTACGAAGCATTCGGGTTACTAAAGCGATCAACTCTTGTTGTCAAGAATAACACCAATCGTGGCTACACAGATGCAATTGTCCGGATAAAGCTTCAGTGGCACACATCTACAGGTGTGGGGTACATAGACTTTGATGATACTGTTGCTAATGCTGAAAGGCGCATTCGATTTACGGATAGCGACGGCAAGACTATAATTCCTCATTACATAGAGTCGTACAATAATGTTTTCCCTGCTGCTGGTGGATTAGGAGTAGGGGCAGCGACTCATTCTAATGCTGCTGTTGACGAGATGGTTGTTGTGCTTCGGGTTCCCGAAATTGTTGCTGGGAGTTCGGCTCGGTTGTATGCGTATTATAATTCTGGATCTCCTGTTGTGGACGTTTCTGATTGGACTGCTGTTTATCACAGGCGACATGCTCATTCAGGGATGAATAATCTTCTTAATTTCGACGACGATTTGCCAAGTGAATTTGACTTTCCGTTTGATGTTCCGCCTGTTGCGGATAAGATCAAGTTTTATGAAATGACGAAGGAAGATGCAGAATGGGATACTGAATTGTCTCTTAATGATGGTGATGCAATGCGGTATGCTAACGATCCCGGCAAGTCAGGGACTGCATTTGGTGAAAAAACATTACGAATACAAGATGCAAGAAGTACACTATTCCTCCCTGAAATATTGCCTGATCCACAATCTGTTGGAACTATACAATTTTTCTTTAGGGTTGTAACAATACATGCTGCTCCTGCTGTCAGCCTTATATTCGGGAGTATGCCTCCTTTGAGACAGGGACTCGATGTTGGCATTAGGGTCAAGTACACGGCTGCTGGAACCGTGCTTAGGATAGAATGGGGTACAGGAAATGCAGAAATTGTAGATGATGTCACAGATGGGAATTGGAGATTTGTGAGCATTGGGTGGGGAACTGACGACAAGCATATGTACTATCGTGAAGTTGGCGGTAATATAACATATGACATCGACGGGAGCCTTGTTGCCATAACTGTTCCGGGTGGTGGTCACTCCTTTGGAAGAACCTCCCCTATTCAGTGGGGTTTGGAAGATGGTTATCTCGATGAACTTACAGTTTTAGAATACTGTAACACTCCTGAAGAAACTGAACAAGTATTTAGACGACAGAATCTTGATTCGTACTTTTATGACATAACTAACGCTAACGGTGATGTGGAAGGGGCTGGCTACGGATGGAATCTTGCAACAGCAACTTGTTCTATCAACACATTAGATCATAAGGACGTTGGCGACTCTGGCGACAGGAAGCCTACTGGACTCGCAATATCAGACGGAGATAATCCCCATGTGTTTAGCTTCAGGAATAGACGTTCGATTGGTGACGGAACCGGAGAAGGGACAGGGATAACCGAATTAAACGGAAGTGTGTTTGCATATAAAGACAACGGAATTTACAGGGTTAGAACTGATGGGGAACTGTCACAATGGATAGCAGACGACGCACCTGTTGACGAATCGAAAGGTATTGGATGTGTGTCACCAATGACACTGAGACGTGCCAGCATAAGAACTCCCGGTGCAGGATGGCGAGAAGCAGACATATTCTTATCCGAAGATGGATTGTACGCCTACTTTGGTGGCGGAGAGTTCCTTGAATTGTCTAAGAATATTAGCGATGTGTTCGATGGTCTTGATGGGGAACAGTTGGCAAGTTGCACAGGATTAGTGTGGCGAGCCAAAGGAAAACACAATGTCTATGTGTTGGGGATAGCAGAAACAGAACGTGCCGACATTGCGACTGAAGGAGAACTTGAACGTCATTCTCCAACATACTATGTTGCTGATAAATGCTATGTATTTGACTTGGATATACCGGAGGGCGGGGTACGCATATCGAAACTTACAACGAAACAGGCTGCTGGGTTTATTCTTGGATACCCCGTCCAATGGGAAAGTGGCAAAGGAAAAGATAATAGTGAGATGCTATTTGCTAATGGTCAATCAGCCTATATCTACGTGTGGGGTCAACGAACCGGAAACGACAAATATGTTGACACATGGACACTGACGGGTGGTGCTGATGTGGATGGCAATATTCCTGTTGCATTAAGGACTCGCAAATTCTGGCACGAATCTGCTATGTTCAGGGGAATGAAGGTATTCTACCGAGGACAGAGACTCGACGGGGCAACAATGAAGTGGTATAATAATATCCTCCAGGCGATTCCAAGAACTTACGATGAGGTTGCATTCGAGTCAGGAGAAAGTGATGATCCCGTAACCCATGCTGGGACGGCTAATATTGAATCAGGGGGAGTGCGAGGGAAGTTTACTTTGTTACCAAAGGCTGCGAAAGGTGAATGGTTTGATGTCCTTATTGAAGATCAAGTTACTGTTATCAACCATGATGGAGCGGATTTATATGACGATGCAGAGACATTAACTGGCGGTACTTCAGGGGCAACAGCAACGGTTGTTTCGCATTCGAGTGGGGTTGTTGTAATAACCTCTGTGGTTGGTGTGTTCGTGGTTGGTGAGGCAATAACTGGATCTGTATCGGAAGATACTGCTGCTTCAGTTAATTTCGGGAACTTCGCAGACGGTGACTTAAAGTGGGATGGTTTCGCTTATGAATTTACTAATCTTCCGAGATCATAATGGGTGATGCAGAAAGAGAAATTCGGACTAAGGTTTCACAGACTCATGAAGTCCAAGATTCGTTGCCTAATGATAAAGAAGGCTTTGATGGTGAGCGGAGGTTTATTAAGCGACCTAAATCGAGAAATGGTGTGAAATATGATTTAGCGAAGAAGTATCCCGATGGGTGGAGGAAACAACTTCAGGGTGCAGATATGGTGAGTGACAAAGATGGGGTGAGACTTGAAGTGCAGTTAGGGAACAAAATCTATCGAGTAAAATTGGAAGAGGTCGAAAATGGCTAATAGACTGCTTGAAGAAGCGATTAACCTTCAGCGTTCAATATCAGGGGATAACCTTCATAATCGGATGGTTTCTCGTGGTGCTCGTGATGTTGCTGGTCAACGAGACTTAGGGATTCAGCGAGCGAGAGAAACTATCGGCAGTGATGAACCAGGTGTTCTTGCTGAACTTTTCGGGAATATAGAGAAAGGTGCTCAACGTCAATTTGGTGACATTGTGGAAAATGTTGATGTCCTTCGTGGTCAGGCTGTGCAGAAAAAGGCTTCTAATCTGTTGCAAGTTGGATTATCCCTTAACAGGATCGAAGAACAGAAGAAGGCTGAGGATTTGAGGTTTAAGCGTGATCTTGTAACGGGCGTTGTTGGTGGTGGCATTGGCTTGATTGGTGCTGGTATTGGTGCAGCAGGAACTGCAAAGTCATTTCGGGAACTTATCGACTTGTTCAACAGTGGGCAGATCGACGAGGACACTCTCCGTCAGTCAATTGGTGAAGGTAACTTCCCTCAATTCGGGGGGGATTTCGCATAATGGCTGTTAGAGACATAGTGGCAGGTATTCAGCAACTTGGGGCAGGACTTGCAGAAGCAAAGGTTGCTCCAATTAGATCAAAGGCTCGATTTGCTGAACAGAACTTCTGGCAAGAACAGGGTATTCGTCAGGAGATCGCGAAGGAAGATCGTGTGCAGAAAAAAGTCATTGAGCGACTTAAAGTTGCTGAAACCATCCGGCAAGACCGTGAAGAAGCAAATCGACTCAGGACAAAACGAGAAGGCTTGTTTAGTCAGGCTGAGTCAAGAATCAGTAATGTCAGAAGCCTTATCGTATCAAACCCTGATAGATTCGCAGATGATGCACTCACTCGTGTTGACCAACGAAGGGCTGATATAGTCCGCAGGGGGGAAGATTCCACAGCAAGGATAGAGTCACGCACACCGCTTCTGGATGATGATATTTTGGATGTGATGGATGAGTTAGAACTTGAAGGTGCTCAGGCACGTAAGAAGAAGGAAAAAGTGGCGGCAGAATCAGCAGAGTTGACTCGTGACATAAAGAAAAAGAATCTTGCGAGCAAAGGCAAACCACCAAAAGTCAAGGAGGCTTCTATCCGGTTTATTGGTTCTGACAAAAACCCACGAACAGCGTCTATTGGTGATCTTACAGCAGAGGTCGTTGCTGCCGAGAAGAAGGACATTAAGCTCACTGCATCTGACAAATGGGCGAGAACTGAAGGTCGCAAGATATTGAATGAATCTCTAAGCCAGAAGCATGAAGAGAAGGGGGGTGTTCTTGATTTGACTAAGGGTGGAGATACACAAGAAAATCCAATCCCCAAAGGGTTTAAGGTTACGGGAGAGAAGACTGAAACTGGGGAAATTATCATAGAGAATGAGCATGGTGTACGGGGGGTCTGGAGAAAGTAATGACATTTGTACCACTCACTGAATTGGATGCACAAGGAAATCGAAAGGGGTTTATTCCACTCGCAGAAATTGACGCAGAGAGGAAAGGATTCATCCCGCTCGACGAACTTGATGGCGTAGACCCAAACGACACTATCCTTAATTCAATAAAGGTCGGAATTAAGCAGGGAGTTGATTATCCATTTTCAGGGTTCTTGAGAACAGCAGGGACACTCTCTGGTCTTCAGACGCAAGACATTCGATTCAGAGATAAACAGTTCTTTGCAGACCAATTACCTGAATCAAGTCCCGAAGAAATAGAACAGGCGCGCCAGAATGTTGCTGAGAATCCGCTATTCCCTGCGTCATTTGTGGACGGTGCTGGTGAGCGCAATTTATTTGATCCCTTCGTAAAGTCGGCAGAAGAATTTGAGAAGGCGAGCACTAAGGTTACTGGCGCAAAAGAAGTTAAGCGAAAAGAATTTGAATGGTCTGATTTAGCAAGTCTAAAGCGCGTGACCCAACTTGTCGCGGAAGGTGCTCCGACAATGGCTTCGCTAATGGTTGCAACTATGGTAAACCCCCAACTTTCAACATCACTCATGCTTGCGGGGGAGGCAGGTGGAACATCAAAGGAAATTGATGACCATGAAAAAGAAACAGGGCTTACTATTGATCCCCACAAAAAGGCTCTAATTGCCTTGTCTTCAGGTGCGGTAAAGGCTGCTCTTGAAAGGGCAGGTATGGATGCAATACTCGGAAAGTCTGGAGTTAAGGCACTCACCACTAAATTCTCTAAGACGATGTTTGGTATTGGTATTGAAGATTTGACAGAGGGGATTCAGGGCGGGGTAGATTACGTTGCTCAGACCTTGTATGACGTAATGGAAGAATTCAATGTCGGGGAGCTTTTCTCTAAAGTCGGGAAGTCGATGGGCGAGGCATTGCCCCTATCTGTGACTGCTGGAGCAGGAGGCTCAATTTTCAGGAAAGATGGTGACACGAAGACCGCGAAAAAAGAAGATGACGACGTAAAGAAGGTTCGTGACGAGATCGCACAGAGGGAAGCGGAGGCTGTTACTCCTGAAGAAGTTGCCGAAGAAGGCAAGATTGCAGACGCTGATCAACCTCGTGCCACAAGTGAACAGGCTGGTAAGTTAAGGGAAATCTTTGAAGAATCTGATATTGACCAAAGCAAGGTTGGTGAAATAGCAACAGAGATTCTCGACGAGTCCGAAATTGTTCGTAGTGAGGATGGAAAATTTGAGACGATTACAGGTAAAGGAGCGCAACAATTAATCGACAACTCAAGTGAAATCAAGCGTATTGCTTCTGTTAGTGACTTTATCGTATCTGAAATCGAGCGTGGGAAGAAGATAGAGAAGGAACGCACTGCGCAGGTTATTGAGAAAGAACTCAATGAGTTAATCGAGACCAAGAAGATTGAAACTGAACGCAAAAACAAACTCTTAGAAGAAGACAAACAACTTGTTGAGGCTAAAGACCTTAGTGAAATTGCAGAAGAAGTCGAGAAAGAGAATTATGATGAGGCTATCCGATTAGCCAATGTTATCAAGGAACAGGACGAAGCTCTTGGTATGGAAGATGTTATTGATGAACTGAAGGTGTTTGCTGATAAGAAGATTACTCAAATTGCTGAAGAGAAAAAGGTTGCTAAAGAAAAGAAAGTTGCTGACGAGAAGGCGGAGAAACTAAGGGTTGAGACAGAAGCCACAGCCCTTGCCGAGAAAGTACCAACAATGACGTTCCGTGATCTACAAAAAGAGTTGAAGTCTCGTGGGCTGAAGGCTACTGGAAATAAACAAGTATTGACAGATCGGTTGGCTGAAGACTTGGGTGTTCCTATTCCTGAAGCAGTCGAACCTGATGTTCAGAACGAACAGGCTTTGGCACAGACGCAGGAAATAGTCGCAGGAGTCACCATAATCACTCCTAAGCAACAAGAAACAGGAAAGGCTACAATAACCCCCGTTGATAAGAAAGTTGCTAAGGAAGCGATTAAGTCAGCAACTCCGACACAGATTACAGAGACACAGGAGACCGCTGCCCAAGATGTTGCTAAAGAATCCGGAATGTCTGATGAGGATATGAAGGGACAGATTAAAGATGATACTGAAGCAAAACCGTTCCTGACTAATGACGATGGGTTGGTTGAGATGAATATGGGGATTCCACTTCCGAAGCAAACTCGTGGTCTTATAGGTCGTTGGAATAACTATCTATTCCGTCAGGGCAAAGGCATGGAGCAAGGTAATGTTCAGCAGGAATCAGAGAACAGAAAACAAGTTGCACAGCAGATAAACTTTGACCTTAATAATGACCGTAAAGATGGGGTCAAACTCCAGAACGATACAGTAATTCCGATAGCACAAAAGTTCCTTGCAGATAAAGGTTACGCAAAACCAGACACTCAGCGAATGCGAATAGCGTCTGATAGATCTAAATCCCGTAAGAAGAGAATTACTGCTCTTCAACGTGAGGGGGTATCCCGTGATTTGGCAGAGGCTCGACTCGATAATTTAGACTCATTCTTGATAAATGATTTCGACTTCAATGTAAGTCGGTTTATCGAAGATAATATTATCGGTGAAAGGATATTTGAGAAGAAGTTGACCCTTCGTGATGTCGCTGAACAAATGCAGGAAGCAGGAATAGACGCTAATATTCGTGGTGATGATGCCGTTGAAACACTGAGTACTAAAGACCGCATAAGACAATTGCGAAAAGAGTTTACCGAACTCAATAAACAGAAAAAGAAAACCGAATCACAGAAAGAAAAAGATGCTATTGAGTCAAAGAAGGATGGCAACAGAAAGCTTCAGGAAGAGTTACGAACCAACATCACAAGTATCGAACTATCAACACTTGAAGGTCGCATTGATCAAATGATTGACGGTGGTATTGTTGCAAGCAAAGAAGAGAAGGTGGCATTAGCAAAGATTCTCGATGTTACACCTGAAGAAATCTATCCTAATCTCGACGCAAATTGGATTGCTGATAAGATTGGCGTTAAACCTGATGACCCGTTCGTGCAGTGGCTCGTAAAATGGAAAGCGATTCGTGATGGGTTCGCAGATGTATTGGCACGTCACCCTGATTTGTCCGATGAAGTTCGGAATATTATCTACGAGAATGCTGCTTATGTGAAACGGAACTTTGCGATTGACCTGCTTGGCAAACAAATGCAGATTGACCCTGGACGGAAGGATGTTGTGGTTGCACAAGTTGAAGGATCCGTCAGGGAATCAATCGCTCGGTGGGCTGACCACATGAAACGAATTCCTAAAGAATCTAAACAATCTATATACAGTTATATAACTACCGGAGATCAGAGATCATTCAATGCCGTTCCTCGTAATCTTCAAGAACGAGCAAAGGCATTGCGGAATACATACAATTCCATGCACAGACAGATTACTGATTTGCAGTTCGACCCAAATATAGACGAGTTCACGTACAGTCAATCGGCACAGGCAATACATTTATCAGCCCTTGACATGGTTGATAATTACATAATCAATCGTACTGAGAAAACCAAAGGTCAGACGGTTCACGGAGTGCCTGTTGACTCAATCCTGAAGCGGTTCCTTGAGAGTCGTGAGTTCAGGGCAATGTATGGTGAAGTAATTGACCCTGTTGATCGGTTAATGTCTACGTCACTCGCACAGCAACAACTGTTCAATAATCTAAACTTCCTCCAGCAGATTGGGTTGCAATCGAATGAAGGTGTGGTGTGGTCTGGAGCTAAAGATACGAAGGCTGGTCATGTCAAAATGATACCTGAAATTCCTAAACGATATGGGAACCTGAGCGGTAAATATGTATCACAAGGGACATACGATGTAGTTGTTGGAGATTTCATTCAAACACAGTGGATTCAGACAGTATCAGATTTGCATAGGGGGTTATTGGCTCGTGTCAGGCTTGGGAAACTGGCTGACCTCACGCCTATGATGCGAAACTTCGGCACATCGTATGTGATGTCACTTGCAAACGGGGATATAACTACCCATCCTGTTAAGTTTACAAAACATCACAACAAGGGCGTAAAGACGTTAGCGAAATCTTGGAAGGGAGATAAAACAGCACAGGCAGAAATCTCAAAGATGATCGGGTTAGGTGTTCTTGCCAAGAATGCACAGTCACAGGTTCAGGAAACCCAGATTGAAATCGGGGCTGATTATCTAAACAGCGTGTCATTGACGGTCAACCCAGAAATAGCGAGTACGAGTAAACTTGGAAAATTGAAAGACGCTGAAAAGAAAGTGCTTCAGAAGGCTGGTGAGATGTATCAGTTAATGGATATCCCGACCAAGATAGCGTCGTTCCAACTTCACAAAGAGTTGAACCTTGAAGCAGGGATGGAAACGAAGCAAGCTGAAGAGTCTGCTGCTGAATTTGTAAAGCAGCACTATCAATACACAGATAGGACTTCTCGAATTGCGAAGAAGATGTCGAAGGCTGGACTCGCTGACTTTATGAGTTTCAAGTTCGACGCTGCTCGAATATGGTACAATGGGCTGGTTCATGCTCAGAAACAGTTCAAGAAGGGCGACATTCGCCCGATGATTGGATTCACTCTCGCTAATGGCGTTCTTGGGATTGCTGCTGCAACAACCGCAGAGTTAGGGAGTGAAATTCTTGGCAAAGCGTTATCCAAAATAAGCCTTGATGATAAAGATAGAAAAGAATACGACAGAGCTGTTAACCAAGACGAGATGAATGCTATCCGTCACTTCCAACCTGAATATTGGCAAGATGCTGTTGAATCAGGATGGTACAGGAATGACGGGACTCCGGTACTGGCTATTTATGATTACGTGAACTTCTTTCCACACTTATCAATCCCTGCTGCCGCTATTCAGCAAGGTAATATGAAGGCTGCTCAAGGGAAAATTATCGAAGAGATGGTTGGTCAGATACCAGGTATGACCGCAACTGCTGCCGTCAAGCTATTCTTCGGGTCTGAGATTGATGCACTTGACATAATTGAGCAGACATCGGACGAATTGAAGGGTGAGCGTGTTGCCAAATTCAAGAAAGAGACGACGGTTATTGAACGGTCAGGAAGAGCACTCAAGGATATTGCTCCTGCATTACCTGTAAAACTTGCCACACTATTTGATCAATTATGGCGTGAAAAGACAGGGAGACAGGACGGTTGGGTTAAAAGTTCCAATGAGGCTCTTCAAAGAATTGTAGTTCCGTTCAAAATTAGAGCACAAGATCCTGAAAAGAGTGTAGGTGATAAGGTCAGGAATAACGCAACAGTATTCAGTGGTTCCCGAACCTTAGCATCAGGGACTGGCAGGAAGATTGACGATATAGACGAGCAGATCGGGAAGTTAACTGACAAAAAGAAAATTGCCAATAACGAGCGTGATAGAAGCAAACTTTACGATCAATTACATCAGAATCACTTATTGATGGGCAGTAAGGTTCGGGAGGCTATGACCACTGCGAACAAAGGCAAGATTGCATTCCCAAAATACGATTCGCAGATGGACTTCATAGATAAGTTTGGAAAACGACTTGGGGCTTCAATACACGACGATAATATTAATGACTCGTTCCAGTTGGCATTCAAGTCACAGATAAAATACATCGAGGACATGGGCTTCGATTACGACGATTACATTGAAACTTTAATAGAGGAAACAAAATGAAGCAGATACTAACATACCTAACTATCGTGAGTATTATCCTGATCGGTGGGTACGCAATAGGGGAAGACATCACAAGACCCCCACTTAAAGCAATGGGTAGGGCTGATCTGTTTGATGTAGGGAGACACTTCCCATTCTTCTATATTGGTGCAACTACTGTTGCGAGTGCGAGTGCAGGAACTACAGCTTGGTTACAAATTAGTTACAGTTTTGCAGACACAACATCAGCCATAGAGAAGATTGCCTATCGAGAACTTGGCTGGCAAGACCCTGCATACTTTGGGATAGATATCCTTTATGGTGGGGCGGATAGTGCAGGGGTTGACACGGCTTACTTCGAGTATGCGTGGGATACGACAGCCGCTCCAACTTGGAATGGTGATTTGTCTAACTACTTCATTGCAACAGGGGCTTACGACTCCACTCTTTACGGGATTTCAATTTACAACCCCCTAAGTCTTAGTTCTACGGATGCCGCAGCGAAAGGGTACAATTACAAGCTTGGGATTCAGCGGGGAGGGTATGTAAGGTTTATATTCTCGACCCCCAGTGACATTGCTGATGCAACAATCTTCAATTGGACTTTCTGGTGCAAACACTAAGGAGATTAACATGAAGAAAATCTTTATTTTGTTAATTACTTTGTGCATGGTTGCCCCATGTTTCAGCCAGTACAGTAGCCACAGTGCAGTCCGCCAAGTCAAGTATACTGGACTTTTGGATGAGAATGGAGATCCTTACGGGGTGAAACAGATTGATGGGAAACCTCGGACATCTTCGATGCCTTACTCCTATGACATCGCAGAAGGGAACGTCTCTGGACATGAGGCTATCAGGATCTTTGGTCACAATGACAACATTGGGACTGCATGGGAAGTCCTCTCGCATAATGGAGGAGTGCAACATTATGTGTCTTCTGCTGAGGTGTTGCAGTTCTCAAGTAGTGATATTGAGGATGATGTTGGGGGCGATGGAGCAATTACTGTCTATATAGAGGGGTTAGATGCTTCCTATGTAATCCAGAGTGAAACAGTGACTATGGATGGGATAACTAATTCGCCCACAAGCAAGGCTTATCTAAGAGTGCATTTTATAAGGGTATTAACAGCAGGGGCTACGGGGTGGAACGAGGGCATTATATCTGTGAAGGATAACGGAGCATCTAACACTATCATGACAATCCCGATACAAGATAACGAGTCCCATTGTGCTATATATACTGTCCCATCAGGGAAAACCCTTTTTGTGACACACTGGGTAGGTGGTGAATCAAGCAATAAGGGGACTGACCTGAGCCTTTGGATTAGACCATTTGGAGGTCTTTGGTATAATAAACGGGAGGTTCCTGTTCTTAGTAGTGTCCTTGACTTGGATATAAATTTTCCATTAAGTATCTCCGAAAAGACAGATATTGAGTATCGGGTTATGGGGGTTCTTGCCGGAGCTAATGTTGGTGGAGGACTTGAGTGTTGGATAGAATAATGGCACACATAAAAGGAAAGGGCGTGATGAGAGTTCTTACAAAAGTTATAGTATTTGTGGTGTTGATACTATTAGCCTCAAATTGTTTCGCACAGCAACGACCATATGGGAGAGATGGTCGGTGGAGCAGGATAGATGTCCGATGGGGGCGTAATCACCAACCAACGTCATCCACTTGGAGTCCAACCGACTACGCCAATATTGAGATATGGATTAAGGCTGATTTAGGGTTTGCTGCAAATTTATGGACAGATCAGTCCGGCAATGGCAATGATTTTTCCCAATCAACAGGGGCTAATCAACCATCATTGGCAACGTCTGTACAGAATGGATTACCTGGTGTATTATTTGATGGTACTGATTTTATGTCTGCTGGTGATGTGGACGGCTACTCTAATACGAGAGGGCTAACTGTTTATGTTGTGAAAAAGACCGCAGGAGCCGTTGCTGACGACATCTTTATCAGTAAATATAATGCCACTGGCGGGGCGAGGGAATGGTATATCAAGACAGATAGATATACAACCCAAGAGGCTGCTGGAGCTTTTGACCCCAACACTGCGGTTACGTTGACCCCTTCCATTGGGACAAAGATATTGACAGGAACATGGCTCCCTGGTGGGAAGCCGACTGCTTATGAAAACGGAGCACTTGTGGGGTCATCGACCTTAGCTGTGACTGACATAACTGATACAGCTGCTGATTTGGATTTAGGAGCGATAGACAGTGGTAATCTGTGGATGTTGACGGGGCATATCCTTGAGTTAATTATCTATTCAGACGACCATGACGCAACAGAGCGAGCACAGGTTTTATTATATCTTAACAATAAATGGGCGGTATACTAATGAAAATATTAATGGTTAGAATGGTGGCGTTGTGGGTAATTGCGTTGACGGCTGGCATGGATGTCATAATCTGTGAGAACGAGGCAGAGTACAACGCTATTGAGGCAGTCATCCACGCGGGTAGGATAGAGGATGGAGCTGTGGAGGAAAGGTGGTCAGATCCGATTATTCATCCGGTTTCAGGTGATTACGCAATCCCTGTTGAGGATCATATTCTAAAGTATCTAACGCAATCTCAGATCGAAAGAGTTGAGGATTTGCCTGAGAGCTGGGTTCCTGAAGTTGTCTCAGACTAAGCCAGACTGTCCTCTTGTCAGTTGGATTTGTTTGATATTGGTTTCGTTAATTTTTATTTATTTTTCTATACATTGGGTTTGCTGAAATGAGTGATCCGAAAAAAGAGCGCAGGAATGGATATATTGATATTGCAGGTAAAATAGATTCTCTTGATGATAAGTTTAGCAACCTTGATGACAAAGTTGAGAAGATCGTTGAGGCTATTCATGGCAATGGAGAACCTGGCATAAAAACTCGGTTATTCTTGCAAGAAGAAAAATCTGAACAGTTTGAGGAATACATAAAAATGAGACAAGAAGCTTTAAGGGATGAACGCATTGCACGAGATAAGGAACGAACAGAGGACCGGAAGATGAAGTGGGCGTTGTTCATCGTTCTGGTTGGGACATCTCTGACTATTCTCGGAAATATCTTTTTGGGGTAAATTATGGACACCATAGTTCAGTTTGTTACAGGAAATTGGGAGGTGCTCTCCGGATCGGTTGGGACAGTTGCTGTCTTGGTTGGTGGTTCCCCTATTAGCGTGATATTCAAGTCACGACCAAAGACGTACGAGTTGTTTCATAGTCTCGCACATTTGATTATGATCTTTACTCCAGAGAGGAAGACGGGGAGCGACAAAGCTCATCACAACACAATTACCGATGCTTCTAAGGGGATCTATGATGCCTCTATGGGGAAGTTTAACTCGAATTATCCGGAGACTGACGATGAAGTTCAAGTCTAACTGCAAATATATAGTTGAAATTGTCGATGATGCGAAGGCACAGATTCTACATGAACCCTATAAATTTGAACTTTACGGAGTAGATAATATTATTCCTAAAGGGTTCAAGTTCGACGGAGCTTCAATACCTGGATGGCTACATAGTATCTTCCCGAAAAGGGGCAAGCATTCAATTGCTGCTCTTTTACATGACTACGCTTATGCTACACATACCATGAACGGAGAACCTTGTTCAAAGAGCTTCGCAGATCAAGTGTTCTTTGACGTTATGGAGGCTTGCGGTGTTCGGTGGCGGAAGAGTCCTATGGTTTGGGCTGTGCGCTGGTTCGGTAAATCGTCATGGCGCAAGGACAACAAAGACGAAAAGAATGCTTGACAATCGCTGATTAATCTACATTATTTAATCGGGCAAATTCACCGAAGTGTCCTATAGCATACTCATTGTAAGCACGGGCTGCGTCTTTCTCGTTAACAAAGCGACCAAGATAGACATTGAGTGATGAAGCAACCCACTTGTGGCGAGCCTTATCCCAGTAGACCCCTTTATATACTGATGATGTTGATTTTCCCCTATAAAGCTTGCTTTTTTTGCGATTTCTTGTGTTCTGTGATTGCGTGGCAATTCTCAGGTTGTCTCTTCGATTGTCGAGTCCATCCCCATTGATATGATCAATCCCAACGTGGTTGTTGGTTAATCCAAGTATAACTCTATGAAGAAGGATGGTCTTAAAATCAACAACTCTTTTAGCATACACTGTGCAGTTGCTTATGAACGCAGTCCATCTGAATTGATTAAGCCATTCATAGTCAGCGTCATCAACTAATGCAACGTACATCCCTTTGTGTTTTGTCCCATTTTGGGAGAGTTTAATCTCTTTCATTGGAATTCCTTTAGTTAGTGTTGAGAAGGCAGACGACCACTAAAGGAAAGTCTCTGCCAAGCTCAACGGTTGTTTTAGATCGGTGATCAATTCCGATACTGCAATATACTAAAAGTTCTAACCAAAAGCAACTAATTTGCATTTCCCCTATTTGTTTTGTATATTCAATTAACGGTTAACATAATTTTGTAGGACACCTCGTGTTTAACCGTGCGGGGTGTTCTCAGTTTTGGAGGGAAAAATGCACAGTATTTTTGAGAAAGATCCTGAAATTGGTCAAGCCATAAGGCTTCAAGGTGAATTTAATGGGGCAAAAATGGTTGTCGATGGGCACTTTGATCTGATCACAGGTGATGATAATCCAGATGTTTATGGGATATTTTGTGATGGCAAACATGACAACCCCCTGCATACTCACTTACGGGTCAATTACAATGTCTTCACACATTGGGAACCGACTGTCGACAACCCCGACGGCACGACCGACGCGGAAGTTGGAATCATTACGGTTAATGGAGATTGTGATCGAGAAGCTCTTGAATTCAATTACTCGTTAACGAATGTCACTCCCGGCGATAATCAAATTCACAACATTGCCCTTGTCAGGGAGAAAGCGAAGGAATTAGGTAAGTTGATAATTCAGGGGTGTCCAAATGGACGTTGTAAGTCAACTGCGAAGACTAACCTTGAAGAAGTTGTCATGTGGGCTGTGAAAGGGATTGTGTTGGACTGGAAGGAATAAAAGATTAACTGTTAATTGTTCTATCCTTATCAATTAACCTGTGGGGATTTCCCTGCTTAAAGAGCCAGTCTTCGGAATGGCTCTTTGTTTTTGTTGACTAACTTGACTTTTGCCGATATTTTTCGTAATATAGGATATCGTCATTAAAAAAGGAGAGTTTTGAAATGGCAGATAATAGTGCATTTGCGAAGTTTGTGTTCCGTCACCACCTAAAGAACAATGTTTCTTTCCCTATATTTTTTATGGGTGATTTCCACCTTGACGCACGGAAGACTGATGTCGGATTTATTGAGAGGGAGTTAGAGAAGGCGAGAGAACTTGATGCCCGAATCATCCTGTTGGGGGATATATTTGATGGGATATGGTGCGGAGATCCTCGTTACATGCCAGCAGTTTCTATCCAGAGACTTGAAGGACGAAACCAATTAATTAGAGAAACAGTTCAGTACGGGAAAGAGTTTCTTAAACCGTATGCTGATTTGATTGATATTATTGCAATTGGTAATCACGAAGAAACCGTCCTGAAGCACCACCATTATAATCTCATTCAAGAACTTTGCCGTGAACTGACAACCGATGATCATGTTGTTAATTATGGGAAACGTTCTGGTAATGCGTTTTATCGGTTTGAATATCCCAACGGGGGGGCGGTTCAAACTGTTAAGATACATTATACTCATGGGTCTGGTGGTTCTGCTCCTGTGACTGACGGACTCATCAAGATGAAGCACAAGAAGATCCACTTGGAAGGATTTGATATTCATGTGTCAGGTCATACCCATACTCAGGCTTATGCTCCGAAGGTTGCATTTTATCCATCAGACAACGACGCAGAGATGAAGGAACGACATGCTAACCTTATCTGCGTTGGCTCTTATGGGGATCTTATTGAAGACGGTTGGGAATCAACAAAGGAATTTGCCCCACAGAGGAAGGGTGGTTATTACGCGGATGTTCAATTGGTTGGGAAGTACAGGGATAAAAGTATTGAAATTCGACATATTACAAACAGGGTACGACGATGAGACAAGTAACCCTAACCCGTGACGAGTTCACCGAAGACAGCACACTTGGACTGTTAGAGTGTGATACCGGAGAAGTATTCCACACGTTGGAACTTCCGTGGAGAGGTAATGAACCTTTCAAGAGTTGTATCCCGATTGGTAACTATCTGTGTAAGTTTCTCCCAAAGGCGGTTAAGCGAAAGAATGTGTGGCATATAAAGGGAGTCTTTGAACGGGACTCGGTTCTGATCCATGTTGGTAACTTTCCCCGCAACACAAAAGGATGTGCGCTCATTGGGTTGACTCGTGGGGATGATGCCGTGTATTCGAGTAAGATCGCATTGGGTGCGTTCAATAATGTCATGGGTCGTGAAGACTTCATTCTGAAGATACAAAATAAGGCGTAAAATAGACGCAGTACCGTGCCTGTTTTGAACTCTAACGGGAAAGATGGCATAATGTGTGGGTAGATAACAAAAGTCTTCGCTACGGGCTTTATTTGAACTATTAGGAAATCCTTAACAGTTCACTTTTACTGAAACATCGGGCTGTGTATCAGAAATACTGAAGCATGAGTTGTCAAGTTTTCTTTGACAACTGGACTAAAAAGGAATTTTAACAAGTTGCCGTCCGGCTTAACCCCGTGATTGCCGAGTGTTGCTATTGGCACGCTTCACGACCCGATCACCCCGGACGGAACAATCGGTCTTGAGACTGATTAGCCCCTGTGTCGTGATAGCCAAATGATCGGCACAGGGACGAAAATCTATCGCGTTGACTGCATCCGCTTAATTGCAGTGATACTCCCATGACCCTCGGTTCTCCTTTGCCGAGGGTCTCTCCTTTGAGATCACAATCTGTGATGTCAAGTTTCCACTTTAACATTAAACTTGCATATAACATTGCCTACGTTATTGTGCGATTATGTGGTTAGTGTAGTGTTTCTTATAAGTATACCACTTGTTGATAAATGGAATACACTTGCATATTGTGTTACATAATGTCGTCTTTTGTGAGCGATTGTATGCAAAAGGTTTTGACTGTACTTCCTGCAATCAAAATGAATAATGTGCAATGTCACTCTCAGATAACGATTCTACACGTTTCGTAATCTTTTCTCACCCCTCCGCATGTTTCGCTTGCATTTGGGGAATAAATGTGTTATGTTTGGGTATGATCCGGCAAGGTCAACACTAAAACTTTTTGCATGTCCTACGTCCTGATCTTGCCGGATAGACGTAGGACATTTTAGTTTTGGAGGTATGATGAAAGAGATTAGAATTGGTCGATATGGGGCTGTTGCTCTCGTTGATGACGATGACTTTGAAATATTAAACCAGTATAAATGGTCACGTGATAAGGATCTCAATACAAGTTATGGATATAGATCAGATAAAGGCAAATGGCTTTTTATGCACCGTGTTATTCTCGGGTTGACTGATCCCAAAATCCATGTCGATCATATTAATGGGGATGGGTTAGATAACAGACGATGCAATCTCAGAACAGCGAACCACTCCCAGAATCAGATGAATGCAAGGAAGCGCAAAAACTGCACCTCGATATACAAGGGTGTTTCTTATGACAAGGGTAAAGGGAAGTGGATGGCGTGTGCTGGGCTAAATGGGAAGGTGCTTAAGCTCGGCTTATATACAGACGAGAAAGAGGCTGCCCGAGTCTATAATGATTTCGCTAAAAAGCACTACAAAGAGTTCGCCAGATTAAATGATGTATAGAACTCCGATAAACAAAGACTAACAAGCAGGTGGGGTATGCAGGCTAACCAAATAATTAAGGGTGAGAAGGTCAGTGTCGAATGGCTCATGGAAGAGATAGAGAAAATGAGTTTCATAGAGACAAATTACGCCAACAGAATCGTGCTCGTTGAAGATATAAAAACAGCTGTTCAAAAACATGTCGCAAAGGCTGATGAATGGAATTCAACAAAATAATTCAGGGCGAGTGTTCGGAAGTGATGTCAACCTTTCCAGACGAGTGTATTTCGCTTACAGTAACTTCACTTGACAATCGTGTCTATTTTTACTATATTAAATAGAAAACGGAGTTTTTCATGCCAAAGAGAATTTGTCCCCCAGATAAGATTATTACTGACCTCTATGATTCAGGAATGACGCCAGCTCAGATCGGGAAACATTTAGGTATTAAAAAAAATACCATTTGTGGTAGATTAAGGTTGTCTGGACATAAGCTTAGAACAATTTCGGAAGCGATAAAGATTAATTATAAAAATGGGCAGAAACCTGTTAAATATTGGGAGGGGAAAAAACAGCCATTAGATATGGTGGAAAACCGTATAAATAAAATTAGAGGTGAAAAACATTATCTGTGGAAAGGTGGAAAACATCGTCGAGGTTATAGGGGGAATATTGAGAAAAAGATTTGCGCTGACTGTGGTGGGAAATTAAATCTTGGGATACATCATAAGGATTTAGATCATTATAACAATGCACCTGAAAACCTTCAAGTTCTTTGCGTTTCTTGTCATATGTCACTCCATAAACAAATGTATTGGGATGCGATTAAGGCAGGTGAAACCCCGCCCAAAAGTAACGGTATCGTTGGTTGGAGTAAAGATGATTGATCAATATGTGAATAAAGTCATACACGGTAATTGTGTGGATGTGATGTGCAATTTTCCAGACAATTCAATTCCAATTGTTTTAACTTCTCCGCCCTACGACTCACTCAGAGATTACAAAGGCTACAAGTTCGACTTCGAGGCTATTGCGAAACAGTTGTATCGGGTCACGAAGCAAGGTGGCGTTGTCGTGTGGGTTGTTGGGGATCAGACTGTCAAGGGCAGTGAAACAGGAACGAGCTTTCGACAGGCGTTGTACTTCAAGGAAATCGGGTTTAACCTTGAGACAATGATTTGGGAGAAACCTACATTTACAGCAACAGGATCGCTAAGAGTACGCTACGCCTCTGTATTTGAATTTATGTTTGTTTTAACTAAAGGAAAAGTGAAAACATTTAATCCAATAATTGATAGGATATGTAAATCAGCAGGAGGTAAAAAGGTAGGCACAGTTAGAAAAACTGACGGAACGCTTAAACGTAAAAGTAGTGAGGGGAAGGTTCAGCGTGAATTAGGTCAAAGATTTAACATTTGGAAAATACCGACACAAACTCAAATTGGACACCCCGCACCCTTCCCCGAACAACTTGCAGCCGATCATATCCGCAGTTGGTCAAACGAAGGGGATATTGTTCTTGACCCAATGGCAGGAAGTGGTACAACGCTGAAAGCAGCAAGGAAACTTAGGCGGAAGTATATCGGGATAGAAATATCCGAAGAGTACGTGGCAATCTGCGAAGAGCGATTGTCGCAACAAGTGCTGGAATTTAACTAACAGGATCGCATCTTGAAAGTGACCGAGTAAACTTTAACTAACCGCCCTTTTCGGGGTCGGATAAAAAGGAGGAAGTATGAAGGCTGAAGAAGTAGAACTCAAGGTAGGGGATTATCTGTATTGGACAGTACGTGCCTACGACGGAATACATCGCTCGAAGATTACAAGGTTCACCAAGACTTTGATTGGGCTTGAAAATGGACACAGAGTTAATAAATCTACATTTAAGATAACAGGAATGTACGTATTTGAGAATTGCATAGCGTATCCAGAAACAGAAGAAAACAAGACAGAGTGGCTTCGTAAAACTAATATAGATTCAATCGAATTGCTATGTGATAATATCCGCCTTGAGGATAAGAGTGGAATCTCTGTTGATATATTGCAGGACATCAACGCATTACTTAAATTAGCACTCACCAAACTGGGGTTAGAGCCATGAGCGACGTAGAAGTAGTTGACAAGAAGAAGTTGCTGGAGTGGATTGACGGTATGACTGCGAGTAATAATGGTCATGTTCCGGGTGTTGCAATTTGGATACTAATCAGAAAAATCGAATCGGGCGAACTCGACCCCGATCCTACACCAAGCCTTCTCGAAGAAGGGCTGAAGCAGTGCTTTCCAGGCGTGAAGTTCGTAACGAGCGGGGAGAAGAAATGAAATTCTACCGTCCAAAATTCCCCGATGACCATAGACTAGTACGGGCAATAATTTTCGACCACTTCGCACGGTGGTTCGGTGGCCAGTATCAAGATGATCATCCCTACAAGTGGACTAATGCTGGATGGATGCGCGAGTCTGAAGGTGAGTGGAAACAGATTCCATCTGGAGTAACCGTTATGGGATGGTGTTATATTCAAGGGGAGAAGAAATGAAGACTAACTTGCCCCTTTACATCTACTGGTCGTTGGTCTATGTCACTGTGATCCTATCTCTATGGGTAGCGATATTCCCCGAAGATTGGGGGATTAAGAAGGAGTGGACACCTGCTGACATTGAGGGGTGCGTCATGGATGGGAATTCCGAGATAATCATTGACAAGTCAGGTGGTATTATTCGTTGTGGGGTATTCGTCCAGCCAGACTCAACCAAGCGACCTAAGTTAATTTATCGGGAGAAGAAATGATCGCCAACAGAGTAGTGTGTGCTGACGCAAGGGAGTTCACTGCGACGTTGCCAGCCGAGTCTGTGGGACTTGTGGTGACAGATCCTCCCTACATCAAGAAGTACAAGACGAATCGACGCAAGGTTAAAGGACACCAATTCTCGACAGAGATCAAAGGGGATGCAGATCCACAGTTAATCATTGACATTATACCACAGTTGTATCGTGTAATGAAAATGGATTCAGCTATGTACATGTTCTGCTCGTGGGATAAAGTGGGCTTCTTCAAGGCTCAATTAGAACGATTCTTCCGTATCAAGAACATGATTATATGGAAGAAGAACTCACACACGGCTGGTGATTTGAAAGGAGCATTCGGGTTCCAGTACGAGATTATCTTTCTTGTTAATAAGGGGAGGAAGTTATTTAACGGGAAAAGGATCACTGATATATGGGAGTTCGATAGATTAGTGGGGAAGAAGCAACAGCACCAGAATCAGAAGCCTGTTGACTTATTGAAGCAGTGTATTGAGAAGCACTCTGACGTTGGTGATCTTGTGTATGATCCGTTCTGTGGAGTGGGGTCAACTTTGGTAGCGTCTAAGGCTCTTGGAAGACAATACTTGGGAGTGGAATTAGACGAAACTTATATCCCGATAATAGAATCCCGTCTATCCCAAACCGTGCTAAATTTCAAATAGTGAAAAAAGTTGCGGGATTTACTTGACTTTGGGGAGGGGATTAGTTATAATGGGAGTACGAAAGAACGATTGGACATCGACAACTAAACCAGATTTTTTACACTGCATGCCTCAAGAGTGCCCTACGGACTGATAACCTACATACGTGTTATGTTATCCCGTATGCAGTGTAACTTCTTAGCCGTATCATTCTCGCGTCGATGTCCAAGCCCATCCGGGTAATCCTTTGCGATTTGATACGGCTATTTTACTTTAACAACCAATAGCAGGAGAAGATTATGGTAAGAGATAAATTTACAGATAAAATATTAACCAAAATCATGCGATGTGCTTGTGATTCTTGCGATGGATGCGCTAATACTATCAATGAAAAGTGTCAGATAATAGCGAGCAACAGGGCTTGCAAGTGGTATGGGAAGATGTGTGATGGAAAATATAAATCTGTGACATGGGGCAAGAAAGCCGACCCCACCGAGCCGGAGGATACTGACTGCAAATTTCTCGACAGCGGTGGCGGTTGCGAGCTAATGTCCTTCCGGAAGTGCGACGATGAAATATGTCCGCGAAACGATATGGAGGCAACCAATGGCAAATAAATTAGACGACCTCAGAACAGATATGAACAAGTGCGAGGGCAAGCTTCAGGCGAAGTACCTACACTTGGAGATAGCAACAAGGAATGCCATTGATTCTCTGTCAGGGGCACTATCGGAAGTAATGTCTACAAAGATAGAACTTGAAGAAAAAGAAGAAAGATACCATAAATATTTAGGAAAGGAGTAATCGTGGGGAAGAAACAGGCAGTAAAAAAAATCAGTGTTTATGATCTTGGTAAAGTCAAGCGCGGAGTGCTGACGTTCAAGGATGGTTGTCCAATTAGTGAGCTTTCATCGTATCGGAAGAATGCACAGGGCAAGACCAATTTCCTTATGGGGTTGGATTTCACCTCACAAGGGAAACGTGGACTCAAGAAAAAACCTGTACATGATGGCGCAAAGAAAGCCCGTGTTGAAGTCGAATTGACAGACCTCGTTATTGTGTCTGAGATAACTTTCAATGGCACAGTGTCCCGTCGGGTAATTCCCAAAAAAGGTTCAGGGATTGTTGGCAACGAAGAGTTTATTGGCAAGATATTCAAAGGCGTTGACCTTGACCCTGAAGAATTCAAGGGTAAATCACGGATCGAAAAGTTCCGGTTCGCAATGAAGTTGACCGGATGCCAAGATAAGCTCGATGCAGTTGACGCAAAGCGAGCTATTGTTTATGACCAACGGGCTTTGGCAAAATCCCGCCACAAGGATTCACAGGCTCAGCTTGATGGGATGATTTACCCGAACGCAGACCTTCCAAAAGAAGAGATTCCTGCGAGTGAACTGGTTGCTGAACTCAACAAGGTTCGTGGGCTTGAACTCAAGAAGAGTACATGTTTGTCTAAGGTTGAAAGATTAAAATCTGAGTTGGCTCACGATCTCGTAACCAAAAAGAACACCGCACAGACGAATATTAACTTGATTATTGGTATTGGTCAAGGACTCAAGCAAGATGTTGTTGACACCAAAAATGATATTGCTCGGCTTGAAAAGGAACTTGCAACTGCGAAGGGAGATCTTGAGGTTGAAGAAAAAATGATCAGCGACAAGCAAGATGAACTCGTAATTGCCAGAAAAGAATTTGATGCAATCAACATCAGTGATATAGACTTCACCGCAGATCCCAACATAAAAACGGCACAGGACGAACATGACGGAATTGTAGTCCCTGACGCTTCCGAACTTGAAGCGAAGATCGAATCGAACGAAGTGACAAACGCAAAGATCAGGTCAGCCAAATCCTACTGGAAAAAGAAATCCGAGAACGACAAAAACCGATCTGAAGTCGAAGCCAAAGAAAAAGAATATCAAGATCTGGCAGATAAAAAGATTGAAATTGTCAAGGCAGGTGCTATCCAAATTCCGGGATTAGATCTGGATTTCCAAAGCGAAACGCTGATGTATAAAGGGCGGGATATTGACTCCGCAAGTTACGCAGAGTCGATTATGAGCGCAACGGAAATGTTGATTGAAGCAAACCCTGACTGTCCGTTCTTTGTTATCAGGAATGCCGCTTCAATTGGCGATGAAATCAGACAGCAAATGGTAGACATGTGTCTTGCTAAAGGTGCTCAGGGAATCTTTGAAAGTATATCTGAGGGTGATTTGCCGGGGCTAATCTTTGTTGATGGTGTTGGTGAGGTTTATGAAGGGCAGAATGAGTTATTCAAGGGAGATTCGGAATAATGGCAGGTAAAAACACACAGGTCGAACTCATCCCGAAAAAGGGTTCATCGGCAATAGAACATGTTGAAAGCCACCTTCCGGCAAGTCCGATTAGTCAGGTTATGGAACTGGCACAGAATAAAGATTTCGATCCTGAAAAGTTTGATACCATCGTAAAGTTCATGCGTGAAGAACGGACGTGGGATGCAAGGAAGGCACATAGTGAGGCGATTGCTTCATTCCAAGCCAAATGTCCAAACATCAAAAAAACCACGAAAGGACATGGGTATAAATACGCTTCGTATGAAGATTTGCTGGATGTAATACAGCCCCTTCTTGAAGAATATGGCATATCAATCCGGTTCAGCTTTCCTCCTTCCACTAATCCTGAAATGACCCACGTTATAGGTTACATAACAGTTGGAGCACACACAGAAACGTCTGAGTTTGAACTTCCCAAGCATCGGTTGCCTCAGAAAATGGTTCCCGATGTAAACGATGCAAGGAATACAGGATCAACCTTATCTTACGCTAAGAGGTACTGCATTATTAATGCCTTGAATATTGTCACTGAGGGAGAGGACAAGGACGGGGTTACTTCTCAGGCAACCATCACAGAGAATGATGCAAATGTAATAAATGCCCTAATCGGGGATATTGAAGATGAACCAGATGGGGATAAATTTGATTTGATTCGATGGAAGGAATACGTGGGTGTTAGTGAGTTCACACCGATAGAAGAAATCCCGAAATCAAATCTCGGCAAAGCCATATCATCACTCAGGGACAAACTTAAATGGTTGCGCGACAAAGGCGGTAAATCATGAACCTGATAGACCGAATCTCAAATGTCGAACAAGGGACGATTGAGTGGTTCCTGCTTAGATCGGGCGTGTTGACAGCCTCAAGGATGGATAAAGTATGTTCCCCTGTGAAGATGCAATATGCCACAACTGGGGCAGACACCTTAATCAATCAGTTAATGGCTGAGGTATTCTTGCCGGGTGCTCCAGAAATGGTTGGGGCGTTCACATCAAGGGCGATGGAAAATGGAACCGAAACAGAATCAGAAGCAAGGGAATATTTAGGTTTCATTACCGAATTGAATATCCAAGAGGTCGGATTCATCAAGTCGGAATGTGGTCGATTTGGATGCTCCCCGGATGGATTGATTGTTAATAAAGATGGTGAATATGTTGGCGGTCTTGAACTTAAATGCCCGTTGCCACATACCCACATCGGTTACATGCGGTATCCTGCCGACCTCCTGAAGAAGTACAAGATCCAGGTTCATGCGAGCCTCTTGGTGTCTGGTCTGAAGAACTGGAAACTGATGAGCTACTTTCCTGGATTAGATCCGGTTATCATCGACGTTGTGCCGGACGAAACCACAGATAAGCTTCGAGACGTTCTGGAGATATTCTGGAAGAACTGGAACACCGCAAAACAACTACTCGAAGAAAAGGGGATTGATTTTAATCCTGTTCGTAAACCACAACCCGAACCACAGTACGGAATATCGGAAGATGAAGCTACTGAAGATTTGGGATTTGAGGGAGTATAACATGTCGGTAAGTTTAACCATATTAATTGGCAGGGTTGGCAAAGACCCTGAATCATCGGTTGCTAAAAGTGGGATGAAGATTGTAAAGTTTTCATTGGCAACAGAGAACTTCAAGAAAAAAGTTGCATGGCATAAAATAGTAACATTCGGCAAGTTGGCTGAAGTTGTCGAACAGTACGTCAAGAAGGGGAAACAGGTCTACATCGAAGGTGAGATCAGTTACAATGACTATGAAAAAGAGGGGGTCAAGCAGTACTTCACTGAGATCATAGCCAATAAAATGAAGTTGCTTGGTAGCAGAAGCGACTCACAACCAGCCCCGCAGAGCACCGCGACGCATGTGGTGAACAACTCTGCACCAGCACCAGTGGTAGACGACGGAGAGTCGCTTCCTTTTTGATATTACCATTTTAAGCTTGACTTTTGGCTATTTTGAGCTTAATTTATCATTGTAACCTTTGTACGATGAGTCATTAGTCATTATCCCGATTCGTCTTTAGCATACGTGCAAAGGTTACAACGAGTCGGGATTTTGCTTTTGGAGTCAACATGAAAGAATGCTTTAAGTGTAAGGAATGGAAGTCACTTGACAAGTTCTATAAACATCCACAAATGGGTGATGGTCATCTTAATAAGTGTAAGGACTGCACCAAGAAGGATACGAAAGAAAGGACTGATCAATTAGCATCTGATCCTGAGTGGGTAGAGTCGGAAAAGAAGAGGCATCGGGATAAGTATTATAGGCTTGGATATAAAGAAAAACATAAACCCTCTCCGCAAAAACGGAAGAAGGCTGATCGACGATGGAAAGAAAAATATCCAGAGAAAATAATTGCGTCTGGAAAGTGCACCTGCTTATCCAAACCCGGATTAAACATCCATCACTGGTCATACAATGAAGCCCACTACAAAGACATACTGTACTTGACGATGGAAATGCACAATAAATTACATTCGTTCCTCACATACGATCAACCGAAGAAAATGTACCGAACGAAAGAGGGGGTCTTATTAGACACGAAAGATAAACATTTAGCGTACTATGAGCAAATCAAAGACGCTGAATATTAATTTTGATACACCACACATTAACAATAACATAGGAGGTAAAGCATGAACACAGTAATCAAGGCACATTTAGAAGCCGTTGCCAAAAAACACGGCTGGGATGATTTCGACATCACTGACGGCTGGAATGTTTATGAGCTTTTGTCAGAAGCGAAAGAGTTGTTCCGGGGAAAAGCGGATGTCCACCGTTGGTATAATGTGGAATTTTGCGTTGTTGATCTTGATGGTATGGAAATTGGATTTGACGACATCGTAACCACAGGGGACGAGAGCGCACGGGAGATGGACATCGAATTTGACTTAGTTGGTGTCTCCGAAGTCGTGTCAGAAGAAGTCAAGACTACCGTGTACAAGCGGAAAGAATAGAAAGGAGGCTGAAATGCCGAAGTATTTTATAACATGGAACCCCACAGGGCATGGGGGAGACGAAAGCAAAGCAGTTGTTGAGGCAACAGATGAAGAGGAAGCGACCTCCATTGCATATGATTATGCAAAGGACGAATTTGAATCTTCAGCCGAATACTCAGCCGAAGAGTTCGACCCCGACAACGAAGAACACGAAGAACACGACGAATAACCCATTCACAAACAAGGAGGCAATGTCTTATGCGGAAGTAAGGACTCGCAAGTTCTAATACTTTACAGTGTCGCTGGGTATCAATGTTACCTGGCGGATGGCAGTGTAGCTCAGTGGAGGAGCATAATCCCTAACAAGGACGAAGACGGTTGTTCGATTCAGCCCACTGCCACTAACACATTAACAAAGGAGAAAGAAATGAAAGACGCAATGGAATTATTCGGTGATTTACAAGAAGATTGGGTTAATATCTGTGAAGACAATATCCAACAGTCGGGGCGTGGGAGCAGACAACTTGCTTCAAATATGAAAAAGTTTTCACCTATGAATTATCCAACATATTACAGGGTGTTAGAACTTGTAACTGAACTCCAAAAAAAGTTGGTGGAGTTTAAACCACATATTGCCAAAGCAGAGCAAGCCGACCAAGCCGAGTCAGACCTTCTCCTCCAAGACCGGAATCAGGACTACGAGGATTCTGTGCTGTGAGACACGAAATTAAACACAACAGCAAAACATACTATTGGCGAGATGGTCAATATTTTGGGTTTGAGAATAAGAAGGGAGATGATCTTAATATGGCAAATATTCCCAAGTATGTTATGGTAAAAATGAATGCCCAAGTATATGGAGTCGCTTGGGTTGAGTTCGGTAGGGAGAAGTCAATCAAAATTCCATTAACCGATGAACAAGTTAGGACTATTTGTGAAGGATAAACCACCCTTAGCGGGTAAACCAAACGGAGGTAAAGAATGACTTACAAGAACGACTGGGACGGAGTCTTGTCACAAAGTTGCCTTGATTTTATCAAAGCACAAGACGGAGATTTTGCATTCTGTAAACGGAAGCCAGCATCTTATGCCACTGGAGTTTTTATCGGTGGCGAAGTGTTCCCATTTGATGTCTATGGATTTGCATATGCAACCAAGTCCGAACGTGCATTGTTCACAACCGCATACGCTGTTATTAATGATGACGTGAATGATGTCGAATTCGCAATTTCGTAATGTTTTTCGGAACCTTACATAAAGAAATGGACTCCCCATCTGCTTTGTACTTTACAGGGATGGGGGGATCATTATTGCTATCCTTGAAGATCGGGACAGACTACGGCTTCTGGATAGCCGGATTAGTCGCATTCAGGCTTGCGTGGGACATCTTTAATCGGTATTTGGATGTTGACTATGGGACAACTTGCTACGGCTTGCTGAAGGGGATTAAATACGCTGTGTACATTTGGTTTTCATGGCGATTAGTTAGCATTGATATTATGGCAAGTTTACTGCCTGTGACAATTATCATATTCTCAATGTATTTTATAGCCGTGTGGGTGTTTGATATGAGGAAGTTCAACAAGTTAGTCGCATTCACATGGATGCTGACCGACGTAATTATCATATGGAGGATGCTGTGAGCCGGTTCATGGATAAGTGCAAAAAGACAAACTTTCCAAAAAGTAGGTGGGAAGGATTCACAAAGGATAAGACAGCAGAGGCTATTGCGAACAAGAAGTCAGTTCATGGACAGGGGTGGAGTATTGACCCTGACAAGTACGATTCAAATCACAAAGTACTCGATAGAGGATCTGTCGAGAGGAGTTCAATGTGAGATTACCGAGCTTGGTCTATATCGCGGGACGGTTATCTGCGAAAAAGGGTTGACTTTCCAATAAAAAGTAGTTATATTACCAGAGTCTACCTACGTAAAGATTTTCAAGAGTTAATCCCTACTTGTCCACAAATCGTGGGTAGACACAAGTGGGGATTTCTCGTTAGGAGGTTAAGATGAAAGAAATTAAACTGTCAAGAACAGGGTACAAGCACAAAGGGGACGCTGTAGCCATTGTTGATGATGAAGATTATGAGTGGTTAATTCAATTTAATTGGCACATCAAGAAGGCTGACCCAAAAAGAAATACTGGGTATGCTCTTGGTATCGTAAATGGCAAGAACTCAAGAATGCACCGAGTAATAATGGGTGCTACTGATCCAAAGGTTCAAGTCGATCACATAAATGGGAATGGACTTGACAACCGTCGATGCAACTTGCGATTAGCAAGCAACTCTCAAAACCATATGAATACAAAAAAAATTAAAGGTTGTACATCTAAGTACAAGGGTGTTGTTTGGCATAAGAAGAGACAGAAGTGGCAAACCCAAATCGTGGCTGACTCCAAGTATATGTACATTGGAGTGTTTGACTTAGAAGAAGACGCAGCACGAGCATATAATGAGTTTGCTGTAGCGTGTCATGGTAAATTTGCAAGGCTAAATATAATAGGTGGGGATAATGAAATTAACTAAGACACATGAAGAGACGGTAGAGTTTTTTGAAGACGAGGAAAATGATATCCTTTATCGCTTTATGGTTGATGTGTGGGAGTTTTTTGACCATGCGTCATTCTGTTGGGAAACAGTAACCAACGAACATGAAATTTCTATACTCCAAGACATGAAGGAGAACCAATGAGACTTCCAAAATTGGCATATATTGCGGGGAGATTAACCGCAGAAACAACACAGGAAATTCAAGAGAATATCCAACGTGCTGAGATGGTGGCTGGTATGGTCATGGAAGCAGGTGACGGTGATTGGGGATCTTACTGCCCCCATTCTGCTACTGAGGGAACTCATTCTGTTTGCCAGCGATTTCAATGGCGTGGAAGTGGGCTGTCCGACGATATATGGTACAAGGTAACATTATCTATACTATCAAAGTGCGACGGGATGATTGTCCTTCCTGGATTCGCAGAGTCAGAAGGTACGCAAGGGGAGATACTGTTTGCTAAAGATAACGGTATCCCGTACTCGATACTACAGCCACCGACAATGGAGCCTGAGTGCTTTACACTATTACAAGTCAGGAAAGCATTGTCTGACATAGAGAACCAAATTCTTGACAGGGGTGAATGATGGTCACCGATTGCAATAAAAAGAAAAAAAGTGATTCAAATAAACTAACATCACAGGAGAAATAATGAAACTAATATCAGAAGTTGAGTACGAATCAGAAGATGGAATGGGGTGCAGAGGAAGCGAGCGATTTGAGTTGATCTTTGAGCAAGAGCCAGATGATACAGATCGCAAGGAGATTAGAGATTCCTTCAATGAGTACATTGGGGATATGACGGGTGAATATCCTAATACATGGTGGGAAGACGAGTGTGACCATTGTTGTGTGCGAAACGGGGATCACTTGAAAAGTTGTTATGGACATCCCGACTTCAATCCAGATCCATCACCACCGGAGAAATCATGAGTAAGAAAGTAGTCCAAATCGCGATTCAATACGCTGTTGAGTCGGGCTATGATTGCTTCACGAATGGAATAGACTGTGTATGTCCTATTGCGACCTTTCCTGAATGCTTTAGAGATTTCGATACACCAATGCACACTGATATCGTTGAATATTGTCATCCTGCCAAAACAAAAGACCTGGATTCTAATCGTATTCATAGACATATATTTTGTTATGAGTGTGGAAGACCGTCAAGTTGGAGGATGATAGGAGAGGTTAATGGCATGGAATGTTGCACAGAGTGCGTTAATGAGTCTATTCCCGACGATGAGATTGAAGATAATGGGTGTTCTGAATCTGACTGCCCTGATTTGGGTGGAATACAAAATAATCCATATTAGTCTAATGAGGACGAATCATGAGCAGTAAAGAGTATGCCACCAAACTCCGCGATCCCCGCTGGCAGGATAAGCGGAAAGAGATACTGGATAGGGATGGGTAATGTATAGATCAATAGAAACAAAGATGTGGACAGATCCAAAAGTTGAAAAACTTATTGAGAACAAGAATCAGGATTCAATACTGTTCTTTATATGGCTGGTAACGAGTGGATATGCTCATTTGTCAGGTATATACAAGATCAAAAAACATGTTATGATTAATGATCTCAACTACCCTGAAAAGAAGATAGATTCAATCTTGGATACCCTATCCGAGTTAGGATTGGTTATGTGGGATAGGGTATATAGCGTTATTTTCGTGAAAAACATGTTCAAATATCAGGGGTCTGGTCAAAAGGCAAGAGCGAACACAATAAAACAACTTTTATCTTTGCATGAAACATATTTAATTACAGAGTTTCTAAAAGCTTATCCAGAAGTAAAGGTA